>FWPV01006493.1_pt1 | contig 18021 bp, 18 predicted proteins | sample 2228371 | NCBI WGS metagenome assembly FWPV01 (sample SAMEA103939776, study PRJEB20133) | metagenome | reverse complement strand
CCAGGAGTCGCTGCCGCCTTTGCCTTTCGACGAGGTGCGCTTGATGGTGGGCCGAGGCGCGCGCGCTCTGCTGGAGCGCGGCTTCGCCGCCGCCGGCGCGCCGCTCGACGCCCAGCAGGCGCCGGCCCTGGTCCAGCGGTTCATCGACGTCTACCTCGCCCGCATCGCCGATGAGAGCGCGCCCTTCCCCGGGGTGGTCGAAGTCCTGACCGAGCTCAAGGCGGCCGGGGCCAAGCTGGTGGTCTGCACCAACAAGCTGACCAACCTGTCGGTGGCGCTGCTGGACGCGGTGGCGCTGTCGCCGTTCTTCGAGGCGGTGATCGGCGCGGACCTGGCGCCCGCCGCCAAGCCGGACGGCCGCCACGTCGCCGCCGCCGTCGCCGCCGTGGGCGGAGACGTGCGCCGCGCCGTGATGATCGGTGACAGCGTCAATGACGCGCTCGGGGCCCGCAACGCGGGCGTTCCGGGCGTGCTGGTTTCGTTCGGCTACACCGAGGATCCGGTCGAGACCCTGGGCGCGGATCTGGTCATCCACAGCTTTTTGGACGTGCCCAACGCGTGCATCACGCTTTTGACCTCTTGCCCCGCGCCGAACACCGGGCTATAGGCCCCCTCCTCTCGCGGATCGGTCCCTCCGGGGCCCTCCACACGGCGGATGCGTAGCTCAGCGGGAGAGCACCTCGTTCACACCGAGGGGGTCACAGGTTCAATCCCTGTCGCATCCACCATTCCTTCCCTGCTCTTTTTGTAGACCTAGGCCTGGGCGAACCGCGCCTCCGGCGGTCGCGCTCCAGTCGCTGCGCGGCCTTGCGCGCCGCACACGTCGGCCGAGGTTGCTTGCATAACAAGACCGTGGTGCTAGGCTTCCGCTAGACCGCCAGCGGACCGGGACGAAGATCCCGGTCGCTCGTCGGACGTTGTGAGGGAGGAGACTGCGCCCATGGACATCAAGGACAGCATCGTCCTGGTCACCGGCGGCAATCGCGGAATTGGCGAGGCCTTTGTGCGGGCCTTCCTCGCCGCCGGCGCGACGAAGGTCTATGTCGGCGCCCGTGATCCGGCCAGCGCCGCGCACCTCGTCGCCGAGGCCCCGGACCGGGTGACCGCCCTACGGCTCGACGTCAGCGACCCGGAGACCATTTCAGCAGCCGCCGCGCAGTGCCCTGACGTGACGATCCTCGTCAATAATGCGGGCGCCTTCACCATGCAGACTCTGATGGGCGCACCGGACATGAGCGCCGCCCGCCAGGAGATGGAGGTCAACTATTTTGGCCCGCTGGCGATGAGCCGAGCCTTCGCGCCTATCCTGGCCAAGTCGCCGAAGAGCGCGATCGTCAATGTGCTTTCGGCCGGCGGCCTGGTCGCCGTGCCCGGCATGGGTGGCTACAGCCCTTCGAAATTCGCCGCGCGCGCCATGACCACCTGCCTGCGCGCCGAACTGGCGCCCCAGAACACCCACGTGCTGGCGCTGAATGTCGGCTCGGTCGACACCCGCATGGCCAGTCATGTCGAGGGCTTCAAGGAGGCGACGGCCACCATCGCCCAGGCCGGCCTGAAAGCGCTGAAGCGCGAGGCGGACGAGGTCGACACAGACTTCATGGCCATCGACGTGCGCGCCCATCTGGCCCGCGACCCAAAGGGCCTGGAACTGGCCATGCGGCGTACGCTGACCAGCGACCGCGTCAGCACCGGCCGTTAGGAGAGGTCCTTGTCTCAGATCGACTACGAAGCCTTCGCCCAGCGCTTTGTCGCCGCCATCCAGGCCGGCGACGCCGAGGCCGTGCGGGCCTTCTACGCCCCCGACGCCAAGATCTGGCACAACATCGATCACATCGAACAGACCGTCGACCAGAACCTGAAGTCGCTGGCCTGGTTCGTCAGGACTTTGCCGGATCGGACCTATCGGGTGCAGCGCATCGCGCCCCTGCCTAACGGCTTCCTTCAGCAGCATGTCCTGGAAGCCACGCTGCCGAACGGTGAGCGATGGGCTATGGACGCCTGTGTCGTCGTGCGGGTCGAGAACGGCAAGATAACACGCCTCGACGAGTACCTTGACTCCGCCAAGACCGCCCAGCTGGTCGCGGCGACCCGCTAGAGCCTCGCGCGCCAAAACGGAATCGTTTTGACGCGATAACGAGGCTCTAAATCAAATACTTAGAGCGTGACTTGCGCCGAAACCGGTTCCCACTTTCGGCGTCACGCTCTAGTTTAGCTTTCGCAACGCCAAGGCGCTCATGTCCCGACTTTTTCCCATTCTCTCGCGCGTTATCGCCGCATGGCAGGCCCACGAGATCGAGACGGTCCTTTCGTACATGACCGACGACATCGTCTGGCACTACGCGGCGCCGGGCCTGCCGCCAGTGCGGGGCAAGGCGGCGGCTGAAAAGCTGTTGCGGAAACTGCAGGCCGATATGCACGACATCCAGTGGCGGATCTTCGCCCACGCTGAAACGGGCGACCGACTCTTCCTGGAAGGCGTCGACGAGTATCGCACCGCTGACGGCAAGCGCATGGCCCTGCCCTATGCGGGTGTCTTGGAGTTCCGAGGCGACCAGATCGCCGCGTGGCGGGACTATGTCGACCTGGGCGTGCTCGCCGACCAGAAGGCCGGCAAACCGTTCACGCCGCAGGTCGAAGCCTTGCTTGATCGCGTCGCTGCGGCGTCAGCCTAGAGCATTTTCCGACGAAGTGGATCCGGTTCGTCGTCAGATAATGTGTTAATACAAAGGGCTAGAGCAATTCTCCGATCCAAACAGATCGGAAAATGCTCTAGCTTGGCTGACCGGCCGTCAGGTCTCGATTGGCTTAATCCGGGGCGCCGCCGGTCAGCACCGCCACGCGACGGGCGGCGACCACCAAGTCCCCCTCTGTGGCGAGCCGGCGCGCGGTCGCCGCCAGCAGGTCGCGCTGGGCGTCGAGCAGGTCGACCATCGGCCTCTGACCAACCCGGACCTCGTTCCTGAGGCTGTCGACGGCGCTGGTCGCGGCGACCGACTGGTCCCTGGCGGCGTCGGCGGCCAGACGGATCGCGTGAAGTTCGCTCCAGGCGTTGATCACCTGGGCCTTGAGGGTCGCCCGAGCCGCATCGCGCTGGGCCTCGGCCACGCGGCGCGCCGCCGAGGCTTCGGACCGGGCGGCCTGCACGCGACCGCCGGCGAAGAGCGTCCAACGTCCCTGCACCCCGACCGAAACCGCGTCTGAGCGATAGCCGGGGAAGAACTGGTCTCGCATCTGTTCGGTCCGCGCGGTGAGCGCAAAGCTGGGCAGTCCTTGCGCCGCGGCGGCACGCTCGGCGGCGATGGCCGCGCGCACGCCAGCCTCGGCGGCCTCCAGCATCGGACTGTTCGCCTCGGCGCGGGCCAAGGCCTCATCCAGGGTGAGCGTGGCTCCCGCCTCGGTCGCGGCAGACAGATCTATCGGCTCGACACCCACCAGGGCCGTGTACTGGGCACGCGCGGTTTCGTGTCCGGATTGCGCCCTGGCCTCCCCCGCTCGCGCCTCAGCCAGGCGCGCGATCGCCAGTTCCAGATCACTTTTCGGAATCTCGCCCGCCTGGAACCTCAGCCTCGCCTGGCGTGTCCATTCTTCGAAGGCGGCGACCTGTCCACGACTGGCGGTCAGGAACGCCTCGGCCGCCTGCACCGCCACGAAGGCGCGTGCGACTAAGACCTCCAGGTCCTGTTCGGCCTGCCGACCTTGCGCCTTCGCCGCTTCTTGCCCCGCCCGCGCCTGATCGACGCCAGCAGCGATCCCGCCCCCCGCGAACAGAGGCTGGGTCATCTCCAACCGTACAGCGCGCGGATCGACATCGCCGGCTCCGAAGCCAAAGAAGCCGCCAAGATCGTTGCGGCCGCTCAGATACTCGCCCGTGAGGCTGACCGTGGGCAGGCGCGCGCCCTTGGCCGCTCGCAGCCGGGCGTCAGCCGCCTCGGTGCGCGCCTTGGCGGCGCGCAGGTCGGGATTGTTCGCACGCGCCGTCGCGATCGCCTCGACGAGAGTCGTCGCGCTGGCGGACAGCGGCAGGGCGAGCGCCAGACCGGCGCTGGCGAGCAGGACGGCGGCGCGCATCAGCGGAAGGCCGTCCCGGGCTTCACGCCGAGCTTCTTGAAGATCATCGCCGCAGGGCAGAAGCCCGTGAACGCGGCCTGGATCATGTTCAGGCCGGCGAAGGCCGACAGTCCGACCCAGTAGGGATGGACGAAGTGGGCGAGCGCCAGGCCGATGAGAACCACAAAGCCGGCGAAAGCCAGTACGGCGCGGTCGAGGGTCATTCTTAGTCTCCTTCTCGATGTCAAACGGCGGCCTTGGCAGCGGCCAGGCTCACCCAATCGACGATTTGATCAGCGGACATCAGGCCCGCCTTGCGGGCGATCAGTCGCCCCTCCAGAAACAGCAACAGGGCCGGAACGCCCTGCACGGCGTACTGCGCGCAGGGACCCGGGCTTTCGTCGGCGTTCAGCTTGAGGAAGCGCGCGCCGGCGCCGACCCGCTGGGCGGCCGCCGCGAACTGCGGGGCCATGGCCCGACAGGGACCGCACCAGGGCGCCCAGACATCGACCAGCACCGGCGCGCCCTTGGTGCCGGCGAGATGGCGAGCCAAGGCCTCGGCGTCCACGTCCAACGGCACGCCGGAAAAGACCTCGGCCTTGCACCGGCCGCAGCGAGCAAGCGCCGGATCGCGATCCTCCGGAACCCGGTTGGCGGCGCCGCAGCCAGGACAGACGAACTGGCGCATGACGCTAGGCGCCCTTGATCTTGTTCACGCCCAGGATGTCGAGGGCCAGCTTCTCGTAGAACGGCTCGCTCTCGCCGCGTTTGACCTTGCCAATGAAGTACTTCTCGAAACCGACCTTGGCCAAATGGACCCACTTGCCGCTGGCCGACCAGTTGACGTTGCGCGGCGGGATCTGGGGCTGGGCCACGAAGGCCACGCCGCCGTCGCCGAAATCGGCCAGGCAGATGGCGTTCCAGCTGGCCTCGTGGGTCGGCGGCTTGTCGTCGAGGATTTCCTTGAAGTTGTGGGCGATGGCCGTGACCATGCTCTCGATCATGAAACCGGTCTTGGGCACGCCCACAGGCACCGGCGTCTTGCCGGTCGGGGCGATGGCCACGCAGACGCCCAGGGCCATGACGTTGGGATAGGTCGGATTGCGCTGGTGCTTGTCGATCAGGATGAAGCCGCGCGGATTGACCAGCCCCTCGACGCCCCGCACCGCCTCCACGCCCCGGAACGCCGGCAGCATCATCGCATAGCCGAACGGGACATCATGGCGCTCGCGCACGGAGCCATCGTCGGCGATCTCGTCGACATGCATCACGCCTTCATCGACCGAGGCGACCTTGGCGTTAGTGATCCACTTGATGTGGCGCTGGCGCATCTCGCTCTCGAGCAGCCCCTTGGTGTCGCCCACGCCATCCAGGCCAAGGTGGCCGACATAGGGCTCAGAGGTGACGAAGGTCATCGGCACCTTGTCGCGGATCTTGCGACGGCGCAGTTCAGTGTCGAGGATCAGCGCGAACTCGTAGGCCGGGCCAAAGCATGACGCGCCCTGCACGGCGCCGACAACAATCGGTCCGGGGTTTTCGCAGAACTTGTCGAAGGCGTCCGCAGCCGCCTCGGCGTGCTGAACGTGGCAGACCGACTGGGTGTGGCCGCCGTGCGGCCCAAGCCCCGGGATTTCGTCGAAGGCCAGCTCCGGCCCCGTGGCGATCACCAGATAGTCGTAGGGCAGGATCGCGCCGTTACGCAGCTCGATGGTGTTCGTTTTCGGATCGACGCGCGTGGCGCCGATCCCGGTGAACTCGATGTCCTTTTTCTGGAACACCGGCGGCAGCTTGACCTCGATGGCCTCGCGCTTGCGCCAGCGAACCGCGACCCAGGGGTTGGAGGGCACGAAGTGAAAGGTGTCCCCCTCGGAGACCACCCGGACGTCGGCGCGTTTGCCGACCGCGAGCTTGATCTCGACGGCGGCGATCGCGCCCCCCAGACCCGCGCCCAGAATTACAATGCGAGGCTTGGCCACCTTGGCGTCTCCCTGCTGATTGATCCAGCTCAGCGTCGTGGCTGGCTAGAGCGGCCATGAAGCTTTCCCAGCGACCGCGCTTGACTTAATATTCTAATTCTCGCATATACGCAATTACGAATTTTATTGCCGCATCGCGGCCCATCGACGGAGACGATCATGTTCGGCGCCCCCAAGGTGAAGGACCTCACCCCCGCGGATGTGAAGGCGGCCCTGGACGCCGGCGACACCCTGCTGATCGACGTGCGTGAGCCGGCGGAGTTCGCCGCCGAGCGGATTCACGGCGCCCTGAACTTCCCGCTATCGACCTTCGATCCGGCCGCCCTGCCCTTGGCCGACGACAAGCGCATCATCATGCAGTGCGGGTCGGGCAAGCGCTCTGCCATGGCGATCGAGCGCTGCCGCGCGGCGGGCCACAAGCTGGAAAGCCATCTGGGCGGCGGCATCATGGCCTGGAAAGCCGCCGGCCTGCCGACCATCAGTCTCGACAGCGAGAGCGGCCAAGTCCGCGACCGCGGCTGACCCGACAACGCCCTGGGGGGACCCCGATGACCGCCAAACCTTTCCTGATCGGCGCGCTGGGCCTGGCCACGCTGTTGAGCGCGTGTGGCGAGGAGAAGGCCGCGCCCAAGCCGGCGACCGTTATGGCGCCCGCCACCGATCGCCTGACGGTGCGCGCCTCGGTCGTCGACGACCTCAAGCCGGTCCCCGCCACCCTGACCACCCGCGACATGGCCGACGCCCGCGCGCGGATCGGCGGCACGGTGACGCAGTTGCTGGTCAAGGAAGGCGACACGGTCCGACAGGGCCAGACCATCGCCATCATCCGCGATGACCGCATCGGCTTGCAAACCTCGGCCTACGACGCGCAGGTGGCGGCCGCAGCGGCGCAAGCCGCACAGGCTCAGGCCGATCTCGCTCGGACCCAGGACCTCTACGACCACGGTGTCTACGCCAAGGCGCGCCTGGATCAGGTGCAAGCCGCCGCCAAGGCCGCCAACGCCGGCCTCGCCGCAGCCCGCGCCCAGGCCCGCGCCAGCGCGGAACTGGGAAACCAAGGCGCCGTTCTGGCCCCGACCGCTGGCCGCGTGCTGACCGCCGATATCCCGCTGGGGTCGGTGGTCATGCCCGGCCAGTCCCTGGCCACCATCACCGCCGGTCCGCCGGTCGTCCGGATCACCGTTCCCGAGGGCGAAGCCGCCGCGCTGAAAGTCGGCGCTACGGTGCGCCTCGCCGCTGAGGACCTGAACGGTGTCGCGGCGACGGGACAGATCACCCAGATCTACCCCGCCGTGACCGGGGGTCAGATCATCGCCGACGTGACCGCGACAGGCCTGCCGCAGGCGCTGGTCGGCCGAAAGGTTCGCGCCTTTGTGGCGGTTGGTCAGCGTCAGGCCGTCGTGATCCCGCGCCGCTACATCGCGACACGCTTCGGCGTCGACTATGTCCGCCTGGTCGGCAAGGACGGCGCGGCGGTCGACAGCCCCGTCCAGACGACCCCGGGCGCCGATCCGGCCCAAGTCGAGATTCTGTCGGGCCTGCGCATTGGCGACATCCTGACCCCTGCGGAGCCCCGCCGATGAACCTCGGACTGTCCGGCCGGCTGACCAAGGCCACCATCCGCTCGCCGCTGACGCCTCTGATCCTGATGGCCGCGATCGCCGTCGGGCTCCTGGCGCTGTTCTCGATCCCCCGTGAGGAGGAGCCGCAGATCAGCGTGCCCATGGTCGATATCATGGTCGCCGCGCCCGGCCTCTCCGCGCCCGATGCGGTTGAGCTCGTCGGCAAGCCGCTGGAAGCCATCGTCAAAAGCGTCAACGAAGTCGAGCACGTCTACACCTTCGCCGACGATCACCAGGTGATGGTGACAGCGCGCTTCAAGGTCGGCGTTGATCCCGATGCGGCGGCCGTGCGGATTCACGAGAAGGTCCGCGCCAACTACGACAAGATCCCGGCCGGCGTGCCCGAGCCCCTGATCCAGACGCGCGGCATCAACGACGTGCCGAGCCTGGTGCTGACCCTCTCGCCCAAGCCGGGCTTCGAGAACCGCTGGACCGACGAGGCGCTGCGCGAAATCGCCGGCAAGCTGAAGACCGAGGTGGCCAAGGTCGACAATGTCGGTCTGACCTTCATCGTCGGCGGGCGGCCGCGCGAGATCCGCGTCACGCCCGACCCGGCCCGCCTGGCGCTGCGCGGCGTGTCGATGGGCGCGCTGATGGACACCATCCGGCAGGCCACGCGCGCCTTCCCCGCTGGCGACGTGCGCAACGGCGGCGAGGCGGTCGCCGTCACCGCCGGCCGCGACCTGAAGACCGCCACCGAGATCGGCCTCCTGGCCCTGCCCTCCGCCAAGGGCGAAGCGGTCTATGTGCGCGATGTCGCCGCCGTGACCGAAGGCCCGCGCGAGGACCAGACCCAGGTCCGCCGCTACGCGCGACTGGAAAGCGGCTGGAGCGAGGCCCCTGCTGTCAGCTTGGCGATCGCCAAGCGCAAGGGCGCCAACGCCGTCGTCGTCTCCGAGGCCGTTCTGAGCCGCGTGGAGATGCTGAAAGGGTCGCTGCTGCCCGACTCCCTGAACGTCGATGTCACCCGCGACTACGGCGCCACGGCCAATGAAAAGGCCAACGAGCTGCTCTTCCACCTGGGGCTGGCCACGGTCTCGATCGTCGTGCTGATCGGCCTGGCCATCGGCTGGCGCGAGGCGGCCGTCACCGCCGTCGTCATCCCGACCACCATCCTGCTGACGCTCTTCGCGTCGAACCTGATGGGCTACACGATCAACCGGGTCAGCCTGTTCGCCCTGATCTTCTCGATCGGCATCCTGGTCGACGACGCCATCGTCATGATCGAGAACATCGCCCGCCACTGGGCCATGAACGATGGTCGCGGCCGGATCCAGGCCGCCGTCGAGGCCGTCGCCGAGGTCGGCAATCCCACGGTGGTCGCCACCCTGACCGTGGTTTCGGCCCTGCTGCCGATGCTGTTCGTCTCGGGCCTGATGGGCCCCTACATGGCGCCGATCCCGGTCAACGCCTCGGCCGCCATGGTGTTCTCGTTCTTCGTCGCCGTGGTCATCGCGCCCTGGCTGATGGTTCGCTTCGCCCGCAAGGCGCTCGACGGCGGTTCGCAGGGCCATGGCCATGACGACGAAGGCAAGCTGGGCGCGCTCTACCGTCGGGTCGCCGGCTGGGTGATCCGCGACCGTCGCACCGCCTGGATGTTCCTGGGCGGCGTCGGCGTCGCCACGGTGCTGGCTTGCGCCATGTTCGCCACCAAGACCGTGACGGTGAAGCTCTTGCCGTTCGACAACAAGTCCGAGCTGCAGGTGGTGCTGGACATGCCGGAAGGCACGTCGCTGGAGATCACCCAGCGCACCCTGGCGCAGGCCGCCGCCATCGCCGGGACCCTGCCCGAGACGGTGGCCATCGACTCCTACGCCGGGACCGCCTCGCCGTTCAATTTCAACGGCCTGGTGCGCCACTACTACCTGCGCGGCCGCCCCGAGCAGGGCGACCTTTCGGTCGCGCTCGCCCCCAAGCATGACCGCAAGCGTTCAAGCCACGTTGTGGCCCTGGACCTGCGCGAGCGCCTGTCGCGCCTCGCCCTCCCCGCCGGCGCGGCGATCAAGGTTGTCGAAGCCCCGCCAGGGCCGCCCGTGATGGCGACCCTGCTGGCCGAGATCTACGGTCCCGACGCCGCCACCCGCCGCGCGGTCGCCGAGAAGGTCAAGGCCACCTTCCACGCCGTGCCCTATGTCGTCGACATCGACGACAGCTGGGGCGCGCCCCGTCCCACCCTGCGCCTGGTTCCGGATCGGACACGATTGGAAGCCTTGGGCGTCTCCGACCGCGAGGTGCTCGACTCGATCGGCGCGGCCTTCGGGGGCCAGGTGGTCGGCTACGCGCATCGTGGCGAGGGCCGCGACCCGCTGGAGATCGCCGTTCGGCTGCCGCAGAACGCCCGCACCTGGGGCGAAGGCCTCGGTGCGACGCCGGTCGCCCGCGCCGCCGACGGTCGCCTCGTCGAACTGTCTGAAGTCGTTGAGGCCAAGCGCGAGGCCGGCTCGACCCACGTCTTCCGCCGCGACGGCCGCGACGTCGACATGGTCATGGCCGAACTGGCCGGCGCCTATGAGGCCCCCATCTACGGCATGATGGACGTGAACAAGCGCCTGCGCGACATGGACTGGGGCGCCACGCCCAAGCCCGACATCCGTCTGAACGGCCAGCCCACCGACGAGAGCCGTCCCACCGTGCTGTGGGATGGCGAATGGGAGATCACCTGGGTGACCTTCCGCGACATGGGCGCAGCCTTCGGTGTGGCGATTCTCGGCATCTACGTGCTGGTGGTGGCGCAGTTCAAAAGCTTCCGCCTGCCGCTGGTGATCCTCACCCCCATCCCGCTGACCCTGGTCGGCATCGTTCTGGGCCACGTCCTGTTCCAGGCGCCGTTCACCGCGACCTCGATGATCGGCTTCATCGCCCTGGCGGGGATCATCGTACGCAACTCGATCCTGCTGGTGGACTTCATCCGCCACAGCGCCGAGGGCGGCCAACCGCTGCGCGAGGTGCTGCTGACGGCCGGCGCGATCCGCTTCAAGCCGATCCTGCTGACCGCCCTGGCGGCGATGATCGGCGCGGCGGTGATCCTGACCGATCCGATCTTCCAGGGCCTGGCGATCTCGCTGCTGTTCGGGCTCGCCTCCTCCACCGTCCTTACAGTTTTGGTCATCCCGGCGATCTATGTCGTCTTGCGCGACCCGGACACGCCCGTGAAATCCAAGGCCGCTTGATCCTGAACCCCTGGTTTCTACATTGGCTCCAATGACCGCCCCCGCCGTTTCTTGCCATTCGCCCTCGGACGTCGCCGACCTGCGCGCTTGCGCCAGCGACGCGGCGAGGCTGCTCAAGTTGCTCGCGAGCGAGCAGCGCTTGCTGCTGCTTTGCCGACTGGCTGACGGCGAGGCGTCGGTGGGCGATCTCTCCGACCATGCGGGGCTGGCGCAGTCAGCGACTTCGCAGCACCTGGCCAAGATGCGCGCCGAAGGCCTGGTCGCCACGCGCCGCGAGGCCCAGACGATCTACTATCGCCTGAGCGACGATAACGCTGCGCGGGTTCTGGCGACGCTTTCGGACATCTACCGCACGGGCGGCTGAGCCCGCTTACGCCTTACAGCGCGCCCGACGCGCGCCAGGCGACATAGGCGGCCACGGCCAGGACGAGCGTTGCAAACAGCCTCCGCGCCAGTAAGGCGTGGCCGGCCAGCAGGCTAGCGCCTCGAACGCCCAGGATCCCGCCCGCAGCGCCGCCGAGGATGAACACGCCCGCGATCTTCCAATCGACCCAGCCGGACAAGGCGTAGTTCACCGACGTCGCCGCGCCGAACAGGGCCACTGAGACGAGGGACGAGGCCGAAGCGCTGGCCAGCGTCATCCCGGTCGCGGCCATCAACCCCGGTACGATCAGGAAGCCGCCGCCGATGCCGAAGAAGCCCGCCGCCGCACCGGTCAGAACCCCCACGGGCGCGAGACGACGCATCAGGGGCCAGGTGATGTGGACATCCGGGTCGCCTTCCGATCCGGGCTTGCGCATCATCGAGATCGCGATCGCCGCCATGGCGAAGGCGAAGAACAGCAGAAGCTTCTGACCATCGACCAGCTTGGCGACACTGGAGCCCAGCAACGACCCGATCAGGCCCGCCCCCGCGAAAACGCTGGCGCACGGCCACTTCACCCGACCGCCCCGCCAGTGCCCCAGGAGGTTCGCCGCCGCGTTCACCGAGACCGCTGCGGCCGAGGTGCCGATCGCCAGATGCGGATCGCCGATACCCACGACGTAGAGCAGAAGCGGCGTGGCCAACACGGAACCTCCGCCGCCGAACAGCCCGAGCAGCGCGCCCACCAAGGCGCCGCTGGCGAGAACGGCGATGATTGTGTGAGGGTCCACTTCAGCCTCGGACGGTTGATATATTCATATATTCGAATATATGTATCGGAGCCAGTTTTCAACCGGAACCGAACCATGTCGCAGCAAGACGCCGCTCTCGCTTCCGCCCGAGCCCTCATTCAGGCCAAGACCCGGGCCGACGTCACGGGATTCTTCGACCAGGACACCTTTACCGTCTCGTATGTGGTCAAGGACCCGGGGTCGGACAGCTGTGCGATCATCGACAGCGTCCTGGATTTCGATCCCGCGTCCGGCCGGACCAGCCACGCCAACGCGGACAGGATCATCGCGCACGTTAAGGCCCACGGACTGAAGGTCGAGTGGATCCTGGAAACCCACGCCCACGCCGATCACCTGTCGGCGGCGCCTTACCTGCAGGCGGCGCTGGGCGGCCGCATCGCTATCGGCGCAGAGATCCTCTCCGTTCAAAAGGTGTTCGGCGCGCTGTTCGCTATGGGCCCGGAATTCACCCCCGATGGTCGCCAATTCGACCACCTGTTCCACGACGGCGAGCGCTTCTCGATCGGATCCTTGGACGTCGCCGTACTGCATACGCCCGGGCACACACCCGCCTGCGTCAGCTACGTCATCGGCGATGCGGTGTTCGTCGGCGACACCCTGTTCATGCCCGACTACGGCACCGCGCGCTGCGACTTTCCGGGCGGCGATGCGGCGACGCTGTTCGCCTCGGTCCGTCGCCTGCTCTCGCTCCCCGCAGAGACGCGCATGTTCCTGTGTCACGACTACTTGGCGCCTGGCCGGGCGGAGTTTCGCTGGGAGACCACGGTCGGCGAGCAAAGGGCCGAGAATGTCCATGTCCATGAGGGCGTGGAGCAGGACGCGTTCGTCCGCCAGCGCCAGGCGCGCGACGCAACGCTGGCCATGCCGCGCCTGATCTTGCCGTCCGTCCAGGTGAATATCCGCGCGGGACGTTTGCCCGAACCAGAGGCCAACGGCGTTCGCTATCTCAAGCTGCCGATCGACGCGGTCTAGGAAACGGCCCCCTCCGAGGCTTCAAACACGGCACGTTGCGCGGCGAACGCTCGCTGAAAGGCCGGCCGAGCCTCGGCGCGCGCGACATAGGCCTCGACCGCTGGGTGAGCCTCCAGAACGCCCGAGCCGTTCAACCTGCGCAGCACCGCGACCATCATCAGGTCGCCGACGCTGAAGGCGCCGTCCAGCCACAGGCCGTCCGCCAACCGCGCCGACAGGTCGGCGAGCCGCACGTGAACCCGCTGGTCGAGAAGAGCTTGGCGCGCGGCGAACCAGGGCTGATCGCGCTCAAGCAAGCTCGCCATCGACCGTTCGATGATCGGCGGCTCGACCGTGCTCACGGCTGCGAACATCCAGGCGATCGCGCGCGCCCGCGCCGCCGCGTCAGCCGGCAGCAGTCCCGGGCGCTGATCGGCGATATGCAGGACAATCGCGCCGGACTCGAAGATCGCGACGTCGTCGACCTCAAAGGTCGGAATCTGACCGAACGGTTGCAGCGCCCGGTGTTTAGGCGACTTCAAGTCGTCGAACGTCACGAGGCGGACGTTATAGGCCAGCCCGACCTCCTCCAGCGCCCAACGCACCGCCATATCGCGCGCGAGGCCGCGGCCGCGATCTGGAGAGGCTTTGAAGGCGGTGATGGTCGGGCGCATGTCGACACTCCTGGTCATTGACGCCCAAGGACGCCCAGGCCAGCCGAATTCCGACACAAGCTCTGCGGCCTGCCAATCTGGTTTAGGCTGTTTCGCCTGAACCAGACCGGCCCTCAGGCGGACCGAACCGAAGTGGTCGGGCGCTAAACGCCGCCGACGATGGCATCTCGCAGACGCGCCGCCACATCGCCCAGCGTGATCGCGTTCAGGGAGTCGTTCACTTCCAGAACGCCCTGCCCGTGCTGCTGAGACAGATTCCCCGTGAAATCGGTCAGCGCCGTGATGTGCTGCGCCAGCAAATCCACCGTGTGCAGTTCCTGCATGACCGAAAGACGATGCTCGTCCGGCACGACCTCGAGGATCTTGCCCAACGCCACATCCAGGTGCCCGCAGGCGACAGCGGCGAGCGACATCTCCGCAGAGATCGCCTTCAACACCATCTCAACGCTCGCCGGCGGCAACGTATCCGACATCTCAACCCCCTGATTCCTTGAGCCGAGGTCAGCATGCGCAGGGCTTAGACCGCAAGGCCTTGATTTGTGCGGCGAATTAACGCGTGCCGCTAGGGAAGTCAAAAATCAACGCTAGATGGCGGTCCGACGCAGGAGTTCGTCGCGACGATCGGCCATCTCGCGCCGCGTGCGCTCCAGCGCGTCCCGCTCGGCCATGGACAGCAGAACCTCCACCGTGCGGTTGAGGTGGTCGTGGATCGCCCGTCGCGCGTCCTTGGGGTCCCGCGCCCGCAGCGCATCGACGATGCGGCGATGGTCGTCCGCGAAAGCGTCGGGCGCGGCGAACCGGACGCGCCTCAGCGCCTTGGCGCAATCGGCGAACTGCCGGCGCAGGGTCCAGATCTCCTCCACCGCCGCCACGATCGCCGCGTTGCGGGTGGCGTGGGCGACGGCGAGGTGAAAATCATGCTCCACCCGCTCGCCTTCCTCGCTGCCGGCATGGCGCGCAAGGTCGCGGGTCATGCGCTCCAAGGCGGCGATCTGCTCATCCTCGATGGCTGCGGCCGCGAGGGCGCAGGCCTCGCCCTCGAAGAGCCGCCGCGCTTCGGTCAGCTCCAGTGCGGAAACCTCGGCTTCCGACGGATCCTTTTCGACCGCGCCAGGGGCGGTGACATAGACGCCCGAGCCTTGGCGCGCCTCCACCAGCCCCTGAAACTCCAGAGCGATCATGGCGTCCCGGATCGTGGGCCGGCTGACCCCGAACGAGTCGGCGAGCCCTCGCTCCGAGGGGAGCCGATCACCCGGCGCGTACCGCCCCTCGGCGATCGACGCGGCGATGGACCGGGCCACCTGCTGGTACAGCTTCTGGGGGTCGGGCGCGCCGCGCATCCAGCCTCGCTTCGGATTCTACGATCCTATCTTAGCGATTGGCCTGACCTTTGGAAGCTGGCCTAAGGCGACGCACCTCGCTGGCCGCCAGCAGGAAGGCGCCGACGCCATAGAGCTGCGTATCTTCGCGTCCAACCTGGTCGGGCGCCACGCCCACTCGCTGCACCCAGCCCAGACGCCCGTCCGGCTCCACCGCCGCCTCAAGCGCCTTCCAGCCCTTGTCGATGACGGGGGCGTATTTCGCACGGGGCAGAACACCATGGTTCACTCCCCAGGCCAGGCCGTAGACGAAGAATCCCGTGCCACTGGTCTCGGGCGTCTTTTGAGGCTCGAGCAACGACACCGGCCAGTAGCCTTCGGCGCCCTGCAGCGACGCGATCTTCGCCGCCATCTGACGGAAGACCGCCTCATAGCGCGGGCGGCTCGGATGGTTGGCGGGCAGGTCCTGCAAAATCCGCGCGATCCCCGCGAACGCCCAGCCATTGCCCCGGCCCCAGAAGATCTTGCGCCCCTCGGGATCGCGACGGGTGATGAACCGGCTGTCGCGGAAATACAGGTGATCGGTCTTGTCGAACAAGTAGTCGTGCGTCGCCCAGAACTCGCGATCGGCGTGCGCCAGGTACCGCTTGTCGCCTGTCGCCTTAGACAGGGCCGTCCAAGCCGGCGGCGCCATGAAGATCGCGTCGCTCCAGCACCAGCGGGCCTGACAGTAGGGGTCTCCCTTGGCCGGCTTGGGTTCGAAGTCCAGCGACACCGTCGAGGGGTTGGCCAGCACCGCCTCAAAGCGGCTCTTGATGGGGTCAAGCTTGGCCGGGTCGTTCGTGCGGTTCGCCGCCCAGATCCACACCGCGCCTATGGCGTCGGCGTCCGCATGGCGGGGGCGATGGTCAAAGCCCCACTCCTGGGCCTCCCCGTGCGCGAGGACGGCGCGGGTCAGATAGGGGTCTTGGGTCGCGTCGGCGAAGGTGTGGAGGCCGATGAAGAACGCCGCCTGCACCCAGTCGCGGGGCGCTTCGGTGTCCTTTCGAAACGACGTGACCGGCACGTAGTCGAAGTTGTCCATGTGGGCCAGTTGCCAACCGGCCACCTTTCGCGCGGCGGCATCCACAGAGGCGGCGGAGACACGCGCCGGCGCCGTTTTCGGCGCGGCGGAGGCTTGCGCCCCGGAGCCGGCGACCAGAGCAGCGACAAGCGCTGCGGTCAGAAACTTGAAGGTCATCTTGGGCCTCCCCTACGCGCCCGCGCCCAGATCGGACACGGCCAGAACGTCCATGTCGTCGAACTCGAGGTTCTCACCGCCCATGGACCAGACAAAACTGTAATTCGCGGTGCCGACGCCGCTATGGATCGACCAACTGGGCGAGAACACCGCCTCGCCATCGTCCACGAACACCGCGCGCGGCTCAGACGGCTCGCCCATCAGATGCATCACCCGCCCGGGGGCGGCGTCGAAGTACATATAGATCTCGCTGCGCCGCCGGTGGGTGTGCGGCGGCATGGTGTTCCACACATTGCCGGCCTCCAGCTCGGTGAAGCCCATCACCAACTGACAGCTCTCGACCAGGCCGGGCCGGATCACCTGGCGGATCACCCGCCGGTTGGCGTTCCGGGCCTCGCCGGCGACAATTGTGCGCGCTTCCTCGCGGCGAATACGCCGACTGGGATGGCTGGCGTGGGCTGGATAGCTGACGAAGTAGAAGCGCGCCGGACGCGCTGCGTCGTCGCTGTCGAAGGTGACCGTTTCGACACCGCGACCGATATAGAGGCCGTCGTGCCGGGACAGCTCGAAGCGATCCCCGTCCAAGGTCACCGCGCCGGCCTCGCCGATGTTGATCACGCCCACTTCACGCCGCTCGCAGAAGAAGCTCGAAGCCAGTTCGGGGTGGGTGGGCAGCGCCAGCGCCGTTGTCGTCGGAACAGCCGAGCCGACCACCGCACGCTCGACCTCCAGGTAGCTGAGCCGCAGCGCGCCGGCCTGGAACAGGTTCGCAATGACGAAGGTGTCGCGAAGCTCCCCGGCCGTCATGCGCCCCATGCCCGTCCGGTCCGTGCTCTCGCGATAATCCATGTCGACGCCCATCGACCTCCCCGCCACACGTCCGCCTGAATTCGGCGGCTTCTAAATTGACATTACCAATTTAGGTGACGGGACGTAAAGCGGTATATCTAATCGGACTTGATCCACGCATCCAACACCGCTCAGAGCGGGTGGACAGGATGAGAAATCCTCTAATAATTTCCGGAATTTATTGACGAAAAGCAACTGATCCGACCAATCACAATTTGGCCAGGCCAAACCGAGCAACTTCTGATTTGCTCGAGTGTCGGGGTGGATCGCCGCTACTTCGCGGCGCTTGCGGCTCGGAGCGCGATTTCCTCACGCTTGGCGGCCAGGCTTTCCCGCGTACGTTCGATCGCCTCAAGCTCGGCGGTCAGCAGCAGGTTCTCGATCAGTCCGCCGAGGTGCGCCTGCATGGCTGCGCGGGCGGCCTTGGGATCGCGAGTGCGCAGAGCCTCGATGATCTCCTGGTGTTCGTCGCGCAGCGGGCGCTTGCGGACCAGCCGCGCCTTTTCCAGCATCTGCATGCAGAGCCGCGAGCGATAGCGAAGATCCCAGGTGCTCTCGACGACCCGCACCACGGCTGTGTTTCGCGTCGCCTGGGCGATGGTGATGTGAAACTGGCGGTCGGCCAGTTCACTCTGCTCCTTGGTCGAAGCTTCGCTGTTCATCTCGGTGACGAGCGTCTCAAGATAGGCCAGCTCGTCGTCGGTGATCAGCGTCGCGGCCAGGGCCGCGGCCTCGCCCTCAAACAGGCGGCGCGCTTCGGCCTGCTCGAAGGCGCCGATATCCAGGTCTTTCACGGGCGGCGGCGGCTGGTCCAGGCGCACATAGACGCCTGAGCCCTGGCGCGCTTCCAGCAGTCCCCGCATCTCCAGAGCGATGATCGCGCGCCGGACCGTGGGACGACTCACCCCGAACTCGTCGGCGAGATCACGTTCGGACGGCAACCGATGCCCCGGCTGATAGACACCTTCGGCGATCGCGGTGCTGATCGACGCCGCCAA
>FWPV01008436.1_pt1 | contig 18029 bp, 12 predicted proteins | sample 2228371 | NCBI WGS metagenome assembly FWPV01 (sample SAMEA103939776, study PRJEB20133) | metagenome | reverse complement strand
CAGTCTCACTGCAGCTCGTTCGCGCTTTAGCGCCAATCCCGCCGCGGCCTGTTCGCTCATTGGAATTCCATTAGAATAGGTCAGCCCTGCTCCAGAGTACGAGTTACTATTATTGATACCGCTCAGTGTCTGTAATGCATGATGATATTGTCCTCCGTCCCCCCGGCGGTCAGGAGTTGACGGTTTCCCTTTTCGGTTATATCATCGCACCTGGATGGACATTCCGTTGTCAAGGGACTACACGCGACCTCGCCGCTCAGCTCCCACCGGTGATGGTCCACGGTTTCGAGCCAACAGGCCGCGGACATCTGCCGTTGGGTGCAGGAACATAAGCAGCCGATTGAATCGGCTTTATAACCAAGAGGCCTGGTAAAGGAGACACAAATCAATGATGAAAAAGCACCCTGTGATCTGGTTTTATGTTCTGGCTTTTGGAATCTCGTGGTTGGGCTGGCTTCCTGTGGTAGCGGGGTCACATGGTATTTCCCCGTTTACCGAACCTGTCTTTCAGTTCTTGCTTATCCTTCCGGCCCTGGGGCCTGGATTAGCGGCCATCATCGTGACCTGGGCCAATGATGGAAAGACGGGTATCAGCCTTTTGCTAAGGCCGCTTTTTCAGTGGCGGGTTGGCGCGCTTTGGTTGGGGATTGCCATGGTGGCTCCGGCACTGTTTTTTGTCGCGGGGAAAATGGCAACCCAGGCCTTGGGTCCCGTGGCGACCTCAGAACCGCCAGGCGATAACATCATAGCCATAGCCATTTCCGCCTTCGTGATGTCGTTGTTTCCCAATACGTGGGAAGAAATTGGATGGCGTGGATTTGCACTACCGCGCTTGCAAAAGCGTCACAATGCTCTCGTCGCAACGCTGGTCGTAGGCGTTTTATGGGGCTTGTAGCATTTGCCTCTCTTCTTCTGGGTCGGCAACCCAATGTCCGGGTATCCCTTTCCGGCCTGGTTCATCGGCACCGTCGCTGTGTCCTTTGTTTACACCTGGCTCTACAACAGTACCCAAGGCAGCTTGCTGGTGGTGACACTCTTTCACGTTTTGTGGAACACATTTGGCGTTGTTGTATCGGGAGTGTCCATCACGGCCATGGCTGTGGTGTGTGTCGGGGTAGCCGTGCTCCTGGTTGCCGTTTTTGGCCAGGAAAATCTGACACGCCGCAAAAGTGGCCGAGTTCTAACACAACCCGGCATCTCGGCAGTGGACATGGAAATTTTTGCGTGCGGTCAGTGTACAAGCCAATGAGCAGTGTTGCAGAACCCCGATTCTTGAAAGAGAGTTCACCATGAAAAAAACCTGGCTCATCGCCGGTGTGTTGTTGATCGGGCTGCTGGGAAGTCTGGGATGGATGCTCCTGAGGCCCGCCTTGCTCCAGACGGTAAACTTGCCCCCGTTTCAGGCAAGGACGCTTTCGGGGCCAACTCCTCAACCGACCATAGCCGTGCCGGGCAATTTGCTCCGGGACCCCTCGTTTGAGGGGAATTTTGTCAATTGCGGTCACAGTTGCAATGTCGCGCCTGAATGGACGGCGTGGAGCGCGCCGGGAAATCCGCCGCCATGCATTGCCGGTCAACCGGGTTGCTACATCCCCTGCCCGCTGAACTGCACCGGCTGTGACCCGATGCAGGTGGACGTGGGTTGCTGGTGGGCCAAAGCCGAGCACAAAGCCGCAACCTTGCAATTCCCCGAACGGGTGCATACCGGTGCCCAGGCGCAACAGGCGTTTGTCTACGGACGCATGGGTGAGTTCGGCGTGTATCAGGTCAATACCGTCACGCCCGGTTCCCTGCTGCGCTTTTCGGTGTACGCGCAGGCCTGGCAGTGCGCCGATCCCAAATCAACCACTTGCAAGAACGGCCAAAGCGATGTTCCCGACAAGATGAACCTGCGCGTGGGGATAGGGACGCAGGGCGAAACGGACCCGTATGCCAGTTCGATCGTGTGGAGCGCTCCCATCGAATCGTTCGACCACTATTCGCCGATCTCGGTGACGGCCATGGCGCAAAACAGCACGGTCACGGTCTTTGTGTATGCCCGACCGGAATGGGGATGGGCGCGAATCAATAACGATGCTTATTGGGATGACGCCGCGCTGGTGGTCATCGGTCCACCGGCCGGGTTTTCTTTCGATCCGCCCCAACCTGAACTGGGACAACCCACCACCGTCCAGGTGACTTCTTACTACGCCCATCCGGATACCACCCTGCTCATCACGACCCCGCAATCGGCCCCGCTTACACCTGTCGGCGGCGCGCGCTCTGGTGATGAGCCCTATACCTGGACATGGTATTTTACGCCCACCCTGCCTGGCACTTACACGCTGGCGTTTTCCTCCGGCGCGCTGACGACGCCGATTTCGGCCACGTTGCGCGCCATCGCCACCGCGCATCTCACGGCACAACCGACCACTGTCTGGCTGGATCAGCCGGCGCGGGTTCAGGTCACCTCGTATTATCGCTACAGCCCTTATCGCCTGACCATCGCCACGCCGGGCGGCGACGAAATCACCCCAGCGTATGAGGGGCTTGTCTCCGGGGGGGGCGTTTACACCCGCACGTGGCGTTTGACCTCGACCGTGACCGGCACGCATCTGTTGACATTCACGGCCAACCTGATCGAAACCCCGGTCACCGGCCGCGTCCATGTGGTCTCGGTGGCCGGCGGCAGCGCCACGCCGCCCGCGCCACCGGTTGGCTCATTGGTCACCATTCAAATGGGGGCTTATTATCCCTACACCGACATCAGCCTCACCTTGACCGATCCCCAGGGAACACCACTGACGCCCAATCCTCTGGGACAAATCGGCAGCGCGCCGTTTGTGTGGGCGTGGACCTTTACGCCGGTCATCACCGGCGCGCACCGCTATACCATCACGGCGACCCGTCTGGATGTCCCCGTGCGCGGGCTGGTCCTGGCCGGGGGGCAGACGGTGCATCTGCCGCTGGTGATGAAAGCATCGCGTTAACTACTCAGCCTGTCATTGCGAGTGCCCCCGCAGAGGGCGCGAAGCCATCCCCCGCCCAGGAGGGAGATTGCTTCGCCGCCCTGCCTGCCTTCAGCAGGCGGGCGGCTCGCAAGGACAGGTTCGCCGCCGGAGTTTACCCTGAGTCGAAGCCCTGAGCGCAGCGAAGGGGAAACGCAGGGGCGGCTCGCACCAACGAATGTGACATTGTCAAGGTAGTCACGCATCGCGTTAAAATAGCCCCGGCGTTTCGTTGAGTGGGGATGAGGCGGGATTTACGGTTGAACCTGGCAGCCCAGTTCGACGTATTCGCGGCGCGTCAGTTGCGCCTCGCGCGCGCCAAAGAGCTGCACCAGTTCAGCCAGCATCTGCGCCTTGAGTTCGGCGTCGCGCTGCGACCAGGTGCGGCTCTTGATTTCCAGATACCCGCCCGCTTCCGCCGGCTGCATCAACCGGTCCACATTGACGGCAAACTCGGTGTCTTTGTACATGATGTGATAACGTCGCCGCTCTTTGTGAATGGCGATCTCGCCGGTCGGCTTGAAATACTCTCGATAAAACCGAAGCGAGTGCGTGGCGCGCGCCGTAAAGCGTGAACGCGAGAGGACCACCGAATGGGCATACTCGCGCTCGCGGGCCGGGCCGGTGAGGGTCAGACTGTACCGCACTTCGCACACGGCGCCGTTTTGCAAGATTTCGTCTTCGCGGTAACGGAGGCGGCCCTGCGCCGCATCGGCGAACAAAAAATAGGTATCGTACTGACGACGCACCGACGAACGCAACACAGATAAGGCCGGATGCGGCGCGCTCAAAAGGGCCACAATCGGTTCCATGGCTTCCAGACGTACCTTGACTTGAACCTCGATACACTCTTGCTGCTCCAATCCGCCAATCGCTACCAGTTTATCCAACAGATTGCCCTCACGGGCGATGAGAAAAGCATCTATCCTGGAGGCCCTCTCTTGCGCCTGGGCCAGGACGGCCGGTTCATCCACCGTCAACACACGTCGGTCGCGCATGACGCAATGCCCGTCAATCCAGACATGGCGGACATCGGTGCTTTTCGCCGAATACACCAGTTGGGCATAGACGGCATCGGGATCGCGGGCAAACTTGGGCATAAGGTGCAGGCCCTGTAAATCCACCACGATCAGGTCGGCGCGTTTGCCGATCTTCAGGGAACCGGTCCGATCGCCGATGTGCAAGGCCTGGGCGCCAAGACAGGTCGCCATAGCCAGGGCCTGCCAGGCCGGCACCGCTTGCGGATCGCCGGTGTAGCCTTTGGCCAGCAGAGCGGCCAGACGTATCTCTTCAAACATATCCAGGTCATTGTTACTGGCGGTGCCATCGGTGCCGATGCCGACCTGGACCTTGTTCGCCAGCATGGCCGAGACGGGCGCAATGCCGCTGGCGAGCTTGAGATTGCTGGTGGGATTATGCGCCACGCCCACCCCGGCCTGATGCAGGTCGCGGATTTCGCCGCTATCCACGTGGACGCAATGGGCCGCGATCACTTTGGCGCGCAACACGCCTTGCTTTTTGACCCAGGCCACCGGCGGCATTCCCCATGTAGCGCGGCTCTCTTCGACTTCGGGTTTCGTCTCTGACAGATGAATGTGCAAGGGCACATCGTACTCCAGCGCCAGGTTGGTTGCGGCCTGGAGGATTTCGGGCGTACAGGTATAAGGCGCGTGCGGCCCAACCGAGGGGATGATCAAACGATGGTCGCGCCATTTTTCGATGAACCGCCGGCTATAGTCCAGACTTTCTTCATACGACGTGGCATCGGGTGATGGGAATTTGAGCACCGTCTGCGAACAGATAGCGCGCATGCCGGCCTGCGCCGCCGCTTCGGCCACCGCGTCTTCATAATAATACATATCGGCAAAGCATGTCACGCCGCTGCGAATCATCTCGGCGCAGGCCAGCAGGGTGCCCAGGCGGACAAATTCCGGCGTGACAAATTCGCGTTCGACCGGCATCATGTAGCCGTGCAGCCAGACATCCAGCCGCAGGTCATCGGCCAGCCCGCGCAATAACGTCATCGGCGCGTGGACATGCGCGTTGATCAAGCCGGGCAAGATGGCGCACCCGGCGCACTCGACCTGTTCATCGGCCGTGTGCTCAGTCAGGACCCGGTCCGTCGGGCCGAGGGCGACCAGCTCGCCGTTGGCCCAAGCCACCGCGCCATCCTGAATGACCTGCCGCCCGGCGTCCATAGTAACCACAACGCCGTGTGTGAGAATAGTATCTGTGTGCATAAGCTGTCCTTTACCAGGCCTGTTTTCCGCACCCCGTTGGCTGGCATCCCTCATGCCAGCCTGCTTTTCAGACCGACTCGGTAGATCAAATTTTTATGTTTGTAGTGACTTTAGTCGTCAGAAAACCGCTATCCGCACGCTTCGCGCGCCTCTGGGCGAAGTGGTTACGACGAGCCAGAATTGGGGTCTACTGAGACTCTCAGAAAACAGGTTTCTGAGCTAACATCGCCAGCCGGGCATAGACCCGGGCAGCCGCAAAGACATCTTCCAGGACAATGTGTTCATCGGCCGTGTGCGCCAGCCGGTCATCACCAGGGCCCAACCCCACCGTAGGAATGTTGGCAATGCCTGCGGTATAAACCCCATCGGTGGAAAACTCGTATCGCCCAATCTTGGGGCGAAAGCCCAATTCCTCCCGCACCGCTTGGGCCGCCGTCTGCACCAGCGGATGGGTTTCATCGGTCGCCCACGCCGGAAAGGTATTACGCACGCGACAGGTATAGCCGGTGTAACTGGTCGCCTCGTAACAGGTCACGCCCACCGTGGCACGCACCCGTTCGCGGGCAATGACGCCTTCCAGTTCGCCGATGGCCCGCCCTTCGGTTTCGCCCAGGGTCAGGCGCCGGTCCACGATAAAGCGGCACACATCCGGCACCGTGTTGCGCGAACCGGCCTGGCTCTCGATGTGGGTGATGCTCAAGGTGCCGTTGCCCAGAAAACGGTCATGGCCCAGGTTGCCGGCCAGCAGTTCTGCGCCAAAGATCAGGCGGGTCGCGGCATAGATGGCGTTCTCTCCGGCGTCAGGCTGGCTGGCGTGACAGGTGCGCCCGCGCACGGCGACCTGCAATTCGACCCGCCCTCGTTGCCCACGCGCAATCTGCAACCGGCTCGGCTCGCACAAGACGACCCAATCCGGGCAGACTTGCTCTTCGGCGATGAGGACACGCGCGGCCAATCCTTCGCATGGCTCTTCCTGCACCACACAAGCCAGAATCACATCGCCCTGCAACGGCACGCGGTGGTCCAGCAGCAATTTGGCCGCGTACACCATGGCCGCCAGCGCGCCTTTCATGTCACACGCGCCCAGACCATACAATTTGCCTTCGTGGATTTCCGCCCCCCACGGATCGTGCGTCCAGGCCGTCGGGTCCGACACGTTCACCGTATCCATGTGCCCATCGAACATCAGGCGCAGTCCCCGGCCGGTCCCATGCAAATAGCCGATGACATTGCCGATGCGATCGCGACGTACATCCGTCACCCCCACGGCGCGCAGCTCGGCTTCGAGGCGCGCGGCTACCGCGCCTTCCTGACACGACAGGCTGGGCGTGCGCACCAGATCGCGCAAAAAGTCCATCAACCTGGCCCGGTCGGTTGCAGGTAAATCCAACATGTTGCCTCCATTCCGTGACCAGTGATCCATGACCACCGACGACTGACCACCGACCACCTGGCGTCGTTCGAGGCGGACAACACCCCACCGCCTGAGGTCGGTCAGAAGAGACCGGCCACAGCCGGGGCTAGTACGCGCCTCGCCCTAGCAGCACCACCGGAATCGTCTTGAGCAAAATCTTGATGTCCAGTTCCACGCTCCAGTTTTCGGCGTACCAGATATCCAGCAAAGCCATTTCATCGAACGAGACATCGCTACGGCCCGAAATCTGCCACAGGCCGGTGAGGCCCGGGGTGACCGAGAGCCGCTGACGGTGCCAGGGCTGGTATTGTTCGACCTCGGCCGGTTCCGGGGGGCGCGGCCCGACCAGGCTCATCTCGCCGCGAAACACATTGAGCAGTTGCGGCAATTCATCTATGCTGGTGCGCCGGATCAAGCGCCCGACCCGGGTGCAGCGCGGGTCATCGCGGATTTTGAAAAGCGGCCCGTTGCCAGCTTCGTTCAGGTGGAGCAAGGCTTGCTTTTCTTCCTCCGCCCCCTGGCGCATGGAACGGAACTTGTAACATGTGAACAGACGACCATTTTTGCCCACCCGCGTCTGTTTGAAAATGACCGGGCCGGGGCTATCCAGCTTGATCCCCAGAGCCGCCAGCCCCATCAAGGGCAGGGTCAACACAAAGAGCAGCCCCCCCCCGATTAAATCCAGCGCGCGCTTGAGCAACAAACCGCTGCCGCGAATCGCGGCCGGGCGCGCGCCGAGGAGCGGAATGCCCAGGCTATCATCCACATCCACCCGGCTCATGGTAAGCTGAAACACATCCGGCACCAGGCGGACTCGTATTTGCCTCTGTTCGGCCTGCTCCACCAGGCCGAGGATTTTGTCGTGATAGGTCCAGGGCAACGTGATGATGACATCGGAAACGCGCTCCGAATTCAACACATGCAAGAAATTCTCCAGCCCGCCCAGCGCCCGCAATCGCCCCAAATCGGTGCTCCCCTTTTGAGCGTCATCGTCCAGGAAGCCCACAATCTGATAGCCCAGTTCCGGGCGGGCGGCAATGGCGCGCATCACCATGCGCCCCACCTCGCCGGCCCCGACAATCAACACCCGGTCCACCCCAATCCCCCGCGCCCGCAGATGTTCGGCCCGAATGTCCAGCGCCAGACGAAACAGACCGATGAGCGCAATAATCAAAAGACCATCGTAGAGGAAAATCAGGCGCGAATAAAAGACCGGCAAAAAGATATACGTCACGGTCACCATCAGGATAATGGCCGTGGTCGTGCCGCTGACCACCGCATACATGGTGTCGAACCACGATCGTCCCCGGCGCACCTCATAGACGCCGCTCAAGCGAAACGAGAGGAGCAACAATCCGGTCAACACGACCATAAACGGCGCATAGTCGCTCAACGGCGTGTTGTAAGAAGGGTCCAGCACCGGCCTGAACCATTGTAATTTGTAGCGAATCAGGTACGCCAGCCCAAAAGCCAGGTTAACCAGGAACGCATCACCGAGGACCAGAGCCCAGCGGTCTATGGGCGGCCAGGGGCGAACATTTGTCATGGGACGTTCGTCATTCGACATTCATCAACATCCTGCGAAAGGTTGTCATCGTCTGCTGCGCCGTGCGTTCCCAGGGGAATTGGGCCGCGTGGCGCAAGCCGGCCTGACTCAATTGCCGACCCAGCTCCCGGTCGGTCAGCAACCGCTGCATGGCCTCGGCCAGTCCATCCACATCGTCTGGCGCGACCAGCACCGCCGCCGGACCGGCTGCTTCCGGCAACGAGGAGACATTGGATGTGATGACCGGCCGGCCACAGGCCATCGCTTCCAGGACGGGCATCCCAAAGCCTTCGTACAGGCTGGGATAGACAAAAAGCGTAGCCGCATTGTACCACAAAGGCAATTCCTCGGCCGGCACATAGCCGGCAAAAAGCACGCGGTCTTGCACGCCCAATCGCTCGACGGTAGCCTGGAGGTCTCGATAGAACCAGCCCGCCCCGCCCACACAGATCAAACGAGGCGCCGGGCCGCCAAGACGGGCAAAAGCCTCCAGCAAAGCCGGGTGATTTTTGCGCGGTTCGAGCGTGCCCACGTGCAAGATGAACGTTTCCGGCAAACCTCGCCGGCGGCGAAAAACCTCGACCGGTTCGGGCGGCAACGGTCGAAATGTCGGGTCCACTCCAGGATAGGCCACATCAATCTGCCTGGCCGCCACACCGTACTCGTGCGCTATGTCATGCCGCGTGCTTTCCGAAATGGCAATGATGCGCCCGGCTGCGCGACACGACAGGCGCGTGAACAACCGCAAATAAGCCCCCTGAGGGCCGGGAAACAACTGCGGGAAATGCACAAAGCTCAAGTCGTACACGGTCACCACCGTGCGGCACGGGCGCACCAGCGGCAGGACAAACGCCATACCGTGCAACACTTGCAAATGTTCCAACCGCGCCCAGACCGGTTGCGCGGTCTGCTCCCATACAATACGCACCGGCGGATGAACGGTGGGCCAGCGCGTTGCGCGCACGCGCATCCCCTCAACCCTCAACCGGGCCTGCCGGTGAGTAAAGACCACCCAGTCCACCTCTTCACCAGCGGCCGGGAGATGATGTAACAGGCGATCCAGATACTGGTGAATCCCCGCGCTGCGATAAGACAGCGCGCCCGAGAGCAATTGCGCGTTGAGGCCGATGCGTGGGCGAGCGTTCATGCGCTAATCACCCGCATCCGGCCAGTGCAGATAGAAGGTGTACATCTGCTGCTCATTCGGTTGAGTCGTCAGCGGCAATCGCTCCAGCGTTTCGGGCAGATACAGGCCGACATTCACGATCAGTGTGTCCGTCTCGCGGCAACCGGGTATCTCCACCTGAAATGGGTCGGCCAATACCTCGCCGATCGGCCAGCTATCGTGAGGGGCCCATCCATTCAAAGGCGCGTGGTCATCCTGCCCACACCATGAACCGTTCGCATCCAGCACATGCAAGAAGGCGGTATAACCCCTGGGCATCTTTTGGTCGGCGCGCCAGTACAAAATCAAGTGCAGGCGGCCGTTGACCACTCGCGCCGGCGCCAGGTCGTATCCCAGCAGGCTGACCTGGTCCGCCCACTGCGGGGGCGGATCGAACGCATACGGTGGAGTGGTAACGCGAGGTTGACTGATGTCATACGCCAGAAACCATGCGCCCCCCCCGATCAACCGGCGTTCGGCATGGAGCCGTTGCAACCAGGGTACGTCCACGCCTCCCCAGTATGGATTGAACACAATCAAATACTTCCAGCCCTGTTCGACCAGGCCATCCAGCGCGGGCGTGGCGTGATCGAACCACAGGCCATGCCGATGAGAAAAATACAATCCTTCGGGCATCCCGGCGCCAACGGCGATCAGACCGGCCTCTGGTGGGAGGACGGCCTGTGCCCATTGACCGGTCTGGTGCGCCTGCACCGTCGGCTCGACCGGCGTGAACATGTCATTCACCGAGGCGGCCGTTTGCATAGCCGCGTGGAGCAACCCGACCATACCGACGACCGCCAATCCGACCGCGCCAAGCCGGAAGATGAGCCGGTCCCGACGCGCCCAGTCCCGAACCAGGCCCATAAGGCCAGCAACGGCTTTGCCGATAAACAACGTTGCCGGCGGCAGAAGCGCCAGTGTATAATAATCCTGAATGAGCACCGCCCGCCCGGCCAAGAGAAAATAAGCCAGGGCCGCTCCGATCCAGGCCAGCAAAGGTAGCTCGAACCGGGACCGGCGCGGCCAGAGTATCCCCCCCCCGGTCAACAGCGCGCCAAAGGTCGTGAGCAACCGCCAGGTAAAATTGAACAACAACGCCTGATAAAAGCCTGGGTTGGTCAACAGTTTCCAGCGCCCCACCTTTTCGTAACTCATCGCCAGAATGCGAAAAGTCAGCCCGGTCTCCAGGCCCAACCGATAGGCATGCCCGTACCACGCACCGACGAGGCCCAAAACGCCCAGCGCCACCAGCCAGTTGCGAGGATGTCGGAGCGCGCCGAACCCTTCCCGTTGAAACACCATCACGGCCAGCGGCACGCCGATATACAGCAGCGGCAATTTAGAAAGAGCAGCCAGCGTTGCGCCGGCGCCGGCCAGCGCCAACCAGCCGGACCGACCCCGCGTCTGCCAGCGTTGCATGGCGTACAGCGCCAGCAGCCCAAACATCTGGGCCGTCATATCGCCCATAATGGCCCGGCCGAAAAAGATGCTGAACGGCGACAGGAAAGTGAAAAAGAAAAGCGCCCCTAACCCCGTCCGGGCGTCAAAGGCGCGCCGCCCGATGGAAAACAGCAACCCGGCGGCCAGGCACCACACGCCGATCGCCACCAGCCGCGCCACGAACTCGTGACGGCCGGCCAGGCCATACATCAGCGCTACGGTGAACGCATAAATCGAAAGTTCGGCCTCCACATAGCCGGGCGTGGTGCCGCGCCAGTCCACCGTGGGATAAAACAGGCGGTAGCCTTCTTCGGCATAGTTGCGCGCCAGCGCCGCCGTTTCGGTCTGCCGCCAGCCGTGAACTTCGACCGGCGGACGAGTCACATCGCGCCCACGCACCAGGACACCGCCCAGGATTATGAACAAAGCCAGCCAGGTGAAGAGAGATGAACGTTTCATAAGTCTGAAAGGCAGACCAGTGTCAGGAGGACAGCGCTGCTTCGATGAGGCGGAGGTCGGCGTCAGGATGCTTGCCAGACGCCTTTCCAGGTCTCGATCGCCGCGCTGGTTTGTTGTCCCCACTCATCATGATTGCTGGTAAAGTCCTTCAAAGCAATGATGCGCTCAAACAAATCTCGAACAACGCCACGATGAAAATTGGGCAACGTTTTGCAAAATCGAAAAACATCAATGAACTGATCGAGAGTCAGAGGTATGATGTTCAAGTAGCCGCCAAAATCAGGATTGGCTACGTATTTCATGTGAACATAGAAATAATGACGGGTAGTCGGGGCAATGGAAGGCGCAATGAATAATCCGTACACAGCGCGTGGATTGGGCTTTTGTTGTTCCTGCCGTTGAAACCGTCCGATGTGGCGTGTGACAGGTTCGCTCTCTGTATCATATTGTCTCTGACCACTCTGCAAGGTCACTTCAACAAGCGTAACAAAGGTCTCATTGTACTCAATTTCCATGTCTGCCTTATTGCCAGGGGCAACACTGAAGGGATGCAAGTCGTCGTCCAGGACAAAGTTGGGGCGTGCTTCGTAACAGTCATCCATGGATGCCATGGCTCGCCACGTATTCCATTCAAGAAATAACGGCGGGTCAATCACATCTCGTTTCATAATACGCTCGAACATGGTCAGAATATCTTGGACGACCGCTATGTCCTGTACACTCCTTACGTATCGGAGCAGTCGCTCTGTTTTTTGGATTTTTTCGTGTCGTTCAATGTTATCCTTGAGATCGGGAATCGCTAGACGTTGCGCTTCGCGTTTCTGCATACCCAACGCGACAGCTTTTGCCGTCAGCCGAGATCGGGTTTCCCAGGGTAAGCCGGGAAGTTCAGGATTACCCATATAAGCATAGAAACGCTCAACGTCATTGTAGAAATCCACACATTCAAACGTCATTTCATCCAGGATTTGGTCAACTTCAGTGCGATGTGCAGGAGAAATGGTCAATCCGCTGTAATCAGCGGACAGAGTAAATAAACCGGTGGCGCGAAAATAGCGAATCGTAGCATCGGCCACATCTAACGAGTTTCGCATCTTCTTGGCCAGGAACTCATCAACTGTTTCCGTCCGTGTTTCTCGCGTTTTGATTTCGCCTCTCGCAATTTCATGGACATAGACCTGACGGAAATGCTTTTCATGTTCTTGCTTCACAAATTCGACGCGTCGGCGGCCTCGCTGTTTGCCAAGTCGGGCACGGAAGTCCTGGATGGCTTGAAGTGCGGCCGGGATCTCTTCACGATTCAGCACTGGTAGCAGAAATATGGCGATTTCCTGTTTGCTCAAGCCACCCAGAGCACGACAGGCTCTCAACGTCTCAATAAACGGGAAAATATTCATCTGGTCAGCGGGCGGGTAAAGTCGGCGTGTCATCGGGTTGCCGCCATGTTGCCAGGATGGATATTGCCATTTGAGCATTTGTTTCAAAAATAACTCTTGCAGACGCACGCCGGCCACCAGGCGACGTCCGGCGTCCGTGATGCGTAACAAACCTTGACTATCCACAAAAGCAAAACCCCAAGTCTGGATCGGAGCAAAACGGTCACGTGCTGAAAAGGCAGGGTCTTTGGCCGATATGCTACCTTCAAATGTATCCAGTTCTTTTAGTGAATGACGTAGCTTTCCCGGTTCCTGAGGCCATTTTCGTTTTTTCCGCCTCAAATTAATCGGTTTTCTGGTAATCTGGTGCCATCTCAATAAAGGGGTGAACACCAGTTATGAATAGCAATCGTACTTTAACAAACGAATCGTACCGAACTCTGCAAGTAGGCGAGATCACCTATGAGTATCTTGTCGTTCCGCAGGGTGACTATGTTGATACGGGTCTGCTAGTCGCCATGGGCCACTTGGGCCAAGAGATTGGCTTGCCTGCGGCGTTCCGACACTTTGTCCACTTGAAACAGAAACGCTTGCGTTACGATCCGATTGACAAGTTGCTCACATTCTTCGTATCTCTCGTTGAAGGCTGCGGCTACACGAGTGACATCAATCAACGGTTGAAACCTTACCCGGCTCTGGCGCGGGCCTGGGGCCTAGCCGAGTTTGCTGGTCAGAACGCCGTCAACGGTACCTTGCATGCTCTGCAATGGGAACACCTGCAGCAAATCGAGCAAGTGTTTCAATTCCTGTTCGAGCGGAACAGTCTGGCCTTGCAACAATCTCGCCAGGAACCCTTGATCGTTGACATCGATACCAAAGGCATCCCTGTCTCACCACGTAGCCAGCGATTCGAATGGGCCAAGCGCGGCTACTTTCCAGGCCCGCGCAACCAGAAGGGCTTGCAGTTCTCGGCGGCGTTCATGGGTGCCGAGTTCCGTGAAGTCTTGGGTGGACACCTGGCACCGGGCTATGCTCATGTGACTCATGGGTTGCCGGCTATTCTGCAGCTTGTTGAGAAACGATTAGGCATACCACCCCGGCGGGGTGATTTGCTCAGACAGCGAGCCCGTTTGCTCCAGGCGGAAGCCAAAGCACACCTTGGACGAGCGGAAGCCCACGACCGACAAATTCAGCAAGCCTATGAGCGTCTGGGCAAAATTCACAAGCGCATCGCTATGCATCAAGCTCAAATTCGTACTCTGCAAGCGCGAATTCGGCGCCTTCCCAAGCGAGCGCGGAAGCTTCGGCGGCAGATTGAGGCCCATCGAGATAAGATCCGCGGGGATCGCCGCCGTGATAAGGTTGCCCGCCAGCATATTGCGAAGCTGCAGCAACGAGCGGCTCAAGCGCGTCAAGAGGCCGAACTGCTCCGTGAAGCAAGCCACACTCTGTTGGCGATGGCTGAGACACCGATTGAAATTGGTAAAGTGCGACTGATTCTGATCCGCAGCGACAGTGCGTTGGGTGCAGGCGAAACCATCACGCTACTCTTGGAACGTGGTTACCTGTTCGTCGTCAAAGGGCGCGATGCGCGCACCGCTCGCAAACTCGCGGCGGATATCTTGCCCCACGAATGGCAGCGCGTGGATGCCCATCTGCGAACAGCCGAGGCCAAAAGTACACGCATACGCGGTTGCCCTTTTGAGGTGCGCTTGGTTGTCTGCGAACGCACCGCTGACAGCGGTCGGGTGAGTTACTATATCTTGGTGACCAACCTCCCCATCAACACCTACGCTACGGTCGCTTTGGTGCAGTTTTACAATGCCCGACAAACGATTGAAGCCTTCAACAAAGTGATCGGCAGCGTGTTGTATCTCAATCACTTGCGAACCGGTTCGATTACGGCCAATGAAGCCGTGGCTCAATTGGCCATGTTGGCCCATGACTTCTTGAGCTGGTCGGCAGAGCGTTTCTTTACCGGAACGCCCTACGACGGCATTGCCATTCGCGAACTGGTACAGAAAAGCCTGCATGTGATTGCTCGCGTATCTTGGCCACAGCCAACTGTTTGTCGGGTAGAATTCACACAGGACAACTCCTATGCACGTGCATTTGTGGCCGGGCCACAAGGAACGGGCGGCCAACTGCTGCTCCCGTTGGATTTTAACGCCCCAGCAAGCAGACAAAAAACTGTATAATTTTGGATGAAAAAAACGATTATGCCCGCTGGAACCGGGAAATCTACGGATTGAGCAAACGCTATCTGGTGAATTTTGTTACCGGTTGTGTCTTGCGCTCGCCAATCCACACCTTCCAACTTGACAAGTTCCGCAAGTTCAGGAGCAATTTTTTCAGGGTTACGCGGCGAGCAGGCTACATACCAGGTCCGAGAAACCGACATGATTACCGTTCCTTACGGAAGATGAGAATTGTGTGATGCACAATGTTGGGAACATACGTGAAAGGATAACCATAAGGTCGAACAGGAGCGCCCGTTTGATACCAAATCCTGACCCCCTTAAACCGAAAGCCTATTTTGCGGAATCGCTCTGTAACATAAAACGATGCTGGGATGTACTCACCGTTTTGGTACGAGTCTCGGATCATGACCGCAGCATAACGATCGGGCTTGAGTAATTGGAGAAACCAATGACCGGCTTGCTCCATCCGGTCATAAAATTCTTCAAACGTCGCCGCGTTGCGAAAATCTTGGGGGGACGATGAAAAAGACTCAAAGGGACTGTGGCGATTGCTCCAACCATACTTCCCATCGCACATCGTTTTTTTCAACGCAGGGCTATAAGGAGGATCGGTAATAATAGCATCAAACTGCCGTCCTTCCTGGACCAGACGCGGCAGCACTTCAAGACTATCGCCGCAAATAATTTCTTGCGGCTCAATTCCTTCCTGTTGACAGACCTGGAGATAAATATCCAACCAGCGCTGTTCCAGCTCGACCCCTACTGCTTTACGACCGCACAGGCTTGCTCCCAACAACGTTCCCCCTACGCCGGCAAAAGGATCAAGCACCGTCTGTCCGCGTTTGGTGAAAAATTCGATAATTTGCCGCATAAGGGCTGGCGGTTTATTGGCGTAATGTTGCCGACGTAACTTGTGACCGAGTTCGGAAGGGTATGAGGTTTGCACAATAGTCTTGGTAAAAAATAACCAGGCATTGCCGGTCAAGTCATTGAGTGTGTTCCTGGGGTGCACCGTACCGTTCCTGGCTTGCCCTTCCGAGCGGAGCGGCGCGTCTTCACTTTGCCCGTTGGGTTTATCTTCAATATCCAAAAGGAGCGCTAACTGTTCTGTCAGTTCCCCGGCCGGTAAGTACCTGACCGCCGACTCTACAAGTCGTTTTTTGGCTTCGGCGGGTAACGCATAGAGCATATTGGCCAGTCGTTCCATCTGGTCTTGATCACGCCGACTTGTTTTCATGCTGCCCTTATACCCTTTCCTTCAACCTGTTGACTAATCTATGACAATCAGTCTCTACCTCTCGACGATATTATAACACACTGCCCGCCGCGCTCTACGGTTCAACAGAGCGCCAGACCTGCTGAGTAGGACAGCGCAACATTCCGCTCGAGCTGACCTCGCGCTGTAATGTTAGATTGGGGGTATTATACCATCTCCAGAGACAGGCTATTCTCCCTTGGGTGGGCAACACACCTTGGCCCGAACGTGTCAATGGCTCCAAGCACCGTCTCCGGCGCGTGAGCGTACCTTTCGCTTCGGGCGTGAAAAACGAGCAAAACTTGGGCATCCTTCCCGCTCAGGCATTCATCATTTGCCGGTACACCTGCACCGTCTGGGCGGCGATATGAGCCTGCGTATAGTGCGCCAGAACCCGTTGCCGGCCGCGCCGTGACAGGTCGGCCCACAGGGCCTCATCGCGCTGCAAGCGCATCAGTTGTTCACGCAGCGACGCGACGTCACCTTCGGGAAAGACCAGCCCGGCCTCACCGATCACATTGGGGATCTCGCCGCAAGTCGAGCCGATCACCGGCACGCCGCACGCCATCGCTTCGATCAGCACCCGTCCGAATTGCTCCTTCCAATTCCTGCACGTGCGTGAGGGCAATACCAATACATCCAGCCCCCGGTAATAAGCCGCCATTTGGGTTGAGGGAATGGGGGCGTCGAAAATGACTCGTTCTCTCATCCCCAGTTCACCGGCCAATCGTTCCAGGGCCTGACGTTCTGGCCCACTTCCCAGGATAGTCACGCGCCACAGGCCGGGCAAGCCGGCCGCCGCCCGCAACAACAGGTCCACGCCCTTTTCCTCGACCAGCCGGCCGACATAGCCGAAAGTAAAGCCCCGGCCGGCATCCCTGCGGCCGGCGACTGGTCGGAAAATCTCGGGATCCACGCCAAACTGCGGGAGCACCCGGAGCGGTCCGGTGTAACCTTTAGCGCGCCAGACCTGCACAGCTTCCTGGTTGCCGGCCAGTCCACAAGCCGCCTGGCGCAAAACATAGCGTTCCATCCAACAGAAAGGCGGTGGATAGCGTCGGTGGAGATTTTGCCAGGTGAAAAAGAGCACCTGCGCCCCAGCCCGTCGCGCCAGCCAGGTGGCCTGGAACGCGGCCAGATTGTAAGGTTCTTCATCCACGTGAACAATGTGCGGACGCATCGCCCGGATTTCACGGCCCAGACTGGGATAAAAGTGCAGATGAAAATGACCGTTCAATGCGATGGGAATTGCCCGCAAGGTATAACCGCGTTCATGGGCGCGCTCCAGACCGAGTAGCCCGCGTTCATCCTTCCAGACAGGCGGAACCAGAACGGTCAATTCTACGTCAGAATAAAGGGCTATTTCTTCCAGTTTACGCTGGTAACTTCCGACCAGACAGGCTTTGGAAAGCATCAAGACACGCATTGGGTCTCCTTGCTACTATTTTTGCATGCACAAGGTAAAATGTGCTTATTTTTGCTGTGCCTGGTTTGACACTCGATTCCATTGTGGTATAATTTGCCAGGTTACGCAAGTCATCTCATCTCCCCGACGGCCGATCTGGCCGGGGGATGATTTCGAGTCCCTGCCCATCTGATGTCAGGGATTTATTTGTGTCATATAGTCAATGTCACAAGTCGGGGCCGGTCTTTAGACGCGGCAGGCCCTTGGTTGGCCACCCCTTCACTGCGTTCAGGGCAAACCCTGAACGCAAGTGAAGGGGCTCGTTCCCGTGCAAATGAGATTAACATTATCGGGCATAGCGTTTTTCACCGCCAAGACGCAAAGAATTTCAATACGTTTGATGTGAAATGTTTTTTGCCTTGTCATTGCGAGGCTGTCCCTTCGTTTCCCTTTCGCTGCGATCAGGGCTTCGACTCGGGGTAAACTCCGGCGGCCGAAGCAACATGTCATTGCGAGCCGCCCGCCTGCCGAAGGCAGG
>FWPV01007877.1_pt1 | contig 18030 bp, 17 predicted proteins | sample 2228371 | NCBI WGS metagenome assembly FWPV01 (sample SAMEA103939776, study PRJEB20133) | metagenome | reverse complement strand
CGCGACGGTCCCCGCACGGAGCGGGGAAACGTTGGAAATCAGCCTTCGGCCGATTCCGGAGCCGCTTCGGCGGCCGGAGCGACTTCAACGGCCGGAGCTTCCGGCGCCAGTTCGCGGGCCAGGGCCGGCTCGACCGGAGCAACCGAGGCGCCCAGGTCCACGCCAGAAGCGGCTTGACCAGCGGCCAGGCCGTCCAGGACGGCGTCGGCGATCAGGTCGCAGTACAGCTGAAGGGCGCGGGCGGCGTCGTCGTTACCCGGGATCGGATAGGTGATGCCGTCCGGGTCGCAGTTGGTGTCGAGGATGGCGACGACCGGGATGTTCAGCTTGCGGGCTTCCAGGATCGCGATCGCTTCCTTGTTGGTGTCGATCACGAACATGATGTCGGGGATGCCGCCCATGTCCTTGATGCCGCCCAGCGACAGCTCCAGCTTGTCGCGTTCGCGCGTCAGCTGCAGCAGTTCCTTCTTAGAACGGCCTTGGGCTTCACCGGCCAGCACGCCTTCCAGTTCGCGCAGACGAGCGATCGAGCCCGAAACGGTGCGCCAATTGGTCAGGGTGCCGCCGAGCCAGCGGTGGTTCACATAGTACTGGGCGCAGCGCTTGGCGGCCGTGGCGACCGGGTCGCTGGCCTGACGCTTGGTGCCCACGAACAGCACGCGGCCGCCGGCGGCGGCGACTTCACGAACCTTCACCAGGGCCTGGTGCAGCAGCGGGATCGACTGCGACAGGTCGATGATGTGGATGTTCGAGCGCGAACCGAAGATGTAGCGATCCATCTTCGGGTTCCAGCGGTGCGTCTGGTGACCGAAGTGAGCGCCGGCTTCCAGGAGCTGACGCATGGAGAATTCGGGAAGAGCCATCGGGCCTGTATCCTTTTTCCGGTTGAACCTCCGTGGACACCCCCGACCCAGACCATTCTGGAGCGGGACCGGAACGGCGACGCCGGGATGTCTCCCCGGTGCGGCCGAACGTCCACGTGTGGAATGGCCGCGCAATTAGTCGCTGCAGAGCGAAAAAGCAAGCCCGGTCTTCGGCGACGAAGCGTCACGACATGCCCCGGCGAGACGATCAGCCGCACCGCGCGGCAGCCTTCGTCCACAGAAACCGCCGACGGTGTCGCAAATCTTCCACGGGAGCGTGGCTCCATGCTGACGTTTGTGGCGGAGATGACAATGCTGGCGGTGTTCGACATGGACGGCACGTTGCTGGATGGCGACTCGACCGCAACCTGGATGTGGGAACGCGCGAAGCAATCGCCGCTCCGTATGATGGCCGCGCTGGCCGTTCTCCCCCTCGCCCTGCCCATGGTCGCCTTGCCCAGCACGCGCCGGGCCGGCGCATCGGTGCTTCTCTGGATTGCGACGGCGGGTCTTAGCGAGCGCCAACTTGCAGCCTCCTGCGAGCGTTTCGCCCAGGCGTTCAGGAGCGGACGCAACAGCCTGACCTGGAAGGCGCAAGCCTTGAGCGCTCTGGAGGATCACGCCCGGTCCGGCGACCGTATCGTGGTCGTCACGGCGGCGCCGACCTGCCTTGCCAAGGCCCTGCTCGACACCCTCGATCGCCCGGTTGAACTGCTCGGGACATCGCTAAAGCCCGTCCTGGGCGGTTGGGTCGCGGACATCCACTGCCGCCACCAGCGCAAATGCCAGGCCTTGGCCGAAGCCGGCCACGGTGCCCGCTGGGCCTATGCCTACACCGATAGCCTGGATGACCTGCCGATCCTGCGCGCCGCTGACAAGCCCGTCATCGTCAAGGGGGGCAGGGCGGCCGAGCGACGGCTGTTCCGCGCCGGATTGCTCAACGGGCGAGCTGCGGCTTGGTGAAGCGGCGGTGCCTTAGCAGGGCCGCCTCACGGTGATCGCGGCCCAAAGCCGACTACCGCCCGCATAGTCCCCGCCGACTTGGAGTTCCAGAGACAGGTTCTCCCACGTCCCTGATTGGTGATAGGCGGCCTCCAGCGCTTTCGCCGACGGTAAATTGAAATAGCGGCCCAGGCGGTCGCGCTCATCGCCCTCGTCCACACCAATCTTGTAGCTCGCGGCGTGAAATCCGCCCGGCTTTAAGGCACGGAGTATCCGGCTCAGCACGCCCGGCAGCGCCAAGAACGGCACATGCAGCAAGCTGGCGTTGGCCCAAACACCGTCATAGGCCTGCTCTGCGACCAGTTCGTCGAACCGCATGACCCGCACTGATCGTCCAAGCCTCGCTTCGGCTTGGCTGGCCATGGCGGCCACGCCGTCGGTCGCATCGACGTCGAAGCCTTGTGCCAGCATCGCCTCGCTATCACGCCCGTCGCCACAGCCCAGTTCTAGGATCCGCGCTCGGGGCGGCAAGCGCTCCAGGAAGGTCTCCAAGGTCCGACTTGGCGTGCTGCGAGCGTTCGCCGCGTAGGCGGAGGCATGTTCGGCATAGAACCGCAGCGTCTGGCCATCATAGGCGACCTCTCCGTCGGCGGCGGAAGGCGACGTCATGATGATCCCAACCCTCCGCCAATAGAAATATCATCCTAAGAGGCGTCGGCTGCGAGCGCGACTGTCAGGGGCCAGCCGGCGGCGGACCGACATGCCCAACGACAGACCTAGTGCCCCGCTCCAGGAGATGACGAACGTAGACATAGGAATATTTTCCTAAACGTCTTCCAGCAGCGCCACCCCTGGCGCGGTCTTCAGCGCGCCGCGCAGCGCCGCATCCAGAGTATACCGCCCGGGTAACCGCAGCTCGATCTCCCGGCCGCCGCCGATCGCTGCGACGAAAGTGACCTCGCCGCCCTTTTGCGTCTGGGCAGGCTCAAGACGGCGCTTCAACGCGTCAATCTCGGCGGCGGACGGTGACAGGTGGACCCGCAGACCCGCCACGACGTTCTCCACCGCTTTCTCGATCGGTTCGGCGTCATCGCCGAAGAAACGCACCTCGCCGTCTCGCGCCTTGGCGCGGACCTTGATCGCCACGGCCTTGCCCGGCTCCAGGACATCTCGGCACTTGCGAAGAGACTCCGGCGGATAGAGCACCTCGTACTCGCCCGTGGGATCAGACAGCGAGACGAAGGCGAACTTCTCGCCGCTTTGCGAGGCGCGCTCCTGGCGACGACGAACGACGCCGCACATCCGGAAGGCCTCAGCCCCGGCCTCGGCCTGGGCCATGGCCTCAGCGAGCATGACCGTGCGACGACGGCGCAGCATGCCGACCATGTCCTCCAGCGGGTGACCGGTCAGATAGAAGCCGACAGCTGACAGTTCTTCGTCCAGCAGATCGACCTGGTTCCAGTTCTCGGTCTTCGACAAGCGGGGGCGACCAGCGCCGGGGTCGGAGCCGAACAGACCGCCCTGCCCGCCCTGACGATCAGCGTGACAGCTCTGGGCGTGGGCGATCAGGACATCGGCCGACGCGACGATCTGCGCGCGGTTCTTGTGGATCGAGTCGAAGGCGCCGGCCCGCGCCAGGTTTTCGATGGCCCGCTTGTTGACCTGCTTGGGGTCGATGCGCTCGACAAAGTCGAAGATGTCGCGGAACGGCCCGCCCTCCTCGCGCACCGCCACCAGATGCTTCATCGCCTCGAGGCCGACGTTGCGGATGGCGCCGAGCGCATAGAGCACCTCGCCGTTCTCGACCTCGAAATCGGCGCCGGACCTGTTAACATCCGGCGCGCGCACCGTGATCCCGAACCGCCGCGCATCCTGGTGGAAGACCGCCAGCTTGTCGGTGTTCGACAAATCGAGGCTCATCGACGCGGCGAAGAACTCGACGGGCGTGTTCGCCTTCAGCCAGGCGGTCTGGTACGAAATGAATGCGTACGCGGCGGCGTGCGACTTGTTAAAGCCGTAGCCCGCGAACTTGGCGACCAATTCGAAGATGGAGCCGGACTGCTCCTCCGGAACCCCCTTCTCCTTGGCGCCAGAGACGAAACGGATCTTCTGGAGATCCATTTCCTCCTTCTTCTTCTTGCCCATGGCCCGGCGCAGGAGGTCGGCTTCGCCCAGGCTGTAACCCGCCAGGATCTGGGCGATCTGCATCACCTGTTCCTGGTAGACGATGACGCCGTAGGTCTCCTTCAGCACCGTCTCCAGCGACGGGTGCAGGGTGTCGACAGGCTTCCGTCCGAATTTGCAGTCAACGAAGGTGTCGATGTTGTCCATCGGACCAGGACGATAGAGCGAGATCAGCGCGGTGATCTCTTCGATCGAGCCGCAGCGCATCTTGCGCAGCGTGTCGCGCATGCCCTGGCTTTCCAGCTGGAACACGCCGACCGTCTGGCCAGAAGCGAGCAATTCGTAGGTCTTTGAGTCATCGAAGGGCAGCTTGCCGAGATCGATCTCGAAGCCGCGCTTCTTCAGGTGCTTCACCGCGCGGTCCAGCACCGTCAGCGTCTTGAGGCCCAGGAAGTCGAACTTCACCAGCCCCGCGCTCTCGACCCATTTCATGTTGAACTGGGTTGCGGGGAGATCCGAGCGCGGATCCTTGTAGAGCGGCGTCAGCTGCGTCAATGGCCGGTCGCCGATCACCACGCCGGCGGCGTGGGTCGAGGCGTTCCGGAAAAGGCCCTCCAACTGCAGCGCGACATCCAGACAGGCCGAGACGTTGGCGTCTTCCTTCTTGGCCTGTTTGAGACGGGGCTCTAGATCAATCGCCTGGGCCAAGGTCACCGGCGCGGCACCATCTTGCAGAGCCGGTCGACGAGGCCAAGCGGCAGTTGCATCACCCGCCCGACGTCACGCAGCACGGCGCGCGCCTGCAGCGAGCCGAAGGTGATGATCTGGGCCACGCGATCGCGGCCATACTTCTCCTGCACATAGGAGATCACCTCTTCGCGCCGCTCCTGACAGAAGTCGACGTCGAAGTCGGGCATCGAAACCCGCTCGGGATTGAGGAAGCGCTCGAACAGCAGACCGAACCTCAGTGGATCGAGGTCGGTGATGGTCAACACCCAGGCGACGAGCGAACCTGCGCCCGAACCCCGTCCGGGGCCGACCGGGATCCCGTGGGCCTTACCCCACTTGATGAAGTCCGAAACGATCAGGAAGTAGCCCGGGAAGCCCATCTTCTTGATGATGCCGAGCTCGAAATCGAGCCGCTTCCAGTAGTCTTCCTCGGGCGCTGAAAGAGTCAGGCCTTCGAGGCGCATCTTCAGGCCTTCGCGCGCCTGGTGCTCGAGCTCCTCGGCTTCATTGCGGCCATCGCCTGTCGGGAAGCTGGGCAGGATCGGGTCACGCTTGTGCACCATGAAGGCGCAGCGGCGGGCGATATCGAGTGTGTTGTCGCAGGCTTCGGGCAGGTCGGCGAAGAGCTTGCGCATCTCGTCCGCCGACTTGAACCAGTGTTCCGGCGTCACCCGGCGGCGCTCGTCCTGACCAACAAAGGCCCCGTCAGAAATGCAAAGGAGCGCGTCATGCGCCTCGTAGAACCCCGGCTTGGCGAAATAGACGTCGTTGGTCGCGACCAGCGGAACATCGTGGTCATAGGCCCAGTTGACCAAGCCCGGCTCTGCAGCCGCCTGCCGAGGAAGCCCATGCCGCTGGAGCTCGACATAGAACCGGTCACCAAACACGCGATGCATCTCGGCCAGCGCCGCTGAAGCCTCGGCGGTCTTGCCGGCGGCGAACAGCGCATCGACCGGCCCATCGGTTCCGCCCGAAAGCAGGATCAGGCCTTCGCTATACTCTGCGACCTTGGCCCAGGGCACGACCGGCTCAGGCAGCTCGGCGCTGTCGAGGTAGGCGATCGAGGACAGTTCAGAAAGGTTGAGATAACCCCGCTCGTCCTGGGCCAGCAGCATGACGGTCGGCGCGCGCGCCCAGCGCTCCGTCGGGCCGCCGCCGATACCGACGACAGGAATGGCGCAGCCGATAATGGGCTGGACCCCTGCGTCCTTGGCATAGGACGAATATTCAAGGGCTCCAAAGAGATTGGCGCGGTCAGCAAGGCCGGCGGCGGGCATCCTAGCCTCGGCGGCCAGTTTGCCGATCTGGTCAGCCTTGATGGCGCCTTCCAGCAGTGAATATGCCGAACGGACTCGCAGGTGGACGAAACCCTGTCCTTCCCCGTCCGCCATGACCGACCTCCGCTAGATCATCGCCATGTGGCGACTCAGGCCACCAGATTGGCGACCGTGCACATCATCCAGACGAAGCCGACCACGGAAACAAGGGCCAAAGACTCACGCGCCACACGGATCATCGGAACCTCCACAGATTTCTTGTTTTGTTCCATATTCCCTTTTCGTTCTGTTCACAAGATGTTCCACCGCCTCCTTGCGTGTTTTCTTCGCACCAACCCTCGCAGAACCCCGGGGCGTTCGCGAAACGGGTGGCCAAGCCGCAGGGAGTCGGCCAGATCAACGGCATGCGCCTGATCATCGACACCGACACGGCGGGAGACGACGTGTTCTCCCTGATGCTCGCCCTCACCCGCCCGGATGTTGAGGTTGAAGCCATCACAATCGCGCACGGAAATGTGGGCTTCGAGCAGCACGCCGAGAACGCGCTCGTCACCCTGGAGCGCTGCGGGCGGGCCGGCGAGGTTCCCGTCTATCTGGGCGCCCAGTTTCCCCTGATGCGCGCGCCCCTGGACGCCGCCTACGTGTTCGGCCGCGACGGGATGAGCGATAGCGGCTTTGCGAAGACGCCTCAGCGGCCCGCCGAAGGTCACGCGGTTGATGAGCTTGTCCGGCGGATCATGGCCGCCCCAGGCGAAATCACCCTGATCGCTCAGGCGCCCCTCACCAACATCGCCCTAGCCTACCAACGAGAGCCGCGTATCGCCAAGGCGCTGAAGCACCTGTGGGTCATGGGCGGCACCGACAACGGCGTCGGCAATGTGACTCCAGCGGCGGAATACAATTTTTACGCTGACCCGGAGGCGGCCAAGATCGTCGTTAATGCGGGCTTCAATCTGACCATCGCGACATGGACCCTGACCCTGAAGGACGGCCTATGGTCGACGGCGCAGCTCGACGCGCTCGACGCGCTAGGCACCGAGAAGGCCCAGTTCTTTACCGACGTGAACCGCGCATCGCTCGCCTTTGCGCGCGAGACCGAGGGACTGGACGGCAGCCTGCATCCCGACGCGCTGACCTGCGCGATCGCTCTGGACCAGAGCCTGATCTTGGAGGCCGAGGACTGCGTGGTCGATGTCGAAACGATCGGCGAGCTCACCCGGGGCTATTTGAGCGTTTCCCACTCGATCCTGCCGGATATCGAGATCGCCGATCCAGCGCTCAAGCGTCGCGCGCCGAACGCTCGGGTTATCAAGGCCATCGACCGCGAAGGCTTCTTCGCGGCGATGAAGACCGCCCTGCTCTAACCTCGTTGTACTTCCAGGTGGCCGTCCTTGAGGGCGACCACGCGGTCCATGAAACGCGCGAGCTCCATGTTGTGGGTCGCGATCACCGCCGCGACGCCTTGCTCGCGGCAGACCTGGTAGAGCGACTGGAAGACCGCTGCGGAGGTGGCCGGGTCGAGATTCCCCGTCGGCTCATCGGCGAGCAACAGCTTGGGACGATTGGCCAGGGCGCGCGCGATGGCGACGCGTTGCTGCTCCCCGCCGGACATCTGGGCGGGCTGATGGTTCAGGCGATGCCCAAGGCCTAGGCCTTCCAGAAGGTCCTTGGCCCTGGCTTCCGCCTCGCGACGACCCCTGCCCGCGATCGTCAACGGCATCGCCACATTCTCAAGCGCAGAGAACTCCGGCAGCAGATGGTGGAACTGATAGACGAAGCCCACCGTCCCGAGACGAATGCGCGTGCGCGCCCGCTCGGAGAGCTTGGAGCAGTCACGCCCCTCGAGCGCCACCAAGCCGGCGTCGGGCCGCTCAAGCAGGCCCGCCGAATGCAGGAGCGAGGACTTGCCCGAGCCCGACGGGCCGATCAGCCCGACGACTTCACCGGGATAGACGTCCAGATCAACGCCCCGCAGGACGGGCAGATCGCCAGCCTCGGTCTTGTAGACGCGCTCTAGGCCGCGCAGGGCGAGCACAGGGTCACTCATAGCGCAGCGCCTCCACCGGATCGAGGCGCGACGCGCGCAGGGCGGGCGGAAGGGTCGCCAATATGCTCATGGCCGCCGAGGCAAGGACGATGCTCCCGACCTCACGCCAATCGATCTTGGCCGGGATGTGCGAGAGCATGTAAACGTCGGCGTTGAAGACGGATGTTCCTGTCACCCATTCCACGAAGTTCTGGATCGGGGTAATGTAGGCGCAGAAGACCACGCCCAGCGCCAGGCCGCACAGGGTGCCAGCCACGCCGATCGACGCGCCGGCCATCAGGAAGATGCGCAGCACAGCGCCCTGGCTGGCGCCCATGGTGCGCAGGATGGCGATATCCTTGCCCTTGTTCTTCACCAGCATGACGAGGCTGGAGATGATGTTCAGGGTCGCGATGGCGACAATGCAGAACAGGATCAGCCGCATCACCTTGCGCTCAACCTGCAGCGCGGTGAAGTAGCTGTGGTTCTTGTCCATCCAATCGTTGACCAGAGCGCCAGGCCCGCTGGCGACCTCGACCGCCGGCTTGAGCGCCTTGGCCTTGTCGGGGTCGTCGACCTTGATCTCCACGTAGTCGACCGTCGTGTCCCGGCCGAAGAACAACTGGGCCTGCTCTAAGGGCATGTAGATAAAGGCCTCGTCGAACTGGCTCATGCCGACGCTGAACACGCCGCCGACGATATAATTCTTCTCACGTGTCGAACTGCCGAACGCGGTAGCCGGCCCGGAAGGCGAGATCACGGTGATCGGGTCGCCAGGCTGGACGCCCAGGGTCTGCGCCATGCGATCGCCGATCAGGACGATGTCGCCGCCGTACTCGCCCTGGCCGAAGCCCTCCATCGAGCCCTTCTTGATGTTGCCCGAGATCAGCGACATGTGCCGCAGATCGCTGGTCGTCACCCCGCGCACGATCGCGCCGGTCACCTGGGTGGGACCGATCACCATCGCCTGCGCCTCGACCATCGGCGCGGCCTGGATCACGCCCGGCGCGGCCTTGATCCGCCGGATGATCGTGTCTCGGTCCGGTCCGTTGATCAGTGGTGATTGAGCGTAAAGATGTCCGTTGAAGCCCAGGATCCGCCCCAGAAGCTCGGCGCGGAAACCGTTCATGACGCTCATCACGGTGATGAGGGCGAAGACCGCCAACATCACCGCACTGAACGAAATGATCGAGATCAGCGCCACGCCGCCGTTCTTGCGCTTAGCGAACAGGTACCGGCGAGCGACGGAGCGCTCCCAGCGACTGAAGGGACCGGCGGCGCGGGCGTCTGGCATCAGGCGTTCTTGCTCTTGGTCAGACCGTCGAGGATGGATTCAAGCGAGGCGGTGTGACGCTCACCGGACTTGCGGTGCTTGATCTCGACCACGCCCTCAGCGATGCCCTTGGGCCCGACGATGAGCTGCCAGGGGAGACCGATCAGGTCCATGGTGGCGAACTTGGCGCCGCCACGGGCGTCGGTGTCGTCATAGAGCACCTCACGGCCAGCGGCCTTGAGCGCGGCATAGGCCGTCTCGCAGGCGGCGTCGCAGGCCGCGTCGCCCTGGCGCATGTTGACGATACCCACGTCGAACGGCGCGACGCTTTCCGGCCAGATGATGCCGCCCTCGTCGTGGCTGGCCTCGATGATCGCGCCCAACAGGCGCGAAACGCCGACGCCGTAGCTGCCCATCTGCACGGGAACCTGTTGACCGTCGGGCCCCTGGACCGTGGCCTTCATGGGCTCGGAGTACTTCGTGCCGAACGAGAAGATGTGGCCAACCTCAATGCCGCGCGCCGACAGGCGATCGCCTTCCGGCAGGGCGTTGAAGGCGGCTTCGTCGTGCATTTCCTCAGTGGCGGCGTAGAGCGCCGTACGCTGGTTCACGATCGGCTGCAGGTCGCCATTGATCCAGTCGAGGTCCGGCCCCGGCGCCGGCATCTCGACCAGGTCCTTGTGACAGAACACGGCGCTCTCGCCGGTTTCGGCCAGCACGATGAACTCGTGGCTGAGGTCGCCGCCGATCGGGCCGGTGTCGGCCCGCATCGGCACGGCCTTAAGGCCCATCCGTGCGAACAGGTTCAGATAGGCCACGAACATGCGGTTGTAGGACTTGCGCGCGCCATCGGCGTCGAGATCGAAGCTGTAGGCGTCCTTCATGTAGAACTCACGGCCGCGCATCACGCCAAAACGCGGGCGGCGCTCGTCCCGGAACTTCCACTGGATGTTGTAGAGGTTCTTAGGCAGGTCCTTGTAGCTCTTGACCGAGGCGCGGAAGATGTCGGTGACGACTTCCTCGGCCGTGGGACCAAACAGCAGTTCGCGCTTGTGGCGGTCGGTGATGCGCAGCATCTCGTCGCCGTAGTCGTCGTAGCGACCGCTTTCGCGCCACAGATCGGCCAGTTGGATGGTCGGCATCAGCAACTCAATGGCGCCGGCGCGATCCATTTCTTCGCGGACGATCTGCTCGATCTTGTTGAGGACCCGCAGGCCCAACGGAAGCCAGGCATAGATGCCCGCAGCTTCCTGGCGGATCATGCCGGCGCGGAGCATCAGCTGATGCGAGACGATTTGGGCGTCGGACGGCGCTTCCTTCAGCACCGGCAGGAAATAGCGCGACAAGCGCATCAGCTTGGAAACTCCGGGAATTCGAGAAGGGCCTGAGATAGCCCCTCGCCCGACAGCTTGGCAACGCGGTACAGCCTGCGCAGTTCAGATCTTTCATCCAAACCGGACCGACAGACAGAACCGTCCAAACATGCGAGCGCGGTGATCGCAGATACCAACCAGAGATTTCTGTGGTCGCGCTTCGGGCGGAAGTAAGGCTTCACGGTGGAAAAAAGAAAGGCCGCGCGGATCGCCGCGCGGCCTGTCAGTCATCGTCGGGGAAGACGCCACAGAGCGAGACCGGCGAGGCCGATCTCCTGAAAACACCCTACCGACCAAACAGATGTTGGGGCACGACCAACCGCAGGAAGCGCTAACAATGAGGCCGTTCGCCCAAGCCTTGAGCGTTTGGAGGCAAATCGGCTGCCCCTCGCTCAAGGCTTGTGCATTCGCACGTCAGACGGCCGCCGGCAGGTCCGGAAGCGTGATGAGCTTGAAGTGCACGATCAGGAAGAACAGTCCGAACACCACGGCCGAAAGCCAGGTCGTGGTGATGAACTTGCGCTTCAGGTTTGGATTCATCGGCGCGCCCGGATCGACACCCGGCGGCGGCTTGATCCCGGCTTCGAAAAAGCTGCGCGACCCCAAGGGCAGGACCGCGAACAGCACGGTCCACCAGATGGTCATGTAGATCGCGAACCAGGTAATCGGGCTCATCAGTGATGCGCGTCCTTTGGCGTTTCCATGAGTTCGACAAGCATGCCGCCCATATCCTTGGGATGGACGAAGATGATCAGCGTGCCGTGCGCACCGATGCGAGGCTCGCCAAGCACGGTAGCCCCCTTCGCCACGAGGGCGTCACGGGCCTCATAGATGTTCTCGACTTCGAAACAGATGTGGTGCTGGCCGCCCTTCGGGTTCTTGGCCAGAAAGCCGTGGATCGGCGAGTTTTCACCATAGGGCTCGATCAGTTCGATCTGGCTGTTGGGCAGATTGACGAAACAGACCCAGACCCCCTGCTCTGGCATCGCCCACTTGTCAGTGACCGACGTGGCGCCGAGCAGGTCCCGGTACATCTTCACCGACTCGTCGATGGAAGGCGTGGCGACGCCGACATGGTTGAGCTTGCCGATCATCTGAAGGAACTCCCGCTGCTCTTCTGATTGTTGGCTGCTGGCCTAGCATCAGGGCTGCACTGCGGAAAGATGGGGCGTCCACGGTCCTTATGTGGACGCCCTATCGGCGTCAGAGCCTCAGAACCGTCGTCTCGACGACCGGCTTGCGCTCCCAAATGCGGAACGCGGCCTTCTTCACGGCTCGGGAGATAGAGCCTTCGATCGTCTCGTCGATCTCGCGGGCGTCACCGTCCAACTTCTTGAAGGCGCTTTCGGCCTCCTCGCAGAGGTCGTCCAGAGCGTCTTCCAGGCTGTATTCGTCGTCTCCCGTCAGGCCGATGCCGCGGATCTGGGGTCCGGAGACGATCTTGTTGCGGCCATCGAGCACGATCGACACCGCCAAGACGCCATTGAAGGCGGCATGGCGACGCTCACGCAGCGCTTCGCCGTTCTCAGGCGTCACCACGCCGCCGTCGACATAGAGACGACCGGCCGGAACCTCGTCGATGATCCCGGGTTGTCCCGGCGCCAGCCGCACCATGTCGCCGTTGCGCGGACTGACGGCGTGCGGCACCTGCAGGTCCTTGGCCAAGGCCGCGTGTTCGATCAGGTGGCGACGCTCGCCGTGGGTCGGCACGGCGATATGCGGGCGAACCCAGGCGTACATCTGGCGCAGTTCGTCCCGGCACGGGTGGCCCGACACGTGGATGCCCGGCGTATCGCGCTCGGTGTGCAAACGCACCCCACGGTCGGCCAGCTTGTTCTGCAGATTACGGATCGGGATCTCGTTGCCCGGGATAACCCGCGAGCTGAAGATCACGTGATCGCCCGACCCCATTTTCACGTGCGGGTGGCTGCCGTCGGCGATGCGCGACAGGGCGGCGCGCGCCTCGCCCTGGCTGCCCGTGCAAAGATAGAGGACCTCGTTCTCCGGCAGATGCTTGGCCTGGTCGTCATTGATGAAGGGCTCGAGGCCTTCCAACAGACCGACTGAGCGCGCCGCCGCCGCCATGCGATGCATGGACCGGCCCGCGAGGCTGACCTTGCGGCCGCAAGCCTGGGCCGCACGGATCACGGTGTCCATGCGCGCAACGTTGGAGGCGAAACAGGCCACGGCGATCTTGCCGTTCAGGCTCTTGATCAGGTCGCCCAGGGCCGTGCGGACGTCGGCCTCGGAGCCGGCGGAGCCTTCTTGGAAGACATTGGTGCTGTCGCACACCATGGCCAGCACGCCTTCGTCGCCGAGGCGCCGGATCGCCGCCTCGTCCGTCGGCGCGCCAAGTTGCGGTTCAGGATCAATCTTCCAGTCGCCCGTGTGCAGCACGGTGCCCAGCGGCGTTTTGATCGCCAGGCCATTCGGTTCCGGGATCGAGTGGGTCAGCGTGATCAGCTCGAGTTCGAACGGCCCAAGCTTGAAGCTGCCGCCCAACGGGACCTCAGTGATCGGCACCTCGCCCAGCAGATCCGCGTCCCGCAGCTTTTCGCGCAACAGGAAGGCCGTGAAGGGCGTAGCGAACACCGGCGCCTTAAGGCGCGGCCACAGCCAATGCACAGCGCCCAGGTGATCCTCATGCGCATGCGTGAGCACGATGCCCAGAATGTCGTCGGCGTAAGGTTCGATATAGGTGGGATCGGGCAGGATGATCTCGACGCCCGGAGTCGTCTGGTCGCCAAACGTCACCCCCAGGTCGACCACGATCCACTTGCGATCATGCGCCGGCCCGAAGCCATACAGATTGAAGTTCATGCCGATCTCGTTCGACCCGCCCAGCGGCAGGAAGACGAACTCGTCGTTCTTGGACTTTTTCATCACGTCTCGGAGATGGTGTTTCGGCGGTAGATTTCGAGGAGACCCCGGATCGTGAGATCGGAATCGAAGTGGTCGATGCTGTCGGTGGCGCCCTCGAACAGCGACGCCACGCCACCGGTGGCGATGACGGTCATGGGCTCGCCGCGCTCGGCCTTGATGCGCGAGACGAGACCCTCGATCAGGGAAATATACCCCCAGAAGACGCCCGATTGCATGGCGGAGACGGTATCGGTGCCCACGATCTTGTTACCCGCGGGCCGCTGGATGGCGATGCGCGGCAGCTTCGCCGCCGCCTCGTGTAGCGCCTGCATCGACAGGTTGATGCCGGGCGCGATGATGCCCCCTTCGAAAGCGCCGTCGGCCGCCACGATGTCGAACGTGGTGGCCGTGCCACTGTCGATCACCACCAGCGGCCCGGGATAGATCATCGCCGCGCCAATCGCGTTCACCAGGCGGTCAGCGCCGGCCTCGGAGGGCTTTTCGATGCGGACGTCGATGCCCAGCTTGGCGTTCTCGCCGATCACCAGCGGTTCGACGTTGAAGTAGCGCCGGCTGAGGTTTCGCAGGTTGAAGATCGATTGCGGCACGACGCTGGAGATGATCACCGCATCAATCGCCCGAAAGCCCAGCCCTTGCATCGACAGCAGCTGCGAGAGCCAGACCACGTACTCGTCGGCCGTGCGTGTGCTTTCGGTCGCCGAACGCCATTGGGCCACCCACGACGCCCCGTCGTGGATCGCGAACATGGTGTTGGTGTTGCCCTGCTCAATGGCCAGCAGCATCAAGCGCCTCCAAAAAACACGTCGCCGGCGGTGATCCGGCGCAGACTTCCATCGGCAAGGCGCAGACGAAGCGCGCCATCGGCGTCGAGAGCTTCAGCGATGCCCTCGACGGTCTCATGGCCAAGACGCGCCACGCAAGGCTCGCCCAGCCCATGGGCGCGCGCCGTCCAAGCGTCGGCTATGGCGGGGAAGCCCAAGATTTCCCATGTGCGGAGCCGGCGCTCGAACGCTTCCGCCAAGACCTCGGCGGCCGCCTGCGGTGTAGGCGGCGTCTCCAGGTGCGTCGCGATCGACGTGGCCGGGCGCTCGGCGTCAATCGGCTTGCGCTTGAGATTCACGCCGACGCCGACCGCAAGCCAGAGGCCGCCGAGCGGTGAGGCGCCAGACTCGACCAAGATGCCGCTGACCTTCAATCCGGCCAGCAGCGGGTCGTTGGGCCACTTCAAGCTGATCAGGTCGCTCGGAACGTAACGCGCCAGCAGATCGGCGACCGCCAGAGCCGCGACAAAGGACACCTGCGCCGCCTCGCCAGGAGGCTTGTCGGTGCGGAAGAGCAGCGTAGCCGCGAGGTTCCCCTCGCCTGTCTCCCAGGCGCGGCCCCGACGACCCCGCCCAGCCGTCTGGCGAAGACCGACCAGCCACAACGGACCGCCCTCTCCCGCCTCGGCCCGTCGGCGGGCCTCGGCGTTTGTAGAGTCGATCTCGTCGAGAAAGACGATCGGGGGGACGGTGACGGACGAAGCGCCCGTCACGTCACGCGTGACCAAAGGCGGCGGCGGCGGCCTTGGCGGCCGGTTCGAGCCAGACCAGGGCCACAAGCACGATCGGGAACGAGAAGATCGCGGCGGCGAAGCCGACGGCGCGGGCCGACGGCGACGGCGCGTCCACGGAACCCACAGCCTCGTCGAACCACATCGCCTTGATCAGGCGCAGGTAATAGAAGGCCGCGACAACCGAGCCGACCAGACCGATCACGGCGGCCCACTGCATCATCACGTCGCCCGTACCCATGGCGGCCTTGAAGACGAAGTACTTCGCCCAGAAGCCCGAGAACGGCGGCAGGCCCAGCGCCGACAGCGAGAACGCGGTCATGGCCAGGGCGACGCCAGGACGCTGCTTCACGAGGCCGGCCATGTCCTGGATCGTCTCCATCGGCTTGCCGTCGCGGTTCAGCGCCTGCAGGCAGGCGAAGAAGCCGGTGACGTCGACCATGTAGAGCGTCATGAAGATCAGCATCGACTGCAGGCCGACTTCGCCGCCTGCGGCGACGCCCAGCAGCGCGTAGCCGACATTGGCGATCGACGAATAGGCCCACAGGCGCTTGAGGTTGGTTTGCGCCAGACCCGCGAAGGCGCCGACGAACACCGACAGCAAGGCCGCGATCACCAGGATCTGGCGCCACTGTTCCTCGGAGGCCGGAAAGGCGTCGCCCAGAACGCGGGCGAACATCATCATGGCGGCCAGCTTCGGGGCGGCGGCGAAGAAGCCGACGACCGGCGTCGGCGCGCCTTCATAGACGTCCGGCGTCCACATGTGGAACGGCGCGGCCGAGACCTTGAACGCCAGACCGCAGATCACGAAGACCAGACCAAACAGCAGGCCAACGCCATGCGAGCCGCCGTGCGCGGCCGCCAGGGCGATCTGGCTGAAGTGGGTCGAGCCGGTGAAACCGTAGATCAGCGAGCTGCCGTACAGCAGCAGGCCCGACGACAGGGCGCCGAGCACGAAGTACTTCAGGCCCGCTTCCGACGACTTGGCGTCGTCGCGGCGCATGGCCGCCAGGACGTACAGGGCCAGCGATTGCAGCTCCACGCCCACATACAGGCTGATCAGGTCGCCGGCCGAGGCGGTAACGCCCATGCCGAGCGCCGCCAGGATCACCAGGACCGCGTACTCGAACTTCTGGTCGCCGCGCTGAGCCAGCCAGCGGTCGCCGAGGACGACGGCTACGGCGCTCGACAGATAGATCGCCACCTTGGCGTAAGTCGCAGCCGCGTCAGCGACGTAGACTCCGCCGAAGGCAACGCCCTTGGGCCCCAGCACCGCCGTGGCGGCGGCGGCGATCAGCGACGCGACCGCCGCCAGCGTGAAGATGGCCCCGACCTTGCCTCGGAAGGCGCCGGCGACCAGGAGAACCAGCGCCGCGATCGCGAGAACGACCTCAGGCAGGACGAGCGAGAAGTTGGCGGAAAAGGTCATTGGCTCCTCACCCGCCCACGGCGGCGCGCCAGGCGCCGACGAGCGCGTCGACAGACGTCGCGGTCAGGTTGAACACGAGATTGGGATAAACACCCAGCACCAGGGTCGACACGATCAGTGGGGCGAAGATCAGGATCTCGCGCTTGTCCAGATCGGTGATCGTGGTCAGCTGCGGATTGGTGATCTCGCCGAACATCACGCGGCGATAGAGGGTCAAGGCGTACATGGCCGACAGGATGACCCCGGTCGCCGAGACGATCGCCGTCCAGGTCGAGGCCTTGTAGACGCCGGTCATGGTCAGGATTTCACCGACGAAGCCCGAGGTGCCCGGCAGGCCGACATTGCCCATGGTGAATAGCAGGAACACCGCCGCGTACATCGGCATGCGGCTCGTGAGGCCGCCATAGAAGGCGATCTCGCGGGTGTGCATGCGGTCGTAGACCACGCCGACGCAAAGGAAGAGCGCGCCCGAGATGATCCCGTGGCTCAGCATCTGGAACAGAGCGCCCTGCTCGCCCGCCGCATTGCCCGAGAAGATGCCCATGGTCACGAAGCCCATGTGGGCGACCGACGAATAGGCGATCAGCTTCTTGATGTCGGTCTGACGGAAGGCGACCAGCGAGGTGTAGACGATGGCGATCGCCGACATCGCGAACACCAGCGGCTGGAACATCTCCGAGGCGTGCGGGAACATCGGCAGGCTGAAGCGCATGAAGCCGTAGCCGCCCATCTTCAGCAGGATGCCGGCCAGGATGACCGAACCGGCCGTCGGGGCCTCGACGTGGGCGTCTGGCAGCCAGGTGTGGACCGGCCACATCGGCATCTTCACTGCGAACGAGGCGAAGAAGGCCAGCCACAGCCAGGTCTGCAGCCACGGGGCGAACTTGAAGGTCATCAGATCGGGGATCGAGGCGGTGCCGGAAATCCCGATCATCGCCAGGATCGCGGCCAGCATCAGCACCGAACCGAGCAGCGTGTAGAGGAAGAACTTGTAGGCCGCGTAGATCCGGCGCTTGCCCCCCCAGATGCCGATGATCAGGAACATCGGAACCAGGCCGCCCTCGAAGAAGAGGTAGAACAGCACGAGGTCCAGCGCGCAGAACACGCCGATCACCAGGGTCTCAAGGACCAGGAAGGCGATCAGGTATTCGACAACGCGCTTTTCGACCGACTTCCAGCTGGCCACGATACAGATCGGCAGCAGGAACGCGGTCAGCAGGACGAACAGCACCGAAATGCCGTCCACGCCCATGCGGTAATGCAGGCCCGCGAACCAAGCGATGTCTTCCACGAACTGGAAGCCCGGGTTCTTCGGGTCGAACTGGGCGGTGAGAACGATCGACAGGCCAAACGTGACCAAGGTGGTCACGAGCGCGATCCACTTGGCCAGGGTGTCGGTCTTTTCTCCGGCGCCATGCAGGGCGCGCGCGGCGAGGATCACCGCAACGCCAGCTAGGGGCGCGAAGGTCGTAAGGCTGAGAAGGCCGCTCATGAGCTCCGTCCCCCTCAACGGAATGCGTACAGGGCGAAGGTCAGCAGGCCGGCGACGCCGAGCAGCA
>FWPV01008435.1_pt1 | contig 18032 bp, 15 predicted proteins | sample 2228371 | NCBI WGS metagenome assembly FWPV01 (sample SAMEA103939776, study PRJEB20133) | metagenome | reverse complement strand
GTGTCCGCCCCGGAGCAGTCAGGCTCTGCATGGATCTTGATCGTCCCGGCATCTGCCTGCACCGCTGTCGCGCCGATCATGCCGATCAGCGCCAGCGCGATGCCCACCACGGCGAGGCAGTCACCCAGGATTCGGTGCCACCTACGTGTCATGGTGCACCTCCTCTCGCGAGGTCCACCAGGGTCCGGTGGACCCACCATCACGATGCGCCGGTCCGACCTTGATGTCCATGGGCCGAACGGCACGTTCTCACCTCCCTCACGTCACTCCACCGGACCACCCCAAAACATGTGCTCACACGACTACGCTGCGTGGTCACATGGCTCGGATCCTGCTGGTGGAAGACGACGAGCGCATCAGCGAGCCGCTGGTGCGGGTGCTGCGCGTCGAGGGGTTCGAGGTCGACCACTACACCGGGGGTGAGCCAGCCATCGAGGCGGTCCGCGAGCAGCGCCCCGACCTCGTGTTGCTCGATCTCACCCTTCCCGATGTCGACGGCATCGACGTCTGCCGCGCGCTGCGCGCCGAGGACGCCTCGTTGCCGATCGTGATGCTGACCGCCCGATCCGAGGAGGTCGACGTGGTCGTGGGCCTCGGCGCCGGCGCCGACGACTACGTGGCCAAGCCGTTCCGGGTGGCCGAGCTGCTCGCCCGCATCCGGGCGCGGCTCCGCACGGCGACTGCGCCAGGTGCTGGCTCGACACCCCGGGTCCTCACCGGAGGGGGAGTCCGGCTCGACCTCGACGCCCGTCGCGCGTGGGTCGACGGGGTCGAGATCGAGCTCACGCCCAAGGAGTTCGACCTGTTGGCTCTGCTCATGCAGGAGGCCGGGCGGGCCGTGCGCCGGGAGGACATCATGACCCAGGTCTGGGACGAGCACTGGTGGGGCCCCACCCGCACACTCGACACGCACGTCTCGACGTTGCGCCGCAAGTTGGGCGACACCACCGACCCGCCCCGGCTCGTGGTGACGGTGCGGGGCGTCGGGTTCCGATTCGAAGGCTGAGCCGTGCGGCGGCGCCTCCTGCTCACCACGGTCGGGGTGTCGCTCGCCGTACTGCTCCTGCTCGCCTGGCCGGTGTTCGTGGTGCTGCGCGACGCGGCTCGCGCCGAAGCCGAGCGGCGTCAAGACGAGGCGGCACAGCGAGTCACCCGGGCGTTCCAGACCACCTTGGACGCCGGGGCGCTGCCCCCCACCGATGTGCTCGTGCGCTACGTCACCCTCGGGGACCAGCTGGTGGTGACGGGCCCGGACGGCGCCGTCCGCTTGCGGCTGGCGGATCGGCCCGAGGGTGAGGTCCTGACCGGCACCGCCACCACACCGGGCGGGGTGACGGTCGCGATCGTGTCGCCCGACACCGTGGTCCAAGAGCGGGTGAACCGCTACGTCGTCGCCCTGGGCAGCCTGGTACTGGTCGGTGCAGCGGCGGCGGCCGTGCTGTCGTGGCTCACCGCCCGTCGTCTGGCCCGCCCCTTCGAGCAGCTGAGCGCGGCTGCCGCCCGCCTCGGTGACGGCGATTTCTCCGCGGCGGTCCCCACCGGCTCAGGGGTCCCCGAGATCGACGAGATCGGCCAGGTGCTCGCCGCCAGCGCCACCCGACTCGACCAGCTGCTCTCGGCCGAACGGTCGTTCACCGGTGACGCCTCGCACCAGCTGCGCACCGGGCTCACGGGCATCGTCTTGCGCCTGGAGATGCTGGCCCGCCACCCCGACGACCGCGTGCGAGCCGAAGCTGACGCGGCGCTCGAGCAGACCCGCCAGCTGAACGACACCATCGACGAGCTCTTGACCCTCGCCCGCCACGGTCGGGCGGTCCAGCGCGTGCCGTTCGACCTCGGCCGCCTCGTCCAGGCCCACGTCGACGACTTCCGCCCACGCTTCGAGCGAGCGGGGCGCACGGTCTCGGTCACCGGCGCCACCGCCCGGGTGCTCGGTACGCCGGGCTTCGCCGGCCAGGTGGTCGACGTGTTGCTCGACAACGCACTGCGCCACGGCTCCGGGCCCGTGACGGTGCACCTGGAGCGAGACGCCGTGACCGTCGCCGACGAGGGTGCCGGTGTGGCCGAAGAACTGGTCACCGGGCTGTTCCGGACACCCGCCGACCCGGGTGCCCAGCACGGCCGGGGACTGCCCTTGGCCCGCCGTCTCGCCGAGGCCGACGGCGGCACGGTCGAACTGGCACACAAGTCCCCGGCCACTTTCCGCTACCGGCTGCCCCTCGATCATCGGAGCTGACCCACACCCACGACCCCACCGCCGCCAGCCGGCCAGAGGCGGGAACCAGGCGGGCGGCGAGCCGGCTGGCGCGTGCGGTGGGTGTCCGCCCGGGGTGCCGTCGGGTCGATCGCGGCGGAGTGATCGGTCGAAGCGGCACCCTCGGGCGGACCTGGGTTGTCCACCTCATCGTGGCATCCGCCGGGTCAAGCGCACGCGAGGTCTCACGGGGCGCCGCGTCAACGTTGTGCAAAGGCCGCCCGTCCGGGATCAGCCAGCGCCGACCGGCACCACGACGAGTCGGTCGTCGACCACGTCCACTCGGATCGTGTCACCCTCGGCGACTTTTCCTTCCAAGATGAGCACGGCGGCCCGATCACCGATCTCGCGCTGGATCACTCGCTTGAGCGGACGAGCACCGAACGCCGGGTCGTAGCCGTCACGAGCCAGGCGCGCCCGTCCCGCCTCGGTGACGTCCAGGCTGATCCGCCGCTCGGCCAAACGATCGCGCAGGCGAGCCAGCTGGATCTCGACGATCCGCCCGAGGTCGGCCTCGGTGAGCTCGCGGAACCGGATGATCTCGTCGATGCGGTTCACGAACTCCGGCTTGAAGAACGCAAGGGGATCCCCGGGCAGGTTGCTGGTCATGATCAGCACCACGTTGGTGAAGTCGACGGTACGACCCTGCCCGTCGGTCAGGCGCCCGTCGTCGAGCACCTGCAGCAACACGTTGAACACGTCGGGGTGGGCCTTTTCGATCTCGTCGAGCAGCACCACGCTGTAGGGCCGACGCCGCACCGCTTCGGTCAGCTGACCGCCCTCGTCGTAGCCGACGTAGCCCGGGGGCGCACCGATCAGCCGGCTCACGGAGTGCTTCTCCATGTACTCACCCATGTCGATGCGCACCATCGCCCGTTCGTCGTCGAAGAGGAACTCGGCCACGGCCCGGGCGAGCTCGGTCTTGCCGACGCCGGTGGGTCCGAGGAACATGAACGAACCGATCGGCCGGTTGGGGTCCGACAACCCGGCCCGACTGCGACGGATGGCGTTGGCCACGGCCGTGACCGCAGCGTCTTGACCCACCACTCGCTGGTGCAGCAGGTCTTCGAGGTGGACGAGCTTGGCCATCTCACCCTCGAGGAGCCGGGTCACGGGGACGCCGGTCCACTTCGACACGACCTCGGCGATGTCTTCGGCGTCGACTTCTTCTTTGAGCATCCGCGTGTCGCGCTGGAGCTCGTCGAGGTGCGCCGTGGCCTCGGCGATGCGGCGCTCGAGCTCGGGGATCCGGCCGTAGCGGATCTCGGCCGCCACGTTCAGATCGGTCTCGCGCTCGAGCTGCGTGCGCAGCTGCTCGAGCTCTTCTTTGAGCGCCCGGATGGCGTCGATCGCCTGCTTTTCCTGCTCCCAGTGCTGCTTCATCTGCTCGGACTGGGCCCGCAGCGCGGCGAGCTCGTCGGCCAACGCGTCGAGGCGCTCGCGCGACGCGGCGTCGGTCTCTTTCTCGAGGGCGACTTTTTCGATCTCGAGCTGCAGGATCCGCCGGTCGACCACGTCGATCTCCGTGGGCAGCGAGTCGATCTCGATGCGCAACTTGCTCGCCGCTTCGTCGACGAGGTCGATCGCTTTGTCCGGCAAGAAGCGGTTCGTGAGGTAGCGGTTCGACAGCACCGCCGCTGCCACCAGCGCGGAGTCCTGGATGCGCACCCCGTGGTGCACCTCGTAGCGCTCCTTCAGGCCTCGCAGGATCGCCACGGTGTCCTCGACGGAGGGCTCGCCGACGTACACCTGCTGGAAGCGGCGCTCGAGCGCCGGGTCCTTTTCGATGTACTTGCGGTACTCGTCGAGGGTGGTGGCGCCGATCATCCGCAGCTCGCCGCGAGCGAGCATCGGCTTGATCATGTTGCCGGCGTCCATGGCCCCCTCGGCCCCACCGGCGCCGACGATCGTGTGGAGCTCGTCGACGAAGGTGATCACCTCGCCGGCGGCGTCGGTGATCTCCTTCAGCACGGCCTTGAGCCGCTCTTCGAACTCGCCGCGGTACTTCGCCCCAGCGAGCATGCTGGCGATGTCGAGCGCGATCAGGCGCTTGTTCTTCAGCCCTTCGGGCACGTCGCCGTCGGCGATGCGCCGGGCGAGCCCCTCCACGATGGCGGTCTTGCCCACACCGGGCTCGCCGATCAGGACCGGGTTGTTCTTCGTCCGCCGGCTGAGCACTTGGATCACCCGACGGATCTCGTCGTCGCGCCCGATGACCGGGTCGATCTTGCCGTCCCGAGCGCGTTGGGTGAGGTCCTGGCCGTACCGCTCGAGCGCCTGGAACGACTCCTCCGGGTTGGCGCTCGTGACGCGGTGGCTGCCGCGAACCTCTTTGAGCGCGAGCAGCAGCTCCTCACTGCCGACCCCGAGGCGTTGGTGCATGGCCAGCAGCAGGTGCTCGACGGACAGGTAGTCGTCGCGCAGGTCCGAGCGGTACCGCTCGGCCGTCTCGAACACGTTCGTGAGCTCGCGGTTCATCCGCGGCTCGTCACCGCCGTAGGCCTTGGGCAACTTGGCGATCGCCTCGTCGGCGCGGTTGCGCACCATGAGCGGGGCCTGGCCCAGCTTGGCGAGCACGGCGGGCACGATCGTGTCGCCCTGTCGGCACAGCGCTGCGAGCACGTGGTCGGGGGTGAGCTCGGGGTTCGAGCGCTCCCTCGCGTCGTCGATGGCCGCCGCCACGGCCTCTTGGGTCTTGAGCGTCCACTGCTTGGGGTTCAGCGCCATGGCATCAGTATACGGCACAATTCAGAAAACTTGATACGTTCCGTATCAGGTTTGTGCAAGGTCCTCCAACGCCCGGATCGCGACGTCCAGCAGCTCGGTGACCTGCTTGTACGCGGCGACATCGGGCGGTAACGCCGCGAGCGCTGCCGCCAGTCGTCCGGCGTCGTCCGGTCGGCCCGCCAGGTGACGCAGGGGGCGCACATACGTGCGGATCGTGAACAGCACGCAGCGCGTGCGGGGCAAGCGCCGCAGGGTCTCGCGCTCCACGCGCAGGTAGAGCCGGTCGGCAGCGGTCGGATCGCCGGGCTCCGGCAGGGGCGGCGAGGGTGGCCCAGTGCCGTCGAGGGGTTGATAGCGCTCGTCGGTGTCGAGGACCCCCCACCCCAGCCGCCAGTAGCTCCGCTCGGGTCGTAACCGGGCGAAGAACGACTCGATAGGAGCCGCCAGTTGCTCGTTCAGCCGAGCGACCGGGGCGTGCACCTCCGTGAGGCGCTGGCCCAGCTTGGACCGCAGGTCCCAGCGGTTCGGGGAACAGACGCTGCCCCCACCGAACACGAGCTCACCGTCTCGTTCGACCATGAGCACGAGGTCCTCGGGCACCAAGCGGCCGGCGAGGTCGAGCGGGTGCAACTCGTCGCGCCGCCATGCTTCGCCGGTGAGACGGCTGTGCACGGCGTCGGCGGAGGCGGCGAACCACGTCGGCCACCGCGCGGTGAGATGCGCGACGAGGGTGTCGAGCACCTCGGCCGCTTCCAGCTCGATGTCGGCAAGCCACGCCAACACGGTGTTCGGGTGCTCGGTGAGCACCCGACGCTTGCGGGCCATCTCCTCGACGTGGTCGGGGCCGATCTGGATCCAGTGGTCGAGATCGAGCGGACGCAACCCGAGCCGCCAGCGGAAGGGCCCAGCCACGTACGGCTGGTAGTCCGGCGACACCACGGTCACGCCGTCCGAGCGTAGGGCTCCTGCCGCCGGATCGACCACGCCCGCGCCGAGCCTCCGCACGCGGTCGTCGACGCCGCCGTCAGTCCCGCTCGAAAATACGGGGCATCTGGCCGAACACCGCGACCTGCTGGCGCAGCGGCACGAGGTCGCGGCGCTGTCGGCGCTCGGCTTCGTCCTGGGCCCGGCGCACGGCCCGCTGGGCCTCCTCGAGCTCGGCCCGGAGGCGCTGGTTCTCCTGCTCGAGCTCCATCACCCGACGGATGCCCTCCAGGTTCATGCCCTCGGCCGCCAACTGGCTGATCCGGCGCAACCGCTCGATGTCGGCATCGGAGTAGCGGCGGTTGCCGCCCTGGGTGCGCGCCGGACGCACCAGACCGCGGCGCTCGTAGATGCGCAAGGTCTGGGGGTGCATCCCGGCGAGCTCGGCGGCCACCGAGATGACGTACACGGCCTGGGTGGGGGATCGCACTGGTGGGACACCTCCCTCGGACGGTCAGCTCGTCAGGTTCGACCTGGGTGAGACGGTAGTCGCCGCTGCCAGCTGCTCGATCGCAGCCCGCTCGGCGTCGGACAGCTTGGTGGGCACGACGACGTCGACGGTGACGATCAGGTCGCCGGTGCCCTTGGGAGTCACGATGCCTCGACCGCGCACCCGGTGCCGGGTACCGGTCTGGGTGCCCGGACGCAACCGCAGCGTGACGGGAGGGCCGTCGAGCGTGGGCACCTCGATCGTACCCCCGAGCGCCGCTTCGGCGAACGTGACCGGCACCCGGACGGTGAGATTGCGGCCATCGCGCCCGAACAGGGGGTGAGGTCGGACGTGACACTCGACGAGCAGGTCCCCAGGCGGGCCACCGTTGCGCCCTGGGGCTCCTCGACCCTTGAGTCGGATGCGCTGGCCGTCGGACACCCCTGCGGGGATCCGCACCTTCACCTGGCGGGGGCGGCGCTCCACACCCGTGCCCCGACACGTGCCACAGGGTTCGGGGATGACCACTCCCGAACCCTGGCAACGCGTGCAGGGGGACGAGAACGAAAGAAAGCCCTGGTTGTCGTCGATGACGCCGCGGCCTGCACACTGGGGGCAGGTCACCGGGGTGGTCCCGGGCTTGGCTCCGCTGCCGCCGCACGTGGAGCAGGGGGCATCGGCGGTGAGGTGGAGCGTGGTCGTGATGCCCCGCACGGCATCGACGAAGTCGAGGGTCAGCGATGCCTCGAGATCGTGGCCACGCCGGGGCCCCACTCCCGAGGCTCCCGGGCGGCGGACCCGACCGGCGCCGCCGAACATCTGGCCGAGCAGGTCGCCGAGACCGCCGACGTCGTTGACGTTGAAGCTGAACCCACCCGGGCCGCCAGCGCCCATGGGCCCCAATCGCCGGACCTCGTCGTACTCGGCACGCTTGGCCTCGTCGCCGAGCACCTCGTACGCCGCCGAGACCTCCTTGAAGCGTTCCTCGGCCGCGGCGTTGCCGGGGTTGGCATCGGGATGCAGCTCGCGGGCCAACTTGCGGTAGGCCTTGGTGATCTCCTTCTGGGTCGCGCTCTCGGACACGCCGAGCACGCGGTAGTAGTCCTTTTCGAACCACTCACGCTGCGCGGCCACGAGCGATCACCTCAGCCCTGCACCTTCACCATGGCCGCCCGCAACACCCGGCCTTTCCACAGATAGCCGGTGCGCAGCACCTCGGCGACGACGGGTTCGTCGCCCTCGCCGGGCTCGTGGAGCACTGCTTCGGCCACCGCGGGATCGAACGGCTTGCCCTCGAGGTCGAGCACCTCGAGCCCCTGCTTGCGCAACTCGGCGAGGAGCAAGTTGTAGAGCGGCTCGACCTCGGCCGGATGCGCGAGGAAGGCCTGCTCGGCCGCGTCGAGCACCGGCAGCAGCGCCTCGGCGAGGCGTCCCGTCGCCCGGTCGATCTCGTCGGCCTGCTGCTGGGCGACCCGCTTGCGGAAGTTCTCGAAGTCGGCCTGCAGACGCTGGGCGATCTCTTTGAACTGGTCGCGCTCGGCCAAGACGGCCTCGACGTCGAGCTCGATCGCCTCGCTCGCTTCGGCAACCGCAGCAGCGTCGGCCTCGACCGCGGCATCGAGCTCGGCGTCGAAGGGGGTGCCGCCGTCGGGCTCGGCTGCGCTCGGCGCGCCGGTGGCGTGCGTGGACTCGTCGTCGTGTGGGCGCGGCTGGTCGGACATCGCGGCGCTCACTTGTCGTCGTCGACGATCTCGGCCTCGACGATCTCGTCGTCGCTCGCCGAGCCCGCCCCGGAGGCCTCCTGGCCCGAGGCCGAGGTGCCAGCGGCGTTGGCGTCGCGGGCGGCAGCCTCGTACAGCTTCTGGCTGAACGCCTGGCTGGCGGTCATCAGCGCCTCGGTGGCGGCCTTGATCGAAGCGATGTCGTTGCCCTCGAGCGCCTTGCGCAGGTCGGCGAGCGGCTTTTCGACCGCTTCGCGCTCGGCCGGCGACACCTTGTCACCCTGCTCGCGCAGCACCTTGTCGGTCTGGTACACGAGCGAGTCGGCGTTGTTGCGGATCTCGGCCTCTTCGCGACGCTTGCGGTCTTCCTCCGCGTGGGCCTCGGCGTCGCGCACCATGCGCTCGATGTCCTCCTTGGACAGCGTCGACTGCCCGGTGATCGTCATCGACTGCTCCTTGCCGGTGGCGCGATCCTTCGCGCTCACGTGCACGATGCCGTTCGCGTCGATGTCGAAGGTCACCTCGATCTGCGGCACCCCGCGCGGTGCGGGCGGCAGGTCGACGAGCTGGAACTTGCCGAGGGTCTTGTTGTACATCGCCATCTCACGCTCGCCCTGCAGCACATGGATCTCGACCGAGGGCTGCATGTCCTCGGCGGTGGTGAAGACCTCGGTGCGGCGGGTGGGGATGGTGGTGTTGCGCTCGATGAGCTTGGTCATCACGCCGCCTTTGGTCTCGATGCCGAGCGAGAGCGGGGTGACGTCGAGCAACAGCACGTCTTTGACGTCGCCTTTCAGCACCCCGGCTTGGATGGCGGCACCGACGGCCACGACCTCGTCGGGGTTGACGCTCTTGTTCGGTTCTTTGCCGGTGAGCGACTGCACGAGCTCTTGCACCGCCGGCATGCGGGTGGAGCCACCGACGAGGATCACGTGGTTGAGGTCGCCCTTGGTGATGCCGGCGTCTTTGAGGGCCTGCTCGAACGGGATGCGGCACCGCTCGATGAGATCGGCGGTCATCTCTTGGAACTTGGCCCGGGTGAGGGTTTCGTCGAGGTGGAGCGGCCCTTCGGGCGTGGCGGTGATGAACGGCAGGTTGATCTGCGTCGAGGTCACCTGGCTGAGCTCGATCTTGGCCTTCTCGGCCGCTTCCTTGAGGCGCTGCATGGCCATGCGGTCGTTGGACAGGTCGACCCCGTGCGCCGCCTTGAACTGGTTGACCAGCCAATCGATGATCCGCTGGTCCCAGTCGTCGCCACCGAGGTTGGTGTCGCCATGGGTGCTCTTGACCTCGAAGACCCCATCGCCGATCTCGAGCACCGAGACGTCGAACGTGCCACCACCGAGGTCGAACACCAAGACCGTCTCGTCCTCGGCGCCCTTGTCGAGGCCGTAGGCCAAGGCGGCGGCGGTCGGCTCGTTGATGATCCGCAGCACCTCGAGCCCGGCGATCTGGCCCGCCTCTTTGGTGGCGGTGCGCTGGGCGTCGTCGAAGTACGCGGGCACCGTGATGACGGCCTGGGTGACCGTGTCGCCCAGGTAGGCCTCGGCGTCACGCTTCAGCTTCATGAGCGTCCGAGCGCTGATCTCCTGGGGGGTGTAGCGCTTGCCGTCGATCTCGTCGCTCTGCCACGAGGTGCCCATGTGCCGCTTGATGGAGCGGAACGTGCGGTCCGGGTTCGTGATCGCCTGACGCTTGGCGACTTCGCCGACGAGCACCTCGCCGGTCTTGGAGAACGCCACGACCGACGGGGTGGTGCGGGACCCCTCGGCGTTGGGGATCACCACCGGATCGCCGGCCTCCAAGACGGCGACGACGGAGTTGGTGGTGCCGAGATCGATGCCGACGGCCTTGGGCATGGGGGTCCTCCTCGAGATCGTTCGTGTGCACCGCCCAGGCTAGGACGACCGCGTAGGACTTCCAACACTCTGCCGAGAAATCCTGAGTCGATATCACTCAAGATTTTTCAGTACGGACTCTGCCGTTCGAGGGCCCGGTCGGGGCCGGGACGCGAGCCGACGCCGTCACGCGCAGCACCGCCGATGTCGTCGCGGCGATGGTGAGCACCAGCGCCACGACCTGGTACAGCCGGTTGGTGACGTCGGTGCCGGCGAGACCGGCGTGCACCGACACGAGCCAGACCGCTGCGTAGCTGGTGAGGTGCACGCTCCGCCAGGCGCGGCGCGGCAGCCGGCGCATCAGCAGCGAGGTGCCCTGCACCACGGCGAGCAGCCAGAACGCGACCACCCCGACGGCCACGGCGCCGGTCTTCCACGCCGAGGCGCCGGGCACGAACAGTTCGGCCCATCCGAAGGCCACGTAGTTGTCGGCCACCAACGCAACCATGTGGAGCGCGGTGGCCGTCATCGCCAGCCCGGCGAGCCAGCGGTGCATCGCCAGCAGCCACGCCGGGCGGTCCATCGGCTTGAGTACGCGGGTGGTGAGCAGCACGCCCCAGATCACGCTCGCCACGAGCAGCACCCAGGCCACGATGCCCGTGGCCCGGGCGAGGTACCACCACGTCTGCTCACCCATCAGGGCCGTCCCCCGTCATCGGTAGCCCCGACCGCGAAGCTCCACCACGACCCCGTGGCACGACGCCCCCCGTCAGCGCTCACCGCGAAGGCTGCCATGCCCAGCGCGTCGAGCTCGTTCTCGTCTGCGAAGGCCCAGTCGACGCCACGCACCATCACCACCTTGGTCCAGGCCTCGGCCCAGGCGGCGCTCCCGGCCACGACCGTGGCCGAGGCGATCTCGCCCGGGACCGGGTGGCCCGTCCGGGGGTGCAGCAGGTGGTGGACCCACCGACCATGATGGCGCCAGACGCGCCGATGTGTGCTCGAGGTGGCGACACCGCCGTCGACGAGGTGCACCTGTGCGATCTCCCGCCCGTGGGCGAAGGGGTCCCGGATGCCGACGACCCAGCCCGGACCAGCCGGCGCCGCACCGCGGACCCGTAGGTCTCCACCCAGACTCACCATGGCTCCGTCGGCACCGCACTCGAGCAGCTCGCCGGTCACGAGATCGGCGGCCAAGCCTTTCCCGAGGCCACCGGGGTCGAGACTCACCCCCGTCGGCAGGTGCACCAACCCGACATCGGGGTCGACCCCGATGCCTTCGAGGTCGCGGGCAGCGAACGGTCCGACACCGCTCGCCCTGCTGACCCGAGGTCGTGTCGAAGGTGGCAGCGCAGGCGAGATCCGACGGGGATCGTCGCGGCTCGCTGTGTAGCCGAGGTCCATCAGGTCGGGCAGCAGGGTCGGGTCGAACGCGCCGCGGGTGGCTCGCCACGCCTGCACGAGATGGATGACCAGGATCACCGTGTCGGCCGAGACCGGCACCACCGAGCCCGCGTGCTGGTTGAGCCTCGTCACCTCGCTGTCGGGGCGGAAGCGGCTCCAGCGTTGTTCGAGTTCGGCGATGCGGGCGATCGCCAGCTCGACCAGTTCGCCGGCTCCGCCCACCACGACGACCTCAGCGTCCGAACCCATGGCGCGCCACGACGCGCGGGTCACCGGAACCCCATCGCCGGTGGACTCCACGGCCGGGGCGGAGGCGGCCATCGTCACGATCCTGAGCTCGTGGCCTGGCTGACCGGGCTCGGGGCGGGCGGCACGGGCGCCGGGACCGGCACCGGGACCACCACGGTGCTGGGCACCGCAGGCAAGGCGCGGGCCGATGAGCCAACGATCGGCCGATCCGGCGCAGCGTCGATCACCACTGGCGGCACCGTGACAGGTACGGCGCTCAGGACCTGACCCGTCGACGGATCCACGATCACCAAGCCGACCGACGAGCTCGCGAACGCGGGGTCGAGCGCACCAGGAGCTGCGACGCTGACCGGCGCGGTGTTCACACCGCTGTCGGCGGCCTGGGCCGTCCAGCCGTACGCAGCGGTGAGCGCCAGCACGCTCGTGGAAGCCAGCCCGGCGGTCAGGATCTTGGCCGCTTGGGCCGGCCGCTCGCGCCCGGGCCGGGTGGGGGGCGACTCGACCCGGCGCGCCCGGAGCGCAGCGACGCGCTCCGCGGCCGTCGGAGTCGTCGGGGGCTCAGTCATCGTCGTCGCGCCCGTCGTCACGGTCGTCACGGTCGTCACGGTCGTCCCGGTCGTCGCGGTCGTCGTCACGATCCTCGTGGTCGTCGTCATCGTCGTCGGAGTGTCGGCTGCTCGGCACCGAGCTGCCCGTCGCCGTTGCCGGGGGCGCCAGTGACCGCGACCAGACGTCGGTGATCGGCTGGCCGTCGACCACGGCGACGGTGAAGGTGATCTCGACCGAACTCGAGGCGAGCACGATGCGCAGCTCGCCGAACCCCCCGGAGGTCGACTCGACGAGTCGCCATCCGGGCGCGAGCTCGGTCCCGGCGAGCACCACCGCCCCGTCGACGGCCTGCACCGTGACGGTTCCCGCCTCCCCCACGACGAACGCGAACTGTTGGGGTGCGTCGTCGGACTGAGGTGTGCTCGCCGGCACCACCACCGGTGCGGTCGTCGGGGGCAGCGAAACCACGCTGCTCGACGTCGGCGCCAGCGCCGCCGGCACGTCCGACGACGAGTCGCCGCCCGATGACAGCACCTGGGTGTTCACCAGTGCCGCAGCCGAGCCGGCGACGAGCACACCGGCCACTGACAGGGCGGTGGCGAGTGCAGTCTTCATCGTGGTGCTCCTCCGTGTCCTCGGTCGACCGGTGTCGGGTCGGCGGTCGGTCCCTTCCGACCTCGGCCACGGTACGGATCGCCCATCCAGGGGCAGGCCCGCAGTCGTCCAAGGAACGTCCAAGAGATGGTGCGAAGTGGTCCAGCGGCGACCGTTCCGACCCGCAGCAGCACAGGCGACGACCAGAATGGCCCCGTGAAGATCCTGCTGGTGGAGGACGATCCGGCGATCGCGATGTCGCTCGACGACGGCCTGGTCGCCGCCGGGTTCGAGGTGCACCATGTGCCCACGGGAGCCGCGGCCATCGCTGCTGACCCCGCCACCACCGACGTCGTGCTGCTCGACCTGGGCCTGCCCGACATGGACGGGCGCGACGTGTGCCGCGAGCTGCGAGCGCGCAGCAACGTCCCGATCATCATGCTCACGGCCCGCAGTGACGAGTTCGACCGGGTGCTCGGGCTGGAGCTCGGCGCCGACGACTACGTCACCAAGCCGTTCAGCATGCGCGAGCTCGTCGCCCGGATCCGGGCGGTGTCGAGAAGGGTGGGCGGCGGGCCGGCGGCGAGTGTCGACGGCGGCCAGCTCCTCGTCGTGGGCCCACTCACCATCGACCGTCGGACCCGGCGGGTGCACCTTCACGGCGAACTCGTGAATCTCACCGCCAAGGAGTTCGACCTGCTGGCGTTCTTGGCGAGCGACGCCGGGGCGGTCCGCTCGCGGACCGAGATCCTGGAGCGGGTGTGGGACGAGCACTGGTACGGGCCCACCAAGACCGTCGACGCCCATGTGGCGGCGCTGCGCAAGAAGCTCGGGGACCCCCGGTGGATCGAGGCAGTCCGCGGGGTCGGGTTCCGCCTGGAGCCGCCCGGGTGAGGTGGCGCCTCGTCGCCGTCTTGGTCGGTGTCACGGCCGTGGTGCTGGCCGGGCACGACCTCCCGCTGGCTGCGCACCTGCGTCGTGTGGAGCGGGACCGCCTGGTGACCAGCCTCGAGCGCGATGCCTTCACCATCGCTGGGCGCGCCGAGGACGCCCTGCAGTCGGACGATGCCGACCAGGCCGCGATCATCGGGGCGCGACTCGTGGCATACCGGGAGCAAACCGGTGGCCGAGTGATCGTCACCGATGCCGCCGGCATCACCGTGGCCACCTCGGACGAAGAGGCGAACACCGGCAGCGACTACTCGACGCGCCCGGAGATCGCGGCTGCGCTCACCGGTACGCCGGTGTCGGGTGAGCGTGATTCGGTCACGTTGGGGACCCGGTTGTTGTACGTCGCCGTGCCGATCTGGTCCGGCGAGGAGATCGTGGGCACCGTGCGGATCACCTATCCCGCGGCTGAGATCGGTGAGCGGGTCGAGTCCCGGGTGCGGGGCCTGGCCGTCGTCGCGCTGCTGTCGATCGCGATCGCTGCCGTCGCCGCCGTGTTGTTCGCAACCACGGTCACCCGGCCATTGCGGCGGCTGCGCGCCGCCACCGAGCAGCTCGCCGCCGGCGACCTGACGGTCCGGGCGGCGACGGACGAGGGCCCACCGGAGGTGCGCAGCCTCGCTCAGTCCTTCAACCAGATGGGCGAGCGACTCGAGCGCACGATGGCCCGCAAGCGGGCCTTTGCCAGTGACGCCTCGCACCAGTTGCGCACCCCACTCACGGCGCTGCGGCTCCGGCTCGAGCAGGCCCACGACCTCGTCTCCGACGACCCCGCCTCCGCCCAGTCGCGACTGCAGGCCGCGACCGAAGAGACCGAGCGGCTGCAGCACCTGGTGGAGGGGCTGCTCACCCTGGCTCGCGCCGAGGCCCGGACGGTGACGGTCCGACCGATCGAAGTTGCGGCGGTCGTCCGGGAGCGGGTCGAGCTGTGGTCGGCGCTCGCCGACGAACACGGAGTCGGCCTGCACGTCGATGCCCCGGACCAACTCTGGGCGGCAGCCGTGCCGGGCGCACTGGAACAGATCCTCGACAACTACCTCGACAACGCGCTCGCCCATGCGCCATCGGGCTCGGTGATCGAGGTGGGGGCCGAACTGGAGGGTCCCGTGGCCGTCGTGCGGGTGCAAGACCGGGGTCCGGGGATGACCGACGAGCAGATCGAGCGGGCGTTCGACCGGTTCTGGCGGGCGCCCGACGCCGAGCCGGGAGGCACCGGGTTGGGCCTGGCGATCGTGCTGCGGCTCGCCGAGGCCTGCGGAGGTTCGGCCCGACTCGTGCGCCGACCCGGCGGTGGCCTTGCTGCTGAGGTGCGCCTCCCGGTCGGCGCCGAGCCATCCGATGAACGGGCGAGCGGACGAGCGCGAGACTCCTGACCGTGCTCCCTGGTGATCAAGACGTCGAGGCGGCGATCGCCGACCTGGCCGCTCGACTGCCCGAACCCCTCCGCCCGCTCGCCCGCATCGCCCACGACTACCGGTGGTCCTGGGCCAGCGACGGACCGGCCACCTTCGCCGAGTTGGACCCCGACCGCTGGGTCCGCAGCCGCCACAACCCCTTCCAGCTGCTCGTGCACGCCCCGCCCTCGGTGCTGGCCCGAGCGGCCGAGGATCCCGCCTACGTGGCCCGGGTGCGCCGGCTGGCCGACGAGTTGGCCGCCGATCGAGCGCGCCCGCCACTGCCGGGCCCGGTGACCCCCGAGCACCCAGTCGCCTTCTTCTGCGCCGAGTTCGGTCTGCACGCGTCCTTGCCCCTCTACTCCGGCGGCCTCGGCGTGCTGGCCGGCGACATCTTGAAAGAGGCGTCCGACCTCGCCTTGCCCATGGTCGGCATTGGGCTGGCTTATCGGTCCGGCTATTTCCACCAGCGCCTCGACGTCACCGGGTTCCAGCACGAGTACTGGATCGACTCCGAGCCCGAGCACCTGCCGATGGTGTGCGTCACCGGCCCCGACGGCGCGGCGTTGACGGTCACGGTTCCCGTCGACGACGAGGACGTGCACGCGCAGGTCTGGCGGATCGACGTCGGTCGTGTGCCCCTCTATTTGCTCGACACCGATCTGCCCACCAACTCCGACATCGGGCGTTGGACCACGTCCCGGCTGTACGAGAGCAACCGGGCGATCCGCCTCGCCCAGTACGCCGTGCTCGGCGTCGGTGGCGTCCGGTTGCTGGAACGGCTCGGGATCGAGCCGTTCGTGTACCACTTCAACGAGGGGCACCCCGCACTCGGCGCGTTCGAGCTGGTCGCCGCCGAACGCGCCCGGGGCGCGACCGACGACGAGGCGTGGGAGCGAGCCCGACAGCGGGTGGTGTTCACCACCCACACCCCGGTGCCAGCCGGCAACGAGACCTATCATCGAGACGAGATCCTCGCCGTGCTCGGCCGCATCGCCGACCTCACCGGTGACCGGGAACGGTTCCTCGCCATCGGGCGTGTGGACCCCGCCGACGCCAACCAGCCGAGCGGCATGACCGCCCTGGCCCTGCGGGCCAGCCGACGGGCCAACGCGGTCAGCCGCCGCCACGGAGCGGTGGCGCGCGACATGTGGCAGCCGCTGTTCCCCGGCCGCGCCGCGGACGATGTCCCGATCACCCACGTCACCAACGGTGTGCACGTGCCCACCTGGCTGGCCGGACCGATGCGCTCCCTGCTCGACCGCCACCTCGGTCCCGGTTGGTGGCGGCAGGCCCACCTGCCGGCGACCTGGGCGCCTGTGGCCGACATCCCCGCCGCTGAGCTGTGGCAGGCGCGCTGCGACGCTCGCCGGGACCTGGTCGAGCTGGTCCACCACCGGGCGACCACCGATCGGCTCCGCCGTGGCGAGGGCCTCGAGTACGCGAGTGCGGCCGAGCGGGGCTTCGACCCCGATCGCCTGACCATCGGGTTCGCCCGACGCCTGGCGACCTACAAACGCCTCGACCTCGTCGCCTTGGTGCCCGAACGTGCGCTCGCCCTCGTCCGTGGGGAGCGAGCGGTGCAGTTCGTGTTCGCCGGCAAGGCCCATCCCGCCGACCACGAGGCGAAAGAGGTGGTGCGGCGTGTGTTCAGCCTGAAGAGCGCACCGGACGTCGCCGGCCGGGCCGCGTTCTTGGAGGACTACGACTTGTCCTTCGCCGGTGAGCTCGTCGCCGGGTGCGACCTGTGGGTCAACCTGCCCCGACCCCCACTCGAGGCCAGCGGCACGAGCGGCATGAAGTCGGCCCTCAACGGCGGCCTGCAGCTGAGTGTGCTCGACGGCTGGTGGGCGGAGGGTTACGACGGCACGAACGGTTGGGCGATCGACGGCGAGGTCGATCCCGACCACGCCGCCCAGGACCTCCGCCACGCCCACGCACTGTTCGATCTGCTCGAGCGCGAGGTGCTGCCGCTCTACCACGAGCGCGACGCCGACGGCATCCCGCAGGGTTGGGTGCAGATGGTGAAGCGGAGCCTGATGACCAACGGCCCGAGGTTCTCGGCGTCTCGCATGGTCCGCGAGTACGCCGAGACCATCTACCCGGCGGGCTGAGGCGTCGGGTCGCCAGTCGCCCGGCGGCCGGTCGCGAGCCTCAGGCGCCGTCGACGGCTGTGAGCACGGCCAGCGCGTCGCGGGTGGCAGCCACGTCGTGCACCCGCACGATCGAGGCTCCTCGCTGGACGGCCAGCACGGCGGCCACCACCGATCCCACCAGGCGATCGCCAACCTCTCGCCCGGTGAGCTCGCCGATCGAGCGCTTGCGCGACAGCCCGACCAGCACGGGCCGGCCCAGCGCAACGATCTCCGGGAGCCGCCGCAGCAACTCCAGGTTGTGCGCGAGCGTCTTGCCGAAGCCGAAGCCGGGATCCACCACGATCCGCTCGTCGGGAATCCCCGCCTCACGGCACGCGTCCATGCGGCCGGTCAGGAACTGCGCCACCTCCGAGACCACGTCGTCGTAGTGGGGATGCTCCTGCATCGTGCGCGGCGTGCCCTGCATGTGCATGAGGCACACCGGCACGCCCAGCTCGCCGACCGCGTCGAGAGCTCCCGGTGCCCGCAGGGCGCGCACGTCGTTGACGAACGACGCCCCGGCCGCCACTGCAGCCCGCATCACGGCGGACTTGGACGTGTCGACCGAGATCGGCACCTGCGGTGCTGCGGCTGCCAGCCGTTCGATGACGGGCACGACCCGGGCGATCTCCTCGGCAGTCGACACCGGGTGGGCGCCGGGGCGCGTCGACTCGCCGCCCACGTCGACGAGGTCGGCCCCCTCCTCGACGAGCCTGAGGGCGTGCGCCACGACGTCGTCGGGCGCCAGGTGGGCGCCCCCGTCACTGAACGAATCAGGGGTGACGTTGACCACCCCCATGATCAG
>FWPV01008434.1_pt1 | contig 18034 bp, 22 predicted proteins | sample 2228371 | NCBI WGS metagenome assembly FWPV01 (sample SAMEA103939776, study PRJEB20133) | metagenome | reverse complement strand
TTTATGCCTCTGGTCATCGGCGGTGGCCGGATGAGGTGAAGGCTCGGGTGGTCGCCGATACACTGCAGCCGGGGGCCACGGTAAGCGTCTCGGCATGAGCAAACCTGAGGCTGCCCGCTACCGTATGACGAACTGGAAGTCCTACAACGAGGCTTTGAGGCGGCGTGGATCGCCACTGATCTGGATGGACAAGGACATGGTGTGGCTGGCGAACAAGGCGGGTCGTCGTGGTCGCCCGCCGGTGTTCTCGGATGCGGCCATCCAGTTCTGCCTGATGGTGAAGGTGCTCTTCGGGCTGCCGCTTCGGCAGACAACCGGAACGGTGGCCAGCATCCTGGAGATGGTCGAGCTCGACTGGCCCGTGCCGGACTTCTCCACCATGAGCCGCAGACAAAAAACCCTCACTGTCCAGATATCCTGCCGGCGCGCACCAGGTCCTCTGAACCTGCTGGTGGACAGCACCGGGATCAAGTTTCTCGGCGATGGAGAATGGCTGGCGCACAAGCATGGCACCCACCGCAAGCGCCAGTATCGCAAGGTCCACCTGGCAATGGATACAGACACCGGCGACATTCGGGCGGTGGAGTTCACTTCCAGCCGCGAAGGCGACGGTCCTGAGCTATCTGACCTTCTGAAGCAGATTCCGCCGGAGGGGCTGGTCGGCACCGTGACCGGCGACGGTGCCTTCGACACCCGGCGATGCCACACCGCAATCGTGGACCGTGGCGGCACGGCCATCATCCCGATCCGGAAGAATGGTCGCCTCTGGAAAGAGGACTGCCCTGCCGCTCGCGCTTGCAACGACATCCTCCGGGCGACCAAACGTTTCGGTCGGGCGAACAGGAAGGTCTGGTCCGGCTATCACGTCCGAAGTCGGATCGAGGCAAGGATGCGCTGCCTCAAATCCTTCGGTGAGCGCATCGCCTCGCAAGACCCCGACAGACAAGCGGCCGAGATCTACATCCGCGTCGCGCTCATGAACCGCTTCAACGCACCCGGCACCGCCGAAATCGAGCGCCTGGCCTGAGCTTAATGGGTAAGGGAGAGCCCTGCTCCGACGCCGAGTTCTGCAACAATGCCCAACAACGCCCATGAAAATTGCTTTTCGCAAGCATGCTTTCGAATTGTCCCCGGCGCGGGCCGGGCGTAGTCTGGCCCTCAGTCGAATGTCAGGTACCGAACCGATGAAACCTGCCCAAGCGCCCCGCCGATCCCTTCTGCCGCTGCTGGTCCTGGCCGTTCTGGCCGGGCTGGTCATCGGTGCCGTCTGGTGGGCGACGCGCCCCGGCCCCCTGCTGATCCAGGGCGAGGTCGCGGCCCCGCGGGTCGATGTCTCGGCCCGCACCTCGGGCCGGGTCACGCGGATCGAGGCCGATCTGGGCCAGCGGGTCGAGGGCGGCCAGCTGCTGGCCGAACTGTCGAACCCGCAGCTGGTCACCGCCCATGCCGCCGCAGCATCAGGGCTGGAGGTCGCCCGCGCCTCGGAGGCCGCGGCCGGCGCCACCCGCCCCGAGGTGATCCGCGCCCGCGAGGCCGAGCTGGCCGCGGCCCAGGCCGATCTGCGCCTGGCCGAGGAGCAGCTGGGCCGCGACACGGGCCTGTCGCAGCAGGGCCTGCGCCCGCAGGCGGCGCTGGACCAGTCGACGCGCAACCTCGACGCCGCCGCAGGCCGGGTCGAGGCCGCCGAGGCGCAGCTGGACCTGGCCCGGGCCGGGGCCTCGCCCGAGGAACGCGAGGTCGCCGCGGCCCAGGTCGCCCAGGCCGAGGCCGCGCTGGCCCAACGCCAGGCCGATCTGGACGAATTGCGGATCTTCGCGCCCATGTCGGGCGAGATCTCGGGCCGCACGATCGAGCTGGGCGAGAATGTCGGCCCGGGCGCGCCGCTGTTCACCATCGTCGATCTGGATCAGGCCTGGTTCACCTTCAACCTGCGCGAGGACCTGCTGGCGGGGCTGGCGATGGGCGACCGGCTGACCATCCGCATCCCCGCGCTGGACACGGAGACCGAGGCCGAGATCACCCTGATCAACGTGCAGGGCCAGTTCGCCAGCTGGCGCGCCACCCGCGCGACGGGCGATTTCGACCTGCGCAGCTTCGAGCTGCGGGCCCGGCCCGTCGCGCCGCTGGAGGGTCTGCGCCCCGGCATGTCCGCGCTGATCCAGCTGGACCGCTAGGGCCGTGCTGGCCGTCATGGCACGCGAGTTCCGCCTGCTGCCGCGCCGCCCGGCGCTGGCGGGGCTGGTGATCGTGCTGCCGCTGATCATGCTGCTGGTCTTGGGCGGGATCTTTCGCGCAGGGATTCCCACGGGCATGGCGGTGGCGGTGATCGACCTGGACCGGTCGGACCTGTCGCGGGCGGTCACGCGGATGCTGGACGCGGCGCCCGAACTGACCGTGACCCATCGCGCATCAGACCTGTCCGAGGCGCGGTCGCTGATCGTGTCCGGTGCGGTGCGCGGCGCGGTGCTGATGCCCCAGAACCTGGAACGCGACATCACCCGGGGCGCGCGCCCCGAGATCGTCACCTTCTACGACAACCAGCACATGAGCGCCGGATCGCTGGTCGCCCGCGGCGCCCGCAATGCCATCGACACGGCGCTGGCGGGCCTGCGCCTATCGGTGCGCCAAGGCCAGGGCGAGGCGCCCGTGCAGGCCATGGTCGCCCTGCAGCCCATCCCGATGCAGGCGCATGCCCTGTTCAACCCGGCCTTTGATTATGTGCATTTCCTGCTGGCCGCGCTGATCCCCACGGTCCTGCAGATCATCGCCGGCGCCGCGACCGCCTATGCGGTCTCGCTGGATTTCGGCCCGGGGCGGCATCCGCGCGTGCTGATGCGGATGGCGGGCGGCATCCTGCCCGCGATGCTGGGCAAGATCCTGCCCTATACGGTCGTCTTCCTGCTGCTCCTGGGCCTGTCGGACGTGGCGCTCTATGGCTGGCTGGCGGTGCCCTTGCGCGGGTCGCTGTGGCTGATGGCGCTTGGCGCGGTGCTGTTCGTGCTGGCGTCACAGATGATCGGCGCGCTGGCCTTCGTGCTGTCGCGTGACATGGGCCGGGCGGCCAGCCTGATCGCCATCATCACCGCGCCGGCCTTCGGATTCATGGGGCTGGGTTTCCCGCGCGAGGCGATGTCGACCCTGGCCCAGGCCTGGGGCGCGGCCATTCCCGGCACCTGGTATGTGCAGCTGCGCATCGACCAGTCGCTGCGCGCGACGCCCTTGGACATCTCCGCCATGTCGGTCCTGTGGCTGGCGGTGATCGCGGGCGTGCTGGCCACGCTGATCCTGGCGCAGCTGTCGCGCCTGGCCCGGCAGGAGGTCGCGTCATGACCGCGCTGGCCACCGCCTTCCGCGCCGAGCTGGCCGCCGTGCTGGGCGACCGGCAGGTGCGCATGATCGTCCTGCTGGCGCTGGTCATCTATGCGCTGATCTATCCGCTGCCCTATCGGGCCGAGCTTCTGCGCGATGTGCCGGTGGTGCTGGTCGATCAGGACGGATCGACCGCTTCGGCCGATCTGGCGCGGCGCGTGGACGCGTCGGAGGCCGTTGCCCTGACCCATCTCGCCCCCGACATGGCCGAGGCCACGCGGCTGGTCCATGAACGCCGCGCCTATGGCGTCATGCTGATCCCCGACGGGTTCGAACGCGCCCTGCTGCGCGGCGATCAGAGCCCCGTCGCGCTTTATGCCGATGCCAGCTATTTCCTGATGTATCAGCGCGTGATGCAGGGCGCCGCCGTCCCCCTGCGCCAGATGGGCGCCGAGGTCGAGGCCGGGCGCCTGATCGCCCAAGGCACGCCCCGCGCCGTGGCCACCGCCCAGGTCAGCCCCGCGAACCAGATCGAGGTGCCGCTGTTCAACCCCGCGGCGGGCTACGCGACCTATGTGCTGCCCGCGGCCTTCGTGCTGATCCTGCAGCAGACGATGATGATGGGGCTGGCCTTGGCTGCGACCCGGCGCGGGCCGCTGCCCGGCCATCCGGTCTGGCGGCTGCTGGGCCGGGCGGGGGCGTGGCTGGCCATCTGGGCGGGGCTGCTGCCGGTCTATCTGATCGTGCTGCCGGTGCTCTATGGCCTGCCGATCCTGGGCGGGCCGGGGGCGCTGATGATGCTGGGCCTGCCCTTCCTGCTGGCGGCCGGGTTTCTGGCGCAGCTGGTCGCGGCGCTGTTCCGGCGGGGCGAGGTCGTGCAGGTCGTGCTGCTGGCGCTCGGGATGCCGTTCTTCTTCCTGTCGGGCTTCGCTTGGCCGGTCGAGGCGATCCCGGCCCATCTCAACGCGCTGGCGCAGCTGATCCCGTCGACGGCGGCCATCGACGGGCTGGTGCGGGTCACGCAGATGGGCGCGACCCTGCCCGAGATCGCGCCCATCCTGTGGCATCTGTGGGCCTTGGCCGCGGGGCTGGGCCTCGTGGTGCTGGCGGTCGAGACGGTCAGCCCGTCACGGCCAGCAGCGCCAGATAGAGGACCGACGGCCCCATCAGACAGCCCAGCCCGGTGAAGAAGGTCGCCGTCATCGCGCCATAGGGCACCAGCCGCTTGTCGGTCGCGGCCAGCCCCCCGGCCACGCCGCTGGTCGTGCCCATCAGCCCGCCTTAGGCCATGGCCGATTTCGGGTTGTTCAGCCCGATCAGCGGCGCGACCAGCGGCGTGCCGATCATCACCAGCACCGCCTTCAGCAGCCCCGCAGCGACCGACAGGGCGATGACCTCGGAACTGGCGCCCAAGGCGGTGCCGGTCACCGGACCCACGATATAGGTCGCCGCACCCCCGCCGATCGTCGCCATGCTGACCGCATCGGTATAGCCGAAGGCCGCCGCGATCGCCGCGCCCACCGCGAAGGACACCACGATCCCCAAGGCCAGCGCGCTGACCCCCGCCGCGCCGGCCTTGCGGATCTCGCGCATGTCGACGCCGTAAGCGGTCGAGACGATGGCCAGGTCGCGCAGCATCGCGCCCCCCATCAGCCCGATCCCGGTGAACAGCGGCACATCCGCCAGCCCGCGGCTGCCCCCGGTCATCATGCCGCCGATCCAGGCCAGGATCAGACCGATGATGATGGCCACTGCCGATCCGTGCAGCCGACCCGCCGTCAGCCGGTCGGACAGCTGATAGGACAGCCACATGACGCCGCCCACGAACAGGAAGGCAAAGACCAGGCCGTTGCGGGCCAGAACCTCGACGATCATCTCCATGGATCAGGCCTCCTGCGCGGTCAGGGGCGGCAGCGGTTCGTCCTGGCCGCCGATGCGGGCCACGACCGGGACCAGCGCCCAGCAGGCGACGGTGGCGCCGATGCCCACCATGATCGCCAAGGGGGCCGCCCGCCAGCGCGGCGACCACGTTCTGCTGGGCGGCCATCGCGACCACGATGGGGATGTACATGGCCGACCAGAACAGCACCCCCTGTTCGAAGGCCTGCGGCAGGCGGCCCGTCCGGCGCAGCCAGTCGGTCAGCAGGATCAGGAGCAGCATGGCGAAGCCCACGCCCCCCACATTCGACTGGACGCCCAACAGGACTCCCAGCAGGTCGCCCAGGATGACGCCCGCAAGATGACAGGCGGCCAAGGCCGCCACTCCGTAGATGATCATGTTCGTAAGCGGCGGCGCCGCCTCACCTGGTTTCAGCTTGACGGGTTGAAGTTCCAGGGCAGCAGGTCGTCGATCTTTGCCTGAGGATGGCTGGCTGCCACCGCTTCCAGGGTTGCCTTGAGGTAGGCGAAGGGTTCGACGCCGTTGACCTTTGCGGTGGCGATCAGGGATGCGATGCGCGCCCAGGATCGGCCACCCTCGTCATGGCCTGCGAAGAGCGCATTCTTTCGCGTCAGCGCGATCGGCCGGATCAGGTTCTCGACGTTGTTGGAGTCGATCTCGACCCGGCCGTCGCGCAAGAAGGTCTGCAACCCGCCCCAGTGACGATGGATATAGGCCAGCTTCTCCCCGAGGCGCGACCTCATCGATATGCGCCGAGACTGCAGCTGCAGCCATTCCCCGAATGCGGCGATCAGCGGCGCACTGCGCGCTTGGCGGGCCGACAGCCGCTGGCCCGGGTCCATGCCACGGATCTCGGCCTCGATCCGGTAAAGCTCGGCTATCCGGCACAGGCCCTCGGCCGCGATCTTGGAGCCGTCGCGATCAAAGATCTCCTTCAGTTTTCGCCGGACATGCGCCCAGCAATAAGCGACGGTGATCGGTGCGCCGCCTGTCCGGGACGGACGCGTCAGACGGTTGTAGCCGGTATAGCCATCCAGCTGCAGGGTGCCGTCAAAGCCATGGAGGATGCGCTCTGCGTTTTCGCCCGCGCGGTCGGGCGCATAGGTGAAGACCACACCGGGCGGATCGCCCCCGCCCCATGAGCGGTCATCGCGCGCCAGGGCCCAGAGGTAGCCCGTCTTCGTCCGGCCTCGGCCAGGATCGAGCACGGGTGCCGTGGTTTCGTCCATGAACAGCTTGCTCGACGTCTTCAGGTGCTCTGTCAGCCGATCGACCACGGGACCGAGGTGGAAGGCGGCGGTGCCGACCCAATCAGCCAGCGTGCTGCGGTGAAGCTCGATGCCCGCGCGGGCAAGGATTTGGCTCTGACGATACAACGGCAGATGGTCCGCGTATTTGCTGACCAGCACATGCGCCAAGGCGCCCTCAGTGGGTAGGCCGCCATCGATCAGGTGTGCGGGTGCCGGTGCCTGGGTCACGCCCTCTGCACACCTGCGGCACGCATATTTTGGGCGCACGGTCACGATGACCCGCAGTTGCGCGGGCACGATATCCAGCCGCTCGGTCCGGTCTTCGCCGATGCGGTGCATCTCACCACAGCCACACGGACAGAGCAGACTGCTCGGCTCGATCACGCGTTCTACGCGGGGCAGGCTTTCCGGAAGATGCCCGCGATTGCGGCGGGCGGCCCGGCGCGGGGGCGTGCGGGGCGCAGTCTCCGCATCCTGCCGGGTCTCGGCCTAGGCCAACGCGGTTTCCAGATCCTCGAAAGCCAGCCGACGCTCGTCGTCGTTCAGCTTCTCGGAGCGTTTGCCATGCAAGACCTGGTTCAGCTCGGCGATCAGATGCTCCAGCCGCCGGTTGGTTTCCTGCAGCGCGTCCCGTTCCCTCAGCACGGCAAGAACAGCGGCGCGCTGGCTTTCGGGGATGGCGGACAGGTCGATGGACGGAGCGGCGGACATGAAGTCATCATACCCTGATCCGACTGTAGTTGAACGCTTTTATTGCATTCAGGTCATTCTGAAACGGCTGGCTTTGGGGTTTCCAGAGGTCGGACCCGCCGCCAGTCGAGGCCGGCAAAAAGCGCCTCGAACTGCGTTCGGCTCAAGGTCATGGCCCCGTCCCGGATGGCCGGCCAGGTGAAGCTGTCGGCCTCAAGGCGCTTGTAAGCCATCACCAGCCCGCTGCCGTCCCAGAACAGGATCTTCAGCCTGTCGGCGCGCTTCGAGCGGAACACAAAGATCGTGCCGGTGAAGGGGTCTTCCGCCAGCATCGACTGCGCCAAGGCTGCCAATCCGTCGTGCCCCTTCCTGAAGTCCACCGGCTTGGTCGCCACCAGGATCCGCATGCCCTGCGACGGCATCAGCACGGCGCGGCTCCAAGAGCACGGACAATCTCGGCCAGCCGAACGGCGGGCGTGTCCGCGGCCAGCTCAAGCCTCACCTCCCCGATAATGATCCTGATCCCCTCGTCTGCAGCGCGCCCGTCGTAGGAATGGACAGCAGGCGGTGTATCGCAAACCACCAGCGAGGCAAAGACCGGCTCTTCGGCCAAGATGGCTGGCAGCACCAGCTTGCCCTGCTTGGCCAGCCGCCGCCACGCCGATACCTGGTTCGGCTGCACTCCATAGTGATCCGCCACTGCGTTTACCGTGGCCCCCGGCTGCAGTGTATCGGCGACCACCCGAGCCTTCACCTCATCCGGCCACCGCCGATGACCAGAGGCATAAATCTCCACGCCCAGGGAGGTGAGAAACGAATTCTTGGCACACATTGCGAAACGCACTCCCCATCAGCCGATGAAAAGGACTTCGCAGCAGCGCGTCAGCCACGCAACGTGGGGTTCAGACGCCGCTTACAGAGCAGAGATACACGCGCTCATTCAATCCCTTGCCCCGGCATCTATCGCCTTGGTCGCTACGTCCCGTGACCTTGTGGCCATCGTCGACAAGCGCTTCGACTGGCAGGTCCGGGCCCATCGTTGGTACGCGGTGATTTCTCGCGGCGATCATATCCATGCTGTCGCGGACATCGATGGTCGCCGAATTTCCCTGCAGCGGTACGTCATGAAGCTTCAGTACCCGGATCGCAGCTATGACGACCTCAAGCAGATCTCATTTGAAAACAAGATCACGTTCGACTGCCGTGTTTCAAACCTCGAACATCTGGTTGGTCGCCAAGCTGTGATGCGCAATCGGCGGTCAAAGAGGAACACCTCTTCCCAGTACAAAGGGGTGATCAAGACGCTCGGTCCGGACGGTTCCCCAAGGTGGCGCACACAGATCATGGCCGACCATGGTTCGATGGGCATCGGTGTCTATGAGGACGAAGCCTGGGCTGCAACAGTCTACGATGCCGCCGCCTACCTTCTTTTCGAAGGGGAGGCGCTATACAATTTTCCTGGCCGGTCGCCCGATCAGGAGGCGCTTCTGATCGCGGCGACCAAGATCGCCCGATATCGCGCCAAGGCCAAACGTCAGTGGGGCGCAATGGCAGTGCAGCAAATCGAGATGGAGTAGGGGGCGCTACCTGATATGGTAAGTGTGGCAATCCGGATCGCTATATGTTTGATCAAGCTGTCCAGCTCGAAGTCTTTCCGACAGATCTTCATCTGAGGCGGATTGACCCTGCCTGCAACATGCGTCGCTTCTACCGTCTTAGCGTTCAGCGAGACCTTTTTGGCGGCGCTTGCCTTATTCGGGAGTGGGGCCGGATCGGATATCGAGGTCAGGTCTTGATCGAGACGCACGATGACGAGGGCAAGGCGATCACCGCACTCATGAAATTGGCGGCGATCAAACGCAGGCGGGGTTATTGCCTTCCTCCCACGCTGATCCCACCAGCAATATAGGTCTGAACCGACGACAGCGCTGGGGCACCGGTCGGCGTCAGCAATGCCTTGTTTTGACAGCCATTCCAGCTAGGGTTGCAGAAAAGCACGCCGGGGCAGTTCATGTTTGACCAAATCATTTCCAAGTATGGCGCGACCGCCAAGGCCAAGCTCTCGAGCCCTGCGATCACAGGCGCTCCGGAGGACAACATCCGTGCGCCGCTTGAGGAACTGATCACAGCGCTGGCAGAAACCGCTGGCCAGCAGCCCGGCTGGGTCACGCTTGTCGGCGAAAGCACCCTTTCGGCTTTGGGGACCCGACCTGATTATGCCGTGACCGTTCGCAACGCGCTGACGGGCTTCATCGAACTGAAAGCCCCGGGCAAGGGGGCTGATCCGCGCAAGTTCACTGATCCGCATGACAAGCGTCAGTGGCAAAAGCTGAAATCCTTGCCAAACCTCATCTACAGCGACGGCCAGTCGTTCAGCCTCTGGCAGAACGGCGCACTTGTCGGCCAGATCATCCATCTATCCGGTGATCTCGACACCGCCGGTCCCAAGCTAACCGCCCCCCAAACGCTCGTCACTCTCCTGACAGACTTTCTGAGCTGGAGCCCGATCCCGCCCGACAGCCCGCGCAAACTGGCCGAGGTTTCGGCGCGCCTGTGCCGTCTGTTACGTGACGAGGTGCTGGAGGAACTGGAAAACGGCACCCAAAGCCTGACCGACCTTGCCACCGAGTGGCGGGGGCTCCTCTTCCCTCAGGCTGATGATGCGCAGTTCGCTGACGGCTATGCACAGGCCGTCACCTTCGGCCTGTTGATGGCGCGAGCGCAGGACATTCCCTTGGACAAGGGCATCGCCCATGCGGCCTTGGCCCTGCGCGACACGAACACGCTGATCGGCACCGCCCTGCGCCTGCTGACAGACGATCCGCAGACGCAAAAGGCGCTGTCTACCGCAATCTCGACCCTGACCCGCGTGCTTCATGAGGTGCATTGGCCCACCCTGTCCAAGGGCAAGCCCGATGCCTGGCTCTACTTCTACGAAGACTTCCTCGAGGTCTACGACAACGCCCTGCGCAAGAAGACCGGCAGCTACTATACCCCGCCCGAGGTGGTGCAGGCCATGGTCCGCCTGACGGACGAGGCCTTGCGCGACCCCGCCCTGTTCGGCCGCCATGAAGGCCTTGCCGCCAAGGATGTGACCATCGCCGACCCGGCGACAGGCACCGGCACCTTTCTTCTCGGCGTGTTGCGCAAGATCGCCGAGACGGTCGCTGATGATCAGGGTGCGGGCGCTGTCGGCCCGGCCCTGGGCGCAGCCGCCCATCGGCTGATCGGGTTCGAATTGCAGTTCGGGCCCTTCGCTGTGGCGCAGTTGCGGCTGATGGCGGAAATGCGTGCGCTGATGGGCGTGTCGGCCACCGGTAGCGGGTCGGGCGCCAACCTGCCGCAGCCCCGCCTATTCGTCACCGACACGCTTGGCGATCCCTATGCGGCGCAGACGCAGTTCTCGACAATGCTCGCCCCTATCGGCAATTCGCGGAAAGAGGCAAATGCCATCAAGCGGGACGAGCCGATCACCGTTGTCATCGGCAACCCGCCTTACAAGGTCGATGCGGCGGGGCAGGGCGGATGGGTGGAAAAGGGCAGCCCCGGCCGCCCATCACCGATGGACCTTTGGGCACCCCCGCCCGAATGGGGCCTGGGCGCCCATGCCAAGCATCTGAAAAACCTCTATGTGTTCTTCTGGCGGTGGGCTGCATGGAAGGTTTTCGGCTCGGGCCATGCCGAGGCGACGGGCGAGCCTGAGGTTCATCGCCCGGGGATTGTCTGCTTCATCACCGCTTCGGGCTTTCTGAACGGGCCGGGGTTTCAGCAGATGCGCGCTGACCTGCGCAAGAGCTGTTCCGACATCTGGGTGATCGACGCCTCGCCCGAGGGACACCAGCCCGCCGTCAACACCCGCCTGTTTCAAGGCGTGCAGCAGGAAATCTGCATCGTCCTGGCGCTGCGCCGCCCGGATGCAAAGGCAGGAGAACTGGCGCGCATCCGCTATCGCGCCCTGCCAGAGGGCCACCGCGAGGACAAGTTCCTTGCACTTGCGGACCTAACCCTCATGGGTGACGGATGGCAGGATGGTGAAGCCAGCCTGCGCGGCCCGTTTCTGCCTGAACGTGGGGTTGGTTGGGGAGCCTATCCGGCCTTACTGGACCTGTTCGACTGGTCGACGCCCGGGGTCAAGACGCACCGGACGTGGGTCATCGCGCCGGATGCAGCCTCTTTGAGCAGTCGTTGGGAAGCCCTGAAGCGCGAACGCGACGCACAAAAGAAGGCAGAGCTGTTTCATTCTGACGACACGCGCGACCCGATGAGCCTGCCCAGAGGGGATCTTGGAGTTCATCGCACGCGGCCTGTCCCTGTCGCCACTGATGGTGGCGCAGTCGTTCCGCCAGTTCGGTTCGGTTTCCGTACGTTTGACCGGTCATGGATCATCCCAGATCATCGCCTGATTAGCCGGGCTCGCCCGGACCTCTGGGCGATGGACGGCAAAGCGCAAGTCTTCCTCACAGCCTTGGATGCAAATGAACCTGGTGACGGTCCCGCCCTGTCCTTTACCGGGTTGGTTCCGGATCAGCACCATTTCAAAGGCAGCTTTGGGGGCCGTGCCGTTCCCCTTTGGCGCGACGCCGCCGCGACGATCCCGAACGTCAAGTCCGCCCTGATCGCGCATCTTTCCACCACCTACGGCAAACCCGTCACCGCGCCTGACGTCATGGCCTATATTGCAGCGCTTCTGGCGCATCCCGCCTTCACGGCGCGCTTCAAGGAAGACCTGATCCGCCCCGGTTTGCGCGTGCCGGTTACCGCAGACGCCGCCCTTTTTGACCGGGCCGTCACCCTGGGGTGCGAAGTGATCTGGCTGCACACCTATGGCGAACGCTTTGCCGACCCCGCGTCCGGTCGCCCCGCCGCGCCCCCTCGGATGCCCAAGGGGCAAGGCCCGACGATCCCGGTCGGCGGTACCATCCCCGGCGCGCCAAACCCCTTGCCCGACACGATGCATCATGACCCTTCGACGGGTCGGCTGCATGTGGGGGAGGGGTTCATCGAAAACGTACCCACCGCCGTGGCCGAGTATCAGGTTTCAGGCCGCAACGTGCTGCGCCAATGGTTCAGCTATCGCAAGGCCGACCGCACCCGCCCGGTCATCGGCGACCGCCGCCCGCCCTCAGCGCTGGACAAGATCCAGCCCGATCACTGGTTGCCCGAGTATACCGAGGACCTGCTGAACCTGCTGCACGTCCTTGGTCGATTGGTGGCATTGGAACCCGCACAGGCTACCCTTCTGGGCGAAATCTGCGCTGCACCCTTGTTGACCGAGGCAGCCCTGACTGGCGCAGGGGCTTTGGCGTCGGCACCAATGGTCAAAGGGAAGAAGGTGAAAGCAGCTGCCCAACCCGGATTGTTCGACTGAACGAAGCACCGTGCAGGGCTCGGGCAGGGGAGCAAAGCAGGCCCGCGTCGCCAAAGCAGAATGGGACAGCCTGGATCCGCAACCAGTAGTGCGGCAGGCGAACATCGACCTGTACCCTACCAGAAAAGTCCCGGCCTTTCGGCCAGGACAAACACTCTTCGAGCTAGACCTGCAGAGGGTCGAAGGGACTATGGTCGCCCAACGCGACTAGGTCGGGAAAGTAGCATCCCTCCTTGCATTGCGACCCTTCACCCCGATCCAGACTCGCATTCGCAAAGTGGTAGTTCAGTGGTCCTGGAACGGCCATTCCTCCAGGTCGGACGACCATGGACAGAAACTGAAGCATTTGGAGCCCAGCGGCATTCATGCCGAATGAGAAGACATTCTCGTTGCGAAGAGCAGGATGATCTTGTGGCAAGCACGCAATATAAGTCGGGTCATCTAGGAGCCCGGTGCGTTCCAAAGCCACATCGGCCGGATCGTACTGACCGATGCACGCAAGGCACTCGTGACCAGGCAAGACGGCGTGCGCACGCCAGTCGGCGCCCCGGATGTTGCCCTTTGCCGTGAGCGAAACGCGCACTCCTCCATCAATGACGGGAATTAGGTGGGCGGTCGCTATGGTGTTTAGAACGTACCGCGGCCAGGGCCTATCAACGCAGCTGAAGAGCACGTCGCAGTCCAGCGCCGCGCGAAAGCCATCCTCTTTCGTGATCGAGAGGGGCAGGGCCTCGACTCGAAATCTGCTGGAAGTTGCGCCGGCAGCTAGTCGTGCGGCGGAGGTCTCAACCTTGAGATTGCCGATGTCACTAGGAGTCGCGTGGACAAGCCGGTCAAGGTTGTGTTTCTTGACGATGTCGAAGTCGATCAGCATCAAATCTTCGGTCCCCTGACGGCACGTCGCTTCGGCAACTAGCCCACCAACGCTGCCGGCACCTATGACGCCAATACGCAGCCTTGCGAGATCGCGCTGCTTTGCTTCACCCCAGGCTGAAGTCGTGCGCCGAAGTTCTTCGCGATAAGGGGGTGGAGGGGCCAGCTTTTCATGGAACGTGCAGTTTAGCCCATCACCAACAGTGCGCACGCTGCCACACCATTGCCGTTCGTATTGACCTCGGCCACGCCTGAACCAAAACCGACCGCTCCAGGCCTCGTCCGTCCCAAGGGTCATCCCAAGCAGTGGGTGTCCTGTGGCTGCAAATACTCGAGGGGCAAGGCGTTCCTCCGCAACGACATCGTCGCGGCTCATGCCCTGCCAGCCAGGTGAAGGATGGCTATGTAGGAAGACAAGACCCGCACCTGTTTCGATTGCCATCGCCAATGCGCGCTCAAAGAAGTGGCCCTCAAAGCTAACGTTGCCGTGCAGCTTCCGTTCATCTTCTTCCGGAAGAATGATTTCAGACACGAGGGCAGTAAGGCGACTTCTCCCCTGACTGGGACGCCATAGCGCAAAGCAAAGGTCTTCTTGGCGGCGATGTGCATAGTGCTGAAGCAAATGCCCGACCAAGGCGCGGTGCGTTTTCGTGGACATGGCCACACTGTGGGTTACTCGGCTCATTGGGTGGCCCAGAGGTGACGAACGAACGCCATGTAGTCTGAAACCGTTCTCCGGGTTTCATTCCAGCCGGGAAACGGGCGGCTCCAGTACTGGAAGTCGTCGGACAACCCGCTGTGTCCAGAGCTTGGGTGAACACCCCCGTTCGGGTGGACGCCACCACCCTGCATTGCGTGAATGTGGGGCTTGACGTGAGGCCCAGACGGCGGGGTTAGCGGAAAGTCGGGAGGTACCTTGAACCCCAACGTAACCATCTGGCCTTTGAAGCGGCCAACTTCCACGATGTATTTGAAGGTAAGGTTGCCATCGCCCACCTCCTCCGCATCGTAGCCCAACGCTACGAGGCCGTTTTTGAAGTTCCCCGCACCGAACTGCGGTGGGAGTTCGGAAACCGTAGTGGGACCGGTAAACACGCTGACGAAGGTATCGCCTTTCTGGATGCGGATCGTTTCATCGCCGCGCCCTTGGAAGCTTTCCTGCCGCTTGTTCTTGACCTCGATGAGGTAGTGTTCCGCCACGGCAAGGCCAGCCAGCCCGAGAAGCTGGTTGGGCGTCTGGGTGCGATCTTCGATCACGAACTCTTCCCCATCGATGAAGATCGAGAATGGTTTCATCGATGCCTCGCTCTCACGAGTCGGCTCAACGCGGTCGATTTTGGTATCGGTGCTCATCACAAGCCTTTCATTTCCAGGTTGCTTGGACTAAACTACATTTGTAGTCCCTGTGTGGACTAGTCTATGATGAGACTTTGAGGGGAGTCAAGTCCATGATGAGACCACTATGACGGCGGCGCAAACAGCGGATGCCGTAGGCACGTCAGTGCTGTTGCCTGGTGATGATCAGTCGGCACTTAGGGCATTCTTCGAGATCGCAGAAGCTTGGAAACTGACGACGGACGATCAGTTGAAGCTTCTCGGTAGCCCACCGCGCTCTTCATTCTTCAAGTTGAAGAAGGATGGGGGCCAGCTTAATCGAGACCAGCTTGAGCGGATCTCTCACATCATCAACATCTACAAGTGTCTGCGCATTCTGTTCACTGACCAAGAGGCTGCGGACAGGTGGTTAGCACAACCCAACAAGGCGCCGTTCCTACAAGGCCGATCGGCGCTAGAGTTCATGGTTCACGACGGATATCTTTCCGACATCTTCCAAGTTCGACGCTACCTCGACGCGCAGAGAGGTTGATCCAGTTAATGAAGCAGTTGTCGCAGGCGGTGCCACAACCCGTATCTACTTATCGTTTGATCCCGTCGAGGTTTCCGCCGGTCGAACTCTACGAGCCCATCTGCCAGCCCAGCGATTGGGACGGCGTGAAGCGCGTTGAAGGAATGACTAATCCACGTCTAAGAGAGATGGCGACGGGGCTGGGACTGCTTCATCCGGACGACCGTGGTCGGGTTAGCCAGAATTGGCTTGTTGCGCCATTTACCTACCCCGACCCTGAGCCGAGCCCATTCAGTGACGGTAGCTATGGCTATAGTCTGGTTGCAGAAACGATTGCTGGGGCACTTCTTGAAGCGGTGAGACGGCGAGAAGCTTTCTTGTCGAGAACAGAGCAGGGTCCAGCCCGTGTTGAAATGCGAATGCTCAAGACGCCCCTTCAAGCTGAACTCCTCGAAGAGTACGACCAATTCCAACTAGAAGATTGGTCGGAAACACACTCTAGGGTGCGCGCATTACGCGATTCCGGCTCTTACGGCTTTTGGCTTCCCAAGAGAGAGAACTTGGGTCGATTGGCGGTAGTACTGAGACCGACAGCCTTTGGAACTGCTGTCCAAGCCGAACACTACGCGTTCATTTGGAACGGCAAAGCGATCGAAGTGATTTACGATTTCTCCAAGGGTGAGACTTTGGATCCAAGTAGACTTAAGGTCTTGGCTAGCGCCCGCGCAGCTTGAGACGACGACGGTTATCACGGAACATTACATAATCAAAATTATGCGTCGTGATCGTTTAGCCGCAAAGTAGAACTGTCGCACACGCCCTTCTGGCCACGACGCATCTCGGTCATCCGCTGAAGGACTTCCTCGTTTCGCCTTCGGTCATCCAGTCCTGCCCACCGAAGGCAACGAGTGCGACAAAGACACAGTTCTTCTTGAGATCGGCGCGGAACACGACGGTAAGACGATGGCCGCGGCCGCCATGGCGGACCAGCCATCCGTCCAGCGGTGGCGCCAAGCGAACGCCTGACGTCGGGTTGGCAGAGATGTCGGCGATAAGGTCGTCGATCTCACCAAGGCGCCTGCCGGCGGCGTCGAAGTCCCCGCCGGTCACTTCGACGATGTGATCAACCAAAGCGGCAAGGTCTTGGTCGACCAAGGGATGTCGAACGATTCGCATCAGGCAGCGGTGCCACCGGCAGCCTTTGCAAGTCGAGCAAGATGCGCGCGCGCGCCTGACGTGATGCTTTCGCCCGTTTGAACGGGTTCCCAGGCATCAGGGGGAAGCGCGAGGCGCCGCTGGACTTCGGCTTCGAAAAGAAGACGCTCCCGCTCCCGCGCTGCCCGCGCACGGGCCATTTCGCCAGAGACCGCAGCGCTGATGTTCGGATACTCGCCGCTCGCGACCAACTCTCGGGCAAAGTTGAATGCTGCGTCCGTGAAGCTGACACTCTGTTTGTGCACGCCCATTATCTTCTCCGTCGGTAGTCCGTTGGAGCAACATAGCCTTCCCGCTGAATGTTTTCAACGATCGGACGCGGCAAGTGTCTGGAGGCTATGGATGAGCGATAGACGCAGACTCTATAGCTCATGAGGGACGATCGGCGACGACCCTGGCCGGACGGGTTGTGCAGCGCCGACGGCTACTGCATTTCTTCGCCGATCACGGCGCCGCGCGTTGCCCTTTCGTTTCGCTTCTGGTCCAGTCGTGCGGCACGAAGTTGAGCTGAGGCGGCACCAAGATGAAGACCCCACATGGCGATCTGGACCGCTGGCCGGACCCGGCAAGTTCGAACGCTCGCCGCAGCGTCTTCGCGCAGGACCTTGTCGTCGAAGGCGATGTCACCTCCAGTGGACCGATCGAGGTCCAAGGCAATGTCATTGGCTCATTGCGGGCGCCGGAGATCACCGTGGCTGGTTTAGGTCGTGTTGAAGGTTCCGTCGTCGCCCACGACCTCGTCGTGCTTGGGGCGGTTTCCGGCATGGTCTCAGCGCGAAACGTTCAGCTCGCGCCAAGCGCGGTCGTGCAGGCCGATGTCATCCATGAGCGGATCGCCATCGAGGCCGGTGCCGAGCTTGAAGGCAGGCTTCAGCGTAAGGCCTGACCGATCTCACACCGCAAGGTCTGGCGTCAGCATCTGGCCGGCCGGCAGATAGCCCCGCCGCATCTTCCGTCGGAGGGTTTGGGATGCCGCTCTCTCCGCTTCTTCAACGGAAGCACAGGTTTCGATGCTCTTCCGGCCGTGGGTCCCGATCCGGCCCCAGGTCCGCAAGACGGAGACGTCACCGAAGAGCGTCGCCGCAACATCGATGCAGTAGAACCGCGCCATATTGGCCTCAGGGTCGATGCGGTGCAGATGTGCCAGAGCCATTACGGTCCTCCCCCGCACAGACTCCGCCTTGTTACTTTCCAAGTCCAATTGCATTTCTGAATCGATCCGGGCGCTCCGATTCAGAAAGCTGATGGGTCATGGTGACGGATCGCCCGGTGTTTCCTCGACAACCTCGACCCAGAGGACGCCACGCAGGGTTTCTTCCGGGACCAGCCACACGGTCCTGAAACGACCGTTCGCGGTGCGATGCCGTTCTGCAACGAGTTCCCGGTCTCTGCGGTCGATCCGCCACAGGCGACGATCAATGGTCGGTTTTTTGGACTTGGGTCTAACGACGTCTTCCATTCCGACCTCCGACCATTCGCAGGCGATTTGCTGACATGGACAGAAGCCACATCAGAACATATCTACCGACATCAGAAGTGGTGCTTTGCTGTCGCCACGCGAACCACGAAAGGCGTTCCTGTCG
>FWPV01008433.1_pt1 | contig 18034 bp, 18 predicted proteins | sample 2228371 | NCBI WGS metagenome assembly FWPV01 (sample SAMEA103939776, study PRJEB20133) | metagenome | reverse complement strand
AAAGAAAAAAAACAAAGAAATTATAGATTTTTTTATTTCAAATATGTTTTTGAATATTTCGTAAAACCTTCGTGGTCTTTGGTGTTAGAGACATAGTTTCATGAAAACGTGAATGATTGACAGAAAAGAATTTATCCGTGCTCTCCGTGTTCTCCGTGGTTTTTATCTTAATTCCTGATTTATGATTAATGAGTGTCTTTGTAAAATAATATGATTGAAAATACATATATTTTCTTCGTACCCTTCGTGGTTAAATAATCAAAAAATATCGATCTTGCCGGATGGTAACCGGATATATTTCTCTGCGGTGTTTTTTCTCTTCATTTCCAGGCGTTCTCAGCGTTTTATTTACTATTGATATGATATTAATAATAAGTATGGGTTCAGTTACGGATACAAACAACTATTTATTTTCTTCCTCTCGTGTCCAGATTTGAGTCATGCCGAGAGCGCTGAAGGCGATATAACCTTTAAACTGAAGTTTTTTTCCTCCATCAAGAAGCCTGCAGGAGCAGTGATAGGTTTTTCCGTCGGAAGGGTTGTAGATCTTACCTTTTTCCCATATTCTTTTTTCGGGATTGTATGTAAGAGAAAAAATTGTAACCGTTCCTGCAATCCTGCGCGACCTGAGTGAATCCACCGGATTCAGACTGTCGATGAGACCGGGTATTTTGAGGGGGAACAGGCGAGCATAGTAAGCGTTTCCGCTGCGGAAGAATTCGAAACTTGCCTCTTTTCTTTCAGTGTACCAGCGGCCTATAATGCTATCCCCTTCGTCAATAGCAGAGGAGGCTGCAAACTCTGCTGCTATTATAATTATTGCGGTAATGGAGGAAAAGAAACTTTTCCCCATCCGTCTATTTCTCCAGATACCTTACGGTAAAATACTCGTCACTGATCGAAGGATTAAATACGATTTTTTCGATTTTAAACTGCGATTTGCGGTTGTTTTTTACATTTGTCATGACAAGATCGACGGCCTGATATTTTTTGTTCTTTTCATCCACAAGCTTTACTTCCAGAATGTCCAGTGTTTTTACAAGTTGACCGTTTGCATCGTAAAATTCGGTTTTCCTGGTTGTGAAATCGGATTTTGCAATCCAGAATATTTTTCTGGAATATCCGTAGCTTTTAATTACTTCACTTTTTGCTGCAACAGCCTCGATTTTCCAGCACTCGGCGTCGCGTACCGTTTCGCTGCCCAGAATTTTGTATGTATAATCGTCGATGTCGGGAATGGTCAGATCCGCATTCGAAAATTCCGAACCCATGAATGACTTCGTTTTTTCCGAGCTTACGATACGTCTGGTTTTCCGGAGAGCGGGCATGAAAATCCACATGTCGTCATCTCCGGTTTCATTGTCGAATGTAAGTATGCCGGTTCCTTTGACGTCGGCAGGTTCGAGAAAACGCATTACCATTTTTGTCGTGCCGCCGGAATATTTTTTCGAAGCCGACGTAAATTTGCGTATACGGCTGTTCCCCTTATTGTCGAAAATAGTAAGAGTCGCCGTTGCTTCGGAGCCTTCCAGTTTTGTGGCTTCCTGCGATCGTAAAACGATCTGACGTCCGTCAGGCTCGGATGTAAATGCGGAGGTTGCAGCAAAAATTATAATTAAAGACGTCATGCGTCTGAAATCGATACCAATACTCATATCTTATCTCCTTTTCTAATGGTTTCCATGGAATGGGTATTTTTTGTTTTATTTCCGGACAACATTTTGTGACCGTCAACTATAACTCTTCTTCGGGGTTCCAGAAATGCGGGTTTAAGCACTATACAAAGTCCGGGTACGACCATAAGTGCTCCTATAAGACATGTAAATATCGAAACGCAGAAAAGAAGGCCGAAGCTTCTAAGCGAAGGCAAGGAAGAAAGAAAAAGAGCAGAAAAACCGGCCATCACCGACATAGCATTAAATAGTATACCTCTGCCGGTTGTAATGATAGTGTGTTGAACGGCTTCTTTATATGTCTTTCCAAGCCTCAGTTCGTCACGGTATCTCCAGAGGAAATGAATTGTATAATCTATGCCTGCTCCTATTACTATCGAAGTTATAAGTGCCGTTGCTATATCGAGCGGGATTCCGAATAAACCCATTATCCCGAACTCAAGAATTGCAGACACGGCAAGAGGTACAACCGACAGGAAGCCGGCTGCAACCGAACGGAAGAGAAGTATCATAAGGAAAATGATTATACCCGCGGCAAACAGAAGCGACGATATCTGGCCGCTGATTATCTTTTCCGCCAGTTCTGCGTTTATTACGGCAAATCCTCCTATCCGCTTTATCGATTTGTCGTCTTTCATCAGGCCTTTGACGTAGTTTACGATTTTTTTTACAACCGGCGTAGAGCCGTTGTTTATACGGACAATACATTGTGTGTTTTCGTAATTAAAATCCACCATACGTTCGAAATCCTCAGGATCGCCGCTCATGGAGTAGAATTCAAGGTATTGGGCCACCGCGTCGCGTGTGGAAGGTATTTTATCATAATCCGCATCACCGCTGTCGTTAAGCGCCCTGCTCATTATTTTTATTACATCCGCCATCGACGTCGTACCTCCAACGCCTTCCATTTTTTCCATTTCATCCTGATACTTCCTTATTCTTTTAAGTAAATCAGGATCCTTGACGTCGCCGTTTACCAGAATCGATATGTTCTGTACCCCGCCGAAGTGTTCGTTTATCAATCTTGTACATTGAGATATGGGATGAGACGGAGCAAAGAAATTCTCCTGATTCGCGTCTATTCTGAGAAGCATTATTCCCGTAATGCCGGCAGCAGTAACAATCACTGTTACCCAAAGTATTATTACCGGATGTCCGGTAATTAGTTTTGCAACCGATGAAAGACAATTATCGACAAAATCTCTTTTATGTTCTGCACGGTGGTTGAGGTTGGCCGGAATTTTCATCATCGAAAGTATCGCAGGAATTCCAAGCAGACTCAGAGCGAGGGAAAATCCTATTGCTATGGCTGCTGCTATTCCTATCTGACGTGCAGGCAGAATTACGTGGCTTAGAAGTCCGAGGATTCCGGCAATGGTTGTAAAACCGCAAATAGTCACCGGTTTCCAGAGTTTCTGTAAGACTGCAGCGGCAAGCTCTCTTGCCGAATGATTTCCAGAATTTCTGCACAGTTCCTGATATTTGGCAACCAGATGAATACCGTAATTGTTTGCAATTGCAACAACCAGAATAGGAAGGAGAACCGAAATCAGTGTTATTTTCCATCCGAAAAGCGGCAGAAGACCCATTCCGAACAATGTCGAGAGAACAACCGCGCCGAAGGGCAGAAGAACGCCTCTTATCTGCCTGAAAAAAGCAAAGAGAATACCAAGCATTATAATCAATGCCGCAGGTATAAGCACTCTGAGGTCGTCGAGGATATCGCTGCGAAGCGACGAACGGAAAACCGGCTGCCCGCCGGCCAAAAAACGCTCTTCTCCCCGAATTTCATTAATGGCATCTTTAGCTTTTGTAAATACATCCTCTTCGGAAGCGCCCGACGATACCGTAAGCATAAAGGCCGCAAGCCGGAAATCCTTTGATACTACAACGCCGTATGCAAGTTCATCGCTGCGGATACGTTCACGGAGCCGGGTACGTTCTTCTTCGTTTTCGGGGATTTTATCTATAAGCGGTTCCACGATCATAGTTCCGTCATTGGCCGTAATATGTTTGGTACTAAAAAGCGAAAGAACGCTTCCGACGCCGTCTATATTTTCAAATTTTTCTTCTATCTTTTTTAGCCTTGACAGAGTAGACTCTTTAAGTATATCATCGGTTTCGAAAACAAAAAAAAGGATATCGGTTCCTCCGAATATTTCTTCTATCTTGTCGGTATCCACCCTCGAAGATATGTTTTCGGGAAGTAATTTCTTGAGGTCGGATTCTATTGAAACATGCCTGAGCTGGAGTGCCGCGGCAATGGCAATCGAAAGAAAGGCAATTATTATCAGAATGCGGAATCGTATTACTGTTGCATAAAAATTCATATTAAAACCTTATTATTTAATAACCACTCACAGCTTCGGTTTGCGCCGCCCCGGAGGAAAGCCCCTGCCCCCTTAACACGTCCATTAAGAAACGCAGCCTTAGCAGCAGGATCTCAGAAATTCTAATTTTCATCATACTATCTCCTTACTAAAATTTTATTTACTAACCTAAATTATACCAATCGGTCAGTATGTAATTTTCTATAAGTTTATTACTTTTTTTGCAGCGAATTCAACCCCTTGAAAAGCATATTTATTGCCACATCTCCGTCGATTTTTCCGGCCAGTCCGCCGAGGATTTTTTTTACCTCAGCCATCTTTCCGAAACCGCTCATTACAAGGACAAACGGACTTATTATATCGAAGACATCGGTGTCCGCCTTGAGTTCTCCTTTTCTCTTGGCTTTTTCGAGTTCAAGGAGTGCAAGATCGAGAATAGACGCTATATTTTTATGGATGTCGATCAGAACCTCCGGAGGCACATCGGAAGTATCGGAACTTCCGAAAGCAAGCAATACCTCGAAAGCCCGCTCTTTCCTTATTTGCAACAGAACCCTGCGGCACTTCTCGATTATGGAATCATCAGTCGAAAATACTTTTTCAAAAATCTCTTTCAACCGGTTTACCGACCGGCTGCAAACAGCCCGGAAAAGTGCAGCTTTACTCTCGAAATGCCAGAAAATAGCTCCTTTGGTCATGCCTACCTGCGAAGCAATATCATCCATCCTGGCCGATGCATAACCCTGAGAACAGAACACCCTCTCGGCTGCATCGAGAATCTTTCTGCGGGAAATTTCAGTCTCTTCTTTGGTCTTGCGCATAAGCCTGCTTTAACATACCTACCGTTTGGTTAATAATATACCCGATTTTGACCAAAATGTCAATAGAAAAAAAATTACTATTGAAACAGCACCCCTATTGCTCTCTTTTGTCAAAAATGAAAAAAGAAAAGTTAAGAATCTTTAACGAAGAAATGCCGCTACTCGCTCCATCAACTTCTCAACGTGGCTATAAGCCTTTTCGGGTTTAGAAAAAGCTCGAGCGCCAGGCGGATGTCGGTTGCAACAATATCCGCTTCGAGTAATGTTTCGACAGCCGCGCATTCTCCCTGAATAACAACAATGGAAAGCGCAGCTTCCTTAAGCATGAGCCGGTCATTTCTTCCGTTGCCTATTGCCGCTGTATATCTGGAGCCGAGTTGCCTGACATATTCATACTTTGCCTCGTCCTGACTTTCCGGTTTAAGTGAAAGGCTCTTACAAGGAACCCCTGCAATATTACTCTGCATCGTACCGAAAGTATCGGCAGACAAAAGATGTATTTCAAGATCTCGCGACAGCGTCGTAAGAAGCTCCTTTACTCCTGTGATAATAACTCCGTCACAGGCAAGAGTACCGTTATAATCAAGCACAAGGTATTTGAGATTAAGTTCACCGTAACCTGGAATCGACATATTTATCATAAATAATTCCTTTTTTTATATACCGGAAGGCCGTCCCAACCGACCATTAAGACAGGTTGTAGTTTAATATAAAATTTCAAAAAAACGACAACTGATAAAATAATTCTTTAACCCGGCTTCCGCACCTTTTTATATCATAAAATTACGGTTTTCCGGCATGATTTTGAGTATTGTTTTGATAGTTTTCTAAGGATATGATACGGTTTATATCCCCAGAACTCCCTGCCGCTTCCGCGAAGAATCTTCTGTTCTATAAAGGTTAGAAAGCGGTACCATAAAGAGTCGTGCCGGTGTTTGGTTTTTGATGGGCCGCTATACTGAAGCAAATGCTTCCAGTTCATCTCGGCGATTCGCTGTTTCATAACAGCGGGCTGGGGGCCGCGATATACCGGAAGGCATTCAAGAGAGCCGTAATCGAAAATTTCTCCGGGCTGGTTTGAGTTTGAGGAAATATCTATCTCTTCTCCTCTGTAAATACCAGTAGCAACCTTTTTCATAACCTTCATAAAGCGCGGATCCCTTACGTGGCCGTAATGGAATATTTCAGCATCAAGTTCCACCACCCGCACCTTTTTACCGTTACTGTATCTGAAAGACTGAGCGTCGCCGACAGAGATTATTCCTCTTTTATTCCGGATAATCCGTATCTCCCGGCTATACCATTTATGGCTTACTATATAATGTTCATAATCACCCCAGAAGTGTTTATATCTGAAAAGGAAACCATCTACTTTGTCATTTCCGGCAAAATGGTTACAGGCGGCTTTTATCGAATTAAGATAGCTTTCGTGAACCACTTCATCTGACTGTAGATAGAAACTCCACACTCCCCTGCATTCGTTCAGGGCTATATTTGTTTGTTGGCTGTAAATCCAGTTGCAGAGAGTGCCGAGTTCGGTCCAATCTGTTTCGATAATTCGGATTTTCGGTTCTTTTAGTGCTTCGATGCGATTCTTCGTTTCATCGTCTTTATCGCCCCTTCCCAGAGCGATTATGAACTCGTCGCAGATCGGCAATATCGATCTTATGGATTCGACTACCGGATATCCGAGCTTTACCGCATTACGCGCAAAGGTAAAGCCGCTTATGAGCATATGACTGAAGCTCCCATTATAAAATTGAAATCTTGTAACTAATTCAGGTTATGGAAAATAGTCTCCGAGAGAGTCAAAGATAAAGAATGTTTTTATTATGCAGAATTAAAAAGAGATAACTTATATTAATTTATTTTTTCTGATGACCATTTTTTGCATACAGGAGATTATTAAATGTTACCTTTTATTTCTCTGATTATCGCTGTTTATAATAAACCCGATATTCTTTCCAAAGTACTTATAAGTATTAATAACCAGACATTCCGTGATTTCGAAATTATAATCGCAGACGACGGTTCAGATGAATCTGTTGCCAGAGTTATAGAAAAATACCGTTCGACCTTTAAAACCGCTATAAAGCACATCTGGCACGAAAAGAAAGGCTTTCGAAAGACTATTATTGTCAATAAAGCCGTTGCCAATGCCTGCGGAGAATATCTCGTTTTTATAGACGGTGACTGTATTCTGCATCATCGTTATCTAGAACGTCACTATATTCACAGAATGCCTCGTACTGTCCTCGCCGGCAGAAGAGTTACGCTTTCCGAAACTGCGACAAAACGCCTTACCTATGAAGATGTTTCTTCCCGTCACATAGAATCAATCCGGTTCTGGTGGAATGGATGTTTACGCGGACAGCGCAAGCACGGATTTTTTATTCCTTTTTCTTTCGTTGTAGAAAATTGGTTCAAAAAAAGATATTGGATATTAGGATCGAATTTTTCCATTTACCGCACTGACTTTGAATCGATAAACGGCTACGACGAAACAATTACAGGAAGAGGCGGTGAGGATATCGACCTTACAGCGCGTGTGAGAATGGCAAGAATGAAAATAAAAACAATTACACGGGAGGCTTTACAATACCATCTTTTTCACACATCCGATCCCATTCCACATGACAGCAAAGCTTTTGAAAAGTTCAACAACCCTTTATCGGCATGGGCACCTATCGGTATTAGGAAAAATTCAAACCATTCGTATACGTCCATTAAACCTACTACCTGATATACCAGAACACGGAAGCACGAAAAAAATTATAAAACATACTTATTTAATCATTACTTTACATATTCTACAATCCAATTAAAAATATAATTTATAATTTTCTTCGTGGTCTTCGTGCTATTTGTGGTTTATTATTTGTTAATATATCCAACTACAACCTACATTTTCTCACTGTTCTCCGTTGTGATAAAATATCACAAAATACGGATATTGACAATAGATACTATAACGTGTTTCTCCGCTTCTTTGATGCTTGGGTACGTTTTTTTATCGACAAGTAGTATAGGTTCGCTAAACATATACTAAATTATTATATTTTCTCATCCTAACCATATTATCCGGTTTCATAAATAGAGGTTTTGTTATGACAAATCATCTTCGGTTCATGCAGCTTGCTTTTCAGGAAGCGCTTAAAGCTCTGGATGAAGGCGAAGTTCCCATCGGAGCAATAATCACCAGAGACGGACAGGTTATAAGCAGGGGATATAATCGCATAGAGCATCTATCCGACGCAACAGCCCACGCGGAAATAATTGCAATAGGTGCAGCTTCTTCTCACAGCGCTTCGTGGCGTCTTAACGGATGCACTCTTTATGTAACACTTGAACCTTGCCTTATGTGCCTGGGGGCCATCATGCAATCGCGGATCGAATCGGTTGTCTACGGCGCACCGGATCTGCGTTTCGGTGCAATCGATTCACATCCATACCGTCAGAATATCGAAAAATCGTATAACTGGTTTCCAAAGATCACGTCAAATATCATGGCAGAAGAGAGTTCCAGACTGCTTTCCTCTTTTTTTGCTTCCCTGCGAAAGAAGAAGTGAATGGATTCCGGAAGGCATACTGTAAAAATCCGCAAAAAACTTAAAATCTTTTCATCCCGTCAGTCGCCCCGTAATGGCTGCGATTTTCTTTTTGTAAAATCGATGCAGAAACGCGTGTCGAGCTTTACTATTTCCTGATAATAACCGGCAATGTCTGCCTGCTCGAATTTTAACTTAACGGTCTCGTATTCTTCTGCGGTAAGCGTTCCCGAAAGTTCAGGGAAATCGCATGCCCGGTAAAACGGCCTGTATTGCGCCATAAGGCTTATAGTAATATCCTGCGGATCGAAATTCTTTACGAGAAAATCAAGAACAGCATCACTTTGGGCTTTACCCAACGGAAGAACCAGATGGCGTATGCACATGCCGCGGTATGCAATGCCGGAGTTGTCGGTTTTAAGCGGCCCGACCTGACGAAACATGGCCTTTATAGCATTCCTGTTGACTTCTACATAGTCCGGTGCATGGGAATAAAGTTTCGCTTCTTCAGAACCACCGTACTTCATGTCGGGTAGATAAATATCCACAATATCTTTTAAAATATCTATGGTTTCTGTAAGTTCATAACCGCCGCAATTGTAAACAACCGGAATAGAAAGCCCCTTATCTGAAGCCGCTTTGAGAGCCGTCAGTACCCAGGGTAAAAAATGGGTTGGAGTCACAAGATTTATGTTATGACATCCCTGGCGTTGAAGAACGAGCATTTTTTCCGCAAGTTCCTCCGGCTTAATTTCCTGGCCCTCCGCCAGATGGGAAATCTGATAATTCTGACAAAAGCAGCATTTAAGGGTGCAATAGGAAAAGAAGATAGTCCCTGATCCACCTACACCCGAAAGCGGGGGCTCCTCGCCGAAATGCGGAAAAACACTCGAAACCACAAGTTCCCCAGGCGCCCTGCAGAAGCCCTTTTCTCCTTTAAGACGATCCACACCACAGCGTCGTGGACAAAGCTCGCAGGACGAAGCACGCCGCAAAGCTGCAGTTATCCGCTCCTCCCACCCGGAAGACGTCAAAAATGTATATGAAGGAAAATGGTGTGCCATCCTTACCTAAAAAAATTATATAACGGTACATGCCTTAATCGTACCACCACAATATAATATTCCTTCTTGACTTCTCTTTTATTTTGCCACAAAATCACAAAAACACAAAATAAAACAAAACCTATTTTTATGCTTTAACGCTTTCTTGAAAATTATTATTATATTTTTTCTGCCACTAAAGCACTAAAGCACAGAATAAAACGAAAAATGATTTTTTTGTGTCTTCGTGCTTTTGTGGCATTATTTATTCCGCCTCATTCATTGCTTCCCCTAATGCGCCTCGCTCCAATTCTTTCCCATCCCGGCGTCTACCTTGAGCGGTACGGAAAGTTCAAACGCGCCGCCCATTTTTTCAATCACCCACTGCGAAAATTCTTCCGCCTGTTCTTCCGGCACTTCGAACACCAATTCGTCGTGTACCTGCAACAACATGCGAGCATCCGGGAACCGTTCTCCCATCGTCATATGAATATCACGCATGGCGATTTTTATGATGTCAGCCGCCGTACCCTGCACCGGCGTATTGACCGCGGTGCGTTCAGCCGCCTCACGGATGTTTCGGTTTGAGGCCGAAATGTCCGGCAGGTAACGCCGTCTGCCGAGCATGGTCTCGCAGTATCCGAACCGGCGCGCCTTTTCTATTGAAAACTCAATATATTCCTTTACCTTGGGGAACTGCCTGAAATAGGCCTCTATGAACATCTGCGCATCCGAAAACGAAATCGCCAGCTGGCGCGAAAGATTGACCGGCCCCATGCCGTATATCAGGCCGAAGTTTATCGTCTTGGCCGCCCGGCGCATCTCGGGCAGTACCTTTTCAGGAGCTACTCCGTAAATGACCGCCGCCGTCTGCGTGTGGATGTCCTTGTCGGCAAGGAAAGCCTGAACCAGGAAAGGGTCCTGCGAAAGGTGCGCCAGAATGCGCAGCTCTATTTGCGAATAGTCGGCCGACACCAGAAGAAAGCCATCCGGAGCGATAAAAGCCTCGCGGATCTGCCTCCCCTCTTCGGTACGGACAGGTATGTTCTGAAGGTTGGGATTGGTGCTGGAAAGCCGGCCCGTGGCGGTCACGGTCTGGTTGAACGACGTGTGCACACGACCGGTCGCCGCGTTTACGGCCGCCGGCAGAGCGTCTATATAGGTCGACAGCAGTTTCTGCGCTTCCCTGTGGTCAAGAATTTTTTGCGCGATCGGATATTCGGGCGCCAGTTTTTCGAGCACTTCCACATTGGTTTCGAACGACCCTACCTTTGTCTTCTTCGAGTGCGGAATTTTCAGCACGCCGAACAGCACGTCGCTCACCTGCTTGGGCGAATTCAGGTTAAACTCGACGCCAGCCATGCGGTAAATCTCTGCCGCGATCCCGGCGATCCGCGCAGAATATTTGGCCGAAAGCTTTTTAAGAAACGCGGCGTCGATGAGAACGCCGTTCCATTCAAGTTCGGCCAGCACTTCGACCAGCGGCATTTCTATATCGGCGAAAAGGGCATTGAGTTTCCGTTCAGCAAGCAGCGGTTCGAATATACGGCGCAGTTTTATGGGCAGGATCACGTCTTCGCACGAATAGGCTGCAGCTTCGGAGATTGAAACATCGGCGAAACTCCTCTGCTCCCTGCCTTTTCCGATGAGCAACTCGATGGGCATGGTCTCCACCGACAGAAAGTCGGCCGCAAGCCGGTCAAGACTGTATTGCCGTTTACCGGGGTCGAGGACATACGCGGCGATCATGCAGTCGAACTCCATGCCGCGCATGCGGATTCCGTAGTTCCGGAAAATCTGGCAGTCGTATTTCAGATTCTGACCGATTTTTTTTATTGTTTCGGATTCGATCATGGGACACAGAATGTCGATCGCTTCACGAAGCGGCAGGTTCGCGCCTGCAGTATGTCCGAGCGGCGCGTACCACGCCTCTGTTTCGTCGACAGCCATTGATACTCCCACGAGACCTGCGCTCCGCGGCTCCGTGCCGGTGGTCTCGGTGTCGATTGAAACAAAACCGGCCTTTTCGAGTTTTGCGAGAACCCTCTTCAGTTCATCGAGCGAACCGACGATGTTCGTCTTGAATTCGAGCTTTTTCGACGAAGAAAACAGCGGGTTGCGCAGCAACGAAGCGAACTCCAGTTCCTTGAACAGCGCGATACACTGTTCGCGGTGAACGTCGGCGCGGCGAAGCGATCCGATGGAGGCGTCGACCGCCGCGTCGAGCCGCAGCGTCGCCAGTTTTTTGCTCAAGACAAGTGTATCGCGGTTGTCAAGAATTTTCTGCCGCAGCCGGGGGTTTTTGATCAGGTCCGGATCGGCGAGCAGAGCGTCCACGCCGCCGGTCTCCTCGAGAATCTTTAGCGCAGTCTTTGGCCCCACGCCGGGAACACCGGGAATATTGTCCGAAGCATCGCCGACCAGCGCAAGGTAGTCCACGATTCCTTCAGGCGGGACGCCCATCTTCGCCTTTACCTCGTCGGATCCCATAAGCCCTAGATCACCGCCGCTTTCAGGCGTAAGTATTTTTATCGACGGGCCAACGAGCTGCATCAGATCCTTGTCTTTGCTCACGATGAAAACATCGAAACCTTCGGCTGCAGCCCGCTTGGCCAACACCGCGATAAGGTCGTCGGCCTCCATCCCATCCTGCCTGACCGACGGAATATTAAAGGCCTCGATAAGACGGTAAATATAAGGTATCTGCTGCCTGAGGTCGTCGGGCATCTCTTCGCGGTTGGCCTTGTAATCGGTAAAGAGTTCATGACGGAACGTAGGTTTGTCGCTGTCTAGGGCAACGGCCCAGTACGGAGGATCACAGGTTTCGAGCAGGCGCAGGAGCCAATTCGCAAAACCGAACACAGCGCCGGTAGGCAGTCCTTTCGAATTTGTAAGAGGCGTCCGTATGAGAGCATAATACGCCCTATATATGAGCGCATGACCGTCAATCAGATATAGCTGTTTTTTTCCCATGAGACAAGACCAATCAAATAATACCTGCAGAACCCGCTTGCCGCATGAACGACATCAAAGTAAGTTCTGCAAAATGATGAACCCTGCCTTTTCCAATAAAATATCTTTCCCCGCACGACCGGATCAAAAATATCCGGAGTACAGCCACATTTTTTTTCTACTGCCGGCTACAAATAGATCATCCGCTTACTTGTGCGCTGCCATGAAATGTAAATGTCCCTTTAATTTGTAGCTGTGCCAAATGGCTTGATCGAGTCTTTTATCGGACTCGTGATATCAGGTTGGATCGCGCGGGGTATTCACGCACACAACCACCGTATCGCTCATGGTAACACCCACACGGTCCTCGATCGTGAACACTCCGCAATACACCCCGCCTTTTCTATAACGATGGAGCGCAACCGCAACCGACGTGTCCCTGCCGTCGCCGAAGTTCCATCTGACCGACTTGAGGTCTGCATCGGCGGGCGTTACGATGCCGATAAAGGCGACAGGATTTCCGGTACGAACCGTGTCGCGCTTAGCAAGACTCGACGTGTCGCTCGCAGTGGGATCCGCAATCAGTGTGTCGCACAGCCGGACGTAGCAGCGAGCAAGCTGCGCGCCTGTAGGGTTGTAGAGGGTGTCGGAACGGGAGCAGAGGAGGATGATGAGGACGCCAATAGACAGAGAGATAATAGCTATTTTTCCGGTTCTCATCGTTTTATTTACTTTCAATAATCAACGTTTATTCTGTCACAACTTCACCATTCTTCGCATAATCGTAGACGGCAGTATTTTCTGCCGCCCACTCTTCCGAAGTATATCCGACAGCTTCAATAGGTTCAAAAACCTCGTAAATAGCCTGAGAAAGAATGTCTATCCTTTCCCAATATCCAAGATTTTTAAAATCATCCGAAATAACAACAACATCTATATCGCTCCCTTGATGCTGCATCCCACTTGCATACGAACCGAAAAGAATAAGCTTTAAAACCTTGTAGCCTCGTCTTTCGAGGGCGTGACGAAACCTTTTCAGTGCATTTATTGCATAGCTTTTATCCACGCAAGCACCTCCTTAGTTTGCAAAATAATGGAATCGGTTATCGTGTCATTATACAGTTTTATCATCACTGAAAGTTCCTGCGGATAACGGGTGGCCACATTCGCCTCGTTCAGCTTGCTTATAAAAACACCTATCGTCTGAGGAGGTTGCTCACCGCTGTTCGCAAGCAATAATAGCAAATTGTGTGTTTTAGGAGGAACATCTCCGGTTTTTTTGATCAGCAATGCCTTGAGAGCTTTCTCAACAGCCATATGACACATAAACACTGCATAAAAATTCCTCCCCGCCTTGCGCATTATCAGAGCGGTTTCGTAGTCATAAATCCACCTGTTTAAACCATTCCTGAAAATTTTTTGACATATCAAGCAGCCTTTCTTGCCGCAAAATCCCATTAATCGATTGCGCTGGTGCCCTGTGTGCCATCTTACCCTTGGTCCCGTGTGGCCTGTGTGCTTAAGCACAGGAACCTTTATTATTCAGGCTACATACTACTTATATCGCTGAACCTGGGTTGAAACCCAGGCCAGACAGTCCGTTCGACCTCGATTTCCTCCTATCCGTCAACCCCCACCCTCTCTCCCTTCCCCCATAAGTGGGGGAAGGGCCGGGGATGGGGGTAAACAGTATCTAGAAATACAACGCCAATCCCACTACCAATCCTGCAGCCCCAAGGCTGCCCATTCCGCAACCGATCATATGTTTCAGATTACCCGAATCGGTTTTGTCTTTATTGAGCTTTATTTACGCATCGCGATCCGGTCCGGCGATAGAGTTTGATTCGAGCCATTGTTTTGCCTCAAGCGCATGGTCGTAGTCTTTTTAAGTAAGGTAATACACTCCTCCCTCGGCGGCCGCGCAGACGAGCGATGACAATGAGAGCCGGACTCCGATTCTCCGTTTTTTTCTTCCGTTCACCAGTTTCTTCTGCATTTTTATCACCTCATCAGCGGCTTCATTCATCTGAATCGAATATTCATTGATCTCGTTGGCAACAATCGGCGCGCGGAAGGTGGTGTCGCGGTATCCTATCTTGAAGAGCGTCACTGAAACGGTATCGAATAACGGATTTCTGAAAATCGCAGGTGTGATCTGGTCGGGCCAGACGCTCTTGCCCGGTTTCCTGTTGAGATAAACCTCGGCCTCGGACGGAATGCTTGTGATTTTGAGCATGGTCTCCTGTTTTTCAAGTTTCAGGCTGATGCGCGTTACCTGGTTGCTAACGAGCACGACCTCCTTTCTCGCCTGCATGTCAGCCTTCTTGACCATTACCACGCATTTCCCGGCTGTGAGGTTTTCGATCGTGATGGGCGTGCGGCCGTCGATGAGCGTGCCGTTGATATATACGCTGGCGTCGGCCGGATCGCTTTTGACAAAAAGCGACGCGTCGCCCCGCCTGACGGCTACCGTCCTGCCGGCCTTTCCGGCATCGAGCCCGGCCATGGTGTAGGCGAGATGCTTCATGGTTTCGGTGAGCACCCGCTCGATCGGGCAGTCGCAGTCTTCGCTTACGTTCATGTCGATCTTTCCGGTCCTCACGTCGATTATTTTCGCGTTGACCGTATAGATCCCTCCTACTTTGGACACCGCTCCTATAACGATTTTCCTTACCGCGATGATATGCCCGATGTCCACCGCGCATGACTGGTCAACGCATTCGGTCTGCTGGAACTCCTGCTCCTGCAAAATCAGATTCATCTCCGCACGCTCCATAACCTTGAACCTGTCCGTAGCCGTGAGCTCAGAGGAGAAGCGGTCGGTGAGCGCCAAAACTTCGTCTTTTTGCACGTTGCGGCCTTTGAAATCCAGAACAGCGATGCTTGGTTTTTCCTCTTCTGCGGCGGCAATGAGTGATAGAGCCATAAAAATGAACAGAAAAATTTTGTGAGTCATAACTACTCCGTCAGAATGGCGTTGACTTTTTCGAAAATTCCGTCGTTCCACGTTGAATCGTATCCGGTGGATACGGCGGATGCTATTCCCTTTCTGTTGACGAACACCGTATAGGGCAGTGCGTCGGCGCCGGACACGCTTTTTTCGGGGCCGAACGCTCCGTTCATTTCCGCGTCCATGATATTTTTATCCACTGCATTGCAGATGGCGTTGTAAGCCGGGTGGGAAGGGTTGACGTCGGGGAACCGGCTCTTTCCGTCGCCGATATTTTTGGACGCAAGCGACTGATCGCCTAAAATAGCGATAAGCACGTCCTCCACCATCATCGCATATTCGCCGCGGTTGACAGGATCGTCCGGTCTGAAGGTGTGATCCGGATAGGGTTCGAGACCGAGTATTTCGAGATTGACTATGTCAAGAATGAAATTGCGCGCCCAGTGTTTGTCGATATCAATCACCGCGGGCATTGATTTCAGCGTATCGGCCTTGAGCGAACGCGGGTCGGCCGGAGCCTCGAATGAGTTGTTTTCGGGCAGCTTCCGCCGTTTTTGCACCAGTTTGTCGATTCCAAGCTCCGATACGAAGAGTGCGGCGGTTATTTTCCCTCGTTCGCCCAATAGTTCCTTTGTCAAGCCATCCAATTCCGACTGCGACACCGCCGCCCATGCAGAGGAAAATATCCGCAAAGTCTCGGTCTGTATGATTCTGGCGTTTATCCTGCACGAACCGAAGATCGCGGAAACGATTCCTGTGAGAAGGTACGGTGCGCTGACCATTTCCCCCCCCCTGAGCGCGGAAGCCGAATCGATCACATCTGTTTGCGACAATTCAATCTCGGCCAAAGCTTTCTGGAACTCCATGCGGTCAACGAGCAAAAATCTTCTGTTTTTCTGAAGACACGACACAACCATCTCGGCGACGGACCGGCCCTGTCCCTTGCCGGTATTATCGGTAAATGGAAGCACCGCCAGCCGGGGCGAAACGATCGAATCGGGAAACTGCGCCGCCAGTGAATCGCATAAGACGCGAATCTTTGTTTCCGCGTCGGAACCGGCAAAGGACAAAAAGGCACATAGGAGAGAAAAAACAAGCGTCGTTTGCAGTCGGGTCGTCATAGAGCCGAAAACCTCTCATTTCGTCGTCATAGTAAAAACGCCGTCACACGATTGCGGCGCGTGTTGCGCAAGATACAAGCAACGGTCCCGCATGACGGACGACGGATTAGTAAGCTCGGGATATTTCTCGAATTTCAGCGATTCTTCGAATTGCCCGGCGGCTTCTGCGAACCTGCCTGTTCTATACGACTCAAGGGCGTTTTCATAAATACTTATCAGTTTCTCGATTTGTTCATCATGTTCCCGGCGCACGCCCATGAGTTGGTAAATGGAGACCGGCTTATCCCTGCCTTTGACTCTTATATAATCGAGCAAACGGAAGTGAAATTGCCCTTTGACGTCAGCGCGCGTCTGTTCGCCCACAACGGTGTAAACGCCGTACTGCCTGGCCGCGCCTTCGAGACGCGAGGCGAGATTCACCGTATCGCCTATCATGGTATAGTTCATCCTCATCGCGCAGGCGAATGCCCAGTACGCCGGAAGGCGATAAAAGATAATCGCCACGAAAACGGCAACGATCGCGGCGTGCAAAATCGTCAGAACTCTCCCGTGGTATTTCAGGGCGTTTCCGTTAAGAAGCGTCTCTGCGGCGTGCGCGTGCACGAGAACATTCGGGGTCCGCCCGCTCTGCGTCAGGCAGGAGAGGGGGTTGACGCCGAAGTCGCGTAGAACGTGTCAACCCCACCCTCTGCCCCTCCCCCGATTACGGGGGAGGGAGGACGTATGGGGCGAACGCCCAGCAACCCCACGGCGCGGGAGGACCCGATTGAGCTCACACCTTCTCGTACGCCCCCAGATCTATGCCCGCATCCTGCGCCGCGTCACACCCCTGGCGTCGGTGCCGTTGAGAAGTACCGGCGTGCCTGCAGGCGTATAGGCCGCCCCGTCTTCAACTGCATAATAGAAACTGCCGCCGTCTTTGTTATAGCAGAGCCTGCCGTTGACATCGCGGTAAACATAAACGCCGATATCCAGCGCCGGGCTGTTCTCGTCGAGCGTACAGGTCAATACCTCTCCGCCGTTGTCGGAAATGGGGGAAAGAAGCGGGCCGGCGTTTATGGTGCCGCTGTCGATGATTTTATCCGATACCGCGGCGGAACCTGCATGATGTTTTTCAGGAGGAAAAGGGAGTCTGAAGCTGATATATCGTTAAAGTTCCCGCCAATAATCATGTTTTCCCACATGATGCTGTTGACGATTCCGGCCTTACTATTATCAAGATACACCGCAGCGCCGGATGAGGTCGCCCGGTTTCCCGACATGGTCAGTTGATTATACAGGGGGAGCCGCTATACTAATATATTGCGCCGCCGGAAGGTGCCTGATTATAGTAAAAAGTGCACGCGGAAATAAGAGTGGTGCATGTGTTTAAATAAATACCTCCACCTCCAACATCAATACAATTGCTGCGATTTGAAATAAATATGCAGCCGACTATCTCTCCGACGCAGAAGCTGAAAGAAATACCACCTCCATAACACAAAGCCTGGTTGTTCATTAACACGCTTGTCCGGATAGAATATGATGGCGATTTTTCTATATCTCGACAGTCAAAAGTTCACGGTACCGGGATTTCCCCCTGTTAGCGGCTTAAGC
>FWPV01008432.1_pt1 | contig 18034 bp, 14 predicted proteins | sample 2228371 | NCBI WGS metagenome assembly FWPV01 (sample SAMEA103939776, study PRJEB20133) | metagenome | reverse complement strand
GATGCCGGGGCTTGAACGCCTCTCCCATCTCGTGGCTCCTTTCGGGTCCTCTTGCCTTGGCCGTAGCAGCGGAGATATCGGAGATATCATACCCCGTGCAGAGGGCATGAAAACGGGGAATGCGCGCCCGAGGCACTCCGTGTCAGCCCGGACGGGAGGGTATTGCCAGGGGAAGGCGGGTGAGGGGAGAATGGTGTGGGCGGGCGACTCACGCCCCGACGAGGAGAACGGAGGTGCGGTAAGTGGAATACCCCCGCGTGTCACTGCTCACCGACAGGGAGCCGCCGCGCGGACTGAACATCTACCAGCCCCTCCCGGAGCTGGTGGAGTTCAGGAGGCTGGAAAGACCTCCCTCCCGCGTGCGCACCATCGGCCTGGGAAGGCTGGTGGTGCTGGTGGACGGCGAGGGCGGAGAGCTGGTGGGCCTGCAGTCCTACGTGAAGACGGGAAGGTGGAAAAGCGAGGGCACCGATGCCCCGCCCCTCCCCGACGCGCGCGGGGTGCTCGCGTTTCCCTCCGGCGAGGATGCCGAGGACCTGGCCTTTTTCCCGGCGGAGCCGAGATACCTCTGGCACGATGAAACCGCTTCCCTGCGCATAGCCATCTCCGGCGAGACGGCGCTGGTGTTCGAGGTGTCGGACTGCCTCCTGGCGGGGGTGGACAGGGAGGGCCGGCTCACCGACTTCTGGCTGCTGGACCTGGATCTGCGCGTGGGCTGAAGGGCGCCCTCGCCGGAAGTGACGGAGGAGCTGGAAAGCGCCGTACCTTCCCGCGGCTGCCCGGCCTGGATATGGGGACCCGAGGCGCTCGTCCGTTTCCTCGTGCATGCGCTCCAGACATCAGCCCGGAGGGATGGGCCGGGTCTCACCGCCTCTCTTGCTGCCTCTCCCTGTTCTCCGTATGCATGCGTGCCGGGCTTCGAGGCAACGGGAACCGCAGTGCCCGCGCGCCGCCGTCCCCGCGCGGCGCGCTCCCTCGGCGGACGCCATCATTCCGGGATGAACTGGGCTTTGAGCTCCTTCTTCAGGATCTTGCCCGTGGCGGTGCGGGGCAGCGCCTCCACGAAGACCACCTTCTTGGGGATCTTGTACTTGGCCAGCTTGCCCTGGCAGAAGGCGATGACCTCCTCCTCCGTGACCTCGACCCCCGGCGTGGGCACCACCACCGCCAGGCCCACCTCCCCCCACTTATCGTCGGGGATGCCGATGACCCCGGCGTCGGCGATCTTGTCGAAGGACATGAGCACGTCCTCCACCTCGGCGGGATAGACGTTCTCTCCCCCGCTGATGTACATGTCCTTGCGCCGGTCCACGAGGTAGAGGTAGCCCTCGTCGTCTATGTACCCCATGTCCCCGGTATGCAGCCACCCGTCGGTGATGGACTCCGCGGTGGCCTCCGGGAGCTTCCAGTACTCGCGGATGACGTTGGGGCCTTTCACCCATACCTCACCCATCTCCCCGCGCGGGAGCTCGTTGCCCTCCATGTCCACGATCTTGATGTCGGTGTGGAAGACGGGCTTGCCGCACGAGCCCAGCTTGCGAAGGGCGTCCTCGGTGCGCAGGGCGGTGATGGCGGTGGCGGTCTCGGTCATCCCGTAGCCCTGGTTGAAGGTGATGCCGTGCTTGAGCCAGGTCTCGATGAGGGAACGCGGGCAGGGAGCGCCGCCGGCGATGAAGAAGCGCACGCTGGAGTAGTCGGTGGTCTCGAACTCCGGCACCTGGGTCATGAGCAGGAACATCACCGGGATGCCGAACATGAAGGTAACCTTCTCCTGCTCGATGAGCTTGAGGGTCTCCACGGGGTTGAAGAAGCGCTGGATGACCACCTTCGCCCCCACGTAGAGGGCGGGGAAGGCGGAGACGGCCAGCCCGCCGATATGGAAGAGGGGGGCGCAGGCGATGCTGGTGTCGCCGGAGTCGAAGGCGTACATGTGGATGGAGTTGACGGCGTTCCACTGCGTGTTGCCGTGCAGGATGGCCGCCCCCTTGGGCTTGCCGGTGGTCCCCGAGGTGTACATGATGAACTGGATGTCGTCCAGGGTGACCTCGGCGTCGGGGACCGGTTCCGCCTCGGGTTTGCCAGCCGTCCACTCCTCGTAGAGGGGATCGTTCTCGTTCCCGCCCTCCAGCTCGCGCAGGAACACGCGCAGCGAGGGGACCCTGCCCCGCAGCTCCTCCGCGGCCGCGGCGAACTCCGGGGAATAGATGAGGCCGAGGGGCGAGGAGTCGTTGAGGATGTATTCCAGCTCCGGCACCGCGAGGCGGAAGTTGAGGGGGACCATGATGGCGCCCAGCTTGTTGAGGGCCATGAGCACCTCCAGGAAGACATGGCTGTTGGCGAGGAGGGCGGCGAAGCGGTCCCCCTTCCTTATACCCATGTCCTGGAAGGCGTGGGCCAGGCGGTTGATGCGGGCGTTGAACTCCCCCTTGGTCAGGGTGAGGTCCCCGTATTTTATATACGGCTCGTCGGGATACCTGGCGGCCCAGCGCGTCGGCCATTCACCGATGTTCATGGCATCTACCCCCTTCACTCATCTCTTTCCCGTATCGCCAACCGCTTCGCCGCACCACGCTGCCGTAGGGGCGAGCCGGGCGCACTGCCGTCCCCGTTTGAGCGGCCGACGCTCGCGGGGGACGCATGCATGGCCCGTATATCCCGTGCCCAGAGCTCTAAACGCCGCTGCCCCGAGATGGCGGCGTTCCTGTCTCCCCGGCTCTCCGTGTCCAGCCCGACAGCCGTGCGGTCAATGCTGATTTTACCCCGGAGACCACGGCTCTAACAGCCATGGCCGTGCCATTCTGTTCATGTGCGGGCGTGCGTTGTTATATACTCATGCCATGAGCGAACATGATGACAGGTCGCCGTTGCTGCTCAAGGTGGCCCTGCGCCAGGCGCTGCGCCGCATGCGGGACGAGGAGGAGGCCTTCTCGCAGTACGAGGCGCTGGCCGGCAACCTGGGCTGGGAGGGACTGGCAACCGCCCTCTCGGGGGTGAGGGAGGCGCTCTCCAGCGCACTGGAGAGGACCGAGGACGCGGTGGAGGAGGCGGTGAGGCTGCAGGCGGAGGCGGCGCACGCCCACGCCCACGAGCACCCGCACTCCCATACCCACAGCCATCCCCACGAGCACGGGCACGAGCACGGGTGAGCCCCGGTCAACCGGAGGCACGGGGCGCGATCGGGCGGCGTCGGCTGCTGAGCCTGAGGCGCGGAGGCCTTTGAGCGCGCTGCTCACCGACACGAAAAGCAGTCTTGCCCGCTAGCCGGACGCGCTCCGGCGTGGGGTCGGCCAAGATTGGCGGGAATCCGCAGAGGACGGTACGGACATCCGATACCGGCATGTATCGCCATTCCCAGTCCTTCCATCGTCTTTGCTCCTGGACCACGGTCTTGCGGCGACGCACGACGGAAGTCGGCCATGCTCTGTGCAAGCCCATGTGTTTCGAGTCCGTCCCTGGTTACGGATGCGGAGCCACCTCCAAGGGGCGCGAGAGCCGTTGTGTTGCGATATTGCGGTCATCCCGCGGAGGAGCCGCCGCCGCCGAAGCCTCCCCCGGAGCCGCCGCCGCCGAAGCCTCCCCCTCCCCCCGACCCCGAAGAAGAGGGGGAAGAGGTCAGGGTGGAGTTGAGGTGTCCGGTCATGCGGCCCAGGGAGGAAGCGAGGTAATCGGTGCTGAAGGTGGGCGATGGGCCGCTGAACCACTCCGGCGGCGAGGTGTAGATGTCCCTGAACTTCCGAGCCCAGTCATCGGTGATCCCGAGCACCATGGCATAGGGCAGGCCGGCCTGGAAGTTCTCCGGGGTCATGCTCTCCAGCTCCTCGCCCTCGGCGGTGAGGGCGAACTCGCGCCAGCCCATGGCGTGCTCGTAGAGACGCGAACCCTCGGGGCTCCGCCGCGGCATGAAACGCCCCACGACGGACACAAGCGCTCCCAGGGGAAGGAAGGCGAAGAGGAGGACCATGAACCAGCCCATGTCCACCCAGAGCGGCGACAGCAGGGCCGCGGCGAGAGGGAGCAGTATCAGGAGGGAACCGCCGAAATAATAGGAAAACCGCACGCGGTCGGGGTCGCGCACGAAGAGCCCCAGGGACATGACCTGGTCACGTACTCCGGAGAGGATGCCCTTGACATGGACGTAGAAACTGTCCCTGAGGTCTTTCTCCTCCACGTGGTCTCCGGACTTGAAGAGGCCTTCCATGATCTCTCTCTCGTAGGGCAGGAGGTCGGAAGGGTCTTTCCCGAGGCGATGGAAGGCATATTCGGTGACCCTGATTAGGGAGCGCTTTTCCGTCTCCATTATCTTCAGGTATCCCCGGCGGGCGAGGTCCACGATGGTGGCGGTGATGTCCTCAACGCGCGGCTTTTCGCGAACCAGCATCCCCAGCATGGCGGGGGTCAGGCCTTCCGGGGGATCGTAGCGCACCATGCCGGTGCCGGTCCTCCCCAGGTCCCGCCCCCTGCGCCACCATAGAAGGATCATGAGTACGAACACCGCGGCGATGAGGGCTCCCGAGGAGGCCACGACGGCGATGCCGCAGGTCCTGCCGTACTGCCAGGGCACCTTCACCGTTCCCTTGGGCAGGGCGACGTCTATGGTGAAGGTGGTGTGGGGCGCGATGTCCCTCACCCTCCACCGCAGCTCATTCCCCTCGACCTCGGCGTCGTAGGTGGAGGGCGGGTTGTAGATGTCCAGATACTGGGTGGCCTGCACGGAGCCCATGTCCGTGTCCGGCGGGAGGTGGACGGTTATGGTCGAGGACCTCACCGGGACCTCGCGGTCTATGGAGACGGCGTTCCAGTACAGGCGGTCGTAGTCCTCGGCGAAGATGAAGGCGCCGCTCATGCGGTACTCGATGATCCAGCCCCGCTGCTCGTCGCGGGCCTCGAAATGGATGCGCACCGTCCTTCCGCCGCGGTAGTCCTCCACGCTCCAGGAGTTCCTGTCGTAGGGAGTGCCGTCCAGGTTGTAGACGGCGATGTCCCGCACCCTCACCCGCCCGTAGGTCCGTCCCTCGCCGAAGGAGGCGTAGGTCGTGCTCAGGTCGCGGTTGAGCCAGCTGAAGCTGCCGTGGAAGTTGACCACCTGGGTTTCCCGCACGGTGTAGGTTGAGTCCGGGTGCAGGGCGATGTCCACGTCGAAGCGCTCGAACTCCCAGCTCTTCTCCGCGGCCGCCGGGGACGCGGGGTAGGAAACTCCCGTATCCATGACCCGGGAAGGCCAGTAACAGTCGATGGAGTAGGAGGAGGAGGCGTCCAGCCACTCCGCTTCCACGATAGCGGTGTCGTCGCCCTTGACCCTGGCGCTTATCCCCCCGGCGTACTGGTGGGGAGTGGTCCGCAACGCTATTTCCGAGGCCCGCAGGCCCGCGGGAAGGCGGATGGTCACGGAGGTCTCCCTTATGGGGGAGCTCCTCTCGGAGGGAACGGCATACCAGTCCTCCAGCCCGACCCTTTCAGGCTCCACGCGCAGCGCGCCCTGCAACGTGTATTCGTAGATGAAGGTGGCGGTGGGACCGGTTTCTTCCGCCAGGCACCAGAGGGTATAACCGGAATCATCCTCCTCGTAATCCCATCTCTCCCGGGGCAGCTCCGAGCCGTCGCCCGCCAGCACCCTGGCCTCCGTGACCCTGCCGTAGGCGGCGGGGACGAAGATGCCCACCCATCCCGAGTCGTCCTGGAAGGAGTAAGTGATACGGTTGCGCACCAGCACCGAGCCGTCGCGGGATACCTCGATCTCGGTGTGGAAGGAGTCGTAGGAATAGGCGGGTTGCGAGCGTGCGGTGTCCGGAAAGAGGGCCGGGGACAGGATAAAGACCGCTGCCGCGAAGAGCAGCCGAAGCGCCGCGACCCTGCCCGCGGGAGCTCTCATTCCCCTCCGCTCCGAAATCCTTGTGCCACCCATGTCCCCGGCGCGCGTTCTCCCGCGCTGGTTCCCGCGCTCGCCCGATCGCGAAAAGACTGGCCTTGCCGCTCCGCCCGCCGCGTTTCCGCGACTCGGGCACCCGGCCGCCGGAAGCTCCATCGCTTGACGGAAAGACCTTCCGCGCCGCCGTCTATGCCGGGTCCCTCTGCCGGGTCCTATTGTACGACATGGCCGCAGAACCGTGCACGGGGATCAGGGACGTCCCCTGGCATGGAAGAAAAGCGCATCTCCCGGCACATGCATGGCGGTCCCGCCCAGCGCCGGGATGCCCCCTTCCCATGCAGTGATGACGCGACGGTGGTAGAATCCTCTCAAGCGCCCCGGCGGGGCGCGCAGGTAAGCATGGCGAGAAGGAGGTAACCGCAGATGTACCGCGAGCTGTTCTCCCTGGAGGGAAAGATAGCCATCGTCACGGGAGGTAGCAGGGGCATAGGGCGCGCCATAGCCGAGGGATTCGCGGAGATGGGCGCCAGGGTGGTCCTGGCGAGCCGCAAGGCGGAGGACCTGGAGAAGGTGAAGTCGGAGATCGAGGCCGCGGGAGGAGAGGCCTACGTCATCCCCACCCACATGGGCGACATGGAGGGCATCCGGCGTCTGGTCGAGGGCACTCTGGAAAAATATGGCACAATAGACATCCTGGTGAACAACGCCGCCACCAATCCCATCTTCTGCGGCACCGCGGAGGTGGAGGAGCCTGCCTACGATAAGATCATGGACGTGAACGTGAAGGGGGTTTTCTTCCTCACCCAGCAGGTGGGGAGGGTGATGTGCGAAAAGGGCTCCGGCTCCGTGATCAACGTCTCCTCCGAGGCCGCTTTCTGTCCCACGCCCTTCCTGGGCGTATACTCCATGTCCAAGGCGGCGGTGAACATGCTCACCAAGGTCTTCGCCCAGGAGTGGGGGCCGAAGGGGGTGAGGGTGAACGCCATCGCCCCCGGGCTGGTGAAGACCCATTTCAGCCAGGCCCTGTGGGGAAACGAGGCCATCCTGCAGGCGGCCCTCAACTCCATCCCCCTGGGACGGATGGCCGAGCCCGAGGAGATGGTGGGACTGGCCATCTACCTGGCCTCCGACGCCTCCAGGTACATGACCGGCCAGGTGATCCTCATCGACGGCGGAAGGGAGATATCCGCCTGAAGGCCGGGCGGGGGAGAGGGGGAAGGCGAGACACATGGGAGCGTCCCTGTGGGATGAGGTCCGCATCGGCGACCTGCGCCTGCGCAACCGCGCGGTGATGCCGGCCATGGGCACGGGTTACGGCTCGACGTCGGGCACGGTCACCGAGCGCCTCCTCGCCTACCTGGAACGCCGGGCGGAAGGGGGAGCGGGGCTGATCATCACCGAGGTGTGCGCGGTGCACCCCTCGGGCAGGGGCTTCCTCTCCGAGTTGAACATCTACGATGATTCCTTCATGCCGGGCCTGGAGGCGCTGGCGGCGGCGGTGAAGCGCAGGGGCGCGGCGGTGGCGGCGCAGCTCCACCACGCGGGGAGAGAGACCTTCCCGGCGGTGATCGGCGGGCAGCCGGTGGCGCCGTCCGCGCTGCCCAGCCGCGCCCTGGGACAGGTCCCCAGGGAGCTGAGCGTGGCGGAGATAGAGGAGCTGGCGCTCTCCTTCGCCGCCGCGGCGCGCAGGGCGCGCGAGGCCGGTTTCGACGCGGTGGAGATACACGGCGCGCACGGCTATCTCATCAGCCAGTTCATCTCCCCCTACTCCAACCGGCGCGAGGACGGTTACGGCGGAAGCGGCGAGGGGAGGATGCGTTTCGCCAGAGAGGTGGTGAGGGAGGTGCGGCGCGAGGTGGGGCCGGGCTTCCCGGTGATCTTCCGCCTCTCCTCGGCGGAGCTCCTCAAGGGCGGTTACGACCTCGACTACCTGCTTCCCCTGCTGCCCTCGCTGGTGGCGGAGGGGGTGGACGCGCTGCATGTCTCCTGCGGCGTCTACGACTCGCCCGGCAACCCCACCTGCCCCGGGTTCCATCACCCGGCGGGGATCAACGTGGAGCGCGCCGCGGCCATTCGTGAGCACGTCGGGGTCCCGGTGATAGTGGTGGGAAAGCTTCACGATCCCCGCATCGCCGGCGAGGTGCTGGCCTGGGGAAAGGCGGACCTGGTGGCCTTCGGGCGGCAGCATCTCGCCGACCCGCATTTTCTGTCCAAGGCCGCCGAAGGCCGGTTCGAGGACATCAGGTTCTGTCTGTCCTGCAATCAGGGGTGCATAGAGAGGCTCATGTTCGAGCTCAAACCGGTTACCTGTACCATCAACCCCGCCTGCGGACGGGAGGCGGAGGAGCGGAGGGCGGCCGGCGGGGGAGGAGGGCCTTACCTGGTGGTGGGGGCGGGCCCGGCCGGACTGCAGGCCGCCATGACCCTGGGGGAGAGGGGATCCGAGGTGAGGATCGTGGAGAGGGAGAGTTCGCCCGGCGGGCAGCTGAGGGCCGCCGCCCGTCCCCCCGGCAAGGAGTCGCTGGCGGAATGGCTGCAATGGGCGATACGGAGGCTGCGCTCCCTGGGAGTCGAGGTGGAGACGGGCCGGGAGGCGGACGAGGGCATACTCTCCGAGCGTGACTGGGCGGGGGTGGTCTCGGCCTGCGGCGCATCGCCCTTCATCCCCCCGCTCCCGGGGACGGACCTGGAGATGAACGCGGAGGCCAGGGAGGTGCTGCTCGGGCGGCGCCAGGTGCACGGAAGGGTCCTGGTGGTGGGGGCCGGACCCGTGGGCATGGAGACGGCCCATTACCTCATCTCCAGGGGCTGCACGGTCGCGGTGGTGGAGGAGAGGGATCAGCCTCCCGTGCTGCCCGCCACTTCACACGGATACTTCCTGCACCGCGAGCTGAGAGAGCACGGCGCACTCTACCTCTCGGCGAAGGTGATAAAGGTCCGGGAGGGCGCGGTGACGGTCTCCATGCGGGGAGAGGAGAGGGAGATGGAGGCCGATGCCGTGGTGTGGGCGGTGGGCTCCCGGCCGGAGCGCGAGCTGGCGGAGAAAGCTCGCTCCGCCGGGCTGGCGACGGTGGAGGTGGGCGACGAAGTCACGCCCGCGCGGCTGCTGGAGGCGGTACAGACGGGATGGGATGCGGCCCTCTCCCTGGTGGGCGAGGGGGGCGGAAGGTGAGCTCCGCCCGCCGCGCAGGCCGGTTCCGGCCGTGGCGGACCCGAGCCGCTCGCTGACCCCGGGGCGGTGGAGGGCAACGGCTCGGACGCGCCGCCGGTGGCGAACGTTGAGCGCGCGGCCGCGGCGGGCGATAATAGCGGAGGAAGGAGAAGGAACGGGCGCCCGATGATGAGAGGGGCGCGGGGGGAGTGGGGACGCGAGGACGGAGCGCTTGAAGATACTGTTCGTATGCACGGGAAACATCTGCCGCAGCGCCATGGCCGAGGCCTTCGCCCGTGATCTCCTGGCCGGGCGCAACGGTGGATGTGAGGTCCGGCTGGCCTCCGCAGGGCTCGAGGCGGTGCCGGGAGAGGCCCCTCCCGCTGAAGTGGTGGAGGTGATGCGGTCCCTGGGCCTCGACGTCTCCGGGCACAGGGCGAGGCCTCTTGAGGAGGAGGACATAGCGGAATCGGATCTCATCCTCGCCATGGCCATGCACAACAGCTCCCGCCTCCTGACCCGACACCAGGAGGCGGTGGACAGGGTGTTCACCCTCAAGGAGTTCGTGCTGCAGGGCGAGGCCAGGGGTCGCGGCCTGGAGGAGCGGGACCCCGAAAAACGACTGCGAGAGCTGAGGCGATGGATACGGCATATCGAGGGTTTCGAGGAGCCGGCGGGCGGTGCGGGGCTCAACGCCAGGCTGCAGTCCTTTTTCCTGCATTACTTCCACATCTACGACCACCGTTTCAGCATAGACGATCCCCTGGGGCAGTCCACGGAATTCCTGCGCAACACGGCGCGGGAGATCGAGGAAGCGGTACAGAGGTTGTTGGGACCCCATCTCCTCGCCCTCGTCCCGGGGACTCCGGGAGGGTCGAGGCGGTCTGAGGACGGAAACCGCGGTGCCGGCGGCGGGGTCTGAGGCCGGCCCGGGAAGAGTATGAGGCGGCGGCGGCGAACAAGGAGGGAGACATGGAAGAGGTCCTGTTCCGGCGCGAGGGACAGGTGGAGGTTATAACCCTGAACCGGCCGGAAAAGATGAACGCCTTCAACTACAACATGCTCTATGCCCTCATCCAGCGTTTCGAGGAGCTGCACCAGGACGACGACGCCAGGGCGGTGTTGATCACCGGCGAGGGCAGGGGGTTCTGCACCGGGGCCGACCTCACGGGGGGAGGCGCGAGGGCGGACGCCCACACCCCCATGGGCATGCGCCTTTCAACCCATATCTACTCGCGCTGCATCAGGTCCCTGGCGCTGATGGAGAAGCCGGTCATCGGGGCCATCAACGGGGACGCCGCCGGCGCGGGCTGCAATTTCGCCCTCGCCTGCGACATCCTCATCGCCTCCGAAAAGGCGCGCTTCATCCAGATATTCGTGCGCCGCGGGCTGGTGGCGGACGCGGGAGGGACCTTCTTCCTGCCGCGCCTGATAGGGCTCTCGCGGGCCAAGGAGCTGATGTTCTCGGGCGAGCCCGTGGACGCCCGGAGCGCTCTGGAGCTGGGATTGGTGAGCCGGGTGGTGCCCCACGAGCGCCTCATGGAGGAGGCCATGGAGGAGGCGAGGAAGCTGGCCACCGGGCCCACGCGCGCCATCGGGATGATCAAGCGCATGCTCAACCGCTCCTTCGAGTCGGACCTGGAGACCTGCCTGGAGATGGAGGCCTCGATGCAGGGGATCGCGGTGAGCACCGCCGACGTCATGGAGGGGATAACCTCCTTCCTGCAGAAGCGCACCCCGGAGTTCAAGGGCCAGTGAAGAGACCGCCTCGCGGCGGGAGTCGATGGCGGATGCTTCCGGATCACGGAGCCGGGCTGGCGGGATCGGGAGCGGAAGGCGGACCGTGAGTCTTCCCCCCTCCCCGCCCGGCTACGCGCTAGGGGAGATGGCTGTCAGGGCATGGAGGATGGACTGGGAGACGGTAGATCGCCGGAACGGGATGCGGTGAAGGTTGTCCCGCGCGTCGAAGGCTAGGCCCGAGGCGAGAGGCGCCGTAGGCGCGCGGCGCGGAAAGGGGGAGAGGATGAAGGCGCTCACCTTCGAGTACAGCATACCGAAATACCTGCTCACGGGGGCTCTCTGTGACCGGCGGCCAGAGGTCCTCACCTCGCGGCTGGCCCCGGCCCAGGTGCGGGAGGTGGAGGAGCCGGGGTTGCCGGGACCCGACTGGGTCAAGGTGAGGCCGAGGCTCGCGGGTTTCTGCGGCAGCGACCTCAGCATCGTGAAGTGCCACGAGAGCCTGACCCTGCAGCCCTTCGCCTCCTTCCCCTTCGTCATCGGGCACGAGGTGTGCGGCGAGATAGCGGAGAGAGGGGAGGAGGTCGAGGGGTTCGAGGTGGGGGACAGGGTGACGGTGATGCCCGCCCTGGGATGCCGGCAGCGGCGTATCGAACCTCCCTGCCGCGTATGCGCGGACGGGAGCCACGGCATTTGCGAGAACTGGACGGAGGGAGAGCTGGCGGCGGGGATGTTCGTGGGCAACACCGCGGGGGTACCCGGCTTCATCAGCGAGATGGGGGTAGCCCATGCCGACCAGCTCTACAGGGTGCCGGAGAACGTGAGCGACGAGAACGCGGTGCTCACGGAGCCCTTCGCGGTAGCCCTGCACATGGTGGTGGGGAACCGCATGCGTCACGGGGAGACGGTGATGGTGATCGGGCTCGGCGTGATGGGACTGTGCACCGCCGCGGCCCTCAAAGCCCTACACCCGGACGCGCGCATACTGGGCGTGGAGGTGGATCCCTTCCACAGCGAGGTGGCGAAGGGCATGGGGGTGGAGGAAGTGATCAGGCCGGGGGGAAAGAAGGCCTACCGGCGCGTGGCGGAGCTGACGGGAGCGAAGATGTACACCCCACTCATGGCCAGGCCTATCCTCATCGGCGGAGTGGACCGGGTGTTCGACGCCGTGGGGTCCACGGAGACCCTGGACTTCTCGCTCCGCGTGCTCGCTCACGCGGGCACCTATAACCTCCTGGGCATCAGCCCCATCAGGAAGGTGGACTGGACGCCGGTATGGCTCAAGGAGCTAACCCTCCGGGGCGTCTACGTCTACGGGCGCGAGGAAGTGGAGGGGGAGAGGATGCATGCCTTCGAGCTGGCCTTGAAGCTGTTCGCTGAGGGCAGGGCCGACCTCTCGCATCTCATCACCCACCGCTTCACCCTGGACGAGTGGCCGAGGGCTCTGGATACCGCCCTAAACAAGAGCCGCGAGAGAGCGATCAAGATAGTGTTCACAATATGATGGTAATAGTTGGTAGACCGCTGACAGAAGAACGACCGTGCCGACCGCGGGAAGTCACAGCGGTGCCGGCCGCCATGGGGGCATGGCGTTATCCGGTCACGATCGGCAGCCTGCATCGCGAAAGCGATGGCGCCGCAGGCGCTACAGTGTCCAGCGCCCGTGCGGCGAGGTGTCATCCTTTATCGATCGAGAGCCTGCATCGCGGAAGCGATAGCGCCGCAGGCGCTACGGTGTCCAGCGCCCGTGCGGCGAGGTGTCATCCTTTATCGATCGAGAGCCTGCATCGCGGAAGCGATGGCGCCGCAGGCGCTACAGTGTCCAGTGCCTGGACGGAGCGCAGCGAGGTCCAGGCCTGGCACGCATACGCTCTCTAGATATACAAAGGATATACAAAGGAGATCAAATGCAGTCTCGACCCATAGCTTTTTTCGACCTCGACCATACCCTGCTGGACGGCGCCAACGGCAACCTGGTGGTCCTGTACATGGTGAAGAAAAGACTCCTGGGGCTGGAAGCCATCTGGAAAGCGGTGAAGTTCACCACCCTGTACCGCCTTAACCGCCTGCCGCGAGAGGAAGTGTACCGCTGGACCTTCCAGGAGTGCGGGAAATACCCCATAGAGGAGCTGGTGCGCATGCTAGACGAGGCCTACGAAACGTGCGTGATGCCCCGCCTCTTCCGGGAGGGGGCGGAAACTATCGCCGAGCACCGGGAACGCGGTCACCTCACGGTCATCGCCACCGCCGCGGGCGAATACATGTGCGAGAAGGTGAGGGTACAGATGGGGGCCGACGACAAGATAGCCGCCAGAGCACCGGTGAGGGACGGTTACCTGACGGACGAGCTCGAGCGCCCCCTTCCCTACGGGGAGGGCAAGGCCGAGCTGGCCAGGGCATATGCGGCGTCGCGGGGAGTCGATCTCGCGGACTGTTACTTCTACTCCGACAGCGTCCCCGACCTCCCGCTGTTGAGGGCGGTAGGCCATCCGGTGGCGGTGAACCCGCAGAGGGGACTGAGGAAGATCGCGCTGGCGGAAGGCTGGCCGGTCCTGTACTGGAGGGAGCACGCCGGCTTCAATGAACCGAGCACTGCGGTGGAGTTGACCTTCGAGGTCCGGGCTGGGGTTCCGGAACGCGGGCGGGCGGAGGAAGCCGGCGGGCATCGCGGGGAGGGGAAAGCGAACACATGATGCATCTCGCGCGCAAAAAGGTTATTATCATGATCAGGCGTCCTGGGAGGGGGCCGAGCGCGGGAGGCTGCCGATGAAGGAACGCCGTCATCACATCGACCTGTCCACAGCCCTGAAGATCCTGCTCTTCCTGGCGGGGACGTTGCTGGGCGCCGCATGGGCCCTGCGCCTCGACGAGGAGCAGCAGCGGCGGATCAAGAAGAACCTCTTCGAACTGCGCGAGATGCCGTTCAGGGTCTTCATCTGAGGAGGGTCGAAAAATGTCTTGCGATTACGACACCATCATCGTGGGAGCGGGAGTGGGGGGCCTGACCGCCGCCTCCCTGCTGGCCAAGGAAGGCCTCAAGGTGCTGGTGCTGGAAAGGCTGGAGCGCGTGGGGGGCTGCTGCTCCAATTACGACGTAAAGGGCTTCAAGCCCGAGGTGGGAGCGGTGTTCGTCATCGGGCACGAGCTCTATTACAAGCTCTTCGAACTCCTGGACCTGCGCCTTGAGGATTACCTGCAGTGGGACCTCATCGATCCCGTCTATCAGGTCTATTTCGAGGACGGAACCGACGTCGCCCTGCCCCGTGACGTGGACGAGATGGCGCAGGTGGTGAGACAGCTCGCCCCCCAGGACGTGGACGGCTATTACCGCTACTGCCGGGACATGGCCAAAGTGCAGGATCTCCTCACCGCCGTCTCCGCCAGGCCCATGCCGGAGATCAGAAACCTCACCAGGATCACCGGCCTGGCGAAGCTGGTGGACACCGGAGCCCTGGTCCGGGCCATACCCGTGAACCTCAAGATGGGCCTCAACAACCTGGAGAGGTTCGTCAAGGGCTATTTCTCCGACCCCCGAACGCAGCTCATCTTCGGCTGGGAGAACCTCTACGCCGGTCTGCCCGCCCACCGCTGCATGGGGCTCTTCGCCCTCATCACCTACATGGGACACATGGGCTATTACTATCCCCGGGGAGGGATGATCTCCATCCCCGAGGCCCTGGCGCGCATCGCCCGGGACTACGGGGCGGAACTGCGCCTGCAGGCGGAGGTGGACAGCATAGTGCTGCAGGGAAGGGAGGCCAGGGGCGTCAGGCTCTCCGGAGGTGAGGTGATCACCGCGAGATCTGTGATCTCGAACACGCATTCACGTTTCACCTACTTCAACCTGCTCAGGGACGCGGGCCTGCCGGGCTGGGTCACGCGCACCGTACGTCGCCAGCCGTGTTCCATACCGGCTCCCATGTTCTACGTGGGGCTTTCCGAGAGGCTGGAAAGCGTCAAGGCCCACATGTCGCTGGTGGCTCACAAGAAGGAGAGGATTGACAATATCTGGACGGACTTCTACGACCGCGGGCTCCTCTACCGCGCCAGGGACGGGGTCTACCTGGTCATCGACAACACCTTCGACGACCCGCAGATGGCGCCGCCCGGAAAGCAGTCGCTCTACGTCATCTATATCGCCCCCTACCGGCTGAAGTACGACAACTGGGACGATATCGCCGGCGTATGGGCGGAGGAGTGCGTGGAATACCTGGACGAACGCTGCTTCCCGGGCCTAAAGGAGCGCGTGGAGTGGCTGGACTCCGTTCCCCCCACCGAGCTGGAGCGCAGGCTGAACGTGGCCGAGGGCGCCTTTTTCGGCATCGAGATGAGCCTGCCCAACATGGGGCCCTTCCGCCCCAACTACCGTTCGCGCTTCATCGACCGCCTCTACCAGGCGGGGCAGAGCACCAATCCGGGCCTTGGGGTACCGGGAGCCATGATCTCGGGCATGGCGGTTGCCAGCCTCCTGCTCAACGACTGGCCCGGGAAGCTGGCCTGAGAGCGGATCGCGGCGGAGGCCTGCGGCGCCGGGCGCTCCCGGGACGGGGACGGCGGGCATCGCACACCGCCGCGACCGTAGCGTGAAGATGTACGCATTGCCGGGCGGCAGAACGCCGCCCGGCAACTCTCTCCGGACGCACGTTACGGTTTGACAGACAGGCGGGCCGATATTATTGTAATGACATGTCAGTACCAAAAAAGCGCATGCCCGCCGTCGAGAGGCGCGAACATATCCTGAAGGCCGCGGCGGAGGTGTTCGCCCGCAAGGGCTACCGTATGGCCTCGGTCTCGGACATCGTGGAGACGGCGAAGGTGGGAAGGGGCACCTTCTACCTCTATTTCGAATCCAAGCGCCACATCTTCCTGGAGCTCATCGAGGAGTTCTTCCGCGGCTACGCCGAGATCCTGGAGGAGAACCACGTCCACCTGCAGGAAGCTTTTGGCAAAGGAGGCGCGGTACTGCGGGCATGGCGCGACAACATGATGCGCTTTTTCGACTACCACCGGGAGAACCCCTACCTCACCGATATCGTGTACCGGGAAGCCCTTGGCAGGGACGAGGACTTCTCGGAGCGGGTGGAGGTGCTCTCGCGTTTCGCGCGCGGGAAGCTGGTGGAGGAGTTCCGTATGATGCGCGACCGCGGTATGATGCGTGATTGCGACGTGGAGATGGTCACCTCCATCGTGATGGGGTCCACCGTCTACCTGCTCATGGAACACCTGCAGAACGGCAGCGACGTGGACGCGGAGAGGTTGACGGACATGATCGTGGAGTACCATATCAGGGCACTCATCCCCGACGAGGGGGACGTGAGGAGGGCCTTGCGCAGCGCCCTGGGAAGGGCATGAGAACGGGCGGAGAGGCGGCCTCCGGAAAGCCGTCTGCGGCGCGGGGCATCATATGTGGTCCTGGAGGAAAGGCGCGCGGGCGCCCTTGAGCCGAAAGGAGGGACGGAGAGAGCCGAGAAGCAACCGGGTCCCGTGTAATAAGACGTGGAAGCGAGATGAGAGCAAGGGGTGAAGTCTATGGTTTCCTTCGAGCTTAGCGACGAACAGAAGATGGTCCAGGAGACCGTCAACTCCTTCGCGGCCGACCAGATGGAGCCGATCATGAGGGAGTGCGACGAGCAGAACGCCATCCCCGCGGAGGTGATCTCCAGGGGTTGGGAGCTGGGACTGCTCGGCGGATGCATCCCCGAGGAGTACGAGGGTTTCGGAGAGGAGATATCCGCGGTCACCGGGGTGATCGCCCTGGAGGAACTGGGCTGGGGCGACCTCTCCATGGCCCTCCACCTCATGGCCCCCTCGGCGCTGGCCATCTCCGTGCTGGACCAGGGAACGGAGGAGCAGAAGAAGCAGATCCTGCCCGCCTTCTGCGGCGAGGAGTTCAAGGCCGCGTCCTGTGCCCTGGTGGAGCCCTATTACAACTTCTGCGCCTCGGCGCTGCGCACCACCGCCGTTAACGACGGCGACGAGTACGTGCTCAACGGCAAGAAATGCCTGGTTCCCCTGGCGGAGGATTCCGAGAACATGCTGGTGTTCGCGGCCACTGCCCCGGGCATGGGCTTTTCGGGCGTCGACGGCTTCATCGTCCCCGTGTCCACCAAGGGCGTGAAGGTGGGGGAGCGCGAGAAGAACATGGGCATCAAGGCCCTGGCCACCTATCCCGTCACCTTCAAGGACTGCCGCGTGCCCGCAGCCGCCCGCCTCGGGGGGGAGGCGGGATGCGATTTCCTGCGCCTGCTCTCCCGCTCTCGCCTCGCCCTGGCGGCGCTGGCGGTGGGGATGAGCCGCAGGGCTCTGGAGCACTCGCGCGATTACGCCACCCAGAGGATCGCCTTCGGGGAGCCCATCGGTTCGCGCCAGGCCATCGCCTTCATGATCGCGGAGATGGCCATCGAGGTGGATGCCACCAGGCTGCTGACCTGGGAGGCGGCATGGCGCTGCGACCGCAACATCGACTTCAAGAAGGAAGCGGCGCTGGCCAAGAACTACGCCGCCGACATGGCCATGATGGTCTGTGACCGCGGCGTGCAGATCATGGGCGGACACGGTTACGTGCGAGACAATCCCGTGGAGCTCTGGTTCCGCAACGCGCGCGGTTTCGCCGCCTTCGAGGGCTTCGTGATGGTATAGGAGGTGGAAGATGATCGACTTTGAACTCTCGCCGCGCATAAAGGCCACCCGGAACATGATCCACATGTTCGCGGAGAGCGCCGTAAGGCCCATAGCGCGCCAGTACGACGAGCAGGAACACGAGAAGCCCTGGGACCTCCTCAACATGGTGCAGAAGGTCATGGGCGGCGGGATCGCCGGCGCCTTCGGCACCGAGAAGAAAGAGGACAAGGGAGAGGGTGAGGGAGAACCCAGGGAGAAGAAGCCAAAAGAGACCAACCTGGCGGGAGCGGTGACCGTGGAGGAGATCTTCTGGGGCGACGCCGGCATAGCCCTATCCTTCCCGGGTCCGGGGCTGGGAGGCGCCGCGGTGCAGGCCAGCGGCACGCCGGAGCAGAAGGAGAAGTTCCTGGCCCGCTTCGCGGGGGACAAGCCGGTCTGGGGAGCCATGGCCATCACCGAGCCCGAGGCGGGATCCGACACCGCCAACATCAAGACCACCGCCTTCCTGGACGGGGACGAGTGGGTTCTCAACGGGGAGAAGATCTTCGTCACCTCGGGAAAGAGCGCCCTGGAGGACTCCGAGGGCTTCGTGGTGGTCTGGGCCACCGTGGACAAGAGCGCGGGGCGCGCGGGGATCAAGGCCTTCATCGTGGAGCACG
>FWPV01008431.1_pt1 | contig 18038 bp, 14 predicted proteins | sample 2228371 | NCBI WGS metagenome assembly FWPV01 (sample SAMEA103939776, study PRJEB20133) | metagenome | reverse complement strand
AAACGGTCTGCTTGGCGCTCATGCCAGAAGTTTATGCTGGCAAACAGCACGTCCTTGCCATCCCATCAAGATGGGTTGGCCAGCCGATTACGTTCGCACTGCGGCTGACGGGCTGGGTCACGATCTCCATCGTGCTGGCCAACCTGCTGACTTCGGCCACGATCGCCCTGCACACCCATGCGGTGGTCCGGTTTCAGCGCAAGCTCCGTCCAAGGCCCAACCCCTATGTGGTCTGGATGCCGGTGGGGGTGACGGTGCTGCTGGCGCTGCTGCTGGCGGGGAACCACGCGGTTCGCATCCCTCTGGTGTCGGCCATCGGCTGCGCACAGGCAGTTTTTTTTGCCTGGCTGGTGTGGTCGCCCGGCATGAAGCCACCCCGCGAACAGGGACGCATCCTGCTGTTTTCCGGCGTCGTCCTGATGGCCCTGCTGCTGGCGGTGCGCACGGTGCTGTTCATGCTCAACGAGGACTGGTCAAGCCCCCTGACCCTGCCCGAAGCCGTACAGACCGGCACCTATCTGACGACGCTGGTGTTCCTGCTGCTCAACACCATGGGTTTCGTGCTGATGCAGAAAGAGCGTGGTGTTGAGCAGCAGCACCAGCTGGCCTTGCACGATCCGTTGACGGGCATACACAACCGGCGTGCCCTGATGGAGGAGATGGAACGGTTCGTGTCCCAGGCCGTCAGGCACGGACAGGCCTTGTCCATGCTGATGGTCGACATCGACTTCTTCAAACGCATCAACGACAGCCATGGGCACCAGACCGGCGACGAGGTGCTCAAGGCCGTGGCGCAGCGGATCGGAAGCCGCCTGAGGCGCGAGGATTTCCTGGCCCGTTTCGGGGGTGAGGAATTTGTGGTGGCGCTGCCCGACACCGATGCGGCCGGTGCCCGTTCCCTGGCCGAAGACATCCGTCTGGAGATCGCCGCCAGACCCGTGCACGCCGGTGTGCATGCAATCGATGTGACGGTCAGTGTGGGTTGGTTCACCGCGCAGCCCAGCCGGTTGGCGGACACCATCGACCACATGATTTCCGGCTGCGATGCGGCGCTGTACGAGGCCAAGCACAAGGGACGCAACCGGGTCGAGGGCAGGCTGGCCGGCCCCATGTAGCCGGATCAGACCGCCTGCTCGACACGCAGCGCCGGCGCCTTGCCCGTTTTGGGTTCGCCCGCGTAGATGGTGAGGTGGGGGTAGGGGATCTCGATGCCGGCGGCGTCGAAGGCCTTCTTCAGTCGGCGCAGGTACTCGCGACGCACCCCCCATTGCTCCAGCGCCACGCAGCGCAGGCGGGCGCGGATCACCACCGCCGAATCGCCCCATTGGTCGACACCGGCCATCTCGAGGTCGTCCAGGATGCGAGGACCGAATTCCGGGTCGGCGCGCATTTCCGCGGCAACGCGGCGCATCACGTCCATGACCTCGTCGACGTCTTCGCGGTAGGCCACGCCGGCGTCGATCACGGCTTGGCTGTAGCCGCGCGACATGTTGGTCACGGTGCTGATCTGGCCGTTGGGGACGAAATGCACGTTGCCCGAATAGTCGCGCAACTGCACGTAGCGCAGCGTGACTTCCTCCACCGCGCCGGTGAGCCCCGCGAGCGTGACCACGTCGCCCTGGCGCACCTGGTTTTCCAGCAGCAGGAAGAAACCCGAGAAGTAGTCCTTGACCAGGCTCTGGGCACCAAAACCCACCGCCAGACCCACTACCCCGGCCGCGCCCAGGATGGGGGCAAGCGAGATGCCGACCTCCGAAAGGATCAGCATCACGGCCACCAGGGTCACCACGACGCTGATGAGGTAGCGGATCACACGGCCCAGTGTCTCGGCCCGTTTGATGGCCTCGCGGTCCTCGATGCCGTTGGTCAGCTTGATGCGCAGCCCGCGCACCAGGCGGTGCAGCATACGCTTGGCCATCCACGCGACCACCAGGATGGCGGTGATGCGCAGCGTGGTGACCATCGCCTGCCCGAGGTTGCCGCTCCAGGCTGTGAGCCATTCGGTGGTGTTTTGTAGCCAGGACATGTCCATGGGTCTGTGCTCCGGTCGGGGTTGGGCAGGGGAATCAGGCCGCAGGCGCTTTCAGGCGCACGGCGGCAAGGAAATCGTCCCCCCAGCGTTGCAGGTTGTAGTGGCGCACCGTGTCGTTGAGGTGGCGCATGCGTGTCTGGGCCTCCAGCGGGTCCATGGACAGGGCCTGCAGCAGGCGTGCCTGCAGGTCCTGCGGGTCGTGCGGGTTGGTCAGCACGGCGTCCTTAAGCATGGCCGCAGCGCCGGCGAATTCCGACAGCACCAGCACGCCATGGCGATCGGTCAGGCCTTGCGTGGCGGCGTATTCCAGCGCCACCAGGTTGAGCCCATCGCACAGCGGGGTGATCCACATCACATCGGCGCAGGCGTAGAAGGCGGTGACCTCCTCGAAGGGAAAGGGCCGGAAATAGAACTGCAGCGGCGCCCAGCCCACGCGCGAGAAGCGGCCGTTGATGCGACCGGCCACCTGTTCGATGCGCGTCTGCAGGTCGTCGTAGATGCTCATTTCCTTGGCCGCCGGCACGCAGATGGTGACGAGGTTGACCTGGCCGTGCAGCTCCGGGTGGGACTCCAGCAGGGCTTCGTAGGCCAGCAGCTTCTCCAGGATGCCCTTGGTGTAGTCGAGCCGTTCGACCGACAGGATCAGCTTGCGGCCCTGGCGCCCGGCCTCGATCTCGTCGCGCAGCACCTGGCAGCGCGGCGTGGCCAGCGCCTCCTCGATGCGCCCGAGGTCCAGGCCCACGGGGTGGGCGCCCAGGTGCACCGTGCGTTCGTTGACGCGGATGGCCGTGCTCATGTGGTCGATCCCGACTGCGCAGCCGTAGGTCAGGAAGCGCGGCGCGCAGGGGGTGGTTTCCAGCACCTCGACCGGCGCCATGCCGCGCACCACGTCGACGAAGTTCTCGACCTGGCGCGGGATGTGGAAGCCGATGTAGTCGCACTGCAGCAGGCTGGCGACGATCTGGCGCCGCCAGGGCAGCACGTTAAAGATGTCGCTGGAGGGGAAGTGCGTGTGGTGGAAGAAGGCGATGCGTACGTCGGGACGCAGCTCGCGCAGGTAGGCCGGGACCATCCACAGGTTGTAGTCGTGCAGCCAGACCGTGGCACCCAGCGCGGCCTCGCGTGCGCTGGCTTCGGCGAAGGCGCGGTTGACGTCGAGAAAGACGGCCCAGTCGGCCTCGTTGAACGTGGCACGTTCCCAGAAGGTGTGCAGCACCGGCCAGAAGGCTTCCTTCGAGAAGCGCTTGTAGAAGATGTCGACCTGTTCCTTGCTAAGCGGCACGCGCGCGGCCGTGAGGTTGGGAAAACGTTTGGCGTCGACCGGGGTGTGCACCTCGAACGGGCCCTGGTCGGCTTCGTGGATGGACCAGGCCACCCATGAACCCTCGACGCCACCACGGAAAAAGCTCAGCAGCGTCGGGATGATGCCGTTGGGCGACTGCGGTCGGCGGCGCACCACCTTGCCGTCGACCACGCTTTCCTCGTAGGGCAGGCGGTGGTAGACCACGACCAGCTCGGCCTCGCCCTCGGGGGCCTGGCGGTAGGCCAGCGCACGCAGCGCCTTCTCGCCCAGGAAGCCAAAGTGCGCCATGGCCTCCAGCACGGCACCGCAGCCGCTGCGGCTGGCGATCAGCAGGTGCCGGTTCTGGGGCCGGCGTTCGGTGGCCCGGTCCATGGGAACGTCCACGCGCACCACCTTGAAGGCGGAAGGGAGCACGGAGAGGTCTTCGACACGGGCGGTGTCGGTGGCCACCAGCACGGATTCGGGGTCCAGGCCCAGGTGTGCCACCAGCAGGGCCAGCGAACCCAGGCGGCTCACCCCGGCGGGCAGCACATCCAGGTAGCGGTCCTGGGTGTAGTGGTGGTTGCAGCCCAGTTGCTCCAACACGGCCATCAGCTGGGGGGTCAGGGCGGCCGGTTCGCAGTAGTAGGCGCAGCGGTTGCGCTGGGGCACGTCCTGGCGCACCAGTCCGGGCAGGGGGGCCAGCGCCTCGCTGACCACGTGCTCGCCGGGCCAGAGCGCGTCGATGGTGGCCTGCAAGGGGGCCACCGGCTGGTTCTGCGCGTCCATGATGGTGGCGCCGGCATCGCAGATCAGGTAGCGGGGCAGGGGCAGTGTGGGATCGTCGAGCAGGGGCATGACGGCCTCCTGGCTGCGACCGGTCATGAAGACCAGTTCGATGTCCGGGTGGCGCGAGATCAGCTGGTACAGGTGCAGCCGGTCCTGGGCGTCGCCCGTGAGGAAGACGGCGTCCAGGTCGCACGCCAGCAGCATCTGGCCGGCGGTTTGCTGCGGATCGGTGAAGTCGGTCATGCGGCGGGCCTCTGGAAATCGAAATGGGACAGGGCCTGCAGGATGCCGTCGCAGCCGGGGGCCTCGGCGTGGAACACCCGCGGCAGCTCCCGGGTGGCTTCCAGCAGGGAGGGCTCGGAGCTCCCCACGCACACGCCGGCATAGCCTTGCCGGTACATGGCCAGATCGTTCAGCGTGTCGCCCGCCACCAGCACCTGGTCCGGGGGCAGACCCAGGTGCTGCACCAGCCGCTGCAGGGAACTGCCCTTGTTGACGTTGCGCGGCAGCACGTCGAGGTACAGGTCGGCCGAGTAGAGCAGGTCGCAGCCCAGGGCCTCGACACGGCGCTGGACCTCGTCGGTCACGGCAAGGGCGTCGCAGTAGTAGGAGCAGCGCCGCGCCTGGGGCTGTTCCTGGCGGGTCAGGCCGTCGATGCCGTGCAGGGCCTGGACCACCACGTGCTCGCCGGGCCAGCGGGCCTCGACTTCCCGAATGAAGGTCTCGATGGGTGCGCCCCGGCGGTCGGCGAAGGTGGCGCCGACGTCGCAGATGATGTAGTCGGGGCGGGCCAGGGTGGGGTCGTCCAGCAGGGGCTGCACCAGGGGAAGACCGCGGCCGGTCACATAGGCGAGCTGGACGTCGGGAGTGTCCTCGATCCAGCGGTACAGGGCCTGGCGTTGCGCGGGGCTGCCGGCGAGGAAGGTGCCGTCAAGGTCGGTGGCAATGAGCATCCGTGGGGGTTCTCCTTCTGTGGGAAAACCGCCTACCGTAACACAGGGCGAATACCGCACCCGTTTGGTGCGAAGTTGCCTGCGGGGCTGGCGCCTCAGGCCGCCGCGCGTTCGAGCCGGTCGCGCACGCCGTCCCAGGCGGCCTCTGCCGGCGGGGTCTCGACCCAGATCAGCCGCACGTCCGGGCGGTCGAGTTCGCGCAGCACCGCGAACAGCTCGCGGGCGCAGGCGTCGGCGGCGTCGGGCATGCGGCGCACGGTGACGGCGCTGCTGCGGGCCGGGACGGGGTGGCGGGCATAGACCGCGATGTGCCGGGCTTCGGGGCCGAGCAGGTCCAGAGCGGTCCGGATCTGTTCCCCCGACATGAGCCGCACCCGGGCGGCGGGGGCGTAGTGGGACTCCAGCGTGCCCGATGCGCGCGGTGCCGCGTCGTCGCGCAGGCCCACGCGCAGGCCCGTGATCCGTTCCAGGGCGTCCAGGCCGATCATGCCAGGGCGCAACAGCACCGGGTGGTCGCGTGTCGCGTCCACGATGGTCGATTCGATGCCCACCGGGCAGGGACCGCCGTCAAGCACCAGCAGTGCGTCGTCGTCCAGCAGCGCGTCGAATTCCTGCCGCACGTGCTCGGCTGTGGTCGGGCTGACGCGGCCGAAGCGGTTGGCACTGGGTGCGGCCAGGCCAAGCACGCCGAGGTCCTGGCAGGCCTGCAGCAGGGCGTGGGCCACCGGGTGCGAGGGGCAGCGCAGACCGATGGAGTCCTGGCCGCCGGCCGCCGCTTCGCCCACGCCGGGCCGGCGCGGCAGGATCAGCGTGAGCGGTCCGGGCCAGCAAGCCTGCATCAGGCGCTGGGCGAAGTCGGGTACGGCACAGGCGTAGTGCGCCACACCGGCTTGCCATTGGGCCGGTGTGGCGCCGGCCACATGCACGATCAGCGGGTGGTCCTTGGGCCGGCCCTTGGCCATGAAGATGCGGGCCACGGCATCGGGCTGGTCGGCATCGGCCGCGAGGCCATAGACCGTTTCGGTGGGCAGGCCCACCAGGCCACCCTGCCGCAGGTGTTCGGCCGCCTGCCGGATCGCGGGGTGGGCGCGCGCGGCCTCTGCAGAGCCGTTGAGCAGTTCCCGCGCGTCCAGCGTCAGGGCCATGGCGCGATGCCCAGGATCGCCGCGGCCTGCAGCGCCGTGGCCTGCACCTGCGCCACGGTGGCCCCTGTGATGTTGAGGTGGCCCATCTTGCGCCCGGGGCGGGCGTCGAGCTTGCCGTACAGGTGCAGGTGGGTGCCGGGCAGGGACAGCACGGCGGACCAGTCGGGTGTCGCGGTTGCGCCGTGGCGGTACCAGAGGTCGCCGAGCAGGTTGAGCATCACGGCCGGGCTGTGCAGGCGCGGCTGCGGCAGCGGCAGGCCGGCCATGGCGCGCACCTGCAGCTCGAACTGCGACACGTCGCAGGCGTTGAGGGTGTAGTGGCCGCTGTTGTGCGGGCGCGGGGCCATCTCGTTGACGACCAGTGCCCCGTCCGGGCTGCCGTCGTCGACGACGAAGTACTCGACGCACAGCACGCCCACGTAATGCAACTGCTGCGCGATGGCGGTGGTGGCCCCGATGGCCTGGCGGGCCAGCGCCGCGGGCACGTTGCCGTCGAACACCTCGGTCACGGCCAGGATGCCCTCGCGGTGCAGGTTGCGCTGCACCGGGAAGTGCACCACCGTGCCGTCGGCGCCGCGCGCCACGATGACCGAGAGCTCCAGGCGCAGCGGCAGCAGCTTTTCCAGCACGCAGGGCACGCGGCCCATGTTGTCCCAGGCGGCGGTGAGTTCGGCGCGGTCCCTGACGCGCACCTGTCCCTTGCCGTCGTAGCCCAGGCGGGCGGTCTTGAGGATGCCGGGCAGCAGTTCGGCCGGCACGGCGTCGAGCAGCGCCTGGCTGTCGATGGCCGCATAGGGCGCGGGACCCACGCCATCGGCCTGGGCGCAGGCCACGAAATGCGCCTTCTCGGCGATGCGGTCCTGGGCCACGGCCACGGCCTGGGCATTCGGGGCCACCGGGCGGTGTGCACCCAGCGTCATGAGCGCGGGGGCCGGCACGTTCTCGAACTCGGTGGTGATGGCCTCGCAGCGCTGCATCAGCTGGGCCAGGCCCTGTTCGTCCTCGTAGGGGGTCTGGATGTGGTAGTGGCTCACCAGGCCGGCCGGGCTGGCCGGGTCCGGGTCCAGCACCGCCGTGAAGTAGCCCATTTCCTGGGCTGTCTGCACGAACATGCGGCCGAGCTGGCCGCCGCCCATCACGCCCAGCGTGGCGAGCTGGCCCGCAGCCGTCAGCTGGCCGGGCAGGATGGCCTTGCCGCCGCCGGTCATGCACCCTCCGCCGGGGGCAGGGCCATGGCGCGCGCGGCCGCGGTCTGGGCTTCACGGAAGGCTTCGAGCTTTTCGCGCAGCACCGGGTCCTCGTTGGCCAGCATGGCCACGGCGAACAGGGCGGCGTTGGCGGCGCCCGCAGCCCCGATGGCGAAGGTGGCCACCGGAATGCCCTTGGGCATCTGCACGATGCTGTGCAGCGAGTCCACGCCCTGCAGGTGGCGGCTGGCCACCGGCACGCCCAGCACCGGCACGGGGGTCTTGGCCGCCAGCATGCCCGGCAGGTGGGCCGCGCCACCGGCACCGGCCACGATCGCCTTGAGCCCGCGCGCGGCCGCGCTGTCGGCGTAGGCGAACATGTCGTCCGGCATGCGGTGGGCCGAGACGACGCGCGCCTCGTGCGCGATGCCAAACTGTTGGAAAATCTGTACCGCGTGCTGCATGGTGTCCCAGTCGCTGCTGGAACCCATCACCACGCCCACTTGGACCTTTGCGCTCATTGCCGCTCCATGAAAGTTGAGATTTTACGTTTCGGCCCCAGATCGGCACAGGCACCGGCCTGAAGCCCCGTTGCGCCGCCCATTCGCAACCGGCGATACTCCCTACTCCATCACCCGCCAGACACCGCCACCATGATCGACGTCACCATCGCCAATTTCGAAGCCGAAGTCATCGAAGCCTCCCGCACCGTGCCCGTGCTGGTGGACTTCTGGGCCCCCTGGTGCGGTCCGTGCAAGTCGCTCGGTCCCATTCTGGAGCGGGTCGAGGCCGCCTACGGGGGGCGCTTCAAGCTCGTCAAGATCAATTCCGACGAAGAACAGCAGCTGGCGGGCGCCTTCGGCATCCGCAGCATCCCCACCTGCGTGCTGATGGTCAACGGCCAGCCGGTCGACGGCTTCATGGGCGCCCTGCCCGAGGGCCAGGTCAAGGCCTTCCTCGACAAGCACCTGCCCGGGGAGGACGAACTGCAGGCGCAGGCCGAGGCCGAGCAGGCCCAGGAACTGGCTCAGGCCGGTGACACCGGTTCGGCCCTGGCCAAGCTGGCCGACGCGCTGGCGCAGAACCCCGGCAACGACGACCTGCGCTTCGAGTACGTCAAGCTGCTGATCGGGGGCGGTCAGCTCGCCGAGGCGGCCGCCGCGCTGGCGCCGGCTCTGGGGCAGATCCCGGTGCAGCTGCGCTTCGAGGCCCTGGCCCAGTGGCTCAACGCGCTCGAGTTCGTGGCCAACGACCCCCGCGGCCGCTGGCCGCTGGCGCAGTTCGACCAGCTCATCGAGGCCAACCGCCGCGATTTCGAGGCGCGCTTCGCCAAGAGCCGCGTGCTGATCGCCCAGGGCGACTGGCCCGCCGCCCTGGACGAGCTGCTCGAGATCATCATGCGCGACAAGAAGTGGGACGACGAAGCCCCCCGCAAGACCTACATCGCCCTGCTCGAACTCATGAGCCCGCCCAAGCCCCGCGCGGAGGCGGGTGTGCCAGGCCGCACCGCCGGTGGCATCGAGCTTTCGGGCAAGGCGGCCGTGCAGGAAGACCCCCAGGCCGAGCTGGTGTCGCGCTACCGGCGCAAGCTCAGCATGGCGCTGAACTGAGCCCGTCCCATGCCCGACGCCATCCTGCTGAGCGCCGCGAAGATCCTGACCTTCCAGGGCGAAGCGCTGCTCACCAACGCCAGCGGGTTTTTCTTCCAGCGCGACGAGCGGCTGTTCCTGGTCACCAGCCGGCACGTGCTCTTTGACGCGCCCAGCGGGCATTTCCCCGACCGCATCGAGATCGAGCTGCACACCGATGCCGGGGATTTCGCCCGCTCGACCGGCTTTTCCATTCCGCTCTACCGCGAGGGCCTGGGCATCTGGCGCCAGGGGCAGGACGCGGCCGGCGACATCGACGTCGCGGTGATCGAGATCGAGCGCGGCGCGCTGCCGGCCACCGCCGTCTACCGGGCCTTCACCCCTCGCCACCTGCCCGAGCGGCTGGACCGGGTCGAAGTCGGCACGTCGCTGCTGGTGGTGGGGTTTCCGCTCGGCTTTCACGACACCCTGCACCACCTGCCGGTGGTGCGCCATGCCGTGATCGCCTCATCGTTCGGCCTGCGTTTTCAGGGACACGGCTATTTCCTCACCGATGCCCGCACGCACCGGGGCACCAGCGGGGCGCCGGTGGTCATGCGCGCGGCCACGCCGGCGGGCGATGCGCTCGGCGATCTGCCCTGGATGCTGCTGGGTGTGCACTCGGCCCGGCTCGATGTCGGCACGCGCGACCTGACCGTCGACGAGGCCCTGGGCCTGAACTGCGCCTGGTACGCCGACATCCTGATGACGCTGACCGCCTGAGCCCTGGCTCAGCGCGCCTGCTGCCGCGCCACCGCGCGCCGGTTGGTGGTGCGCAGGCGCGCGGCCAGGTCCACGGTCATGTTGGTCAGTAGCCGCTGCACGACCGCCGGGTGTTCGACGGCCAGTTCGTCGAAGGCGGCGCGGCTGAGCCTGCAGGCCTGCAGCCGGGTTTCGGCGACCACCGTGGCCGAGCGCGGCGCATGGTCCAGGAAGCCGATTTCGCCCACCGTCGTGCCCTGGCGCACCCCGGCCAGGCGCACGGTGCCCCCATCGGGCTGGGGCACGATCACGCTGGCCTGTCCGTCGATCACCAGCCAGATGTCGTCGCTGTGTTCGCCCTGACGCACCAGCGTTTCGCCGGCCTGGAATTCGTGCCAACTCATGCGCTCGAGCACCTGCGCCAGGGCATCGGCCTCCAGGCCCTGCAGCAGTGTGGCGACCTCTGCAGGCTCCTTCGCATCGGTGAGATCGGTCTGGTGCCGTTCGATCAGGCGGTTTTCTGCGGCTTCGAGGGCGTGGTCCAGATCCGGGTACAGCTCGGCGCCGGGCAGGCTCTGGCGCAACACCGGCCCGATCTCGCCCGGCCCCGGCCGGACCCCGGCGTGCAGCAGCTGCATGCCCAGGCGTTCGGCGTGCAGTTGCAGCCGCGCGACCACCTGGACCAGGCTGGTGTCGATGTCGCGCACCCGGGTCCAGTCCAGGATCGCCACCTGGATGTCCGAACCCATTTCACGCCGCACCAAGGCGTTGAGCAGACCGGCCGAGGCAAAGAACTGGTTCGCCTCCAGCTCGAACACCTTGATGGCCGAACCGTGCTGCGACAGCAGCCACTGTTCGGACCGCGAACGCGCGCAGTTCGAGCTGATCTGCTGGCCCGACCAGACCTGCCGCACCGGCTGGCGGGTGTTGCGGTGGGCGTGCAGCAGCAGACCCAGCAGCAGGCCGACGAACAGGCCGGCGACCATGTTGACCAGCAGCGACGCCGCCATCACGCCTCCGATGACGACCAGGTCTTCCCGCGCGTTGGCCGTCACCGGTCGCCGCCGCAGCCAGTGCAGCAACTGCCGGGAACTGGTACGGTCCCACATCACCCAGGCGTCGTACAGCATGGCCGCAGAGACGGCCACCAGGGGCAGCCAGGTCAGGGCGTGCGACAGGTAGAACAGGGCCGAGAACAGGGCCAGCCACAGAGCCACGGTCGGTTGCAGCGGAGCGCGTCGGCTGGCCGCCATGGACACCGTGGGTGCACCCGCCATGGGGGCAGAACCCGCGGCACCGGAGACCGTCAGCGCCAGCGATTGCAGCAGCTTGTCGCGCAGCCGCAGGCCCTGGCGGTCGTCGCTCTGGCTCAGCTGCTGGCCCACCACCACCGTGCTCATGAACATCAGGGTTCCGAGGATGAACCCGCTCTGCAGCACTTCCAGCGCAATGCGACCGCTGGCCACGCCGGGTGCGGTCAGGGCGGCAAAGTCGGCCAGTGTCGCGGGCAGCGACCACGAGAGACGGTCTGTGAGCATATGCAGCGGCCACCCCAGGCCCTGCAGCGCGAGCGCCAGCAGCACCCCCATGGCGAGGCCGGTGGTTGCCGCCGGCCAGCCCGGGCGCCAGCGCCGCACGGCCAGGGCCGTACCGAGGACCGCGGCCGCCAGCAGCAGGGGCAGCAGCGCCGGGGCGGCCACCTGCATCTGCTGCCAGATGACCTTGGGCTGGGACAGCAGGATGGCGATGCAAATGCTGTTGGTGAAACCGACGAACACCGGCGCCGGAATGAAGCGCGCGAAACGCTCGGCGCGCAGCAGCCAGAGCAGGCCCAGCACCAGACCGGCGACGACCAGCATCGCGCACATGGCCGCGATGCGGGTGGCTTCGGTGTTGGCCACCCCCCATTCCGGCAGGCGCTGGGCGAGTTGCAGTACCATCGCGGCCAGGGTGGCGGCTTCGAAGAAGCGCACCCCGAACAGCACCGGCCGCTGTGCATGGGCCGTTAGGGCGTTGCACAGCACCAGGCCCAGCCACCCGGCCAGCACCCCGTGCGCCAGCCACTGCGGCGCCACCAGGCTGTACAGGATCACCGTGCCGCTCAGCGTCAGCGGCACGGAGGCGGCCGTGCCCTCCAGCGCCGACGTCACCACCGTTCGGGTCTGCGGGTTCATGGGTTTGTTGGAGGGGTGGGGTGTGGTGAACTGGACCCCGGGCCGTGCTCAGCCGAGCAGACGCCTGAGGGCTTCCTGGTACTTTGCGGCGGTCTGCTCGATCACCTCGCGCGGCAGGCGCGGCGCGGGGGCGGTCTTGTTCCAGGGGCGGCCGTCCACGTGGGCGGTCTCCAGCCAGTCGCGCAGGAACTGCTTGTCGAAGCTGGGCGGGTTGCTGCCTTCTGCGTAGCTGTCGGCGGGCCAGTAGCGCGAGCTGTCGGGCGTCAGCACCTCGTCCATCAGCACCAGGGTGCCGTCCGTGTCCAGGCCGAACTCGAACTTGGTGTCGGCAATGATGATGCCCTTGGTGGCGGCGTATTCGGCGGCGGCCTGGTACAGGCGGATCGAGATGTCGCGGATCCTGGCGGCCAGCTCGGGGCCGATCATCTCCACGGTCTTTTCGAAGGTGATGTTCTCGTCGTGTTCGCCCATCTCGGCCTTGGCCGCCGGGGTGTAGATGGGCGCGGGCAGCTTGCTGGCGTTCTTCAGGCCTTCGGGCAGGGGCACGCCGCACACGCTGCGGCTGTCCTGGTATTCCTTCCAGCCGCTGCCGGCCAGGTAGCCGCGCACCACCGCTTCCACCGGGATCGGCTTGAGCCGCTTGACCAGCATCGAGCGGCCACGCACCAGCGGTTTTTCGGCGTCGCTCACCACGCTTTCGGGGTTGTCGCCGGTGAGGTGGATGGGGCAGATGTTCTGGCCCTTGGGGCCGAGCCTGTCGAACCAGAACAGGCTCAGTTTCGTGAGCAGTTCGCCCTTGCCGGGAATCGGCTCGCCCATGATCACGTCGAACGCGCTGATGCGGTCGGAGGCGACCATGAGGATGCGGTCGTCGCCCACGGCGTAGTTGTCGCGCACCTTGCCGCGCGCAAGCAGGGGCAGGGAGGTCAGGGCCGAGGTGTGCAGGGCAGGGGTCATGGCGGACAAAAGGGTGCTCTTGAAAAAGGGCCGGCGGCTGGGCCTGTTCGCGCCGATTATCGCAAGTGTGGGGCGGTTCGGGTGGGCCACCCTAAGCGGCGGGCTCGGTGATGCCCGGCGCTGCAACCGGGGCACCGGCGTCGGTGAACCCGCCGCGGTTGCCGGACTTGCTGCGGTACAGCGCGGCGTCGGCGTGCTCGAGCCATTGCTCGTGGTCGCGCATGCGGGTATCGGCCATGGCCGCGCCGAACGACAGTCGAATGGTCTGTTGCAGGGGGGGGTCCAGCAAGGCGGCGTCCAGCCGGGCCTGGACCCGCTGGGCAAAGCGAAGGGCTTCCTCGGACGTCGTGTCGCTGAGCAGGGCCACGAATTCGTCGCCGCCCAGGCGCGCGACGATGTCGCCCGTGCGGGCCGATCCGCCGAGCGCGGCCCCCATCTGGCGGATGACCTCGTCGCCCGCCGCGTGGCCGAACCGGTCGTTGACCTGCTTGAAGTCGTCGGCGTCGCAGATCACGAGGGTCATCGGCCGCGGGTGGCGCAGGAACTGGCTGAACGCCTGACGCAGCTGGGCATCGAAATGGCGCCGGTTGTATACGCCCGAGAGCGCATCGTGCTCGCTCAGGTAGCGCAGTTCGCGGCGGTTCTGCTTGAGCAGGTTGGTCTGTCGGTGCATGAGGCGGCCGACCAGCAGCGGGTAGACCATCAGCAGCGGCAGCGCGCCCAGTTGCGTGAGCAGGGCGCTTTCGGGCTGGAAGTGCCAGCCCCAGACGCCCACGCCGATCAGCAGGCCCAGGCCGTGTCCCACGAAGCCCAGCAGCAGCAGCCGGATCCCGCCACTGGTGATGCTGCCCAGGGACGTGGCCGCCAGCAGCGCCATGGTGGGCACGAAGCTCACCTGCACCGTGGCGATCCAGAAGCCCGCATGGACCGAGTCGAGCCAGAGGTTGATGAACTCGGCCCGCAACGGGCGGCTGGAACGCGACGCCCAGGCGTGGGCCAGGTGCGGCCAGACGAGACCGAAATAGACCAGGACCAGCCAGTAGAGCGCGTCGCGTGGTGCGGCGGGCGGTGCGCTCACGACGCAGACCCCCGAGAGGGCGAAACCGGCCACCCGCAGCGCGTAGATGGTGCGCACCAGTTCGGCACCCCGCGGCTTGGTCTGCGGGGCCTGGGCCATCACCGGCGGGGGTATGGGGTTCATTCGTACGATGATACTTTGCCCGGGCGATCGCCTGTCGGCCGGGTGCAACACCGGGCCCGGGCCCGGCTCAGGCGGCGGCCCGCTCGATGGGTGTCGGTGGGTGCTCGTCCAGGCTGAGCTGGCCGCGTCCGCTGGACTTGCTGCGGTAGAGCGCGGCGTCGGCGCGTTCCAGCCACTGGCCGTGGTCGCGCAGGCCCGGGTGCGCCATGGCGGCCCCGAAGGACAGGCTCATGTGCAGCGGTTCGGGGGCCGCCCGCATCAGCCCGTCGAGGGTGTCGCGCACGCGCCGGGCGTAGTGCATGGCCTGTTCAACATCGGTGTCGCTGAGCAGCACCACGAATTCGTCGCCGCCCAGGCGGGCCACCACGTCGCCCGCGCGGGCGCACCGCACCAGGGCCTCGGCGACCTGGCGAATGACCCGGTCGCCGGCCGCATGGCCGTGGCGGTCGTTGATCTGCTTGAAGTCGTCGGCGTCGCAGATCAGCAACGTCATGGGGCGGGGGTGGCGCTGGTACTGGTGGTGGGCCAGACGCAGGGCCTGGTCGAAGTAGCGGCGGTTGTAGACGCCCGACAGCGCATCGTGCTCGCTCTGGTGACGCAGTTCGCGCCGGCTCTGCTTGAGCTGGGTGGCCAGTCCGTACATCAGCCGTCCCATGAGCAGGGGGTAGATCAGCAGCAGGGGCAGCGCGCCCAGTTGCGCCGCGAGGCCGCTGGCCGGTTCGAACCGCCAGCCCCAGACCGCCCCCCCCAGCAGCACGCCCACGCCGTGCCCGGTCAGGCCCAGCAGCAGGAAACGGGTGCCGCCCACGGTGATGTTGCCCAGCGAAGTGGCCATCAGCAGCGTGGCCGAAGGGATGAGGCTGAAATCGATGGCGGCCATCCAGAAGCCCGCGTGCAGCGAGTCGACCCACAGGTTGATCCGTTCGGCCCGCAGGGGGTGGGCGGCGCGTGAGGCCCAGGCGTACGCCAGGTTGGGCCACACCAGCAGGGTGTAGAGGCCCAGCACCCAGTACAGGACGTGGGAGTCGCGCCCGGGCAGAGCGGTAAGAACGCACAGCCCGCACAGTGCCACCCCGACGATGCGCGGCAGGTACACGCGCCGCACCAGTGCGCGGCCCTGCGGCCTGGGTGGGGTCGGAGGGGAGGCGCCGGTGTCCTGCATGGGTGGATGTTAACGGCGCCCCCAGCAGCCGGGGTCAGGTCACCCGTTGGGCCAGTTCGCCCCGGGCGTATTGTTCGGCCATCACTGCCAGCGGCACGCCCTTGACCTTCGCGCCCTGGCCCTCGCAGCCGAATTCCAGGTAACGCTGCTTGCAGATGGCCTTGGCGGCCTCGCGCGCGGGCTTCATCCACTCGCGCATGTCGAACTTGTCCGGGTTCTCGGCCTGGAACTGGCGCACCGCGGCGGTCATGGCCAGGCGGATGTCGGTGTCGATGTTGATCTTGCGCACGCCATGCTTGATCGCTTCCTGGATCTCGGCCACCGGCACGCCGTAGGTCTGCTTCATCTGGCCGCCGTAGCGGTTGATGAGGGCCAGCAGGTCCTGCGGCACGCTGGAGGAGCCATGCATTACCAGGTGGGTGTTGGGGATGCGGGCGTGGATTTCCTTCACCCGCGAGATCGCCAGGATGTCGCCGGTGGGCGGGCGGCTGAACTTGTAGGCGCCGTGGCTGGTGCCGATGGCGATGGCCAGCGCGTCGAGCTGGGTCGCCTGCACGAAGCGGGCGGCTTCCTCGGGGTCGGTCAGCATCTGCGAGTGGTCGAGCTTGCCCTCGGCGCCAATGCCGTCTTCCTCGCCGGCGTCGCCGGTCTCCAGGTTGCCCAGGCAGCCCAGTTCACCCTCCACCGTGACACCTACCCGGTGCGCCATCTCGACCACCTTGCGCGTCACGTCGACGTTGTAGTCGAAGGAGGCCGGGGTCTTGCCGTCCTCCATCAGCGAGCCGTCCATCATGACCGAGCCGAAGCCCAGGTCGATCGCGCCCTGGCAGACCTTGGGGCTGGTGCCGTGGTCCTGGTGCATGACCAGCGGGATGTGCGGGTAGGCCTCGACGGCGGCCTGGATCAGGTGCTTGATGAACGACTCGCCCGCGTACTTGCGCGCGCCGGCGCTGGCCTGCAGGATGACCGGGGCGCCGACCTCGTCGGCCGCGGCCATCACGGCCTGCACCTGTTCCAGGTTGTTGACGTTGAAGGCCGGAATGCCGTAGCCGTGCTCGGCGGCGTGGTCGAGCAGTTCGCGCATGGAAACGAGCGCCATGGAGATCCCCTAGAAAAGTTGGTAACCGGGTGGTAACTCGCCCGATTTTACCGGTGGGGTGGCGCCCGCAGCGGGCGGCGGCTCAGGCCGCGCGGCAGATCTTGAGCATGTTGGTGCCGCCCGGCGTGCCCATGGGTTCGCCGCAGGTGATGGCGTAGACGTCGCCCGACTCCATGATGCCGCGCGCCTTGAGGTGGTCCTCGGCCTGCTTGAGCGCGGTGTCGCGGTCGGCGCTGGTGTCCATGAGCAGCGGACGCACGTTGCGGTAGATCGCCATGCGGCGTTGCGCCGACTGGCGCGAGGTCAGGGCGTAGATCGGGATGCCCACCTTGTGGCGGCTCATCCACAGCGCGGTCGAGCCCGAATCGGTCAGGGCCACGATGGCCTTGGCGCCCAGGTGGTGCGCGGTGAACAGCGCGCCCATGGCGATGGACTGGTCGATGCGCGAGAAGGTCTTGCCCATGAAGTCGGACTCGAACTCGTGCTCGTCGGCTTTTTCTGCGGCCTCGCAGATGTTGGCCATTTCCCGCACCGTCTGCAGCGGGTACTTGCCGGCGGCGGTCTCGGCGCTGAGCATCACGGCGTCGGTGCCGTCGAGCACCGCGTTGGCCACGTCGCTGACCTCGGCGCGGGTGGGCACCGGGTTGACGATCATGGACTCCATCATCTGCGTGGCCGTGATCACGAACTTGTCGTGGTCGCGGGCCATCCGGATCATGCGCTTCTGCAGCGCCGGCACGGCCGCGTTGCCCACCTCCACCGCCAGATCACCGCGCGCGACCATGATGCCGTCGCTGGCGCGCAGGATGTTCTCCAGTTCGGGTATGGCCTCGGCGCGCTCGATCTTGGCGACCAGGCCCGGCCTGTGGCCGGGCGGGCAGGCCACCTGGCACAGCTGGCGGGCGAGCTCCATGTCGGTGGCGGTCTTGGGAAAGCTCACGGCCACGTAGTCGGCCAGCAGGCCCATGGCGGTCTTGATGTCCTCCATGTCCTTGGCGGTGAGCGCCGGCGCCGTGAGGCCGCCGCCCTGCTTGTTGATGCCCTTGTTGTTGGACAGCTCGCCGCCGATGGTCACCGTGGTGTGCACCGCGGCCCCCGCGACGCGCTCGACCTTGAGCACGATCAGCCCGTCGTTGAGCAGCAGGGTGTCACCGGGCTTCACGTCGCGCGGCAGCTCCTTGTAGTCCAGGCCCACGCCCTGCAGGTCGCCGGGGGCGGTGCGGTCGGCGTCGAGCACGAAGGGCGCGCCGGCTTCAAGCATCACCTTGCCCTCGGCGAACTTGCCCACGCGGATCTTGGGGCCCTGCAGGTCGGCCATGATGGCCACCTCGCGGCCGGCGCGCTGCGCGGCCTCGCGCACCAGCCGGGCGCGCTCGATGTGGTCCTGCGCGGTGCCGTGCGAGAAGTTCAGGCGCACCACGTTGACGCCGGCATGGATCATGGCCTCCAGCAGGGCCGGGTCGCTGGAGGCGGGCCCGAGGGTGGCAACGATCTTGGTGGCGCGCAGGTGCATGAAGGTCTCCGGTCAACGGCTTTTGTAATTCGGTTACGGCGATTATCGGGGTTTATGGTTACAGCCGTGTTTCAAGTTGGTCCGGTCCCAGCCCGGCCCCGCCGGGCCTTGGCGGCCTGTTCAGGCCCGCCTTGCCAGCACCTCGAAGGCCGGCAGGGTCTTGCCCTCGAGCACCTCCAGGAAGGCGCCACCGCCGGTGGAGATGTAACCCACC
>FWPV01008430.1_pt1 | contig 18038 bp, 13 predicted proteins | sample 2228371 | NCBI WGS metagenome assembly FWPV01 (sample SAMEA103939776, study PRJEB20133) | metagenome | reverse complement strand
ACAGCCAGTTTCTCGACGATGTCGGGCAGCCAGATGAAATCATCTATGTACACGTATTATCCCTGCCTCATTTGCGCTCGTTACGCTGGCTAACTCGTAATTAGGCGGACCCGCCTATCTCCCCGGCGCACTGGGGGCGCCTCGCCGCATAAGCACCCTCATGAAGGATGTTAGGCGGCATCCTCGCCCCCCTATTCACCCCAGGCGGGATGTTCGGCAGAATCATCTTCGCGAGATAACGCTCTGTGAACCCGATTGTAGCACGGTGATATTGCCCTGACAAGCAAGGCCGGCCCCATGACCCCATCGCCAAGGCCACAGAATGGCGAGAAGAGATGAAACTGGCGCTGTCGCTGCGCTGTCGCTGCGCTGTCGCTGCGCTGTCGCTGCGCTTACGGGTGCTTGGGAGCGCTGCCAACGAAGTACACCCGGGCGGGAGTCCGAAGCCGGCACGATCCCGCTGGCGCTCAAGGCGACGGAAAGCACGGTCACCTCCGCGAGACGCCTTGGGGCTCAGCCACCGGCGCGCTTGAAAACCACTCCCCTTGTGGTATAATCTTATCGTCATCGCCGATCTGCCCATGCCCACGCAAGCCATAAGACATCCCGTCAGGCTGACAAGCGGCTCAATCCCTGCACCCGCGAGCTTTGTCGGCAATCGTCCACCAGGGGAGTAGCTGCCGTCGTCCAGCCTCTCGTGGGCATCTCCACAAAACAAGATCATGGGAACCAGCTAACACGGCAAAGCTACCGATCTCGTCTTGGATCTCAGTGACGATGCTCCTGCCCCGTTGCAGCAACCATACAAGATCCTGGAGAACCATGGCCGAGCCAACGTCTGATATCATCCTGCGAATCAATGACCTGCGGACCTATTTCTTCCTTGAGAAGGCGACCGTGCGCGCCGTGGACGGCGTCACCTTCGCGCTGAAGAGGCGATCCGTCCTGGGGCTGGTGGGCGAGAGCGGCTGCGGCAAGAGCATCACGGCGATGTCGATCATGCGCCTGATCAAAAGCCCCCCCGGCAAGATCGTGGGCGGAGAGATCCTGTTGTACCGCAACGGGCAAAGTCCGGTCGATCTGGCCAAACTGGAGGCGAACGGCCCCGAGATGCGCGAGATCCGCGGCGGCGAGATCGCGATGGTCTTCCAGGAGCCGATGACCTCGCTCAACCCGCTGTTCTCCGTCGGCGACCAGATCGCCGAGACGATCATGCTCCATCAGAAGGTCAGCCGACGCGAGGCGATGGACCGGGCTTTGCAGATGCTGCGCAAGGTCCAGATCGCCGACCCGGAGCGTCGGCTGAACGAGTATCCACATCAGCTCAGCGGCGGCATGCGCCAGCGCGTCATGATCGCCATGGCGCTCTCCTGCAACCCCTCCATCCTCATCGCCGATGAGCCGACCACCGCCCTGGATGTGACGGTCCAGGCCCAGATCCTCGACCTGATGCGCGACCTGCAACGGGATTTCGGGTCGAGCATCATCATCATCACCCACAACCTGGGCGTCGTCTCCCAGATGGCCGATTACGTGGCGGTCATGTATCTGGGCAAGATCGTGGAGTACGCGCCGGTGCGCGCGCTGTTCCATCTTCCGCTCCATCCATACACGGAAGGGCTGCTCAACTCGGTTCCCGTCTTGGGACGCAAGGGGCAGAAAGTCCTGGTGCCGATCGAAGGCATGGTCCCTGCGCCAACGGAGGAGATTCCCGGCTGCGCCTTCGCCCCGCGCTGCCCCAAGGCCATGGACATCTGCACCGCACAGCAGCCGGCGCTGCTCGAGCAGGCGCCCGAGCACCTGGTGGCATGTTGGCTGCATGCGCCGAAGAGCTGAGGGAAGGAGGTGATCGGCGAGCGAACTCGTTGTTGGTCTGTATCGCTATCAGCCTGGATGCGGCGTACTCAGGCCAGAGTATGGTCAGGTCTCGGATCGCGGTAGTCTCCTTATAGAGTGTTGCCGGGCATTTTACCGTGGAGGGCGCCAAGTTCGCAGAGAATCTTCCTGAACCCCTCGGCGGTCTCTGCGGCCTCTGCGGTTGAAAAGTGGCCTGTTCCTTATAACAACACTCGAGAGCGAGACTGCCCGGATCGCCGCCCGAGACAATCTCTCGCTTCTATGGAGTCAAGGAGGATCCCATGAAGTCCCGACATTGGCTGTTGAACCTGTCGCTTGCCATCGTGTTGGTAGTCCTCGCTGGCTGCGCAGGCGGACCAGCGACCCCGCCGCCCGCGGCCGAGGAGGCGGCGCCGCCCGCGGCCGAGGCGCCAGCGGCAGAAGAGGCGCCCACCCCCACCGCCCCGCCCGAAGAGAAGCCAGCCGCCGTCGAGCTGCAAGGCCCCATCCCCTATCCCGAGCCGCCTGCGCTCGAGGTGGGCGGCGAGCCAGTGAAGCGCCAGCCGATCAGCGAGATCGTGACCTATAAGGCGCTGCCCGAGTACAAGGAGCCAGCCTGGGTCACCGAGCTGGTCAACCAGGGGAAGCTTCCGCCGGTGAAAGAGCGCCTGCCCAAAGAGCCGCAGGTCATCCTGACATCCGGCATGGCCGACGGCATCGGCGTCTACGGGGATGTGGGTCGGTTCTTCTCGGCCTGCCCCACCGCGGGCTGGAACTTCATGGCTGGCACCACCGCTGGCTGGTTCGGCATCGAGCACTACTCGTACGCCTACCAGGCGCTGGTCCTGACGGGACCGCTGTGGCGCGTGGATCAGGACATCGACCCGTTCCCCAACCTGGCCAAGAGCTGGGAGTGGTCGGAGGACGGCACCCAGTTGACCATGCACCTGATCGAGGGCGCCAAGTGGTCGGATGGGCAGCCGTTCACGGCGGACGATGTGATTTTCACCTGGGAAGATTACATCAGCGATCCCAACGTCAACTCCTGGCGTAAGGCGGACGCCTTCGCCTTCGGCGGCGTGCCGGCCAAGCTGGAGAAGGTCGACGACTACACCATCCGCTGGACCTTCGGCGTCCCCAAGCCGCCGCAGGCGCTCTACCTGATGGACTATCCCGATTTCATGGTGTTCCCGGCTCATATCTTCAAGCCGCTGCACCCGAAGTACAACCCGAACACCGACTACAAGACCTTCGCCAACACCCCGGCGCCGCAGGACCTGCCACAGATCACGATGGGGCCGTTCGCGGCGGTCGAGTACAAGACGGACGAGCTCCTGATCATGCGCCGCAACCCCTACTTCTGGAAGGTGGACGAGGCAGGCCAGCAATTGCCCTACTTCGACGAGATCCAGTATCAGAAGGGGCCGAGCGGCACGGGCCGCACGCTGTGCGTGATGGCCGGCGGCTGCGATCAGGACAACCTGGAGAACCCCAGCGTCTTCGTCGAGGCGCTGAAGAAGGCCGCCGAGCCTGATGCGCCCAACAAGATCACCTGGGGGCCTGAGACCCTGGGCTACTGGCTGGCGCTCAACCTCTCGGCCGACCTGGGCGTGAAGGACGAACGAGACGCAGCGGTGCGCCAGCTCTTCCGCGACCTGCGCTTCCGCCGGGCGCTGACCCAGGCGATCGACCGCGAGGGGATCACCCAGGCCATCATGCGCGGCCCCTTCCTGCGGCCATGGCCGGGCGGCATCTACCCCGGTTCGCCGGAGTTCGATCGGGAGTCGGTGGTCTACTATCCCTACCATCCCGAGACCTCCAAGGCGCTGCTGGCTGAACTGGGCCTCAAAGACACCGACGGCAACGGCATCCTCAACTGGACCAGCGGCCCCATGGCCGGGCAGGACCTGATCCTGGCCATGAGCGCCAGCCAGGACGCCATCGAGACCGTCAACATCGCCGAGGCGCTGGTCAACCAGTTCGGGCAGATCGGGATCAAGGTCAACATGCGGCCGAAGACCTCCGACGCCCTGAACGAGGAGAGCCAGAGCGGCCAGTGGGACATGACCGTCAGCCGCGGCGGCCAGGAGTACGCGCTGCCGCACACCCGCGCCACGGAGATCGCGCCGATCACCAAGAACGCTCCGGGCTGGCATCGTGAGGGCGACAAGCCGCGGCAGCTCCTGCCCTTCGAGGAAGAGCTGGTGAAGATCGTGACCCAATACAGCTTGTCCTGGGACCCGGCCGAGCGCAAGCAACTGATGTTCCAGTACAACAAGATCTTCACCGAGAACGTCTACAACATCGGCATCTTCATCGGCCGCTACGGCGAGAACCTGTCCAAGCGCTTCAAGAACGTCAACCCCGGCCTGCCCGCCTTCCTATACGACTGGACCGAGGGCAATATCTTGCTGGAGCAGGTGTGGACGCCCGTAGAGCTGCAGAAGCCGCAAGTCCGGCCGAACACGATCCCGGTGTATGAAGGCTCGGCGCTGTACAAGCTCATCGGCAAGTAACCCGTAGACAGCCCTGCCGCTTCTCCGGACAGGGCGCAGGTGCACGGCCGTGCGCTTCCCCAGGCGCGGCCGTGCACCGCTGAATTTAGGTGTTTGGCTCCGCGCGTTTCCAGGCCATCTCTTTGTGTCGTAAAGGCGAAAGATGATCAACTACATCTTGCGCAGGCTCGTGATCTCGATCTTCCTCTTGATCGGAGTGGGGATCGTCTCCTGGACCGTGATCCAGTTGCCGCCAGGGGATTTCGCGACCACTTACGAGACGTTCTTGATGAATCAGGGTGGGATGACCCAGGATGAGGCCAAAGCGGCCGCTAACCGGCTGCGGGCGCAACTGGGACTTGATCAACCGCAGTGGATCCAGTATCTCAACTGGATGAAGGGGATCGTCACGCAGGGGAAATTCGGCTATTCCTTCGCGTACCGCCGCGATGTGGGGCAACTGATCGGGGAGCGTCTGGGCTATACGCTGCTGTTGGCGCTGGCGGCGCATGCGATCTCGACTTTTGTGGGCATCTTCATAGGCATCTACGTCGCGCAACGTAAATATAGCTTGGCAGACAATATCGCTTCCGTATTTGCTTTTGTGCTGGCGTCCGTCCCGCGCTTCTGGATCGCTCTGGTCATCGTCTATACCCTGGTGTTTACGTTCAACCAACACCACATCACCTCGTTCTTCTCGCCGCAGTACGCCCTGGCGCCATGGTCGTGGGCGAAGGTGTGGGATTTCATCACACACGTGTGGCCGGTGGTGTTCATCGCTGGCCTGGGGGGCGTCGCGCGCAACATGCGCGTCATGCGCGGCAACCTGCTCGATGTGCTCGACCTGCAGTACGTGACCACAGCGCGCGCCAAGGGGCTGGAAGAACGCAAGGTCATCGGCCGCCATGCGGTACCCAACGCCTTGCACCCTATCCTGGCCTATCAGGGCACGGTTCTGCCGTACATGCTGCAGGGCGAGCTGGAGGCAGCGATCGTGCTGGGGATCCCGACCTTAGGCCCACTCTTCTACGAATCGCTTGTCAATCAGGACATTTACATTTCCGGTGGCTTGCTGTTCATCTACGCTGTGCTGATCATCATCGGCAACTTGTTGTCCGATATTTCTCTGGCATTGCTGGACCCACGCATTCGCTATACCTAGGGTCGATACGTAAAGAGGGACGCAACGACCGTCCGTCGCACCCACGGGTAACGACCGCCCGTCGCACCCGCGGGCAACGACCGCCCGTCGCACGCACGGTGGTAGAGACGTTGCAATGCAACGTCTCCCATGGTGGTGAGACGTTGCAATGCAACGTCTCTACCTTCGGGAGTAGGAACCGATGGCAATCGAAAAGACCCACGACCCCACCAAGCGCCCGGACGCTTCCGCCGACCAGGCCCTCATCGGCGAGTTCGAAGAACACGAGAGCTACGCGCAGCTCGTCTGGCGTCGCTTCCGCCGGAGCAGCGCGGCGCTGGCGGGAGCGGCGCTGGTGTTGGGATTGATGATCATGGCGATCGCAGCCGAATTCTTCTCGCCCTATCCGCTGAATGAGATCAACCTGAAAGACACGTTCATCGCGCCCACGCGCATCCGGGTGATCGACGCGCAAGGGCGCTGGCACCTGCGCCCCTTCGTCTACGAACAGGAGCTGACGATCGATCCCAAGACGTTTGAGCCGATCTGGACAGAGAACACGGAGAAGATGTATCCCATCAAACTCTTCGTGCAAGGATGGGAGTACAAGATCCTTGGCATCATCCCCAGCCGGCTGCACCTGTTCGGCGTCGAAGGGGAAGGGCGCATCCACATTATGGGGACCGACAAATTCGGGCGCGATCTCTTCGGCAAGTCGTGCGAAGCCGGACGCATCTCGCTGACGATGGCGCTCTTCGGTACGCTGGTGAGCGTCACCATCGGATCAGTCCTGGGGGTCACATCGGGCTACTACGGCGGGCGGGCGGACGAGCTGATCCAGCGCTTCGTGGAATTCGTCAATTGCTTCCCACAACTGCCCCTCTGGATGTCCCTGGCGGCCATCGTGCCCCGCACGTGGGATTCCTTCCGCATCTTCGTGATCATGGCATTCATCTTCGCCCTCCTCTCCTGGACGACGCTCGAACGGGAAGTGCGCAGCAAGGTGATGGCGCTGCGAGCAACCGACTTCATCATGGCCGCCAAAGAGGCCGGCGCCTCCGACGCGCGCATCATTTTCATCCACCTGTACCCGAACTCGTTGAGCCACGTGCTGGTCATCCTGACCCTCACCATCCCTTCGATCATCCTGGCCGAGGCGTTCCTGAGCTTCCTGGGGATCGGCATCCAGGAGCCGCTGGTGAGCTGGGGCCTCCTCATGCGCAACGCGCAGAACATCCAGACGTTGGGACAATACCCCTGGATGATGACGCCGGTGTTCTTCATCATCGCTGCGGTGCTGGGCTTCAACTTCTTGGGCGATGGGCTACGCGACGCCGCGGACCCCTATTCTGTGATGTGATGGGAGCAGGACCGATGGGTTCACGAGGTTGGTCGATCTGCGCGCTGGCGCTCGGTGGGCTTCTGCTGCTGGCATCGGGCAGCATCGCTGGCGCGGCCGCTGCCCTGGCCGAGTCGGCCACGCCCACGCCGACTCACGGGCTGGCGTCGCCCCACAATACGCCCTCCGATGCGGTCGTCGGCATCGTACAAGACGCCAACGGGCCGATCGCGGGCGCCGTGGTCCGCGTCCAGCTCACCGAAAACAAGACGACGACCGCGCCCGACGGCCGCTTCACGCTGCGCGGGATCACCGAGACAGGGACGATCACGATCACCGCCTGGTCGCCTGGCTATTACGTAGGATGGACGACCGCTGTCGCCGGGACGACGCCGATCACGATCACGATGAAGCCTCACTATACGACGGACAACCCTGCGTATGACTGGTTCGAGTTCGAAGGCCGCAAGGGGTCAGCCGCCTGCGCGCTCTGCCATACCCAATATCCAGAGTGGGCCGCGGATGCGCACGCCCAGGCCGCCGTCAACCCGCGCTTCCTCTCGTTGTACAGAGGAACGGACATCCACGGCAACCCAAGCCCGCTGACGCGCTTCGACAGCGACGGCAAGCCGCAGCCCCTCGCGCCCGATGAGCCATACTACGGCCCGGGGTTCCGCCTGGATTTCCCCAACCGGGCCGGCAACTGCGCGGCCTGCCATACCCCCATGGCCTCCAAAATCCCCAACACGCAGAACTGCGGCTGGTCCGGGTGCCACACGGACGTGACGACCGAATGGTCGCGCGGGATCATTCCGACAGCCCCCTCGCCCCTGGACCTGTCGGGCACAGCGGCGGAGGGGATCGGCTGCGACTTCTGCCACAAGATCGGCGAGGTGTATCTTGACCCGAAGACCGGCCTGCCCTATCCGGACATGCCGGGGATCCTCTCGATGCGATTGTATCGGCCTCAAGAGGGGCAACAGCTCTTCTTTGGGACGTTCGACGACATCCCGCGTCGCGATACCTATCTTCCTTTGGAAGAGGACAGCGCCTTCTGCGCGCCATGTCATTACGGCGTCTTCGGCGGGATCGTGGGCAGCGGGACCGTCAAGGACGGGATCGACATCTACACGTCCTACGAGGAGTGGCTGAACAGCCCGTACAGCGACCCCGAGACGGGCCAGACGTGCCAGGATTGCCACATGCCCGTCAGCGCCCTCGAGTACATCGTGTATCCCGAGCGGGGCGGTCTCCCACGTCCTGGTCGCCTCCATGACCATCGTATGGCGGGGGCGTCCGACCCGGAACTGCTGCAGAACGCCGTCACGCTGACGACGACTGCCCAGCTCCAGGATGGGGCGTTGCACGTCGTGGTGGCGATCACCAACGATAAGACGGGGCACCATGTCCCCACCGACGTGCCCTTGCGCCACATGATCCTGGTCGTGGAGGCGTTCGACGCCGATGGGAGGCGCCTGACGCCGAGCGAGGGGCCAACGCTGCCGGAATGGGCGGGCAACTACGCTGGCGCCGCCGGCAAGATATACGCTCGCGTCCTGCAGGATGAATGGACGGGCGAGGCGCCCACGGCAGCGTACTGGCGCCCCGTCAAGGAGATCGCGGACACGCGCCTGGCGGCCTTCGCGACGGACGTCACCGAGTACGTGTTTCCCGTCGACGGCGCGCGCCCCGCCACAGTGGAGGCGCGGCTGATCTTCCGCCGCGCCTATCAGAAGCTGATGGAGCAGAAGGGATGGCAGGACCCCGACGTCGTGATGGAACAGGCGCGCGTGACCGCGCTGCCGTGAGCCGGGCGCGGCCGTCGGCGCAACGGCGCCAGCAGCTCGACAGCCAGGCAAGGGGCCAGCGATGACCGATCATGAGACCGTCTCGCGCGAGCGCCGAGGCGGAGTCCATCTCGAATGGAGACAGTACGAGGACATGGAAGCCAACAACGTCATCCTTGACGTGAAGCATCTGAAGCAGCACTTCCCCATCTATCGCGGTCTCTTGCAGCGCGTGGTCGGGCACATCAAGGCCGTCGATGACGTGAGCTTCTTCGTTCGCGAGCAAGAGGTGCTGGGCCTGGTTGGCGAGAGCGGTTGCGGGAAGACCACCGCCGGGCGAACGATCCTGCGCCTCTACGAGCCTACGGGCGGCGAGATCTGGTTCCGCACGCGGTCCGGCGATTGGGTCAACATCGCCGAGTTGGACCAGAAGCAGATGAAGCCGCTGCGCCAGGAGATGCGCATGATCTTCCAGGACCCCTTCAGCTCGCTGAACCCCCGCATGACCGTGCGCGACATCATCGGGGAGCCGTTGCTGATTCATGGCGTGGCGCGCGGCAAGGCGGTCGAGGATCGCGTGGCTGAGCTGATGACGCAGGTGGGCCTGGACCCCAACTACATGCGACGCTACCCGCACGAGTTCTCCGGTGGACAACGCCAGCGCATCGGCATCGCGCGCGCGCTGGCGCTCAACCCGCGGCTGATCGTCGCCGACGAGCCGGTGTCCGCGCTGGACGTGTCGATCCAGGCCCAGGTGCTCAATCTGCTCCAGGAGCTGAAGGATCGCCTGGGGCTGACCATGATCTTCATCGCCCACGACCTCTCCGTCGTCGAGCACACCAGCGACCGCATCGCGGTCATGTACGTGGGGAAGCTGGTGGAGATGGCGCGCACGACCGACATCATCCGGCAGCCGCTCCACCCCTACACGGAAGCGTTGCTGTCGGCGGTGCCGCCCGCCGATCCGGACATTCGGCTGCAGCGCATCGTCCTGGAAGGCGAGGTGCCCAGCCCGGCGAATCCGCCATCGGGCTGCATCTTCCATCCACGCTGCCGTTACGCCCAACCGGTCTGTCGGACGGAAGCGCCTCAGATGGTGGAGGTCCAACCCGACCGCTTCGTCAGTTGCCATTTTGCGGCAGAGCTGGAATTACAGGGGGTCAAGGCGTGACTGTGAGCATCTCCCGAAGGATAGGCGCCTGCCTGGCTTACTTGCTGCCCCTCATCGGGTGGCTCTATGCGCTGATCGTCCATCGACGGGACCGGTTCGTCCTGTTTCACGTGCGCCAGGCCGCGAGCATCGTGCTCGTCCCGCTCGCGCTCACTGTGGCATGGGCGATCATCGGGTGGCTCCTGGCCCTGACGCCAGTGGGAGGCCCCCTGACGGCGGGACTGTTCAGCCTCGCCCTGGTCGCGTACCTTGTAGCGGCGGTGGACTGGATCATCGGCCTGGTCCAGGCCGCCACAGGACAGGCGGAACCTGTGCCGATCCTGGGCAGGGTGGCGTTGCGCTTCCCGCTTCCGGCGTCCTCGCGGTGAACTCCTCCGCGAGGAAAGCCCTTTCCTCGCTCCTGAAGTTTGATGGTATAATTGTGTGCGATTATCTCTGGGTGGTCTCCCGCTTGAGCATTGATGGCGAGATTTACTGCCAAGGCGCTGAGGCCACAGAGTCTTCTTCTGTTTCTCAGCGTTTCTCTGCACCTCTGCGATGCACAAACAGCCCATCAACACTTTACAGGGGGAGCTGACCATTTCTGCGCAGGAGAACAAGGATGGTCGAGACCAAGGGCCAGCGTATCCTGGGGATCCGCAAACCGATCTTGATCGAGAACCTGTGGTTCTACTTCTTCATAGCGCCGTGGCTGTTCGGGTTTCTCGTCTTCACCGCCGGGCCGATGATCGCCTCCATCGTGATCTCGTTCATGCGCTGGGAGCTGCTGTTGCCGCCCGAGTTCGTGGGCCTCAGCAATTGGACGCGCATGTTCAGCGACCCGCTCTTTGTACAGTCGCTGAAAGTCACGACGGTGTATACGATATTTAACGTGCCGGTCGGACTGGTCGCCTCGTTCCTGCTAGCCCTTCTGATGAACGCGCGCGTGCGCGGCATCGCCTTCTTCCGCACGCTCTACTACCTTCCCTCGCTCGTCTCCGGCGTCGCGGTGGCCATGTTGTGGACGTGGCTGTTCAACCCTAAGTTCGGCCTCATCAACTGGCTGCTGCATCTGGTGGGCATCCCAGGGCCTGGCTGGATCTTTTCCGCGCAATGGGTGCTGCCCTCGTTTGTTCTGATGAACCTGTGGGGCGTCGGCGGCGGCATGGTGATCTATCTGGCAGGCTTGCAGGGCATCCCGACCGAACTGTACGAGGCGGCGGACATCGACGGGGCGGGGTGGAGCAGCAAACTGTGGAACATCACCATCCCCATGGTGTCGCCAGTCATCCTGTTCAATCTGATCATCGGCATGATCAATTCCTTCCAGGTGTTCACCCAGGCCTACGTCATGACCAAGGGCGGCCCAGGCAACGCCAGCCTCTTCTATGTCCTCTATCTGTATCGCAACGCCTTCCAATATTTCCAGATGGGGTACGCCTCGGCGCTGGCCTGGGTATTGTTCGCGATCATCGCGTTCTTCACGTTTCTGGTGTTTCGGACCTCGCGCGATCGCGTTTTCTATCAGATGTAGTCGTCGCCGCGACGGACGAACCTCATCGCGAGGCAGTCCTGGCCAGGTTCATCGGCCAGGGCGCGTGGATTGCTGAAGCCTGTTTGATCGGGGAGTACGCATGGCGCAAGCAGAAGCTCGCTCTTTGGTGCAACCTCGCAGCACGACGTGGACGGCCGCGCGCGTGCAGAGGTTTCTGCGCACGGCGCTCATCTATGTCATCCTGCTGGCAGGCAGCGTCGTCTTTACGATCCCGTTCCTATGGATGATCTCCAGTTCGCTCAAGACGCAGGTGGAGGTGTTCGTCTTCCCGCCGCGTCCCCTGCCCAAGGTCTTTCATTGGGAAAACTACCCTGACGCCCTGACCGCCGTGCCGTTCGGCCGGTACTTCCTCAACAGCCTTTTCGTCTCGGGCATGGTGGTGGTAGGAACGGTGCTCTCCTCTTCCATGGTGGGGTATGGCTTCGCGCGCGTGCGCGGATGGGGACGCAATGTCCTCTTCGCCATCGTCCTGGCGACGATGATGCTGCCCAACCAGGTCACGATGATCCCCACCTTCCTGATCTTCCGCAAGCTGAACTGGATCAATACCTTTGCGCCGCTGACGGTGCCGTTCTTCTTCGGCAGCGCCTTCAACATCTTCCTGTATCGCCAGTTCTTCATGGGCATCTCCAGCGAGATCTCGGACGCTTCCAAGATCGACGGCTGCAATCATTTCAGCACGTACTGGCGCATCATCATGCCGATGTCCCAGGCCGCGACCGCCACGATCGCCATTCTGGCCTTCTTCTGGTCGTGGAACGAGTTCCTGCTGCCTCTGATCTATCTCAACGCCGATCGTCTCTACACGGTGCCGTTGGGCCTGGCCATGTTCCAGCAGTTCTATGATGTGCAAACGCCATGGCACTGGCTGATGGCAGCGTCGGTCGTAGCCGTGCTGCCCCTGATCATCATCTTCTTCCTGGCGCAACGCGTCTTCGTGCAGGGGATCGTGATCACAGGGGTGAAGTGAAAGCGCGCTGGGTCAGCTCTTCTCTGCTTCCCCCTGACATCTCTTTTTGGGAGGAGGAACCTGATGTCTGAGCACCATCTGTCGCGTCGTGAGTTCCTGAAGTTCGCTGGCGTCGGCATGGCCGGGGCAGCCCTGGCTGCCTGCGCGCCGGCTGCGCCGGCTGCGCCCGCTGCGGAGGGCGCAGCCGCGCCCGAGGCCAAGCCAGCCGCCGGCGGGGTCACTCTGCAATACTACGTGGGCTTTGGCGCGGGCGGCAACCCCGAACAGATCTCAGCCGTCAAGGAGCTGTTCGCCAAGTTCGTGAGCGCCTCGGGCGGCGCTGTGGCGGCGGTCGAGCCGCTCGTCGTGCCCTGGGCCGAGGCGCCGCGCAAGTTCCAGACGATGGTCGCTGGCGGCACCCCGCCCGACGTCATCACGATGGGGATGAGCCAGTGGGACTTCGCCGCCAAGGGCGCGTTCGTCGACATCAACCCCCTGGCGGAGAAGGACGGCATCAACCTCAAGGACGAATGGGATCAATCGGCCATCGCCGCCTACACGGTGATCCCCAAGAACAACCTGCTGTACGGGTTGCCCTTCGGCCTCAACGACATGTGCATGGTCTACAACAAGACCCTCTTCGAGAAGCTAGGGGTGGCGGCTCCACCCAAAGACTGGAAGGATGAATCCTGGACCTGGGACGCCTTCATCGAGACAGCCCAGAAGTTGAGCACGGGCGAAGGCATGGAGCGCACCTGGGGCGTCCTGGGCATCGGCGCCAACTGGAACCTGCCCTGGTGCTATGGCGGCGCCTGGGTGGACGAAGCGTTGGAGAAGATCATCATCGACCAGGAACCATCGATGAAGGGCTTCCAGCTTAACTACGACCTGATCCACAAGTACAAGGTCATGCCGACGCAGGCCGAATCGCAGGCCCTCGCCAACGGCTTCCTCAGCGGCCAGGTCGGCATGACGGCCACCGGCTCCTGGGACGCCGGCACCTGGATGCAGATCGAGGAGTTCGAGTGGGACCTCGTCCCCGTGCCCTGGGCGCCGGGCACCGACATCACCAAGCGCGCCAGCCCCTACTATCCCGACGCGCTGGTGATCTCCTCCAAGAACGCCGTCGAACAGTCGTGGGCGCTGGTGAAGTTCATGATCCTCGACGACGACAACTACAAGACGTTCCTGCGCATCATGACCATGATCCCCGCGCGCAAAGCGCTGCGCAGCTGGTTCGTCGACGAGTTCTGGAAGCAGGAGAAGCCCGACATCAACTGGGACGGTTACATGGACGGCTTCAACTACGCCCAGGTGCAGCGCCTCTTCTTCAACATCAACTGGTCCGAGGTCAACAACACGCAGGATGCGGAGCTTGGCCCCCTGTGGTTGGGCGAGACGACCGTCGAGGAACTGATCCCGCAATTGGCCCAGAAGCTGCAGGAGATCTGGACGCGCGGGATCGAGCAGCTCAAGCCGCAAGGGTAACCGATCGCCCTGAGCTGCGGCCAGATACAGTCGAAGAGAACGGGCGCGCCGCGACGGGCGCGCCCGTTTTCAATCGGACGCCTTGCGCGCAATCAAGACCCGCCAGCGGCGATCGCTATCGTCAGGCAAAGAGTTGGCCAGAACCAGGGCGGTATGACCGGCTGAAAGCGCGTCCGCGCTGCCATCGCGGGCGCACGGGTCGGTGAGAGGAGAGTTGTCTATGCCCGCAGAAGCATCGATCAGCCCGGAGGAAATCCGACGCCTGGTCACAGAACTGCGCCTGCGCTCGACCTGGCGCCTGTTCGCCATTGCCGTCGCCCTGGCCTGGCTCTGGATGCTGACGACCACCCTGGGGAGGCCGCAGATGGCGGGGGAAGCGCTGGCGATCCTGCTCCTGTTGCTGCTGGGCGTAGGCCTCACCCGCCTGGCCGCTTTCCGCGCGCCGCAGGTCGCCATGCCCGGCCTGGTGGCCAGCGTGACGACCGCGATCGCAGTCGCGATCGCGTTGCTCGGCCTTCCAGACCTGGCCTATCTTTTCGGCATCCCCGTGCTGGTCGCAGGCGCTTTGATCGCCCCCTGGGCTGGCTTCGTGATGGCTGGCGCAGTCAACGGCGGCCTGCTCCTGATGCAGCGAACCGCCGTCGCGCCAGGCAACACGCTGGAAGTGGCGCTCGTCGTCAGCCTGGCGGCCATCGTGGCCTGGTCCTTCGCTCGCGATTTCTACGTTGTGGTCGAATGGACCTACCAGAGCTATCGTCTGGCCGAGCGCCGCACGCGTGAGGCGCAACTGCACCGCAGCCAACTCTCGACCGTCCTCAAGGACCTCGATCTGGCCTACTATCGTCTGCGCCGCGCCAATGAGGCCCTGGCGTGGGCGCGCTGGCAGGCGGAGGAGGCGCGGCAGGCCAAGGCGCGCTTCGCCGCCAACGTCAGCCACGAGCTGCGCACGCCGCTCAATCTCATCATCGGCTTCAGCGAGATCATGGTCACGTCGCCCGAGAGCTACGGCCAGCCGCTGCCCCCTGCCTACCGCGGCGACCTCAACGCCATCTACCGCAACGCCCAGCACTTATCGGACCTCATCGACGACGTCCTCGACCTCAGCCAGATCGAGGCCGAACGCATGCCGCTGACGCGCGAACAAGGAGACCTGCGCCAGGTGCTCGAGGACGCAGTGCGCATGATCCGCGGGATGGTGGAGGCGAAAGGGCTGCGTATGACGATCAACCTGCCCGACGAGCCGGTGCGGCTCTCGTTCGATGTGACGCGCATCCGCCAGGTGGTCCTCAACCTGCTGAACAACGCCGCACGCTTCACGAAAGCTGGCGAGATCACGGTCGAGCTGACGATGGACGCGCACACGGCCACGGTCGCCGTCGCCGACACGGGGCCGGGGATCGCGCCCGAAGTGCTGCCGCGCCTGTTCGAAGAGTTCTATCAGGCCGACGATACCATCCGTCGCGAGCACGGCGGCACCGGCCTGGGCCTGGCAATCAGCAAACGTTTCGTCGAATTGCACGGCGGGCGCATCTGGGTGGAAAGCGAGTTGGGACGCGGCAGCCGTTTCGCCTTCACGCTGCCTCTGACGCCGTTCGTCCCCAGCGCCCACCGGCTCACGCCAGCCGGGCCCGCCAGCGCTCCCCTCGAGGCAGCCGAGCGCATCCTGGTGGTGTGGCACGACGACCCCAGCGCGGCGCTGATGCTGCAACGTCACCTCGAGGACTACCAGGTCTATCCGGCCGCCTCCGCCTCGGAGATGTTCGAGTCGGTGGTGCGTTTGCGCCCGACGGCGGTGATCGTCGATTCCGACTCGCGCGCCGCCGCCGAACGCCTGTTGGCCGACCCGCGCTGCGGCGACGTGCCCATCATCAGTTGCCCGCTGCCCACGCGCCCCAAACTGGCGGTAGGGCTGCACTCCGCGGATTACCTGCTCAAGCCGGTGACGCGCGAGAGCCCGCGCCGCGCCCTCTCGCGGCTGGCCCCTTCCTTCAATAAAGCGCTGATCGTCGACGACGACCCGGCGATGGTGCGCCTGCTGGCGCGCATCGTGCGCGCCGAATGGCCGGAGACGCAGATCCTGCAAGCCTACAATGGCCTCATGGCGCTGGAAGTCGCCCGCAACGAGCATCCCGACCTGATCCTGCTCGACCTGGCGATGCCGGGGATGGATGGGCTGGGGGTGCTCGACCAGTTGCAGCGCGAGCCAGAGCTGGCGCACACGACCGTCGTCGTGGTGACGGCGACCGAACTGGGAGAACAGACGACGCAGTTCAGCGGGGAGATGAACGTGAAAGTGCCTCAGCCGATGCCAGCCAGCGGCTGGCTCAATCTGCTGCGGGCGGCGACGACGACGCTGCGGCCGGCGCCAGAGGTGGGGACATGGGAGACGAAACAGGCGACGCCGCAGCCGCAGCAGGCGCCGGCGTCAGGACCAGCCAGCGTCTTAGCTCCTGCAAGAGCGCTTCCTGGGTGACCGGCTTGCGCAGATACCCATCGGCCCCCAGGGCGGCAGCCAATCCTGGCTCGTTGAGGACGGAGCAAATCACAACCGGAATCGACGCTGTCGCTGCGTTGGCCTTGAGGGTCTGCAGGATCTCCCATCCATCCTGGCGCGGCAACATGACGTCGAGCAAGATGAGCGCCGGGGTCAGGCTGTTGAGCGCCTCGAAGGCCTGGGCAGCGCTCTGAGCGCCGATGACCTCGACCGCATATTGCGTCGTGAAACGCTGGAAAAGGCTCGTCAGGTCGCTCATATCATCGATGACGAGGATATGCTGCGGCCCGGCCTTCGGCAGCTCGATCGTTGCCTGCCAGACTGTGTTCCCATCCGTCTCCCCCCAGCAGACCTGCCCTCCTGCCATCTCGATCAAACGTACGGCGATCTCGCGGCCGATCCCCTCGCGCGCGCTTCCCTTGATGGCGGTCGAGGGGGACAGATCGCTCGTCGCACGCGATTCGCCCTGGAGCGCGATCGTCAACCGCCCCGGGCCGGGGCAGACCATGATCGACAACGCGCGCAGGGCCATCTCATCAAGGCTGGTGGTGATCAGGTTCAGCAGGGCCTGGCGCAACATCGCGCGATCGGCGTAAAGATGGATGAGGACAGGCGCGGGCGTCAGGGCGATGGCGGCGCCGCACTGGCGGCAATAGGAGCCAAGGTCCTTGACGACCCCTTCGAGGACGGCATGAATCTCCAATAGTTCGGGCTGTGCATGGGCGCCCAACTGCTGGACGGCGGCGGCGGCCAGGTGACGACGGTCAGCCGGGCCGTCCCCCGCGGGAAGCTGTTCGGCGTCAGAGCGCTCTAGGAGCGTTGGCGCGGGATGCGTCGGCAGATTCAACTGATCCCGCAGCAGACAGGCCACCGCCTCCACCCCCTCGCGCAATTTGCGGTAGACCTGGCGGGGGCTGACCGCGAGGAGGGCGGCGATCTCCTCAGGGCTGAGGCCATCCACATAGCGGTAGGTGAGGGCGCTGTAGCTGATGGTGGCTTCGGGCGAGGGGACCGCGCCGCCGATGGCCGGATTCAGGCGTTCGACCGCCGCCAGCAGGGTTTGGCGCAGCTTCTGCGCGCGCGTGACCCGGTCGGCGCCCGCTGGACCGCTGAGCAAATTGGCCAGAGGATGGCTTTGCAGGTGGATGGGATCGTAGAGGTGCGCCAGCGCGTCGCGCACCGCGTCCACAAACTCATCATGCGGCGACAAGGGCGTGTTCATCATCGTGCCCCAGGCTTCAACACAGCAGGAAGCCACAAGATCAACAGGGCGCCCGCCGACGGGCCGGGCTGGTCGGGCAGGATCCTGTCAAAAGCTGGCAACAGCGTGTCAGAGAAGTCGTTGACGAGGGAGTTGCGCGCTCATTATAATGGAAAGGTGAGATCACCGTCAAACATTTTGGGCTGAGACGCCGATCTCTCGAGAAACGCCTTTCCCCCTTCTCTCTATCCATCAAGCTGACACAGTCGCTCCCAGTCCATTATGGTGGTCGCTCGAGCGAAGTCGCGATGAAGGCCGCGGCTTCTGGGTGTTGCGGCGTCTCTAAGGGCCCGTCCGAAACCCCCGTCGGGGTAGGCGAAGGCAATGCCTTCGCCTACCCCTCATCGGCAAGTTTTCGGATAGGGTTCTAGGTCTCAGCCGCAGGTCGATCCTGTTCGTTCCGGATGAACAGGAGGCGCTAGCGCCTTCTGGGTTTATAATTTCCTGAGGAGGGAGCCATGTCCAGGCAACAGGTTTCGCGTCGGGAGTTTCTGCGTTTGTCTGCGGTGAGCGCCGCGGCCCTGCTGGCAGCCTGCGCGCCAG
>FWPV01008427.1_pt1 | contig 18041 bp, 4 predicted proteins | sample 2228371 | NCBI WGS metagenome assembly FWPV01 (sample SAMEA103939776, study PRJEB20133) | metagenome | reverse complement strand
TCGGGACGACGCCACACGCTCCTGACCAGACAGCAGGATGGCACGGGCGCGCGGGAAGCGCCGCGCGCTGATCTGAAGATGATTGGACACCTCAAGTTGGTATCATCTGTCAGCGTGGGTGCTCTGACACAGTAGGGGCGGGTTCTCAACCCGCCCCTTGTTCGGATTCGGCGATCGTTTGCAAGCTGCACACTCTAGCGGGCGAAGCGGGCAAACTGAGGCGCCAGCGCAGGCGGCACACGCCCAATGATATGCGCGCCATCGCTCCCAAACTCCTCGCGCTCGATCACCCCGCGTTGTCGCCAGAGCGCAACCAGATCGTTGCGCTGGTAGGGAATGATCGCGTCGAGCCGCACCATGCGCTGCGCCAGCATCGCGACAATCCGCTCGCCCAGCATCTGCAACCCCCAGCCCCGTTGCGCCGATACCGCAACAATGTCGCCGGGCAGCCCCATTTCCGCGGCTATTTCGCCGATACCCTCGGCTGTTGCACCCTCCAGCAGGTCGATCTTGTTCAACACGGTCAGAATCGGTTTCTGATCAACGCCGAGTTCGCGCAGCGTTTGCTCAACGGTTTGCGCATGCTCTTGCGCATTGTGATGCGTCACATCCACCACGTGCAAAAGCAGATCCGCTTCCTCGATCTCTTCGAGGGTGGCGCGGAAAGCGGCAATCAGTTGCGGCGGCAGCTTCTGGATAAATCCTACCGTGTCGGTCATCAGCGCCACGATGTTGCCAGGCAACAAGACCTGGCGCGTAGTCGGGTCGAGGGTGGCAAACAGTTTGTCTTCGGCCAGCACATCGGCGCCGGTCATCGCGTTGAGCAAGGTGCTCTTCCCCGCATTCGTGTAGCCGACCAGGGCAATGATTGGCACACCGGTCTGGCGGCGACGCTGGCGGTAGAGTTCGCGATGGCGATGCACATCGGCCAGTTGCGCTTTCAACCAGGCGATACGGCGATCGATCAATCGCCGGTCAATTTCAAGCTGCGTCTCACCTGGTCCGCGCAGACCAACCACGCCGCCTGCCGAGGTGCCGCCGCCGGTGCCTGCCTGCCGCTCAAGGTGAGTCCATTGACGGCGCAGGCGCGGCAACAGATACTGGTACTGAGCCAGTTCGACCTGCAAGCGACCTTCGTGCGTGCGCGCGTGGCGGGCAAAGATGTCAAGGATAAGTCCCGTGCGATCGATAACCTGCGTTTGCAGTTCCTCTTCGAGATTCCGCGTCTGTGCTGGACTCAACTCGTCATCGAACACGATCAGATCGGCCTGGGTCTGCTCGCGCAGCGCCGCAACCTCTTTCACTTTGCCGGGGCCGATGAAAAACTTGGGTTGCGGTTCCAGCAAACGCTGGAAGATGCGACCGACGACATCCAGATCAGCCGTTCGGGCAAGGAGTTCCAGTTCATCAAGCGAGTCTTCAACCGACCAGGGGTTGTGTGCGCTGGCGATCTCGGCACCGACCAGTAGGGCGCGGCGGCGGGGCACTGCCGTCGGGTAGAGGCGTTTGCCATCGTGGGTGCGAATCTCGTTAATAGTCGTCTCCTTTGACCGCTGCATCAATTCTTGTAGACCTCCATCATTATTGTAGCATGCGCATCCGGCTGCTTCAAGTTGTTGTGCTCACCATGAAGGTGGCGGGTTATCCTGCGTGTTCAGGCCGACGCTGGCAATGCGGGCCAGATCAGCGTGAGCGGATCCAGATGCCGGCGCCGGTTATCTCAGGTGTGTAGTCAGGTGACAACCAGACGTGGTTGTTCTTTTCTGCACAAGCAGTAGTGTTCAGTATACACTACGAACGGTGCGGCAAAAAAGTTGCGTCTGTTTGCCCGCCCGGCGTGAGACAGTGTGGTCACAGCGCCGCTCAATGACAGAGGAGGCTGGTTATGAACGACACGTGGCTGGAGTTGACGGCTGCCAATGTGCATCAGCGCGATCTGATCCGCGATGCCGAACACGAGCGACTGGTGCGCGAAGCGCGTCGCTTGCGCCGCGAGCAATTATGGTGGTATCGTTGGTGGCGCTCGCTGGTGTCTGGCCTGCTACGGCGCAGATGATCGACAGCGTGGGGAGCGACCTTAAGGTCGCTCCCCACGGTTTTTGCGTCTGGATCGATATGCAGGGTCAGCGTGGCGATTAATGTGTATGGCGGGTAGAAGGCGGGTAGAAGGCGGGTAGAAGGCGCGCGCAGTTCACTATGTCAGTGCCGCGCAGAACGCGACGCGGCACTCTCCGCCTCACGCGCAGGGAATGGGCGATGCGGCATAGCTTCCGCTGACGCAGGGGATTGCTGCGGGCGCTCCGCGCCTTCGCAATGTCACCCTTTTGCTGCCGGCGACAATCCGTGAGAGGGCAGACCTCATAAACCATATACCATCTACCACTTTCCCAACAAACAGTTGTACGCAATCGGTTCGCAGCACCTTGCCTCGACGGTGTTACTTTACTGCACATGCTGCGGTTGGCGCACGCTGTCTGGCACGCAGCGGATGTTTTGTCAGCAACTGTTGGTTCTGGTAACAGTATGGTTCGCTCAGCAAACTACACTTCCTGGTAGCCTGTTCGGTCAGGCTTCGGTTAGTGCTCATCAAGGGTTAACTATTGTTTCGCCACGAGGCTTCTATCATGGTACACCGCAGTTTCGTCGTCGTCCGTTCATCGGTCAGTCTGTTGCTGATCATTGCTGTAGCTCTGATCAACCTCCAGCCTGGCGTCGCATTCGCCAACAGCGCTACAGTCAACGTTGTGCTCAGCACCAGCTTCCCGGTAGTAAACAGCGGTGATTGGGCAGTTATCAATGTTGACTACAGTTGTTCGAGCGTCCTCAATACGCCGTGTGAGAATGCCACGGTGACGGTGGTGCTGCCGCCCGAACTGGCCGGCGGCGTAGGTGATGTGCAGGCGCTTGGCGCTGGCACATCACCTTCGTATAACCCGGCGACACGCGCGGTCACGTGGGCCTTCAATGCGCCACTGGCTGCCGGTGATAGTGGTCGTCTTGAGCTGCGGGTTCGTTTCCCGGCAGGGACAACTCCCGATGGCACTACGGCAACGCTGCGCGCCGAGATGCGCGCGACCACAGCGCCGCCGCGCCTATCAAATCCGTTGACGATTACCGCGCGCGCCGAGCCGCGTGCCGTCGCTGAGAAGACGTTTGTGTCCGGTGGCGCGCCCGATGTGCCAACCACCTATCAGGTGCGCGTCTGCATTCCCAATAATGGCTCTGGCGCACTCAACCTGACCAATGTTCAGATCACCGATACCCTGCCTGCCGGGGTAGTGTTCGTCAGCGCCTCCGATGGCGGAACATACAATAGTGCTACCAATACGGTCACGTGGCCAACCACCAGTCTGACCGTGCCTGCTGCGCTTTGCGCTACCCGCGCGGTGACGGTGATCTTCCCTTCCAGCGCCTTTACCGTTGGCTCCGAAGTGCGCAATCTGATGGAAGTGACCGCTCAGGCCGGTTCAGTGACGCTCACCCTGAGCGATGACGATGTGCGACGGATCCAACCGCCGACGCCGGGTTATGGCTTTAGCAAGAGTGGCCCCAGCTCGGCGCTGGTGGGAAGCGCGGTGACCTATACGTTCAGCACTGTCAATACCGGCACCACGGCCCTCAATGATGTGGTTGTGACCGATCCGGTGCCGCCCGAACTGAACGTGACCCGAATGACTGTTGCCGGTGGCAATATCGCCGGTATTCGGGTCGCGCTGGAATATACGACCAATCTCAACCCGACGTTCACGGCAGCTCCCGGCAGTCCGTTCACGAGCGCCAGTTGCGTCAACATTGCCCCTAATACCGGGGGCGGATGCAGCACGCTTACTCTTGCTGACGGTGAACGGATTACGGCGATCCGCTGGCGGTACCTCGATCCGTTGCCGTTTGGATTTAGCGCAACAGGACATAATTTTAGTGCGATTGTGACCTCAGTGCCGGTGAACGCGGTGATCGTCAATCAGGCGACCAGCGCGTTCACGTACAACGGTTTCACTGCGACTCGAGTTGATGAGGCTCGCACCCGGATTATCGAGCCAGGGGCGCGCGCAGCAGTCAATAAGTCGGTCGATCCGGCTATCGCCTATTCTGGTGATACGGTTGAATATACGATCACCCTTGCCAACGATCCGGTTGGCAGCCCGGCTGCGAGCATAATTGATCCGGTTCTGGCCGATTTGCTCGTGTCAAGCCTGAGCTACGTGCCTGGCAGCTCGGCGGTTGTGTCCCGTCCATCCGGCGCCCCCGATCCGACTTTTGAGGTGATCGATAACTATCAAGGCACCGGGCGCACACTCTTGCGCTGGAGCTGGAATGGTTACAGTCTGGCCCCTGGTCAATCGTTTACCATTCGTTTCCAGGCCAGGATTAATCCGGCAACACTGGCTGGCACGATCACGAATACCGCAGCGCTGGCTAGTTTTGCCAATCCGCCCGGCGAAATCTTTATCGACCAGTGCAGCAGCCGCGATCCTGATACGTATGATCTTGACAGTGATGGCAATACCAGTGAATTGATCTGCTCCTCGTCGATTGCCAGCCTGAGTCTGGCTGCCTCGGCGAATGCCAGTTCGGCCAAGTGGGTGATGGGTCAGCTCGATACCGAGTGGACGCGCGATCCTGATACGGGGTTGACCACGCCCGGAGGCATGGCTGACTATCGGTTGATCATCACGAATACCAATTCGGTTGCTCTGACCAATCTGGTGTTGATCGACATTTTGCCCTGGGTGGGCGATGTTGGCGTAGTGCGCTTCAACGATCCGCGCGGTAGCCAGTGGCAGCCCTACCTGGCTGGCCCGATCAGTGTCCCCGACGGCGCGACGGTCTATTACAGCACGACCAATAATCCCTGCCGTAACCCCGATCTGGCGCTGACCGATGTTGATGGCAATCCGATCGACTCGCCGGGCTGCGTTGATCCGCAGTGGTCAACTGCGCTGCCGGCTGACATTACGACGGTGCGTTCGGTGCGGATCGATTTTGGCAGCCGCATTCTCTACCCGCAAGACGCGGTTGTGATTACGTGGCCGATGCGCGCGCCGATCGGCGGTACGCCCGGTGAAATTGCCTGGAATACCTTCGGCTATCGCGCTACTGACATTAACGGCAACCCATTGCTGGCCGCAGAACCGCCGCGAGTCGGCATTGAGCGTGGCCCGGTCATCCCGCCCTCGTATGGTAACTATGTCTGGCTTGATGCGAATTTGAACGGTGTCCAGGATGCAGGCGAAGTCGGGGTGAACGGCGCGCGGATCGATTTGTACGAAGACAGTGACGGAGTCGCCGGGCCGAGCGCTGGCGATCGCTGGGTTGGGTTTACGATCTCTGGCCCGGATAATGCTGGCAACCCCGGCTACTACCTCTTCTCTGATCCCACGCGGCTGTGGCCCGGTAATTACTACATCCGCGTGACCCCGCCAGCCGGTTACGGTTTCACCAGTCCCGATCAGGGTGGCGATGATAGCCGCGACTCCGATATCAATCCGGTGACCCGCTATAGCGCTGTGACGGAGCTGGAGTCGGGCGAGAATGATGATACCTGGGACGTTGGTTTAGTGACGGTGACGGCGGTTGGTAATTATGTCTGGATCGACCGCAATGGCAACGGGATTCAGGACGAACCGCCGAATGATGGCGTCAATGGCATCACCGCGCGGCTCTACGATGCCGGCACGAATACGCTGATCGCTACGACGGTGACCGGCGACGATCTGCTCGGCAATCCGGGTTATTACCTCTTCAGTGACCTGACGCCGGGCAATTACTTCATCGAGTTTGAGTTGCCGACCGGCTTTACCTTCACCACTGCCGATGTCGGCAGCGACGATGAGCGTGATTCGGATGCGAATCCGACAACCGGGCGCACTGCTGTGTTCAGTCTGGCCGCCAATCAGTTCGATCGCAGTCGCGATGCCGGGTTGCTGGTTCCAGCCGGCACGTTGCGCCTGGGCGACCGGGTGTGGCACGATCGCGATAATGATGGTCGATACGAACCGGCTGATGGTGAGATCGGCATCAACGGTGTGCGTCTCAGCCTCTTCCGTGACTTCAACAACAATGGCGTGCCTGATGCCGGTGAGTACGTTGCCGGCGCGGTGACCAGCACGGTGGGTGGTGTGCCCGGCTATTATCAGTTCACCAATCTGGTTGCCGGTGTCTACATTGTGGTGATTGATGCCGACAACTTTGCGCCAGGCGGCGCGCTCTTTGGGATGCGTTCGAGCAGTGGCAACGATCCGACGCCTGATCCCGATAACGACCTTGATCACGATGACAATGGCGATCTGATCGGTGGTATTGTGCGGTCGTTGCCGATCACGTTGTCGGTTGGCGGTGAACCAACCGATGATGATGACGATGCCAACGGCAACCAGACACTCGATTTCGGGTTTGTCAGTGGCGCTGCTCTCGGCAATCGGGTCTGGTTCGATACCAACAACAACGGGGTTCAGGATGCCGACGAAGCGGGTGTGGCGGGGGTGACGGTCGAGTTGCTCGATGGCGCTGGCAATCCGATCGATAGCGATCCGACCGCGCCAGGAGTTCAGCCCACGCTGGCTGTGACCGATGCGGCTGGCCGCTACGGCTTTACCGGCTTGAGCGCCGGAACTTATCGGGTGCGCTTCAGCAATCTGCCGGCTGGCTATAGCTTCACCACGCCCGATCAAGGCGGGAATGATGCCCTCGATAGTGATGTTGACGCCAGCGGCCTGACGCCGGTGATCACCCTGGCTGCCAACCAGACCGATCTGACCTGGGACGCGGGCCTGGTTGCGCCGCTGGCCAGTCTGGGCGATCGGGTGTGGAATGATCTCAATTACAACGGGATTCAGGATAGCGGTGAACCAGGCGTGAACGGGGTTGAAGTCCGTCTCTATCGGCCTGGCTTTGATGGCGCAGCCGGCACTGCCGATGATGAGCTGGTGGCCGCCACAACCACCAGCGGTGATGGCAACTACAGCTTCACCGGTCTTGCCCCTGGCCGCTACTTCATCCAGTTTGGCGCGCCGCCGGCCAGCTATGCAGTCACCGCGCCCGATCAGGGCGGGAATGACGCACTTGACAGTGATGCCGATATTGTCACCCGCCGCACGGCGCTGATTGATCTGGCGCCCGGCCAGAACGATCCGAACTGGGATATGGGCGTCTTTGTGTTCGCCAGTGTTGGCGATCGAGTCTGGCGTGACATCAACAACAACGGCATCCAGGATACAGGGGAGCCTGGTGTCGGAGGTGTTCAGGTGCGGCTTTTCCGCCCTGGCAGCAGTGTGCCCGTAGCGACCACAACCACGCATAGCAGCGGCATCTATACCTTCACCAACCTGATCCCTGGTGATTACTACGTCGAATTCGGCTTGCCTGCCGGTCATCGCGCCAGCCCGCAAGATCAGGGCAGCGATGATACGCTCGATAGTGATGCCGATCCGGTTACACGCCAGACTATCGTCACCACTCTCGATCCGGGCGAGAATGATCCGACCTGGGACTTTGGCGTGACGCCGACTGCCAGCATCGGCGATCGGGTCTGGTTTGATCTCAATGCCAATGGCATCCAGGATGCCAGTGAGACAGCGGGTGTGCCGGGCGTGCAGGTGGTGCTCTTTGATAGCGCTGATAACCCGATCAACACGACCGTCACCGATGTCGATGGCTTCTACCGCTTCACCAATTTGCTGGCTGGCGATTACTATCTGCAATTCGTCATCCCGGCCAGCTACATCGTCAGCCCGCAAGATCAGGGCGGCAATGACAATGCCGACTCCGATGTCGATCCGGGTACACTACGCACACCAACGACAACGCTCAGCGCAGGCGAAGACGATCTGCGCTGGGATCTGGGCCTCTACCAATTGGCCAGCATTGGCGATCGCGTCTGGCACGACATCGATGGCAACGGACGGCAGGACGCCGGTGAGCCGGGGGTGGCAAACGTGCCGGTTTCGCTCTACCAGCCCGGCCCTGATGGTCTTGCCGGCACAGCCGATGATGTGCTGGTGAGCAGCACAACGACTGATGCCAGTGGTCTCTACCGCTTTGATAATCTGTTGCCCGGTCGCTACTTCGTCCAGTTTGGCGTTGCGCCCGGTTTCAGCCTGCTCAGTCCGCGCGATGCTTCTGCTGCTACCGATGAGACGGACAGTGATGTTGATGAGAACCGGCGCACTCCTGTGATCGAATTGTCTGCCGGCGTAACCGATCTGAGCCTCGACATGGGTGTGCTCAATCCGGCCAGCCTGGGTAATTTCGTCTGGTTTGATGCCAACGTCAATGGTATTCAAGAGACTGGTGAAGCGGGTGTTCCCAACGCGCGGGTGCGTCTCTTCACGATCGATGGCACGCTGGTCGCCACGCAGATGACTGGCGCCAATGGTGAGTATCTCTTTGCCAGCCTGCAACCGGGTGAATACTACGTTGTCTTCGATCAGTTGCCTGCCGATCGCTCCTTCACCCGCGCCAATCAGGGGAGCGATGATGCGCTCGACAGCGATGCCAGTCCGCTTGATGGTCGTACCGGTATCGTGCGCCTGGCGTCTGGCGAGGAAAATCTGACCGTCGATGCCGGTATCTTCGAGCGTATCACCGTGGGCGATCGGGTCTGGCTCGATCTGAATGCCAACGGTGTGCAAGACCCCGGTGAAGCCGCTGGCGTGCCTGGCGCACGGGTCGAGTTGCTGCGCGATAGCGATGGCGCAGTGCTTGACTACACCTACACCGATCTCGCTGGCCTGTATCTGTTTACTGATCTCTTCCCCGGCGCCTATCGGATCCGGTTTAGCGAGATTCCGGCGGGCTACGTCCGCAGTCCACAAGATCAGGGCAGCAACGACGAACTGGACAGCGACGCTAACAGCAGTTTTGAGACAGCGCCGTTTACTCCAGTCGCTGGCGCCAATCTTCAGTACGATCTGGGTCTGTATCGGTTGGCCCGCATCGGCAATTTCGTCTGGGAAGATCGGAATGGCAATGGCCGTCAGGATGCAGGCGAACCTGGCATCCCCAATGTGACCGTTACCTTGATCGGCGTCGACAACGCCGGCAATCCGGTCACGCTGACCACGCTCACTGATGGTAATGGCCGCTATCTGTTCGATAATCTGGTTCCAGGAACCTATCAGATCACGGTAGCGGCGCCAGCCGGCTACCTGTTCACTGCCGCCGATGTGGGTGACGACATTGGCGACTCGGATGCCAATGCCGGCGGTTTGATGGCAACCACCACGCTCGAGTCGGGCGAGGAAGATCTAACCTGGGACGCCGGTCTGTACCGGCCTGCAACCATCGGTGATCGGGTTTGGCGCGATACGAACGGCAATGGCATTCAAGACGCCGGTGAGCCGGGCGTGGCGGGGGTTGAGGTGCGCCTGAGCGGTACGACTGGCGCGGGCGCGCCGGTCAATCAGACCATACTCACCGATGGTGATGGTCTCTATCGGTTTGCCAATTTGGCGCCGGGATCCTATCAGATCACGGTGATTGCGCCAACTGGCGAAGTCTTCACCTATCGCGATATCACGGCAGCGGAAGTGGCCGGCGCCACCGACGCTAATGACAGTGATGCCGATGCGTCAGGTGTGATGGCAACCACGACGCTCGAGTCGGGCGAGGAAGACCTGACCTGGGATGCCGGTCTGGTCATTCCGGCCAGCCTGGGTGACTTTGTCTGGGAAGATCTGAACGGCAATGGCGTGCAGGATGCCGGTGAGCCGGGCTTTGCCAGCGTGACGGTTGCGCTGATCGGCGCCGGACGCGATCGCACTTTTGGCACGGCTGACGATACACTGGCAACCACGACCACAGACGGGAGTGGTCTGTACAGCTTTACCGGGTTGCAACCCGGTCTCTATCAAGTGCGTTTCACCCGTCCTGCCGGGTATGGCTTCACCATCGGCGATGCGGCGGCGGCCACCGATGCCGCCGATTCGGACGTGCCCACCGGCACTGCCGCAACAGCCACAACCATCACCATCGATCTCGAGTCGGGCGAGAACGATCTGACCTGGGATGCCGGTCTCTACCAGCTCCTCTCGCTGGGCAACCGGGTTTGGGACGATGTGGATAACAATGGCTTGCTCAACGCTGGCGAAGATGGGATCGATGGCGTGACTGTGCGCCTCTACCGCGATCTCAATGGTGATGGTGATGTGAACGATCCCGGTGAGACGACTCCGGTGGCGACAACCACAACCAGCAATAACGGCTACTACCTGTTCAGTGGGCTGGTGCAGGGTGACTACCTGGTCGAGGTAGTCCTGCCGACTGGCTACGTCTCCAGCACCGGCACGAATGGTAGCGCCAGCGGGCCGTATGAACCGGCGCCAAATGCCGATGCCGACTCAACTGACAGTGACGACAACGGTACTCAGAGCGGCAGTGTTGCCCGTAGCGCGATCGTCCGGCTCCGGGCGAGTAGCGAACCGATTGGCGAGACCGATCCGCTGCCGGCGGCGCTCAGCGATCCGGCTCGCAACGAAAATAGCAACCTGACGGTTGACTTTGGCCTCTTCCGTCCGGCGCGGATTGGCGATCTGGTCTGGTTCGACCGCGATGCCAGCGGGGTGCAGGATGGCGGCGACGAAACCGGCATTAGCGGCGTCACCGTGAGACTTTTCAGTGATGACGATGGCGATGGCGTTCCGAGCGCTGGCGATAATCTGATTGCGGTTACTACCACTGCTGCCAGTGGCATCTACGGCTTCAACTACCTCATTCCGGGCGACTACTATCTGATCTTTGATCTGCCGACGGGATACGCGCGCAGTCCACAGGATCAGGGTGGGAATGATACCACCGATAGCGATCCGGATCGCGTGACGGGTGAAACCGTCCTCATCACGCTGGCTGTCGGCCAGAGCGATCTGACCTGGGATGCTGGTCTCTATCAGCTCGTCAATCTGGGCAACCAGGTCTGGAATGATGTCAACAACAACGGTGCGCTCGATAGCGGCGAGAGCGGGATCGATGGCGTGACGGTCAATCTCTACCACGACGCCAACCGGAACGGTGTGCTCGATCCAGCCGAAGCGACGTCGATCGCTTCGACAGTTACCGCTGGCGGTGGTTTCTACGCCTTCAACGATCTCGATCCGGGCAACTATCTGGTTGAGATTCCGGCCAGCAACTTTGCCGTCGGTGGCCCGCTTGGGCCGAGTGGCGCGCTGCCGGCCTTCCGTTCCAGCACCGGAGCGGTAGGCAGCGCAACTGGGCCGTATGAGCCGGCGCCCGATCCGGATAACAACACCGACAGCGATGACAACGGCACTGACGACGGCGCGGGCAATGTGCGTTCGTTGCTGATCACCCTGCGGTCGCAAGACGAGCCGAGTGATGATGGCGATGGCAACAACGGCAATCTGACTCTCGACTTCGGCTTCTTCCGTCCGCTGGCGCTGGGTGATCTGGTCTGGCACGACTACAACAACAATCGCCTGGTTGATGCTGGCGAGCCTGGCATCGGCAATGTGGTTGTCCAGCTCTTCCGTGACGCAAATGGCAATGGCACCTATGATGCTGACACGGACATACCGGTTGCTGAAACAACCACCGATGTCAATGGCAATTACCGCTTCAATAACCTGGTTCCCGGCGACTATCTGGTGGTCATCCCGGCGAGCAACTTTAGCAGCACCGGCGCGCTGCGCTTCTTCCGGAGCAGTGATGGCGGTGATATGACCGATACCGCCCCTGATCCCGATGACAACGCGAACAATGACGACAATGGGATCGGGCCGAGCGGCGGCGTTGCCACTGGCGATGTTGTCAGCCGCGCTATAACGCTCAGCGTTGGCGATGAACCGACTGATGACGGCGACGCTGACAGCAATACCAACCTGACGGTTGACTTTGGCTTCTATAGCCTGACAGTTGGCAATCGGGTCTGGCTTGATCTGAACAACAACGGGATCGTTGATGCTGGCGACAGCAGCGCCGGCTTTGCCAATGACCGCACCGTGCGTCTGTTCTATGATGCCAACGGTAACGGCGTGATCGACGGCGCTGAAACGACGCCCGTGGCGCCCTTTATCACGAGCAATGACGGTCGCTATCTCTTCGGCGGTCTGCGTGATGGCGGGAGCTATGCTGTGGAAGTGGTATCCACTGCCGCCTACGTCTCCAGCACTGGCGTCAATGGCAGCGCAACTGGGCCGTATGAGCCGGCGCCCCATCCCGACAATGCCATCGACAACGATGACAATGGCACGAGGGTCGGCACGAGCAACAACATGCGGAGTGCAGTCTTTACGGTGAGAGCTGGAGCGATGCCGATCGGAGAGCCGGACGTCCAGATGCCGACCGGGGTTACAAACCCGGCCATCGATGCCAACAGCAATCTGACCATCGACTTCGGTCTGTTCGATGATGGTCGGATCGGCGATCGGGTCTGGCTCGATGTCAACGGCAATGGTATTCAGGATGCGAGCGAGACAACCTATATCGCAGGTGTCACGATCACTATCTATGACGCAGTGACTAACCAGCCGCTTGACGGTGATCCGATCACACCCGGCATTCAGCCAATCACCCGCGTTTCAGTAGCGGCAGCGACGAGCTATCTCTTCACTCACCTGACGCCGGGAACCTACTATCTGGTCTTCAGCGATCTGCCGGCGCAGTACGCGGTCAGCCCGCCTGATCAGGGCGGTAATGATGGTCTTGACTCGGATGTCGATCCGATCACATTACGCGCGGCCAACGTTACGCTTGGCGCGACAGGCAACAATTCCCTGATCTGGGATCTCGGCCTCTACCCGCGTCTGACCCTTGGTAATCTGGTCTGGTATGACAGCAACGACAACGGTATCGTTGACAGTGGCGAGAGTGGCATTCCGGGCGCGCGAGTCGATCTGTACCGCGATCGCAACGCTAACGGACAGCCTGATCCGGCTGAATTCGTGACCTTCACGACCACTGATGCTAACGGCAACTATCTCTTCACCGGTCTCGAACAGGGTGACTATATCGTCGTCATTCCAAACAGCAACTTTGCGTCTGGTCAGCCGCTCTACCGCCATCGCTCGAGCACGGGCAGCAATGGCGCAGCCAGTGGCCCGTATGAGCCGGCGCCTGATCCAGATAATAACATCGACAACGATGATAACGGCACCGATGATCCGGCGCTGGGCGTCGTCAGCGGCGTCATTACTCTCAATCCATCGTTTGAACCAACGAATGACGGCGATAATGCCAATGGCAATCTGACCCTCGACTTCGGCTTCTTCGAGCCGCTCACTCTCGGTAATCTGGTCTGGAATGACCTCAACAACAATGGGTTGGTCGATAGCGGCGAACCCGGTATCGACGGCGTTCGGGTCGAACTCTATCTCGATAGCAATAACAACGGGCTGGCGGATGCTGGTGAGTTCGTCGCTTTCACGACCACGGCTGGCGGTGGCTTCTACACCTTCAGTGATCTGATAGAAGGTAACTACATCGCGCGCATCCCGGCCAGCCAGTTTGCGGTTGGTCAGCCGTTGGCCGGTTTTGTCTCTAGCACCGGCATTAATGGCAGCGTCGGCGGGCCGTATGAACCGGCGCTCGACCCGGATAACGACCTTGACAACGATGACAACGGCACAACCGGCAGCAATGGTCATGTCGATAGCCTGCCGATCACCCTTACCCGTGGCGGCGAGCCGCCGATCGCGGTGGATGGCGATGGCGACAATGGCAATCTGACCGTTGACTTTGGTTTCTTCCAGCATGCCCTCCTCGGTGATCGGGTCTGGCACGATCAGAATGCCAATGGTGTGCAGGATGGCGGCGAGGCGGGAATTGCCGGCGTGACCGTTGAGCTATTCAGCGCTGGCGCTGATGGCGCGATTGGCGGCGGCGATGATATGCTCATCACCACGACTACAACCGATGCCAGCGGTATCTATGGCTTTACCCACCTGATTCCCGGCAACTACTATCTGCGCTTTGCGCTGCCGACTGGCTACACTGATGTCAGCCCGCGCGATGCTGGCGGCGATGATGCCCGTGATAGCGATGCCGATCCGGTGACGCTCCTGACCAGCGTGATTACACTGGCTGCTGGCGATAGTGACCAAACCTGGGATATGGGCGTCTTCAACCGGGCCAGCGTGGGCAATTTCCTCTGGGAGGATGTCAACGGGAACGGTCAGCAAGACACTGGCGAGCCAGGCGTTGGCGATGTGACAGTAACGCTCTATCGCGCTGACGATACAGTGGTCGGAACCACCACAACCGCAGCCGATGGTTCGTACCGCTTTACCAGCCTCTTGCCCGGCGAGTACTACCTGGTCTTTAGCAATCTGCCCACTGGCTACGTCTTCACCGTCGCCAATCAGGGCGCCGATGGTAGCGACTCAGACGCTGATCCGCTGACCGGTCGCGCAGCCAGCTTCACCCTCGTCAGCGGTCAGAACGACGAGACCTGGGACGCTGGTCTCTACCAGCCAGCCAGTCTCGGCGATCAGGTCTGGCACGATACCAATGGCAACGGCATCCAGGATGTTGGCGAGTTAGGTGTCGAAGGCGTGGCCGTAGCCCTATTTAGCGCCGGTTTCGACGGAGTGATAGGCGGCGGCGATGATAACTTTATTGCAGCTACCACCACCAACAGCGCGGGCCTATACAGCTTTAGCGATCTGGCTCCGGGTCGCTATTACCTGCTCTTCAACCTGCCAGCAGGTTTTAGCGTTATCAGCCTGCCTGATCAGGGCAGCGATGACCAGTTCGATAGCGACGTCAATCCCATCTCGCGGCAAACAACGGTCATCACTCTCAATTCGGGCGACAACGATCCGAGTTGGGATATGGGTGTCTACAATCTGGCCAGCATCGGCAACTACGTCTGGGAGGATACCAACGGCAACGGCGTTCAGGATGCCGGCGAACCCGGCATCGGCGGGGTGACGGTGACGCTGAGCGGCACGACCGGCGCGGGCGAGGCGGTCAACCTGACCACGACGACGGATAGTGCTGGCGTCTACCGGTTCGAGAACCTCGCGCCGGGGACGTACACGGTGACGGTGACGCCGCCGAGCGGGTATGCGGTCACGGCGGCCAACCAGGGCAGTGACGACACGCTCGACTCGGATGCCGATCCTGTCACTGGCGCGATGAGCGCGACGACGCTGGTGTCAGGCGAGGAAGACCTGAGCTGGGACGCCGGTCTCTACCGGCCAGCCAGCATCGGCAACTACGTCTGGGAGGATGCGAACGGCAACGGCGTTCAGGATGCCGGCGAACCCGGCATCGGCGGGGTGACGGTGACGCTGAGCGGCACGACCGGCGCGGGTGAGGCGGTCAATCTGACCACGACGACGGATAGCGATGGCTTCTACCGATTCGAGAACCTCGCGCCGGGGACGTACCAGATCCGCTTCGGCGACATTCCATCAGGCCTGGCCTTCAGCCCGGCAGATCAGGGTGGTGACGATGATCGTGATAGCGATGTGATCACCAGCGCGGGTGAGACGGCCAGCTTCATCCTGACGAGTAACCAAACCGATCTCAGCCGCGATGCTGGTCTCTATCCGCTGCTCAGTCTGGGCAATCTGGTGTGGATCGACGAGAATAACAACGGTCTGGTCGATCCAGGCGAGGAAGGAGCCAGCGGCATCCAGGTGCGCCTCTACCGTGACAGCAACGGCAATGGGGTGTGGGATGCGACTGATCAGTTGATCGCTGAGACGTTCACTGATAGCGACGGCTTCTATCGCTTCGATAACCTGCCGCAGGGCGACTACTTCGCAGTCTTGCCGGGTCGGCAGTTTGCGGCTGATGGGCCATGGTTCGGCTATCGCAGCAGCACGGGCAGTCTGTCGCTGAGCAGTGGGCCGTATGAGCCGGGTGTAGCCGCCGATACCGATCTCGACAACGACGACAACGGCAGCCAGCAGGCTGACACCGAATCGAACTTCAACATCGTCAGCAGTGTCGTTACCGTGCGACCTGATACCGAGCCAGATACGGCGGTTGATGGTGATGGCCGCAACAGCAACCTGACCATCGACTTCGGTATCTTCCAGCCAGCCGTAGTTGGTGATCTGGTCTGGAGTGATCAGAACGGCAACGGTGTCCAGGATGTCGATGAACCGGGTGTGGCCGGTGTCGAAGTTGCCCTCTATCATGTCGGCGCTGACGGGCTGGCCGGAACGGGTGACGATGTTCTGATTGCCACGCAGATCACCGATAGTGATGGCTTCTACGAATTCGCCGATCTGACGCCGGGCGATTACTACCTGATCTTTGGCAACCTGCCGACAGGTGGTCGCTTCACCGTCAACGATCTGGGCGGCAACGATGCGCTCGACTCGGATGTTGATCCGCTGACCGGCACAACCACTGTCTTCAGGCTGATCAGCGGAACATTCGATATGGACTGGGATGCCGGTCTCATCCTGCCGGCTGGCGTGGGTGATCGGGTGTGGCTCGACATCAATGGCAATGGTCGGCAAGATGCTGGCGAGCCGGGCATTGCCGGTGTGGTGGTGCGCTTGACCGGCACGGACATTGATGGGAACAGTGTTGATCGGAGCGACATCACCGATAGTGATGGGAGCTACAGCTTCGAGGGGCTGCAACCGGGCTTCTACCAGGTGACGATCGAGGTGCCTGCCGGTTACCGCGTCACTGCTGCAAACCAGGGCAGCGATGACCGCATCGACTCGAATAGCGATGCCAGTGGCGCGATGGCGACCTTCTTCCTGCCCGGCGGCGTCACTGATCTCACCTGGGACGCTGGCCTCTACCAGTCGGCCAGCCTGGGCGATCGGGTATGGCTCGATCGCAACGGCAACGGCGTTCAGGACGCTGGCGAACCCGGCATCGGCGGGGTGACGGTGACGCTGAGCGGCACGACCGGCGCGGGCGTGGCGGTCAACCTGACCACGACGACGGATAGCGATGGCTTCTACCGGTTCGCCGACCTCGCGCCGGGGACGTACACGGTGACGGTGACGCCGCCGAGCGGGTATGTGATCACGGCAGCCAATCGGGGCAGCGACGACACGCTCGACTCGGATGCCGACCCGGTGAGCGGCGCCATGAGCGCAACAGTAGTGGTGTCAGGCGAGGAAAACCTGACCCTGGACGCTGGCCTCTATCAACCGGCCAGCCTGGGCAATCGGGTCTGGAACGATCGCAACGCCAACGGGATTGCTGAAAGCGGCGAAGAAGGGGTGAGCGGCGTCACTGTTCGCCTCTACCGGGACGACGGCACGCTGGTTACCACCGTGGTGACCGATAGCGATGGTGCCTACCTCTTCACCAACCTGGCGCCGGGCAGCTACTATCTGGAGTTCACGTTGCCCAATGGTTGGGTCTTCAGCCCCCCAAGCCAGGGGAGTGACGAAAATCGCGATAGCGATGTTGATCCGAGCGCCGGACGCACGCCCGTCTTCGCGCTGAGCAATGGTCAAAGCGATCTGAGCTGGTGGGCCGGCATTCACCAGCCCGCGCCGCCGACGGCGATTACCCTGCTCAGCTTCACTGCCGAGCGGCAGAGCAACGGCGTGCTCTTGCGCTGGGTGACGGGGAGCGAGCGAGATACGGTTGGCTTCCTGATCCTGCGCAGCGCGAGCAGCGATCGCGCTGCGGCGACACCGCTCTTCACGGTGCCAATGCCGGCGCAGGGCAGCGCTGGCAGCGGCGCCAGCTACCAGTGGTTTGACCGCGCGGCGCAGGCTGGTATCAGTTATCACTACTGGCTGGTTGAGATCGAGGCCAGCGGACAGCGCAACGAATTCATGCTGCACAGTCCGGCGATACAGTTCACACATCGCGTGCTGGTGCCAATCATTCTCCGGTAGTGAGTCGCGTTGCGCGTGAAATCGGCCAGCATCATCCCCAACAAAAGGGTGGTGCTGGCCGATATGCGTGATCGTGATGAGTGAGGCTGATTGCGCTCTACAAACAGGGAAGAGGTATCGCGCGGGCGCGCTCGCTCCTGGTCAGCCTGCTGTCGCAACGCGGGAGCAGGTGATCTGGGTGTCTGCGCCGGGGATTGTCATACCAACGTTAGGTGTCCAATCATCTTCAGATCAGCGCGCGGCGCTTCCCGCGCGCCCGTG
>FWPV01008426.1_pt1 | contig 18043 bp, 17 predicted proteins | sample 2228371 | NCBI WGS metagenome assembly FWPV01 (sample SAMEA103939776, study PRJEB20133) | metagenome | reverse complement strand
TATCAAGTCGCAATCCCTTCAAAATGAGGTCAAAATTCCTACTCCCCCCTATTTTTTTGTTCTGTTTTATCAGCGACTTATATACCACCTTCTCTAAAAATATACTTTACCAAAAAGTTAGTAGTTTTAAACTACAATTAAAAAAGTAAAGTATCTTTCACAATTTTACTTTCAAGGAGCTATAAGTTTGCCTTCTTGTTTAATTATTAGCAAATATCCGTTACATTGTCAAATAAATTTTATGTAAAACTGCACATATCATTTGGCGTAAGGCAAACCTTTCTGAATACAAACTCCTCTGTATATCTGCTCCAGTAATATAATTTTACAAAGCCTGTGCGGAAAGGTGAGCTTTGACAGGGAAAGAAATTTTGCCTTACCGCTTATCTCCTCTTTAAATCTTGTGCTAAACCCTGTATGTTGTCCTATAAAAAAAGTTGTTTTTTCTTCTATCAATAAACGTGAAAATTCCAACGAATTCATTTCTTCTCCGAAAACATCAAGAACATAAAGCCTGCTACTCTTATCAATGTGTTTAAAAAACTGTTCTTCTTTTGAGATATATGACAGACTAACCTTCACATAAGGACTCAGCCTTTTGAGTAAATCTTGTTCATATTCCCTAAAGTCACGCTCTTTTTCTCTACCACAGATTACAATACTAATTTTCACTTTTTCTTCTTTTTACTGGCTGACTTTTTGTTACTGCCGTTTTTCTTAACTTTGTTTGCCTTATCCTGTCTTGCTTTTTTTACCTCTTTTGGCGTTCTTGTGACTGGTACCTTTGACTTTTTCTTTAACCTTTCCTCAAGCTTTTCTATTTTAAGTTTTAATGCTTCCTGATTGGGGTAGTCGCTACCGATACTTTTGTATATCTCAAGTGCCTTTTTTGCATCACCCAGATTTTCATAAGATGTCCCAAGATCAAACTTTGCCAGTGCAGTATAGGAAGATTTTGGATATTTTTCTATATACTGCTTCAAATATTCGTTCGCCTCTTTATCTTTATTTAAATTCAGCAGGATAAGTCCCATTTTGTATTCAACTTCTTCAGTATATTTTGAGTTTTTAAATATGACAGAAAAGTTTTTGTATGTTTTTTCCGCCATATCAAACTTTTTCTGAGCAAGATATGCCTGCCCTTTCAGATAAATCACATCATCAAGAAAAGGCACAGAGGGGAAATTCTTTTCTATTATCTCAAACTCTTCTACCGCCTTCTCAGGTTTGTTCAATTTGTATAGGTAGCTGTAGCCAATCTCTTTCCTCGCTTCTGCCATTTTTGTTGCCTGAGGAAATCTTTTTATAAGCTCCTCCAGATAAAAAACGGCACTTGAGGGATCTTCAAGATATTTGGAGTAAATCACGCCAAGTTTGTAATAGCTGTCTTCAACCTCAGGGATATTTTTTTCAAACTTTATTACCTCCATATATTTGGCAACAGCATCTTTGTAACTACCACCTTTGAAAAGTTCTTCCGCAACTTTATAGTCGGACTTCGCCTTTCTTTCTGCACATGATGCCAGCATTAAAACAGAAATAATTATCAGTAAATATTTAAAGCATAGTTTGTTCTTGTTGTTCATCACCATTCTCCTTTTCCATTAATTTTGCCACTGATACAATTTCTTCTCCTTCAGAGAGGTCTATGAGTCTTACACCCTGACTTTGTCTTGAATACTCAGGTATGTTTTTCAGTGCAAGCCTTACTATCTTTCCGGAGCTTGAAATCAAAAGGATTTCGTCATCATCCCTCGTCTGCAGAACACCCAGAACTTCTCCGTTTTTCTTTGTGAGTTTAACTGTAAATATACCCTTACCGCCCCTGTTCTGGAGACGATACTCCGTTAAATCGGTTTTTTTCCCGAAACCGAGTGTGGTCACTGTTAAAAGGCTTCCCGTGTCTTCTTTTATAACATCCATTGCGACAACTTTATCACCGTCTTCCAGCCTCATCCCTGTGACACCATAAGCTGCTCTACCCACACACCTGACATCGCTCACCGCAAACCTTATGCTCTTCCCTTTTCTGGAGGACAGTATAATGTGGTCATTTTTGTCAACAATGCTTGCTGATATTAGCAGGTCATCTTCAGGCAGGTTTATGGCTATGATACCTGTTTTTCTTATGTTTTTAAAGAGACTGAGAGAGGTTCTTTTAACAACGCCCTTCTCTGTTGCAAAAAAAAGCTCTTTTTCAACGTCAAAATCATTAACAGCTATAAGATTGGTAACCTTTTCGTTTTCCTTTAAAGGGAAAAAGTTGGTGATGATTTTGCCGTAAGCGGTTCTCCCAGCCTCAGGAAACTCGTATGCCTTGATTGAATACATTCTTCCAAGTGAGGTAACGGCAAGAACGAAATCATGGGTTGACGAAACAAAAAGGTCCCGGATAAAGTCATCCTCTCTTAAGGAAAGTCCTGTTTTGCCTTTTCCGCCCCTTTTTTGCACGCCATATTCCGCAACAGGGGTTCTTTTTACAAAACCTTTGTGGGTCAGAGTTATCACCACCTGCTCTTCCGGAATCAGATCTTCTTTATTCAGTTCTGTGCCTGCATCCACAATTTCTGTTCTTCTTTTATCACCATACTTGTTTTTTATCTCTTCCAGTTCCTTTTTTATGATATCAAAAACCTTTTTCTCGTCTTTAAGTATCGCCTCAAGCTCTTCTATAAGCTTCATTATGTTTAGATATTCTTCAACAATTTTTTCCCTCTCAAGTCCGGTCAGCCTTGCCAGCTTCATATCTATAATCGCCTGTGCCTGAACATCTGTAATATCAAGATTGACTATAAGTGCTTCTTTTGCCTCTTTTGGTGATTTGGACTCCCTGATAAGCCTTATGGTCAGATCCAGATTGTCTATCGCCTTCTTTAGCCCTTCCAGTATATGTGCCCTTTTTCTTGCATCGGCAAGTTCAAACTTGGTGCGTCTTATTACAACCTCTTTCCTGTGAGCAACAAAAACCTCAAGAATCTCTTTCAGATTCAGAAGTCGGGGCTGTCCTTTTACTATGGCAACCAGATTTATATTGAAGGACTCTTCCAGCCTTGTGTGTTTGTAGAGGTTATTGAGAATCACCTGACTGTTTGCGTCCCTCTTCAGCTCTATAACCACTCTGATACCATCCTTATCAGACTCATCCCTTATCTCAGAAATCCCCTCAAGCTTCTTTTCCCTCACAAGCTCGGCAATATTTTTTATCATTTCAGCCTTATTCACCATATAGGGAATTTCTGTTATAACAATTGCACGCCTGTCACCTTTGAGCAGTTCTTCTTCAGCCTTGCCTCTTATCTTGATTATGCCTTTGCCTGTTTCGTAAGCCTTTATTATTTCGTCCCTTCCGTAAATAAAGGCTCCTGTGGGAAAATCTGGTCCTGGAATAAATTTTATTAGCTCCCTGACACCGCAATCTGGATTGTCAATGAGAAAAATAACCGCATCTATGCACTCAGAGAGATTGTGAGTGGGAATGTTTGTAGCCATACCAACCGCAATGCCGGATGAGCCATTAACAAGCAGATTTGGAAATTTAGCGGGCAAAACAACTGGTTCTGACAGAGAACCGTCATAATTGGGAACAAAATCAACCGTATCCTTTTCTATGTCAGCCAACAGTTCACCTGCAAGCTGTTTCATCCTTACTTCTGTGTAACGCATTGCTGCAGGCGGATCTCCGTCAACAGAACCAAAATTACCCTGTCCGTCCACAAGTGGCATTCTAAGTGAAAAATCCTGTGCCATTCTTACTATGGCATCGTAAACCGCCGCATCACCATGTGGATGATATTTACCAATCACATCACCAACAATACGGGCAGACTTTTTGTAAGGCTTATTCCATTCATTGCCCATATCATACATGGCATACAAAATCCTTCTATGGACAGGCTTTAATCCATCCCTTGCATCAGGAAGGGCTCTGCCTACAATAACACTCATGGCATAGTCTAAATAAGACTGTTTGACCTCACTTTCAATATTGACTTTAATCTCATTATGAGCAAAACTTAAGGTTTCCACTAAAAACCTCCTAAAAATTTTCAGCGTTTTATTATAACAGAAAAGCTTTTAATTTTGTAATTTTTATTTAAGAAGGAAAAAAAAGGAGCGGCAGCTTTATGCTTGTATCACCCTTGTCTGAAGGGGGAAACTTGATTGATTTTACCAGTGAGAGAATTTTGTCCAGAAACTCTTTATTTGTGATGTCTGTATCCATAACCTCAGCCCTCGTTACAACTCCGTTATTGTCAACAACAAAAAACACTGTAACCTTACCTTTCAGGCTAACGTCTTTCTTTCGTTCTTCAATAAATATAAATTCAAAACCCTTTTTATATCTGCTGATAGCCGCAACAATCTCTGCTTCCGGTCTTTTACCTACCACCACCCTTATGTCCGGTGCCTTTTGCTGAGCCTTAATCTTTTCTCCTTCCTCAAGTTCAACCTTTACCTCTTTTTTTGCAGGACCTGCGTATATATCTTCTACTTTCACCGATTGAAAACCTTTTTTATCCTCCTTTTTTTCACCAGTATCGACCTTCTGCGGTAGCGTTTCGTCAAGCGTTTCGCTTAGCTTACTGAAAAGACTCCTTTCCCTATTAATTATTACACTCCTTGCTCCCTCAGAAACAGCAAGAATGCCTCCTGTGCTTTTAACTTCAGGTGGTGGTGCCGATTCTATAAAACCACCTTTTGCCAGCTCATTTTCCACATTTGCTTTCTTGGAATCACCAACTTCTGCGTCGCTTTTAGCCTCCTTTTTTTTGGCTTCAGATTTTGGTGTTTCCGCCTTTTTAGTCTCTGCCTGATAGGCTATTTCAAGTGGTTCTTCCGTCTTTTTTTGTTCCTTAGCGGTTGCGGCAGGTTTGTTTTTCAGATAATTTATCACAGCAGCAATATTCACCCCATAAATTAAAAGGGCAACAAGAACGAAAAGGATTGAGAATCTTATGTTTTCTTTTGTTAACAGCCTTTTCCTGAAGGCATTGTCTATGGTTTTTGACTTTTCTTCTTTTGTCTCCTGAACCTTTGTAAAGATGTGAAAACCGCCGACCTCAAACTGCAGTTCATAGTCCGGTTTAAGTTTGATTACACCAGACTCCGGGAAAAGTTTTGCAATATCCTGAATATCATAAACACTGTTATTGGCATAAACCTTGACCTTCACATTGGGGTGTAAATAAAGCAGCAGAAACCCATCTTTTATCTCTGCAAGTTTTAATTCCTTTTCGGGAACTGGCAGTACAAGGCTGTTTCTGTAATCACTGCCTATGGTTAAAAGCCCCGCCCTTACCAGAACCTTTTTTTCTCTCTTGTCTTCCAAAATTCTGACAGAAAAGCCAAAACTCATTTCGGAACAACCGCCAGATATGGTTTTGCAAATCCTGCCTGAACGGCAAGCCTTATGTATCTTCTTACAACTGAGAATGGCAGTTCCTTATCAGCCTGTATTACAAGATAGTTTATCCCTTTTTTCTTAAACTGCCTTAAAACGCCAAATATATATTTGTCTTCAGAACCGTCAATGGCATAGTTGGTGTCGTCTATCACAATCCTGTCCTTAGTTATAGCGATATAGTATTTTTCAGCAACAGGTATCTTGCTTTCGGAGCGGGGCAACTCCATGCCTTCCACCAGTTTCATCATAACCCCTTCAAAACTATAGGTGGAAAGGAAAAAGAACAAAATTATGGTAAACATGTCCATCAGGCTTGTCAGATTTAACTCTATATCAACCTTTTTCTTTTTATACAGCCTTGCCATTACTATTCCTCATCAAAATAAACAACTTCAGGGAAAAGTTTCCCTTCCTTTTTGCACTGGTCAATCACCCTTACAACAATGTCATATTTAACCTGCGGAGCCACCTTAAGAAGGATATCCTTTTTTAAGGGATGTGCCTGTTTCATCTCTGTAAGTCTGCTTAATAGCCGCTCTTCAAAACCTTCACCAATCTGGATTTCGTCAATCTTTTTTTCGTCTTCCCTTATTGTTATTACAGATGGGTTAATCTCAATGAAAATGTTCCTGTTGACCGCCTCTGCAGGTAAAGAAGAAGCGCCTGATATTGTGGGCAGTTGCAGGTCAAGAGTGGTGAGCTTTTGAAGATAGGCGTTCTGTATCACAAGAGGAAGTATCAGCAGAAAAAGATTCATAACAGGAATGAGAATGGGCAGAAAACCGCCTTTTTTCTCTTTTTTTCTGAATCTGCTTTTTAACATTAATACCTCAGGGTAATCAGGTTGATGAACTTAAGCACATAGTATTCTGTCTCTTCCATAATTTTTTCTGCCCTTGCGTTAAGAACAGCATAGAAAAAAAGTATTATTACAGCAACGAACAAACCATAGGCGGTGGTGTTCATAGCCGTTGAAATACCTTTTGCAAGCATCTGTGCCTTCATGGCTGGGTCGGCTACGTTTGAAAGTGATGAAAAGGACTGAATTAAACCCTGAAGCGTACCGAGCAGTCCAAGGAGTGTAGCCAGATTGGCAACCGTGGGCAACATGTTTAATCTTCTCTCCACCTTTGGGAATTCACGGGCGGCAACCTCTTCTATACTTTTCTCAATCAGAACAGCCACCCTTCTTTCCCCCTTCAGCACCCTTTCTCCTGCAGGTTCATCCTTTTCCAGTCTCTGTACCATCTGTAAACCAAATTTGACAATATTTGCCAGTGGTACATCCGGTGTGGTCTGAACCGCATCGGATATTTCCCTGTTCATAACCTTCTGTTCAATAAAGTTATAGTATTTTTCTGAATCCAGATTATATCGTTTAAAAAGGGTAACAAACCTTTCTATTACAACCGCCACACCAAAGGCAAGAAGAAAGGTTATGGGAAACATGAAAATGCCGCCTTCAAGAAAGAATTTACCTAATGTCTGAAACATCTTTTGAATCCTCCTTTTGGAATCCTTTTAAATCTTTTTTAAACAGGTCGTTGTCGAGAAAATAATTTAAGTCAACCTTCCTTTTCTCAAATGTAATAACAGGTGGGGGAAGAAAAAAGAACACCTTTGGTCTTTCTTCCCCTCCGATAATTTCCATCCCGCTTTTTACTTCAAAATCCACCTCTTTTTCTTCGCCATAAAGAGTTGAAACAAAGAATAAAAATGACAGAAAAAGAAGCGCTATTTTTTTCATAGGTTTTGTTATTATAATAAAAAATTAAAACTTTTCAATAGTTCCTTTCAGTTACCTGTAAGGTAGTACTGGTTTAGAAGCTCAGTCTGTTTTTTTGCCTCTTCATTACTGTATTTATTTGCTGCTTCTGACAGTGTCTCTTTTGCTTTCAGAATCTCACCTTTTTTCAGAAAAATATCCGCCACAAGAAAATAAGCCTCCAAAAACTCCTTTAGCAGTCCCTTTTCCCACAACTCAAGAAGCTCATCATGTCTGCCCAGTTTATGCAGTGTGTAAGCCCTGTAAAGACCTGCAGTTTTAAAATCTTCTGCTGTTTTAAATTTTTCCAGAGCCTTGATGAGGTTACCGTCTCTGTAGTATATTACCCCCTGCACAAACTCTTTCTCTGTCCCCTCAAGTTCAGCAGCTTCAGTGAGGGCAAGGGAATACTGCCTTTTTTTTATGTACATATCAACCATATAATAAGTGAGCAGGCGGTTTTTAAGCCCCATTTCCTTTGCTGTAACTAAATTTTTTCTTGCAGCTTCATAAAGTCCCTTCTCGTAATAAGCAACGCCTAAGATGAGATTCAGTCTGCTGTCCCGGTAATTCTGAAAGCTATTAAATATTCGCTCTCCCATTTCTATGGTTCTGTCGTAATTCTTTTGAATAAAAAAAGCTTCCATTACATAACCCAGTGCCCTCACATCCATTATCTGGTCTTTTTCTTTGTCATATATTTCGGTAATTTTTTTGTAATCTTTTTTTCCTTTCAGCTCAATAATCTGTTCTTCAGACGTTTTTTCTGCTGTTACAGAGATTTTTGCCGGAGTTAGGACTGTTTTTTCCACCACATCCCTTTTTTGGGTGCATGAAAAGGATAAAATCACAATTAAAAACACCGCAATTTTAGTCCAGCAGAGGCTCATCATAATGCAGTTCCTTTAAAAAGTTAACCTCGATTTCTGGCACCATAATGCCTTTTCCGTAAATCTCCGGTTTCATTTCTTTAAGTTTGTTCATGTTTTTAAGCACAAGAGGAGTGTCCTTTGCAGTAGCTGAAAGCTTAAGGGAACGTGTATAAAACATAACCGCCTTTTCCAGTGCCTCTTCTTTTTGCAGAAAAAAGAGTGAAAAGTCTGAAAGCGTCTCTGCTATATGAAACAAATAAACCGCTTTTCCTGTGGTTTTAAATCTTCTGCTTAAAAAATCAACAAGTGCCTCAAGGGCTTCTCTTGCTTCTTCTTCCGGTTTAAGAAATATAGTCTTTTTCAGGGTTTCGCTAAAACCTTTCAGGTAATCCTGTTCATATGATTCAGTTATATCTGTTTTTACCAGAGCAATGAACTGGTCGAAGGCTGTATTAAAGTCACCTGCTTCAAAGGCAAGCAAACCATTCAAAAGCCTTAAATCTGAAGACTCTTTTTCAGACAGACTCTCTTTTTTTATCATTGTGAGGACATCTTTTGCCCTGTCGCTTTTTCCAGCTTTCATAAACAACCATGCAGATTCAATAAGGTAATGACTGGCTCTTTCCGGTTCCTGTGCCGCAAGTTCAAGAGAAGCCTCTGCTGCATTTAGATACAGTCCCTCCTGCCTGCCAAAGGTGTAAATAAACTCCTTTGCCTTTCTGATCAACTCTTTTTTGGAGCTTATCTTTTCCATCATCATTACGGCTTCCACCATGCTACCTTCCTTTTCAAGCAGCAGTGCAAGGTTAAAGATTGCAAACTCCTTAAAACCTGTGGTGTTTAAATCCTTTATTATTTCCTGATAAAGATTCTTTGCCTGTTCACTGTTTCCGCTTTCTTCTTTTTGCTTTGCCTCCATAAAAATGGCATAATGTTTTAACTCAAGGTATTTGCGGTCTTTCAAAATTTCAAAGCCCTTTCCAAAAAGGGCAGCAAGACTGATTTTATCGGCTATAACATTAAAGTTCGCCTCACAAAAGTCAACCGCCTTTAATGTTCCTTTTCCCCCAAAAATTTCCACCGCCTTTTTTAGATATTTAAACATTTCTTCTTCTCTCTTTTCTTTTAACAGCAGGTCTGAAAGGACAAGCAGGGCAGACAGGTTTTTTTCATATTCAGGATAGGTTTCGGCATATAATCTTAAAGCCTCAATTAACTCCTTCGGGTCAAGTCTGCCGTCCTGCCACTTTTTGTATTTACAGTAAAGCGAACGGTAAAGGCTTTCCTCCTGTCTGTATTTTTTTTGCCAGGCGAATAAAAAGTGCTGAACCGCATTATCATAATCCTTTTTTGACTCTTCAAGTTGTGCCAGCAGAAAGGCTGCCTCACCTGCCTTTTCATCATCGGGAAAAATTTTTACATATGTTTCGTATAAGCCGGTGCTTTTTATATAGAGTTCTTCCACGGGGGATTTATCGTACTGAACGTTGTAATAGAGAGCAGCAGAAAACAAAAACTCCCTGTACTGCCTCGGCAGGGTGTTAAATTTTCTGTAATACTCTGAATCAGGACCATACATTTTTATAAAACGGTATTTTTCTTCTGCAGCAATGTCTGTCTTACCCAGTAAGTTCAGCACCTCTATCTTTGCAGCAAGAAGTTCGTTAGAGGCTGGATAAAGGTAGTAGTCTTTCAGACCCTTTTCGTAAACAGTAATCGCTTTTTCGTAATCCGCAAGAAAAAGGTGCAAATCACCAACACCCTTAAAAAGCCTGTCTGGTATTGAAAAAGCAGGATAGAGGGAAAGGTACTGGTTTATTTTGTCCTCTCCCAGCTTGAAAAAGACCTTTGACAGAAGTTCCATCATTTCATCAAAAAGAATAAGCCCCTTCTCATCATCTGTTTTAAAATCATAATTCATAAATAAGTGGGCAACTTCCTGCATTTTGCCCAAGAGATAGTAAGACCAGCCGATTTTGTAATAGGCTGCATTTTTGTAAGCTGCATTTATATTTGCTGCATCGGTGAAATACCTGATTGCCTCTTCATACCTGCTTTTTTCAAACAAAAGTTCCCCCATTTTCATCAGTATCCTTGCATCAGGTTTTTTCTCCATGAGAAGATAGCTCTCATAACTGCTGAGGGCTTTAAATACATCGCCGGTTTCTTCATAAGCCTCTGCAAGAATAAGTGTTACCTGATTTTCACGGGCTTTGTATTTTTTAAGGTATTTTTCTGCATCAACCTTTATTTCTTCTATTATTTTTTCCCTGTCTTCACCTCTTGCATTCTGAAAATAGTTCCATTTAATGTAAATCCCTGCATAGGCAAGGTCTTCTTCCACCGTTAGCTTCTTTTTCAGAGCGATATCATAATAACTGCTAAGTTTTTTCAGGATGTCGTCGGAAAACCCTTCCTTATTCTCTATATCTTTCAAAAACTCCCTGATTTCCGCCTCCTGTTTAAGTCTTATCTGATCATCCTCTCTTTTTGAAGCAACCCTTTTATACCCTTCATCAAGCAAAATTAGATTTTTGCTGTGTTTATCCTCAAAAAAAGAGAGATAATCCTTTTCTCTAAAGGAGGACCTGAAGGTGACTGATTTCAGCCCTTTAGCCTTCTCGTATATTTCCAGAACCTTGTTTCTTATGTCCCTGTTAACCTCTCCTTTTTCAATCTTTTCCCAAATAACATCATACTGTTTTAATATCTGCTGAAGCCTCAGGTTAAGCTCGTTCATCTTGGAAACAAACCTTTCTATTTCTTCCTTGTAAAGGCTGAGTTCACTCAGGTAGTTTTTCAGCCTGAAACTGTAATAATAGCTCTTGTATGCCTGAAAGAGAGCGGGTAACTCGTTCTTATCTATATTTTTGCCTTCCCGGAATATAAAAAATGGATCATCGCCCAGTTTTGAAATCTCTTTTTTTTCAGTTAACAAAACATCACCTTTATATCCGCATTCGGTTAAAAGCAGCTTTTCCTCATAGGTTTCGGCAGTGGCTGACAATTTGTTCAGAACCGTGTCACAATCTCCCCTGTAGTAATAGGCAAGTGCCTCCAGAAAGGGTTTTTCTTTAACAGAGGTTTTAGAGATAAACTGCAGGGCACTCTCATAATCTCCACCACGAAGAAGCATGTAGTAATAGCACCTCGGAAAACTAAATGAGAACTCTTTTAGGACTTCTGCCGCTTCTTTATAAAAGCCTTTATTATATAACTGGTTTGCGGCAAAAAAACGGTTCAGTTCAGGTGATTTAATAGAAACAGGCAAAGGTTCATCATTTATTATACTTAACAGCAACAACACCTTCTCGAACCTCTCCAGTATAAGGTAATTTAAAAATATTTTTTTAAAATCCTTAAGCCTGTTACCTTCTTCTGCAAGAACTAAAAGATCAGTGATTGCCATTTCTTGTAACTCTCTGTTTTCCAGCTCTTTTACCAGTTGCAACAGAACAGGATAACCACTTTCATGTATTAACACCTGAAAAAAGGCATAGGTTAACGCATCTTTCTCAGAAATACCTGAAAGTTTTGCTTCATCACCTTCCGAAAAGTCGGCAATTGAAAAGTTTATCAGTTCCGATTTTCCAGAACTTCTTACCTTAACAGATACAACATCCTTCTCAGCTGCATAAAGACTTTCGCAAATTAATGTTAAAAGAAAAAAAGATAAAAAAACTATTCTACAACCCATGCCTGAGTTATAACCCTCGGTTTCTGATAGGAATCGGTAAAAAAGAGTTGCAGGGCAATACGACGGTATTCCGGAATCTCAACCTGAAATTTTTTCTGTATATCGTATCCATCCTTATTTAACCTTATCTTTACCGTGGTTACCCCCGCATTTACAGGAAAGTCACCTATAAAAAGCTCTTTATCTGATATGTGGATGTCTGTTATTGTTCCTGTTTTTACAAGATTGTCGTTAATGTAAAGCCCATAAAAGACGTCTTTGTAATCCTTGCTTCCGCATTTAAAAAACACGGTGATTTTGCTTTTTGTAAAAAAGGGCAGTTCCTTTTCAAACCTGTTAACTTCCCTGATAAAAGAGCTGATTTCGTCTTTAATGTCAACATCCCTTGTCTGGGCAAAGACGTTTAGGGCAAACAAAAGAGAACAGACAAAAAAAACAATCCTTAACATAATGGTGTAATTATATCAGTCTGAGCCAAATCTTTCAATGTAAAGCCTAATCTATGCCATACTCTTTAAGCTTGTAATGCAAAGACCTCGGGCTTATTTCCAGAAGTTTTGCAGCCTTTAATCTGTTGCCTTCAGTAAGTGTTAAAGCCTTTTTTATGTATTCCCTTTCCACATCCATAATCGCCTTCTTAAGGGATAAAAGGGATTCATCAGAAGGGACTCCAATCTTTACGTCCTCGTCTCTCATGAAAAGAAAGTCCGGCAGATCGTTTATTCCTATTTCCTGCTCTCGTGAGAATATAAGTATTCTGTCTATCAGGTTTCTGAGTTCCCTGAAATTACCGGGCCATGAATAGTTCAGAAGTACGGAAATGGCTTCCTTTGACATTTTTTTATTTGACTTTTCAAGCCTTCTTTCAATGTAAGCAATAATATCTTCCTTTCTTTCCCTTAGTGGCGGGATATGTAGCGGCACAACATTAAGACGGTAATATAAGTCCTGTCTGAACTCCCCACTTTCCACAAGTTTTTTCAAATCTTTATTGGTTGCAGAAATTATACGAACATCCACCTTCTTTGCCTTCAGGTCTCCAATTGGTCTTATTTCTCCATCTTCAAGAAATCTCAATAACTTGCTCTGTAAAGCACCCTTCATCTCTGATATCTCGTCAAGAAAACATGTGCCACCGTCGGCATACTCCAGCAACCCCCTTTTGGGTTTCGCCGCATCTGTAAAAGCCCCTCTTGCATAACCAAAAAGTTCACTCTCCAGAAGATTTTCAGGTATCGCCGCACAGTTTATTGCCACGAAAGGCTTGGAAGCCCTTGGTCCCTTTTCATGTATGAGACGGGCAAGCACCTCTTTGCCCACACCGCTTTCACCTGTTAAAAGAACGGGCTGACGATATGGTGCAACCCTTTCAGCATCCGAAGTGACCGCCTTAATGGCTGGACTTTCAAATATGGCGTCACTCATTATAGACTGATTGGACTGCCACTTAAGAATGGCATTTTCCTTTATCAATCTTTCCCTCTCTTCCGCCTTTTTTATTGCAATTAACACCTCGTCTGTTTTAAAAGGTTTGGATATATAGTCATAGGCACCTTTTCTTATGGCTTCAACAGCGACCTCAACAGAGCCAAAAGAGGTCATCATTATCACCGTTACAGATATATCTGACTTTTTCAGTTCTTCCAGAAAACCAAAACCATCAAGCTCAGGCATTTTTATATCACAGAGTATAATATCGTAAATCTCGTTTTTAAGCTTTTCCAGTGCCACAAGACCATTTTCTGCAGGTTCGGTTTCGTATCCTGACTTTTCCAGCACCGTCTTAAGCATCTGCCTTATAACAATCTCATCGTCAACAATAAGTATTTTAGCCACAACCGCCCTCCAGAAGTTTTAAATAGACCCTGAAAACAGCCCCCCTGTCCTTATTTTCAAAATCAATTTTACCACCATACTTTTCAACAAGCGTATGAACCACACTTAAACCGAGCCCTGTCCCTTTTCCGGGGGGTTTCGTCGTAAAAAATGGGTCAAATATCTTATCCTTTATCTCTTCCGGCACACCACCGCCTTCATCCGAAACGGCAATCACAAGTAAAACCTCTTCAAGCGAAGATGAAATGGTTATGTTTCCGCCATCAGGCGTGACGTCTATGGCATTTATAAGTAAATTGAGCAGCACCTGCTTTAACTCCTCCCGACTAAAGCAAACAGTCCCGCTATCTTTAAAATTATTTACAAGCTTAGTCTTTTTAAAATCCTTCTGGGGAGCCAGAAGCCTCAGAGTTTCATCAACCACTTCCTTAGGATTACACACATGTAACATATTGTCCGAAGAGGTTCTTGCAAAGTTTAACAGATCTCGTATTATGCGGTTTATTCTCTCTGTCTCACTTAAAATTAAAGAAAGCATGTTTTTTTCTTCTTCATCCTGTGCGTTATTAATCATAAAAGAGAGATAACCCATAATGCTTGTGAGAGGATTTCCTATCTCATGGGCAAGCCCAGCCGCAAGCCTGCCCACAGTAGCCATCTTTTCTGAAAACACAATCTCCTGCTGGGCAGATCTTAAAGCCTCATTAGCCTTGTGTAATTCGGTAATGTTTTTTTCCAGATCTCTTTTGTAACGTTCCAGATGCTCAACCATCTGATTAAACCTATCATAAAGCTGATCCCACTCCCCTATCCCCACCTTTGCAACCCTTTTTTCAAAATTTGCACTACCAACCTCTTCATAGGCTTCTTTAAGTAAATCAAATGGTGTAAGAAGCCTTCTCTTATAAAAGAAGTAGGTAAAAGCGGTAAGGGTAAACAGACAGACCAGGGCAAAAGGAAGAAATATAAAAACATCTCTTTTCATAACCTCCTTTTCGGCATCAAACTCCCGCATTAAACTTAAAACGTAAGGTTTTCCGCCTATAAAAACGGTTTTATAGACCTTTATAGATGGATATAAAATTTCTTTACCAACAGCCGTGTTTTCCGCACCAACAAAAATTCTTTCTTTTTCCAACATATCCCTGCCAGATATCAGTTTTTTTGTGGCTGCGTCGTATAACCCAAAATAAACACCCGCAGGCAAAAAGAGCTGCAATTGGTCTGTCACCCTTAAATTAGCCTTATCAATGTCAAAAAAAATCCTCTGAAGTCCATAGGTTTCTATCTCAACCTGCCTTTTCTCTGATATCTTAAAGGTGATAAAAAATGATATAAAAATGGCTATAAAAGACAGCAGGAAAATACTTGATATAAGCTCTGTTTTAATATTACCTTTGTTGTTCCACATTTATCTTCCCAGATAACCAAGATACCATGTAATCAATCTGTCACCAAAGAAAAGATATAAAACGGCAGCAAAGGATAAAAAGGGACCAAAGGGCAGTGCAAACTTACCGTCCTTTCCCTTTACAATCATCAGATAAACACCAACTATGGTACCTGTCAGAGAGCTTATAAGAATAATAAAAGGTATAGCCTTGATACCAAGATAGGCACCAAAATATGCCATAAGCTTTACGTCTCCACCGCCTAAGCCTTCCCTCTTTGCAATAAGTTCATAAGCCTTACCTGTTACATAAAATATCCCGCCACCGGTTATAATGGCAACAACGACAGAAAGAAAGGAACGATGAAAGACAAAGTATGACACCCCTGCAGCCAGAATAATGCCGGGCAGGGAAATAACATCCGGTATTATCTGAAAATCCAGATCTATGAAGGTTATAACTATAAGGGTGGCTATAAAAATAAAGTTAAAAACCGCTTCAACTGGCGTAAAAAATTTGTAACAAAAACATGCAAATAAAGCGGTAACAAGTTCAACAAAGGGGTATCGCAAAGAAATATTTTTTCCACAGAACTTGCATTTTCCTGAAAGCATGATATATCCAATTATAGGAATGTTAAAATGTGGTGGTATTGGATTTTTACATTCGGGGCAGAAAGAGGCTGGAAACACAACAGATAACTTGCGAGGCAGCCGAAAGATGCAAACATTCAAGAAACTGCCGATTATGCTGCCAAATATAAACACAAAAACAGATATTAACGATTTCATATGGTTAAAGTCTATCAGAGTAGTTACCAAAAGGTCAATTACATCTTTTATACCTAAATTTGGTAAATCTAAAAGTTATTTTATTTTTTCAAGTTTAATCCATATAAACTTAAAAATTTTCCCTGTTTTATATTTTAGCAAATGCTTTAAAATAAAAACATTCAGACTTTGTGAAAAAATTATCTTTAAAATAAAACATTTTTTTATTGACAAAAATAGAACATTTTTTTACATTGTAAAAAAAGTTAAAAAGGGGCTTAAAATAATTTTTAAGCCTACAAAACAAAAAAGGAGGTGATAAAGATGGCGGTTGACAAAGCAAAACTGGAAGAGTATCACAAAAAGAACGTGGTTATGATCTTCATTCTGCTCGTCATTTGGTTCGTCGTGTCGCTGGGTGGCATTATGGTTGTTAAATCTCTGAATGAGATCAAATTTCTCGGATTTCCATTCGGTTACTATTTAGGTGCTCAGGGTTCGGTTCTCGTGTTTATAGCCCAGATTTTCTTTTATGCAAAGTATATGGACAAACTGGACAAGGAATACGGATTTGCAGAAGAACAGTAAAATATTGAATAAAAGGGAGGTGATTTAAATCATGAGTAATCAGATGATTGGATACATAGTTGTTTTTGGAACATTTGTGGCATTTTTATACATAGCCTTTGCAACAAGGGCAAAAAAGTCCGACGATTTTTACGTGGCAGGCAGAAGGGTTCCTACCGTTTGGAACGGTATGGCTGTTGGTGCAGACTGGATGAGTGCGGCTTCATTTATTAGTATGGCAGGTGCACTAAACGCCCTCGGATATGACGGTTTAGCATATATTATGGGATGGACAGGTGGTTACGTGTTGCTTGCCTTGGTTCTTGCTCCCTATTTGAGAAAGTTCGGTAAATACACGGCACCCGACTTTATCGGTGACAGATACGAAAGTCAATCGGCAAGACTTGTTGCCATTATCTGTGCTATCGTTATCAGTCTTACCTACTGTATAGCACAGGTTGCAGGTGCAGGTATTATTATGGCAAGGCTTTTAGGCTTTCCCATGGGAGCTGCTATAGCTGTTGGTATAGTAATCGTTGTTGCATCAACGGTCATGGGTGGAATGAAAAGTATTACCTGGACACAGTGTGCCCAGTATATCGTCCTTATTACAGGTTATTTAATTCCCGTTACGGCACTTTGTTTAAAGGTGTATGGTCATCCACTGCCACAGTTAGCCTATGGAGACCTGCTTTACAAGATCGTTGCCAAAGAGCAGGAGCTTAACATTAAACCCCTCTATATCGAACCATTCACCAAGATGAATGCAGTAGATATGTGGGTTTTAACTCTGGTTCTTATGGTCGGAACTGCTGGACTCCCTCACATTATGATGAGGTTTTTTACTGTTCCTTCTGTTAGATCTTCCAGATATTCAGCAGGTTGGGCTCTCGTGTTTATCGGCGCACTTTATATCACCGCACCTGCTTATGCAGCCTTCCAGAAATATGTAGTGCTCCACGAAGTTGTGGGTAAATCCATAACCGCATTGCCTGAATGGGTTGCAGCGTGGGGTAAAGCAGGGTTGGTTAAGGTTACAGACACAAATGGTGACGGAATCCTGCAGTTTGCCGAGCTAAACATCCACAGAGATGTGGTGGTGCTTTCCATGCCTGAAATAGCACAGCTGCCATACATAGTCTCTGCCTTCGTTGCGGCAGGCGGTTTAGCAGCTGCTATATCTACGGCAGACGGGCTTCTTATGGTTATAGCATCCGCTATCTCCCATGACCTTTATTACAGAATGATAAACAAAAATGCGTCTGAAAAAACACGTGTTTTTCTCGGCAAGTCTCTGATCGGTCTGTTTGCTGTAATCGCAGGCTTAATTGCCTCACAGAATATTGGATTTATCGTTCAAATAGTTGCATGGGCATTTTCACTGGCAGCAGCATCATTCTTCCCGGCTATCGTCATGGGTGTTTTTTACAAAAGAACGAACAAACATGGCGCCATAATAGGCATGATAGGCGGTCTGTTAATCACCATCATCTACATTCTTGGTGTTAAATTTAGCTGGCCAACAAAGATCGAGCCCTTCCTGGGCATTAAGGACCAGGGTGCTGGACTGTTCGGCATGATTTTCAATTTCCTCTCCTGCTGGATAATATCTTCATTTACTCCACCACCTTCACAGAAGACTATGGATCTTGTTGACCATCTGCGTTATCCTGTGAAGCTTACTGACGAGTTTGATTCTTTCCATTAATAGTTTTTCACAAAAAAAAGGGGGGGGCTCAAA
>FWPV01008421.1_pt1 | contig 18052 bp, 21 predicted proteins | sample 2228371 | NCBI WGS metagenome assembly FWPV01 (sample SAMEA103939776, study PRJEB20133) | metagenome | reverse complement strand
CGTGGTGCGGCCGTGCCCATCCCCACCGATGTGGTGACGGCCAAGGCTTTTGCGGCCGACGCGCCGGCCACCGTCAAGAAGGCCACCGAGGTAGCAGACGACGACCTGATCCTGGACATCGGGCCTGAGACGGCGGCTCTGCTGGCCCAGCAGCTCAAGGTGGCCGGCACCATTGTGTGGAACGGCCCGTTGGGGGTGTTCGAGTTTGCGGCGTTCGAAAACGGCACCAAGGTCTTGGCACAGGCGATTGCCGATTCCAGCGCTTTCAGCATTGCGGGCGGGGGCGACACGCTGGCGGCCATCGCCAAGTACGGCATCGAGAAGGACGTGGGCTACATCTCCACCGGCGGCGGCGCCTTTCTGGAGGTGCTGGAGGGCAAGACGCTGCCGGCGTTTGAGGTGCTGGCGCGCAGAGCCGGGCACTGAATTTTCAAAGGAGACTTTTCATGGCACTCATTTCACTCAGACAGTTGCTGGATCACGCCGCCGAACACGGCTACGGCGTGCCGGCTTTCAACATCAACAACCTGGAGCAGATCCAGTCCATCATGTTGGCGGCCGACCGCTGCGACGCACCCGTCATCCTGCAAGCCAGCGCGGGCGCCCGCAAGTACGCAGGCGAGCCGTTTCTGCGCAAGATGGTGGAGGCGGCGGTGGAGATGTACCCACACATCCCCATCGTCATGCACCAGGACCACGGCGCTTCGCCGGCCGTGTGCCAGCAGTCCATCCGCAGCGGTTTTTCGAGTGTGATGATGGATGGCTCGCTGCTGGAAGACGCCAAAACGCCCGCGAGTTATGAGTACAACGTGGCGGTCACGCGCGAGGTGGTGAAATTTGCCCACGCAGTGGGTGTGTCGGTGGAAGGTGAGCTGGGTTGCCTGGGCTCGCTGGAAACCGGCGAGGCCGGCGAGGAAGATGGCGTGGGCGCCGAAGGCACCCTGAGCCACGAGCAAATGCTGACCGACCCCGAACAGGCGCGCGACTTTGTGGCGCAAACCGGCGTGGATGCGCTGGCCATCGCCATCGGCACCAGCCACGGCGCCTACAAGTTCACCCGCCCGCCCACCGGTGACATCCTCGCCATCGACCGCATCGCCGCCATCCACCAGGCCATCCCCAACACCCATTTGGTGATGCACGGATCGAGCAGCGTGCCGCAGGAGTGGCTGGCCGTGATCCGTGAATTCGGTGGCGACATCCGGCAGACCTACGGCGTGCCGGTGGAAGAGATCGTGCGCGGCATCCAGAACGGCGTTCGCAAGGTCAACATCGACACCGACATCCGCCTGGCCATGACCGGGGCCATGCGCCGCACCATGGCTCAGGCACCGGGTGAATTCGATCCGCGCAAGTTCTTCAAAGACGCCACCCTGGCCGCGCGTGACATTTGTGTGGCGCGCTTTGAGGCCTTTGGGTGTGCCGGCCAGGCCAGCCGCATTCAGCCGGTGGCCATGGAAAAAATGGTGGCGATGTACGCATGAGCCCCCACGCTCCGCCGCTGCGCGGGTCGCTGCCCCCCGAGGGGGCTGACCTGGCTTGGGGCAGCCCGGCGCCAGGTTGCCTGGAGGTCAGCCGCGGGCGCGCCAGGCGCCCGCCAGCACGCCCAGGCACAAGGCGATGATCAGCATGAAGTTGAGGAAAGACCAGTTCGCGATCGTCAGGCCCAGGAAAGTCCAGTCGATGGCAGAGCAGTCGCCGCCGCCTTTGAAGATCATGGGAATCGCGCGCTTGAGCGGGAAGGTTTCGATCATCCCGTACAGGTCGCGCCCACAACTGACGATCTCTGGCGGGTACCACTGCAAAAAGCTCTGGCGAGCCGCCACAAAAGCACCAAATCCCGCAACAAGCACCACCAGGCCACTGGCACCCAGGGCCACACCCCGGCTGGGCATCAGCGCCGCCAAGCCGGCCACCAAAGCCACCAGCACCAGCGCATAACGCTGCACGATGCACATCGGGCAAGGCTCCAAGCCCTCCACGTGTTGCAGGTACAGGCCAAAGGCCAACAAGGCAATGGCCCCCAGAGCGATGACAGCCAATACGGTTCGGGGGTGCAGGCCCATGCGCTCAATCAGGCTGGGGTGGTAGGTGGGCAAAGCGGTGGTCAAATCTCATTCCTCAGGACAAAACACACAGAAGTCGGGGCAAACGCCTGGGCACACATTGTCGTGCAAGGCGTGGGCACACTGGCCGCGCCTGCCATCCAGAGCCACCGCAGCGCACAAAAGTTCCAGCGGCGGCGGCGGCACCACCCTCGCCGGCCAAAGGCCGTCCAAAGCTTGCTACAGTCTCGCCACTTCGCATTCCCAAGGATTCCCCATGGCACGCACCGTCAACTGCATCAAGCTCGGCAAAGAAGCCGAAGGCCTCGATTTCCCGCCCTACCCCGGCGAACTCGGCAAACGCATTTATGAAAGCGTCAGCAAAGAAGCCTGGCAAGGCTGGCTCAAGCACCAGACCATGCTGCTCAACGAAAACCGCCTGAACCTGGCCGACGCGCGCGCCCGCCAGTACCTGGCGCGCCAGATGGAAAAACACTTCTTCGGTGAAGGCGCCGACGCTGCGGCCGGCTACGTGCCGCCCAGCGCCTGACCCACCCGCCTTTCTGCCCCTTCAGTTGAAGTGACCAACGCCCTCGTGGTGGGCGCCGGCCTGGCCGGTGCGGCACTGGTGCGCTCGCTCTGCCGCGCAGGTGTGCCCGTGACCTGGCTGGACGCTGCCGCCGGCCCGGCAGCGGCGGCATCGGCCCTGCCGGTGGGCATGCTCAGCCCCCACGTTACCGCCCAGCCCACCCCGCTGTCGCGCCTGACCACCCTCGGCATGGCCCACACGCGCGCTGAACTGGAGCGTCTGCTGCCACCCGGGCGCGGCTGGTGGCCCACCGAGGTGGACAACCACGGCCACGATGCCGGGCGCCACCCAGCCTGCCTGGTGCGCCCTGGTGCGCTGGTGCAAGCCTGGCACGACGAGGCAATGGCCAGTGGCCACCTGCACACCCTTTGGAACACCTCGGCAACCGCCCTGCAACACAACGGTGACGACTGGCAGGTGCTGGGGCAGCTTGGCAGGGTCATCGCCCAGGCCAGGCGGGTGTTCATCGCAGCGGCCTTCGGCAGCCAGCCGCTGCTGGCCAACCCGCTGGGCCTGACCGATGCCGACCTGCCCTTGCGCCCAGTGAAGGGCCAACTGAGTTTTGGTCCCTTGAGCGGGCCAGCCGATGCCGCGCGCCCTCAGCGCCAGGACGGCGTCTACGTGCCCTGTTACGAAGAACAGGGCACCCAGCCCCTGTGGGCGATGGGCTCGACCTACGACCGCGGCCTGGACAACACCGAGGTGACCGAGGCCGCCCACGCGCGCAACCTGGCCAGCCTGGCCGCCCTGCACCCGCCCGCCGCCGAGCGCATGCGCGAACAAGCGGCCAACGGCGAGTTGCGCGGCTGGGCGGGCGTGCGCTGCGCCTCACTCGACCGGCTGCCGCTGGCGGGCACCCTGCCTGATGTGGCCGCCATCGAAGCGTTGCTGGGGCGCCCACCCTTTCACCGGCGCAAGCCCCGGCTAGATGAACTGCCGCGCGTGGCCGGCCTGTTCACGCTGAGCGCACTCGGCTCCCGGGGACTGACCCTGGCCTCGCTCTGCGCGGAGGTGCTGGTGGCTCAAGCCCTGGATCAACCTGCCGACTGGGAACCCGACCTCTGGGCCACCCTGGACCCGGCGCGTTTTTATTGGCGCCGGCTGAAACGCCAGCAGACCGTTTAATAACCAAACGCAATACCAGCATCACAAAAAGATAGTTTGAGATATGAGGAGCGACTTCTACAGTCGCACCCCATGCACGAACTTGCCTTTGTTTTTGCCGGTTTTTTTGTTGGCCTCGTCGTCGGCCTCACCGGCGTGGGCGGCGGTTCGCTGATGACGCCCATCCTGATCTTCTTTTTTGGCGTCAAACCCTACCTCGCGGTGGGCACCGACCTGCTGTTCGCCGCCTTCACCAAGCTGGGTGGCACCGTCAGCCTCACCCAACAGCGCCTGGTGCCCTGGCGTGTGGTGGGCCAGCTGTGCGCGGGCAGCATCCCGGCCGCGTTGGCCACCCTGTGGGTGCTGCACAACGTGGGCCCCGCCAGCCCGCAGGTGCAGACCGTCATGACCACCGCCTTGGGCGTGGCCCTGCTGCTGACGGCCGCCGCCATGCTTTACAAGGCCGCGCGCGGCAAAACCGCACCGCGTGTGCTGGATGCGTCCCAAGAACAACAGGCCACCCGGGCACGCCACTGGAGCTTGCCCCTGCTGTTCGGCGCCGTCATCGGCACGCTGGTGACCCTCACCTCGGTGGGCGCTGGTGCGATTGGCGTGACCGTGTTGCTGCTGTTGTTCCCCCTGCTGCCGTTGCCGCGCATCGTGGCCGCCGACATCGCCTACGCCGTGCCGCTGACCCTGGTGGCCGGCCTGGGCCACGCCTCGCTGGGTTCGGTGGACTGGCCTTTGCTGGCCAAGCTGCTGGCCGGCTCACTGCCCGGCATCTGGCTGGGCTCAAAGCTGATGCGTCACACCCCCGAGCGCCTGGTGCGCTCCCTCCTCTCGCTGCTGCTGGCCTACGCCGGCGTCAAGCTGATCGCCATCTGATTTTCGACACCTGATACCCACCATGTACCAGTACACCGCCTTTGACCGCCAATTCGTGCAACAGCGCGCGGCCCAGTTCCGCGAACAGTTGGAGCGCTGGCAGGCCGGCACCCTGAAGGACGACGAGTTCAAGCCGCTGCGCTTGCAAAACGGCTGGTACGTGCAGCGCCATGCCCCCATGCTGCGCGTGGCCGTGCCTTACGGCGAGCTGTCCACCGCACAGGTGCGCGTGCTGGCCAAAATCGCCCGCGAATACGACCAGCCGACGGCCGAGATCTTCCAGGGTGCGGTGGCTGCACAAAACCGGCTGGGCGACATCCAGCTGCGCGACGGCAAGGCCATCGGCAGCAAGCTCACCACCGGCTACGCCCACTTCACCACACGCCAGAACGTGCAGTACAACTGGATCCCGCTGTCGGATGCGGCCGACGTGATGGACCTGCTGGCCAGCGTGAACATGCACGGCATCCAGACCAGCGGCAACTGCATCCGCAACATCACCAGCGACGAACGCGCCGGCATCGCGGTGGACGAAGTGGCCGACCCGCGCCCCTGGGCCGAAATCCTGCGCCAGTGGAGCACGTTGCACCCCGAGTTCGCCTTCCTGCCGCGCAAGTTCAAGATTGCCATCAACGGCGCCCGCGAAGACCGCGCCGCCACCCAGTGGCACGACGTGGGCCTGCAACTGGTGCGCGACGAGGCCGGCACCCTGGGCTTCAAGGTCATGGCCGGCGGCGGCATGGGCCGCACCCCGGTGGTGGCCACCACGCTGCGCGAATTCCTGCTGGCCGAAGAAATCCTCAACTACCTCGAAGCGGTGGTGCGCGTGTACAACCGCTGGGGCCGCCGCGACAACATCTACAAGGCCCGCATCAAGATCCTGATCAAGGCCGAGGGCCAGCGCTACATTGACGAGGTGGAGGCCGAGTACCAGCGCATCGTCGAACAAGACGGCGCGCCGCACACCATCCGCGCCGCCGAGTACGAGCGCGTGGCCGCGCACTTCGCGCCGCCCGCCCTGGCCTGCGACCGCAAAAGCGCCGACGCCAAGATCGCGCACATCCTGCGTGCCGCCGCCGAAGACGACATCGAGTTTGGTCGCTGGCTGCAGCAAAACGTGGCCGCGCACAAGAACCCGGATCTGCGCGCCGTGACGCTGTCGTTCAAGCGACTGGGCCAGGCCCCGGGCGACGCCACCGCCGACCAGCTCGACGCCGTGGCCGACCTGGCCGACCGCTACAGCGCCGGTGAAGTGCGCGTGACCCACGACCAGAACCTGCTGCTGCCCTGGGTGCGCTGCGACCAGTTGCCCGAGCTGTGGCGCGAGGCCCGCCGCCTGGGCCTGGCCAAACCCAACATCCGCCTGCTGACCGACATGATCGCCTGCCCCGGCGGCGACTTCTGCGACCTGGCCAACGCCCGCTCCATCCCAGTGGCCGAGGCCATCACCGCCCGCTTCCAGGACATGGACGAGCTGCACGACCTGGGCGAGATCGACCTGCACATCAGCGGCTGCATCAACAGCTGCGGCCACCACCACAGCGGCCACATCGGCATCCTGGGCGTGGACAAGGACGGGCAGGAGTGGTACCAGATCACGCTGGCCGGCTCCGACGGTTCGGCCCTGAGCGGCCCCACACAAGCTGGCAAGGTGGTCGGCCCCTCGTTTGCCGCCAACGAAGTGACCGAAGCGGTCGAGGCCATCCTCGACGTTTACCGCGCGCAACGTCAGAACGGGGAAACCTTCATCGACGCCCTCAAGCGCATGGGCCACGAGCCCTTCAAGGCCGCCGCCAACGGCGTGCGCGTGGCCACCGCCCGTCCCGCTGCCACCGAGGCCGCCTGAGCCACACGGAGACACCACATGCAACTGATCGAATCCCAATCCGCCCGTTTTGAAGGTACTGATGTGCTGACGGTGGCCAACGACACCGATGTCGCGAGCCTGAACCTCGAAGGCATCGCCACCGTGGTGCTGCATTTCCCCAAGTTCACCGATGGCCGCGCCTTCAGCCAGGCGGTGGAACTGCGCCGCCGCCGCGGTTTTGACGGCACCGTGGTGGCCACCGGTGACGTGCTGGTGGACCAGCTGCTGCAGATGAAGCGCTGCGGCTTCAGCGCCGCCGTGCTGCGCGCCGACCAAAGCCTGCCCGTGGGCGAAAAACTGCTGCGCCACTACAGCGCCTTCTACCAGGGCGACGTGGAACAGCCCGCCCCCCTGTTTGCCCGCCAGGCCGCCTGACAGAAAGCCCCGCATGAGCGCCATCGCCCTCTATAACCGCCCCTCGGCCAGCTTTGATGCCAAGGTGGCCGCCAGCATCGCGCTGCTGCAGCGCGTGGCGGCCGAACACCAGCCGCTGACCCAGGCCTCCAGCCTGGGCGTGGAAGACATGGTGGTCACCCACCTGATCCACCTGGCCGACATCAGCTCGGGCATCTTCGTGCTCGACACCGGCAAGCTGCACGCCGAAACGCTGGGCCTGATCGGCAAGATCGAGCAACGCTACGCCCGCAGCGTCGAGGTCTACCGCCCCAAGGCGGAAGCCACCATCAAGTTCGTCAAGCAGCACGGCGACGAGGCCATGTACCAGAGCGTGGACCTGCGCAAGCAGTGCTGCGACATCCGCAAGATGGAACCGCTGGCACGCGCCCTGGCCGGCAAGGGCGGCTGGATCACCGGCCTGCGCCGTGAGCAGTCGGGCGCCCGCGCCGACGTGCCCGACGTGGTGCAGGAGCCCGGCCGCGTCAAGGTCAACCCCCTGGCCGACTGGACCTGGGGCGACGTGTGGCACTTTGTGGCCACGCATGGTCTGGACTACAACCCGCTGCACGACCAGTTCATGCCGAGCATCGGCTGCGCGCCCTGCACCCGCTCCATTGCGGTGGGTGAAGACTTCCGCGCCGGCCGCTGGTGGTGGGAAGAAACCTCCAAGGAATGTGGCCTGCACGTGCAAGCCCTCCCCGAATCACAAACCCAAGGACAGCCGGCATGAACGCCCGCACGGAACCCCAATTGCTGCAAGCCGCCCGCCCCCACCAGCCCCAGCGCTCCCACCTGGACGCGCTGGAAGAAGAAACCATCTTCATCCTGCGTGAAGTGGCCGCCGCCTTCGAGCGCCCCACCCTGCTGTTCTCGGGCGGCAAGGACTCGCTGGTGCTGCTCAAGTGCGCCGAGAAGGCCTTTGGCGTCGGTCGCATCCCCTACCCGCTGCTGATGATCGACACCGGCCACAACTTCAAGGAAGTGACCGATTTCCGCGATTTCCGCGCCGCCGAGTTGCAGGCCCGCCTGATCGTGCGCAGCGTGGAAGATTCGATGGCGCGCGGCACCGTGCGCCTGGCCCACCCGGGTGAATCGCGCAACGCGCACCAGTCGGTCACGCTGCTGGAGGCCATCGACGAGTTCCGCTTCGACGCCCTCATCGGCGGCGCCCGCCGCGACGAGGAAAAGGCGCGCGCCAAGGAGCGCATCTTCAGCCACCGCGACAGCTTCGGCCAATGGCAGCCCAAGGCCCAACGCCCCGAGCTGTGGAACCTCTACAACACCCGCCTGCAGCCGGGCGAACACTTCCGCGTGTTCCCCATCAGCAACTGGACCGAGCTGGACGTGTGGCAGTACATCGCCCGCGAAAACATCGCCCTGCCCGAGCTGTACTACGCCCACCAGCGCGAGGTGGTGGAGCGCAAGGGCCTGCTGGTGCCGGTGACCGAACTGACGCCCCCGCGTGAAGGCGAAACGGTGGAAACGCGCACCGTGCGCTTCCGCACCGTGGGCGACATCACCTGCACCTGCCCGGTGGAAAGCGACGCCGCCAGCGCCGACGACATCGTGCTGGAGACGCTCAGCGTCAACGTGAGCGAACGCGGCGCCACCCGCATGGACGACAAGACCAGCGACGCCTCGATGGAAAAGCGCAAGAAGGAAGGGTATTTCTGATGAACGCATTGAAATTCATCACCTGCGGCTCGGTTGACGACGGCAAGAGCACCCTGATCGGCCGCCTGCTGGTGGACAGCCGCTCAGTGCTGCAAGACCAACTGGCCAGCGTCACATCGGCCGGGGCCCACGGCGCCGAAGACGAGGTGGACCTGGCCGCACTGACCGACGGCCTGTCGGCCGAGCGCGAGCAAGGCATCACCATCGACGTGGCCTGGCGCTACTTCAGCACCCAGGCGCGCAAGTTCATCATCGGCGACAGCCCCGGCCACGAGCAGTACACCCGCAACATGGTGACCGCCGCCAGCGGAGCCGACGCGGCCGTGGTGCTGGTGGATGCCACCAAGCTGGACTGGCGCGACCCGCAGCTCAAGCTGCTGCCCCAGACCCGCCGGCACAGCCTGCTGGTGCACCTGCTGCGGGTACCCACCATCGTGGTGGCCATCAACAAGCTGGATGCGGTTGAGGAGCCGGCCCTGGCCTTTGCCCACATCCGGGCGCAGCTCGAAGGCTTCGCGGCCGAGGCCGGCATCCCTCTCAAGGCGGTGGTGCCCATCTCCGCCCTCAAGGGCTACAACGTGGTGACGGCCGCCGATGATTGGGCAGGGTACCAGGGCCCCAGCCTGTTGGACCTGCTGGAGCACCTGCCCAACACCGCCGCCGAGACCGAACTGCCCTTCTCCTTCGCCGTGCAATGGGTGGAGAAGTTTTCTTCGTCATCCGACACCTCACAAGGCCGCCGCGTGTTCTGGGGCCGCGTGGCCACCGGCGGCGTGCAGGTCGGCCAGACGGTGCGCGTGCTGCAGGGCCCTCAGGGCCTGGGCCAGACGGCTACCGTGGCCCAGGTGCTGGACCACACCCGCCAACCCCATGCCGTGCTGGCCGGCCACAGCGCCGGCATCGTGCTGGACCGCGAGCTGGACGTGTCGCGCGGCGACTGGCTGCTGGCCGCCGGTGAAGCCGCCCCTGCGGCAGACGATTTCGACGACACCCCGGTGGCCTCGCCCATCCCCGTCACGCGTGAGCTGACCGCCACTGTGGCCTGGCTGGACAACGAGGCCTTGGTGCCGGGCCGCGTCTACTGGGCGCTGCACGGCCACCGCTGGGTCAAGGCCAAGGTGCGCCGCATCGTGCACCAGGTCAACATCGAGACGCTGGCCGAGACCGACGCCGAGCAACTGCCGCCCAACGCCATCGGCGTGGTCGAGCTGCTGTTGCAGGAACCCATCGCCGCCCTGCCCTACACCCGCTCGCGCGGCCTGGGCGCCCTGGTGCTGGTGGACACCGCCAGCCATGCCACGGCCGGTGCCGTGATGCTCCGCTGAACGCCTTGAATGGCCCCTGGCCGATTGACACATGTCAAGCGGCAGGGGCATTGCCCATTTGAAAATGCGCGAAACCCTAAAATCAGGGGTTTCCACCGATTCCCTTCAAAAACCATGACCCACGTCGTCACCGAAGCCTGTATTGCCTGCAAGTACACCGATTGTGTGGACGTCTGCCCTGTGGACTGCTTCCGCGAAGGCCCCAACTTCCTCACAATCGACCCCGACGAGTGCATCGACTGCGCCGTGTGCATCCCCGAGTGCCCGGTCAACGCCATCTACGCCGAGGAAGACCTGCCGCGCGACCAACAGCACATGATCAAGCTCAACGCCGAGTTGGCCCGCTTGCCCGGCTGGAAGAGCATCACCAAGCGCAAGACGCCCATGCCCGATGCCGAGGCCTGGAAAGACAAGACCGGCAAGCTCGGTCAACTGCTGCGCTGACGCGCCGGGGGCTGAGCCCCCACGGATTTGTTACCACCGCTGAACCCCTATGGACCCGAAATTGAACCAGCAAGTCATTGACACCGCCCAAGCCCACGAAGGCCCCATCGAAGCCGATGCCGTCATCGTCGGCGCCGGCCCCGTGGGCCTGTTCCAGGTGTTCGAACTGGGCCTGCTGGAAATCAAGGCACACGTCATCGATTCGCTGGCCTACCCTGGCGGCCAGCCGGTGGAGCTGTACCCCGACAAGCCCATCTACGACATCCCTGCCGTGCCCGTGTGCACCGGTCAGGAACTCACCGACGCCCTGCTCAAGCAGATCGAGCCCTTCGGCGCCACCTTCCACCTCGGCCAGGAAGTGACCGTGGTGCAGAAGCAGGACGACGGCCGCTTCTACGTCGAAACCTCCAAGGGCACACGTTTTCTGACCAAGACCATCTTCATCGCCGCAGGCGTCGGTGCCTTCCAGCCACGCACGCTGAAAGTGGATGGCTTGGAGCAGTTTGAAGGCTCGCAGCTGTTCTACCGCGTGAAAAACCCCGCCACCTTCGCCGGCAAGAACCTGGTCATCGTGGGCGGCGGCGATTCGGCGCTGGACTGGACACTTAACTTCGTGGCCGAGGGTCCGAACAAGGCCGAGAGCGTCATCTTGATCCACCGCCGCGATGGCTTCAAAGCCGCGCCGGCCAGCGTGGCCAAGATGCGCGAGCTGTGCGAGCAGTACGAGATGCAGTTCATCGTCGGCCAGGTGACGGGCTACGAGGAGAAAGACGGCAAGCTCACCGGCGCCAAGGTGACGGGCGCCGACGGCGTGACCCGCGTTGTGCCCATGGACATGATGCTGGTGTTTTTTGGCCTGAGCCCGAAGCTGGGGCCGATCGCCGAATGGGGCCTGGAGATCGAGCGCAAACAACTGGTGGTGGACACCGAGAAGTTCTCGACCAGCATCCCCGGCATCTTCGCCGTGGGCGACATCAACACCTACCCCGGCAAGAAAAAGCTCATCCTGAGCGGTTTCCACGAATGTGCGCTGGCCGCCTTTGGTGCCGTGCCCTTCATCTTCCCCGAGAAGAAGGTCTTCCTGCAGTACACCACCACCAGCCCCAAGCTGCACAAGGTGCTGGGCGTGGAGTCGCCGGTGTTTGATTGACTCGGCACTGCTGCCCAAAAAAGCCAGGCCCCTTCGGGGCCTTTTTTGTGGGCGATGAAAGTGAAACAGCCAACAAAAAGGCCGCTCGAAAGCGGCCTTTTTGAGGAGCGTGAATGCTCAGGCGGTTTCGCCCAGCACGCTCACGTTCACTTCGACGTTGACGTCGGTGTGCAGCGACACGTTGACGGTGTAGTCGCCCACGGCCTTCAGCGGGCCATTGGGCATGCGAACTTGCGACTTGGCCACGGCGAAACCTTGCTTGTTCAGCTCTTCCGACACGTCGTGGTTGGTCACGGAGCCGAACAGGCGGCCATCAACGCCGGCCTTCTGGGTCAGCTTGACGGTGAAGCCTGCCAGCTTTTCACCCACGGCTTGGCACTCGGCCAGCTTGGCGGCAGCCACTTTTTCGAGTTCGGCACGGCGTGCTTCGAATTCGGCGATGGCGTTCTGGGTGGCGCGGCGGGCGCGGCCGGAAGGGATCAGGAAGTTGCGGGCGTAGCCGTCCTTGACCTTGACGATATCGCCGAGGGCACCGAGGTTGACCACTTTGTCGAGCAGGATGATTTGCATGTTGAGGCTCCTTCTTACACGCGGTGCTGGTCGGAGTACGGCAGCATGGCCAGGAAGCGCGCGCGCTTGATGGCGGTGTTGACCTGGCGCTGGTAAATCGCGCGGGTGCCCGTCAGGCGGGCGGGGATGATTTTGCCGTTTTCGGCGATGAAGTCACGAAGGACATCGACGTCCTTGTAGTCGACTTCTTCCACGCCAGCCACGGTGAAGCGGCAGAAACGCTTGCGCTTGAACAGCAGCGACTGGGTGTTGCGCTTGGGGCGCTTGTCTTTGTTGAAACGCTTGGGTGCAGCCATGATGGAGCTTCCTTAAGGTTCTTTGAATGCTTGAATGTGGAACACAACGCCTTTGTGGTTGCGTGCGGTCGTCAGAAAGCCGTCGAATTCGAGCGCGGTGTTCAGGGCCAACTGGCCCAGCGCCTGCGCGTCGCCCCCGAAGGCCACGGCCTTGAGGATCAGACTGGCTTGCCGTTTGAGACCCATCTCCAGCACCTCTGATTGGTGTTCGAGCACCAGGTTGAGGGCGGGCACACCGGCCGGGGTGTAGCGCAGGCTTTCGACCTGCACCACCACCGCCGTGAGGCGCAAATGGTTCAACGGGCAACGACCATCACGGCCATTTACGCTGCGGTCTCCTGCTGAGCGGACTTGCGGGCTTCTTCGCGCTCGACGGTCTTCATCATGGAAGACGGGCTGGTTTCAGCCTTCTTCTTGAGGACGGTCAGGTGACGCAGCACGGCATCGTTGAACTTGAACGCGTGTTCCAGTTCGGCCATCACAGCTTGGTCGGCTTCGATGTTCACGCACAGGTAGTGCGCCTTCGACAGCTTGTTGATCTGGTAAGCCAGTTGGCGGCGGCCCCAGTCTTCCACACGGTGGATCTTGCCACCACCGTTGGTGATCATGCCTTTGTAACGCTCCAGCATGGCGGGGACTTGTTCGCTTTGATCCGGGTGGATCAGCAGAACGATTTCGTAATGACGCATGGACACTCCTTTTGGATTGAACACCCGCCCCCGGCGTCAGACGGGGTGCGGCAAGGGAAAGCCCATGATTCTAACCGTTTTTTCCGAGCCCTCCAAACAGGCCGTGGCCGGGCACTCACTCCGGCCCGCGATCCAGGTCGCTGCGCAAACGGGGGTAACGCACACGATCGACAAAGGCAGCCGTTTTGGCCGATGGTTTGGGCGTGACAAGGCTCAGCAGCAAAATCACCGCAAAGCCCACCGGCACACCAAACAGCCCGGCTGAAATGGGCTGTATGCCCCACCACAGTTCGATCGGTTGGGTGATGCCAAACACACTGCGCAGCCAAGGTTGGGTGGTCACCATGTAATAGAAGGTCACGCCCAGACCCGCCACCATGCCCACGGACGCAGCGATGCCGGTGGCGCGTTTCCAGAAAATGCCCAGCACCAACGCGGGGAAAAAACCCGCGGCCGCGATGGAGAACGCGGCCGACACAAGGAACAGGATATCGGCCGGCTTTTGGGCCGCCACATACGCCGCCGCCAAGGCCACGATGAGCAACAGCACCTTGGAGATGGTGACCCGACGCGCCGTGGAGGCGCTGGGATCGATCATCTTGTAGTACAGATCGTGCGAGAGCGAGCTGGCGATGGTCAGCAGCAAGCCGTCCGCGGTGGACAAGGCCGCAGCCAGGCCCCCTGCGGCCACCAAACCCGAAATGACGTAGGGCAGACCTGCGATTTCCGGCATGGCCAACACCACAATGTCGCCGCCGATGCTGATTTCATTGAGCTGAAGCAGGCCGTCGCGGTTGACGTCGGTGATGGACAACAGGGCCGGATCGACCTTGTTCCAGGCCGCCACCCAACCTGGCAATTGGTCGAAAGGCATGCCCACCATCACGTTGAACACCTCGAACTTCACCAGCACGGCCAAGGCAGGCGCCGTGAAATACAGCAACACGATGAACACCAGCGACCACGTCACCGACGCCCTGGCCTGCCTCACACTGGGCACGGTGTAGTAGCGCATCAGGATGTGGGGCAAGGCCGCCGTGCCCACCATCAGGCAAAACACCAGGGCCAAAAAGTTGCGCCGCGAGTGCTCGAACTCCGTGCGCTCCTGTGGGCTGCCATGGGGGTCGCCGGCGTATTGCTGGGCGTGGGGCGGCATGCCGTTGAGGGGCAAGGATTTGTCCCGGGCGGCGGCCAGCTCACGTTGCCACAAAAGGCGCGCTGAGTTGGCGTCGGAGGGCAGCGCAGCAAGCGCACGTTCAGCGGCAGCCACCTCCACCAGGTCGGCATCGCGGTTGCGCAACTGCGTCAGCCGGGCCTCCATGCGCGCCTTGTCGGCCGCCAGCGCCGCCGCCGGGTTCTTGAGTTTGTCGCTCAGGGCCTGCGCCCTGGCTTCAAACAGCTGACGCACCTCAATTTCCTTGGGATCGGTGGCCAGCACGGCCTCTCGCGCCGACACCTTTTCCAGCTGGTAACCGTAGGCAATCTGAGGCACAGGCACCCCGGTTTGTTTGACCGACAACCAGACCACCGGCAACAGATAGGCCACGATCAGCACCACATACTGGGCCACCTGGGTCCAGGTCACGGCCCGCATGCCGCCCAGGAAGGAGCACACCAGAATGCCGCCCAAGCCGAGGAACACGCCCAGTTCGAAGGCCACGCCCATCAGGTGAGAGGCGATCAGACCCACGCCGTAGATCTGCGCCACCACATAGATGAAAGAACACATCAGCGCCGCACCGATGCCCACCAGCCGGGGCACGTTGCCGCCGTAACGCTCGCCCAGAAAGTCGGGGATGGTGAACTGGCCAAACTTGCGCAGGTAAGGGGCGAGCAGCAGGGCCACCAGGCAATACCCGCCCGTCCAACCCATGATGAAAGCCAGGCCGTTGTAGCCCGTCAGGTACAGGGTGCCGGCCAGCCCGATGAACGACGCGGCAGACATCCAGTCGGACCCGGTGGCCATGCCGTTGTACATGGCAGGCACACGCCGCCCGGCCACGTAGTACTCGGTGGCGTCGGTCGTTCGGCTCAGCATGCCAATGCCCGCGTAAAGCGCGATGGTGGAAAACAGGAAGATGAAGCCGATCCACTGGCGTGGCAGCCCCATCTGCTCCAGCACCGCCAACACCATCACAAAACACAGAAAACCCACGGTATACCAGCCATACACCCGATTGAGCTGCTGCTTGAAGCGACGTCCGGACGCCTGATCGGCGGAGGAAGACCCCGTGCCCAGTGCCACCCCTTACTCCTGGGCTTCGGCAACGCCGTGCGTGTGGTCGGCGCGGTTCATGAACCAGGCGTAGCCCCCCACGATGAGCACATACACAATCAGCGCGCCCTGGGCCGCCACCCAGAAACTGAATGGCCAGCCAAAAAACGTGAAACTGAGTTCTCGCGCGAAATAGCTGACCACAAAAGTCACACCAAACCAAATCGAAAGCAGGAGCGCGGTCACCACAAGGTTGCGGCGCCAGTAGCGCGCCAGCACATCCGGCGATGCCAAGGGGGGAGACTGCCGCATCAAACGGCCCGCTTGTGGTTGGCGTTCATGCTGCCGAGCGTAACGCAAGATGCCCGCTCGCCACCGAACTCAACGGCACTGGGCCAGCCCCGCCCCCAGACACCACCACACCTTGCCCACCGTGGCGCCCAGCCACACCCACAACAGCAACATGGCAGAAACGGCCTCATGTCGCCGTGCCCTGCCCTCGCCGGGCAACAACTTGCCCACCAGACCCACCACCGGGCGGGTGACGATGCACAACAGACCGTAGATCAGATTGCCGTCGGCGCGCGCGCCCAACAACAGCAACAGCACCCATTGCCCGACGAGTGCCAGCAGCGCAATTTCAGCCCACAACTTGATCAGGATCACCACCGTGAGCATCGCCCCACCTCTCATCACTGCCGCCCAGCGCGGTTCTGCGCCCGCATCGCACCAGCAGCAGCAGACTCAACACGCGACATACACGGGCAAACATAAGGGTTAATACTTAATCGTCAACGCCAAATTGGCCCGCTCCCTACAATTCCTAGGGTTAACCCTATATTTGTCTGCCCACCACGCAGCCCCATCAGGCGCACAGGCTTACCCACCGAACGCGCCCAACTCGGACAACACCATGACATCCCTCCAAACGCTCTCCGCCGTCATCGCAGAAACCCTGGCCCGAATCAACCACCAGCGCACCAACGCCGCTTGGCTGGGCTCCTGAAAAGGCCACACGCAAAAAACCCCGGTGACCAAAGCCACCGGGGCCGACGGCGGGCCACAGGCCCATGCCGTTGGGTTTAGGCGGGCGGAGTTGGATGTCGCACCTGCCATGGGACAACGGATTGCCCCTGAAAACCACCGGCAGTGCAGTCGAACTGCATCGCGGGTGGGCGTCCACCATTTGGCAGACGGTTCGAGCTTATCGCGAACCCTGGGCATCGCCCCAGTTCATTTTTTCAATCGCGTGTCACTCAGCCATACACCAGGGCAAAACCCGATTCAATAGATCAATATCAATCTTAAGAATTGTTTTTAAATTCTTGACGTGGCATTTGTCAGCCACTAAGATTCGCCGCGTTTGCCCAATCTAGGGTAAACCCGCAACCGCTGCCGACCCCGGCTAAGTTGGCTTCCAGGTTTCAAACGACCTCACGCAGCCGATGGCGACCCCCTTTCAAAGTCCTCTCGGCTGCTTCGCTGCGGACGAGAGGCACCCGACAAGGAGCGTGCTATGACAGCGCAAACTTCCTGGCCCCGTGCCACCCTCAACAGCCTGCGAACATTCGCAGACGATGTCACGCGAGGGTTTTTCGACATCACCCACAACGGCCTGGCGCTGTTGGGCATGGTGTTGGCCGTGGGCTTGATGACATTGACCTTCCGCGCCGACCTGCGCGGCGCCGCTGAGGAAAAACTGCTCGGCTGGCTGCTGGAACGCCAAAGCGGCGGCGCTGTGATTGCCTTGACTGCCGACCCGACCGCCGTTGACCGCGCCACCGCATTGCACACCCACGAACTGCCCGCCGAACAGGCCAAGGTGGCCCTTTGGCTGAGCCGCAAGTACCGCGTGGCACCCGAGCCGGTGGGCGCGCTGGTGGCCGAGGCCTTTGAGCTTGGTAAAAAAATCAAGCTCGAGCCCAGCTTGCTGCTCGCCGTCATGGCCGTGGAGTCCAGCTTCAACCCGTTTGCGCAAAGCTCTGTCGGCGCTCAGGGCCTGATGCAGGTGATGACCCGGGTGCACACCGACAAGTACGCTGGCTTCGGCGGCAAACTGGCCGCATTCGACCCCGTGACCAACCTGCGCGTTGGCGCCCAGGTGCTCAGCGAGTACGTTCGCCTCAGTGGCTCCATCGAAGGCGGGCTGCGCTTGTACGTCGGTGCCGTCAGCAGCGACGGCAGCGACTACATCGACAAAGTGCTGGCCGAAACACAACGCATCCAGAGCGTCGCGCTGGGACGGCCGGCCCCTGCGATCACACGCACGCCGCCGCGCAGCCACCCCGACAACATCGACATCGCGCCCGCCGCGCCGCTGCCCACGCGCACCGACGCCGAAGCCGCGGCCGACCTGCCTGTGGCGCTCAACAAGTCCTGAAACGGCGGGCGGCCCGCGCCGACAGCAGCGAGCGCCGCCTGATAAACTCACGCCCGTGCGCAACTGGCGATAGGCCGGCAGCCCCGAGCTTGCCGTGCTGACGTGGGACACCACTGGGAAGCGCACCGCCAGCGGGCCAACAAGCCCCCGGTGATCAGCCGTTCGCCTGGGCAGCCCCTGTGGGCACTTGCACCGCCACACCGGGAATCAACTCGCCTGACTGCCACACCATGTACGACCGCAACATCCTCATCGAACAAACCGACCCCGAGCTGTTCAAGGCCATCCAGCTGGAAAACGCCCGCCAGGAACACCACATTGAGCTGATCGCGAGCGAGAACTACGCCTCGCCCGCCGTGATGGCCGCTCAGGGCACCCAGCTCACCAACAAATACGCCGAGGGCTACCCGGGCAAGCGCTACT
>FWPV01008419.1_pt1 | contig 18059 bp, 14 predicted proteins | sample 2228371 | NCBI WGS metagenome assembly FWPV01 (sample SAMEA103939776, study PRJEB20133) | metagenome | reverse complement strand
CCTGCCGCCCACCCAGACACCTCCCCCGACGCCGACCGCAACCCTCGGCACGCCCGCCACACCCACGCCCACCGCAGCCACGGGCACACCAGGAACCCCCACGCCGACCCGCACCCCGACGCGCACACCCACGCCCTACGGAACCCCTGGGCCGACCCGCACGCCATACCCGACCGAAGATCCCTGGCTAAGATACTGACACGCCGAGCCGCTCTGCGCAGGGTCGGTGCCTGCCGCCGCCGACTCTCCCCGTCCCCCGCTCCCATGCCCGCTCGCAGCGATCAACGCCTCATCGCAGCATCCCTGGACAGCAGGCCGAGCCTCGGCTACAATGGCAATCCGATCCTGGGGCAGGAGGTAAGAGTTGGCCAACACCCGATCGGCCAAGAAGCGCATGAGGCAGAATCAGAAGCGGCGCCTGCGCAACCGCATGGTGCGCACACGCGCCCGCAGGGCAGTCCGGCAGGGGCGCCAGGCCATCGAGAGCGGTGACCTCGAGTCGGCAAGGGCAGCGGTCACCAAGGCCGTCAGCGAGCTCGACCGGGCCGCCGCCAAGGGCGTCATCCACCGCAACAACGCCGCGCGCCGCAAGTCCCGCCTCATGAAGCGGCTGGCCAAGGCTCAGACATCCTGAGACTCTCGCCGCACGTGCTGGCCACACGACGCACGCCGGCGTGCGTCGTGTTCGCGTCCTGACAGCAGCGCGCATGCTATAATCCGCCAGCCTCAGCGACTCACCGGCTCCTTCCGGGTGCACCGAGGGTCATGCGGCTGAGGCTGTCAGCCCCCACAGGCAGGAACGCGGCTCACCGCGGAGGCCGCCTTGTTCGAACCTGAGCTCGAGGCCGTGGCATCCGAGGTGCGTGCTGCACTGAGTCGCCTCGGTCTGCCGCAGCCGGCCAAGATCGATTGGACCCCCATCCCGTTCAGCGGGCAGTGGGGTGTGGGCACGCCAGTCTGCTATCAGGTGGCGGCGGCGGAGGCCAAGTCGCGCCAGGCGGGTTCGGTGCAGCAGCGTGCGGCGGACATCGCCCGCGACGTGTCGCGCCAAGTCCGACTCCCGCCCGGGCTGGCGCGCCTGGAGGCCGTGGGCGCCTACCTCAACCTGTATTTCGACTCCGCCTCCTACGCTCGCCGTGTGGTCGACACGGTCCTGGAACAAGGCAGGGACTTCGGCCGCGGCGCGCCGAAGGGCGAGCGGGTCATGGTGGAGTACGCCCAGCCGAACACGCATCACTCGTTCCACATCGGCCACGCCCGCAATGCCGTGCTGGGCGAGTCGCTGGCGCGGCTGGTGGAGTTCGCGGGCTTCGAGACCATCCGCGCCTCCTACCCCGGCGACATCGGCCTGGGCGTGATCACCGTGCTGTGGGCGTATCAGAAGTTCTACCGCGGCCAGGAGCCGCAGGGGCTGCACGAGCGCGGCCAGTGGCTGCTCAAGATCTATGCCGAGGCGACCGCTCTTCTCACCCCGCGCGAAGACGAGACCCCCGAGGAAACGGCCACGCGTCAGGTGTACGAGGCAGAACGCCGCGACCTGTACCGCCGCTGGGATGCCGGCGATCCGGAAGTACGTGAACTGTGGCGGCGGACGCGGCAGTGGAGCCTCGACGAGCTGCAGGACATCCTGCACATGCTCGACATCCACATCGATGTCTTCTTCTTCGAGAGTGAGGTCGAGGAGGACGCCAAGGCGATCGTCGACGAGCTGATCGCGCGCGGCATCGCCGAGGACGAGCGCCCGAATGGCCCGGTCATCGTCCGCATCGACGAGAAGCTGGGGCTGAAGAAGGAGAAGTACCGCACGGCCGTGGTCCTGCGCAGTGACGGGACCACCCTCTACCTGACCAAGGACCTGGCCCTGGCCAAGCGCAAGTTCGAGCGCTACGGCGTCGATCGCTCAGTGTACGTGGTCGACGTGCGTCAGAGCCTGCACTTCCAGCAGGTGTTCAAGATCCTCGAGTTGTACGGCTTCCCCCAGGCTGCCAAGTGCTACCATCTCGCGTACGGCTTCGTCACACTGCCGGAGGGGGCGATGTCCGCGCGGCGCGGGAATGTCGTCCTGTTCAAGGATGTGGCGGACGAAGCAGAGCGGCGCGTGCTGGCCACCATCGCCGAGAAGAATCCCGAGCTCCCCCCGGCGCAGCGGGCGGAGGTTGCCCGCAAGGTGGGCCTGGGCGCCCTGACCTACGCCATGCTCGCCGTCGACAACATCAAGGACATCGTCTTCGACTGGGAGAGCGCCCTGAGCCTCGAAGGGCAGTCGGCGCCCTACATCCAGAACGCACACGTCCGCGCCAACAGCATTCTGCGCAAGGCAGGCGGCCTGCCCCCGCACGCTCTGTTCGACTACGCCCTCCATCCCCTCGAGGTCGAATTGATCGACCGCATCTCCCGCTTCCCAAGCGTGGTCCAGCAGGCCGCGCAGGAATACAAGCCTCTGCTGATGGCCAACTACGCCTTCGACCTGGCCAAGACCTTCCACAGCTTCTATCACGCGGTGCCCGTCCTGCAGGCCGAGAGCCAAGCGGTGTGCCACGCTCGTCTGCGCCTCACCGCCGCCGCCCGCCAGACTCTGGCCAACGCCCTCCACCTGCTCGCCATCCAGGCACCGGACGTCATGTAGCCCTTTCCCCCAGGAGGCAAGAGACACGGATGGAGCGTCAACGAGTGATCATCATGGGCGCCGCCGGGCGCGACTTCCACAATTTCAACGTCTACTTTCGCAACAACCCGGCGTACGAAGTCGTGGCGTTCACCGCAACCCAGATCCCCAACATCGAGGGACGGAGCTACCCCCCCGCGCTGGCCGGCGAACTCTACCCCCGCGGCATTCCCATCCGCCCGGAGTCGGAGTTGACCGACCTGATCCGGCGGGAACGGCCCCATCAGGTGATCTTCGCCTACAGCGATGTCTCGCACACCTACGTGATGCACAAGGCATCGCAGGTGCTGGCCGCCGGCGCCGATTTCCGCCTGATGGGCCCAGAGTCCACCCAGCTGCGGTCCACGCGTCCGGTCGTTGCCGTCTGTGCCGCTCGCACCGGCAGCGGCAAGAGCCAGACCTCGCGGCGCGTGGCAGGCGTCTTGCGCAATCTCGGCCACCGCGTCGCCGCCATGCGCCATCCCATGCCCTACGGGGATCTCTTGCGCCAGGCCGTCCAGCGCTTCGCCAGCTATGAAGACCTCGATGCCGGCGACTGCACGATCGAGGAACGCGAGGAATACGAACCCCATCTCGAACGCGGCGTGATTGTCTTCGCCGGCGTGGACTATGAGCGAATCCTGCGCCTCGCCGAGGAGGAAGTTGACATCATCCTGTGGGACGGCGGCAACAACGACCTTCCCTTCCTCCGGCCGGACCTGCACATCGTCGTCGTGGACCCCCATCGCCCGGGCCACGAGAGCAACTACCATCCGGGCGAGGCAAACGTGCGCGCCGCCGACGTCATCGTCATCAACAAGATCGACACGGCCAGAGCCGAGGATGTGGCCGAGGTGCGCAAGAACGTCCGCCTGCTCAACCCGCAGGCAACCGTCATCGACGCCGCTTCACCGATCACCCTCGAAGACCCCCAGGCCGTGCGCGGCAAGCGCGTCCTCGTCGTCGAAGACGGCCCGACCCTGACCCATGGGGAAATGGCCTACGGCGCCGGCTGGGTGGCCGCCCAGCGTTTCGGCGCGGCGGAGATCGTCGACCCTAGGCCGTACGCCGTCGGCAGCATCGCCGACACCTACCGCAAGTACCCCACCACCGGAGCCGTCTTGCCAGCCATGGGCTACGGCGAGGCACAAATGCGGGAACTGGAACAGACGATCAACAACGCGCGCGCCGATCTGGTGCTCATCGGCACGCCGATCGATCTCGGGAGACTCCTCGACCTCAACAAGCCATCCCAGCGAGTGCGCTACGAACTGGAGGAGATCGGCCATCCCACCCTGGCTGAACTCCTCGAGGGTCGCTTCGGCCGGAAGTAAGCCCTTCGGGATGACGAATGGCGCGCCTGCCGAGCCGTCCGTTCGCCCGCCTCGAGTGGAACCGCGCCAAGCCTTTACGGGTCGAACCGGCGTCGCTACGCCTGCTGTCGCAGACGGGGCCGCAGCCTGTGCATGACCCCGAGCGCGATCCGGGTGCACACCTGATCCTGGGCGACAACCTGCCCGTCATGGAGGCACTGCAGCAGCAGTACGAAGGGCGGATCAGCTTGATCTACGCCGATCCGCCTTTCTTCTCCGGCAAGAGATACCCGGCCCGCATCGGGCGCGGCGAGGACTCCCGCCAGCCTCGTACGTGGCAGACCACCCAGGGCTACGAGGACACCTGGCCCCAGGGCGCCGACTACCTGGACATGCTCCTCCCACGCCTGGAGCGCATGCACCGCCTCCTCTCCCCCACGGGCACGCTCTACCTCCACCTCGACTGGCACGCCTCGGCCTACGCACGCCTGCTCCTGGACGAGATCTTCGGCCCCGATCGCCTGCTCAACGAGATCGTGTGGGTCTACCACGGCCCTTCCCCCATCCGCTCGGCGTTCAAACGCAAGCACGACACGATCCTTGTCTACACCAAGACCGACCGCTACACATTCCACGCGGACCCCATCCGCGTTCCCTACAACCCGGCCACGGTTCGAACGTTCAACGGCTCGCCCCGCGCCGGATTCGGGAAGAAGCCGGACCTGGCCAGCGGCAAGGTCCCAGAGGATTGGTGGTATTTCCCGGTCGTCGCCAGGCTGCATCGTGAGCGCACCGGCTTCCCCACGCAAAAGCCGGAAGCACTGCTGCGCCGAATCCTGCTGGCCTCCAGCAGCCCCGGGGATTGGGTGGCGGACTTCTTCTGTGGTTCCGGCACGCTGCCCGCCGTCGCCTCTCATCTCGGCCGACGCTGGCTCGCCTGCGACCGCTCACCGCTGGCCTTCCTGACAACCTACCGGCGCCTGCTGCTCGCCGGCGGCCAGGCCCCCAACCTGCATCTCTGGGCCGCTCAGGACCTCGGCCCACCCGGCGGACTCCGCCTCGAAGTCGCCCGCACTCCGACCGGCTGGGAAGTTCGCCTGCTGGCCCTCGAGCCAGGCCTCGCGTTCCCTGAGTCGGTCGAGCTCTGGGAGATCGATTGGGACTACGACGGCGGGGTCTTTCGCAGCCGCGCTCAAGCCGTCCGCCCCTGGCGCAGTGAGACCCTCCCGCTCAGCCTGCACTGCGCCTCTCGCCCGGTCCGACTGGCGGCGCGCGCCTTCGACACGCAGGGCAAGATCTACTTCGGCCTGGCTTCGCTCTAGCGCAGAGGGATGCAAGACAGCATGACCGCCCCGTTGGGGCGGTCATCCGGACTCGTGTCCGATCAGCCTGTCTCCGGCACGTCGAGGCGATAGCCGACGCCCCGGATCGTCTTGAGGAAGCGCGGATGCCTCGGGTCCGGCTCGACGGCGCGCCGCAGCCAACTCATGTGGACGTCGAGCGTCCGCGTGTCGCCGGTGTAGTCGGTATGCCACACCTGACGGATGAGCGTCTGGCGGGAGAGCAGCCGTCCGGGATTCTGCATGAAGACCTCGAGCAGTCTCGCCTGCTTGGGTGTCAGGCGCGATTCGCGGCCCATGCACTTGAGTCGTCGCTGCGCTAGGTTGAGGCAGATGGGGCCCACGACCAGGCCGTAGCGGTCGTCCCCCGGAAGCAGCCGCGCCACGCGGTTGAGCAGCTTGCGCGCCGTGAACGGCTGAACCAGGGTCAGGCTGGCGCCACTCGCCGGATCGGGCTGAGTCCCTGCAGGCGCCACCAGGATGATCGGGATGCCGTTCAGTCGCGCCCGCGCCGCGCGGCACATCCTCGTCCCACGCGTCAGCATCGACGCAGCATCCAACACGACGACGTCGGGGGGCTTCTTGGCTGCCAGCTCCAGCGCCTCGTCCAGCGCGTGGCGCACCACCACCTGATAGCCCTTCTTCTCCAGCGCAGGCGCGAAGGAGGGCGCACTTGCCCGGCCGCTCTCGATCAGCAGAACGCTGGCTGCACTCATGAAGGGGATCCCGACGGACGAGCGGTTGCCCGAGGAGAGGCTGCCGCATCGTGCGCTCTGATTATACATCGATCGGCAAGAGGGTGTCATGTGACATTGGTCGCATGCAGCCGGCGGAGGCTCACGCGCAGAGTCGAGTCCAACCGCAGGTCGTGGTCACCGCGGCTATAATGCTCCTCGGGACGATGACTTTCGCCGCACATGCTGTCGTTGGCCTTCTGCAGCAGGACTTCCTGCTCACCGCCGACGGCCGGTCGCATGTGAACCTGCTGGGAGGCTCTGCCGCCTATGCGGCGGCGGGCGCCCGGCTGTGGTCGGACTCGGTCGCGGTGTTCGCGCGCGTCGGCGCCGCGTACCCACCCGCACTGCTGATGCAGTTGGCGGAAGCCGGCATCTCCGTGGACGGCGTGCGCCGGACCCAGGAGCCCATCGATCCCCGCCGCTTCCTCGCCTACCTCACGCTCGAGAAGCGAGCCTCCGATCATCCCACGGCGCACTACCTACGCACAGGCAATCCGTTCCCCAAGGAATTGATCGGCTTTGCTCCTGCCGCGGAGGGAGCGTCAGACGGGACCGCCGACGCCCCGTTCGCCTACGGGCTGAGCGACCTCCCCGAGTGGACATCGCTGCCGGAGGCCGTGCACCTGTGCCCGGCCGACTACCGCACCCACATGCTGCTGCCGCCGGCGCTGCGCGAGCGCGGCACGCGACTCATCACCCTCGACCCCAGCCGCCACATGCTGGACCCCGCTCGGCCCGACCTCTTGACGAACCTGCTCCGAGGGGTGGACGTCTTCTTGCTCAGCGAGGACGAGGCCGCGCGCGCCTTCCGACCGCCTGCGCCCGGCCTGTGGGAGATGGCCGAGGCGTTCGGCCATCTGGGCCCTCGCATCGTCGTCATCAAGTGCGGGGCCTCCGGCCAATGCCTGTGGGACCGCGAATCGCGCCGCCGCTGGCAGATCCCCGCCTACCCCGCCCGCGCCCGAGACTTGACCGGCGCCGGCGATGTCTTCGCCGGCGGGTTCCTCGCCGGACTGGCGCAGACGGGAGATCCGCTCGAAGCAGCACTGCGCGGAAACGTGTCGGCGTCGATCGCCATCGAGGGCAGCGGCCCTCTGTACACGCTCGGCGCGGCCCCCGGCCTGGCGGCCGCTCGGCTTTCCGCACTGCGCGAGCGCGTGCGCAGTGCCTGAACCGATGGACCTCGAACGCCTGATCGCGCGAGCCTGCCGACTGCAGGCCATCCCCGCCCCCACGTCCGCTGAAGCGGAGCGGGCAGCCTCGTTCAAGGCTGAACTCGCCTCCCTCGGCGCGGCGGACGTCTGCCTGGACGAAGTCGGCAACGTGCTCGCCCGAATCCCCGGCGGCAGCCGCGCGCCCGTCGTCGTCGCCGCCCACCTCGACACCGTGTTCCCTCTCGACACCCCGCTGACGGCGCGCCGCGACGGCGACCGCCTGTGGGGACCGGGAATCGGCGACAATGCTCTCGGCTTGGCCGCCATGGCCGAATTGGCGCTCGACCTCTCCGCCGAACCCCCGCCGTCGGACGTTTGGCTCGCCGCCACGGTCGCGGAGGAGGGCCTGGGCAACCTGCGGGGTATGGCCGAGGTCGTACGCCGCTTCGGCCGCTCGGCTCGGGCCTACGTCGTGCTCGAAGGCATGTCCCTCGGCACCATCTACCACCGAAGCCTGCCCATTCGCCGACTCCGCATCCAGGCCCACACCCCGGGCGGACATGCCTGGACCCACGCGGGCCAGCCGTCTGCCGCCCACGCCCTGATCCGACTGGCGGCGGAGGTGCTCGACCTTCCCCGCCCCGGCCCCCGTCAGCCGAGCCTCAACATCGGGCGTGTGCAGGGAGGGACGAGCATCAACTCGATCGCCTCCGACGCCTGGATCGAAGTCGACATGCGCAGCGAAGATCCCGCACAACTGGAGGCCTTCGTCGACGCGGTGCGGCGCAAGGTGGACGCAAGCGCCCGCCTCGGCGCCGCGATCGAGTGCATCTCGGTCGGGGACCGCCCCGGCGGGTCCATCCCCCAGGATCACGCGCTCGTGCGGGCAGCGCGCGCCGCGTTGGTCGAGGCGGGCGTTGGCGACGTCCGCCTCGAAGTCGGTTCGACCGACGCCACCGTCCCCCTCAGCCTCGGCCTGCCGGCGGTCTGCGTCGGGCTGACCACGGGCGCCGGCACACACAGTCTGAGCGAGTACATCGACATCAGCCCGATTGGGCGCGGCTATCGAGCAGTGCTGAACCTGGTGCGGGCGGCCTGCCTCCTGCCTCCGCCCGGAGAGGAGTGAGGGCCGCTAGGGAGTCGGGGTTGCCGGTGAAGCCCCGACGCGGAAGGTGCCGGTCACCTTCCACGTTTCGCCGACGAACATGCGCACCTGGTACTCCCCCTCCGGCCACGCCTCCAACGTGCACTCGGTGAAGCCGTAGCCGCCTGTGGCGGCATCCCACAACTTCGACTCCATACACACGATCTCGCTGTCGCGATACCAGATGGCCGTCCAGGGAACCCCGGGGTCGAGGTTGTTGTACTGGAAGATGGCATACAGCGTTCCCTGCAACTGTGGGAAGAGGTCGAGGGTGCTGCGGGGCGGATAGGCCAGGACGCGGCTGAAGGCAAGCGCACTGAAGGCTGCTTCCGGATTCGGGGTGACCGTCGCCAGCAGGGGGATGGTCACTTCGGGAGGCAGAGCAGGTGTGCCGGTTTCGGTGGGGGTTGGGGTGATGCTCGGGAGCGGGGTGATGGTGGGGGTCAGGCTGATGGTGGGAGTCAGGCTGATCGTCGGTGTCAGCGTGATGGTGCGCGTGGGAGTCAGCGAGGGCGTGGGAGGGACGATCCGATAGGCCACCGGCCGACCGAGCAACAGGACAGCCAGGCCCAGGCCGCCCGCCGCGGCGGCGACCGCCAGGGCTCGCCAGCCGCTCAAGGCCCGCTCGCGCCGCAGCATGTAGTAGGACATGCGGCCGGCGGACGCAATGCGTCCCACGCCGATCCAGAGAGCCAGCAGGAAGCCTGCCAGGAACAGCAGCGCGATCAACCGCACCGCGCCGTCGATCGTCAGCACAGCCACCTCATGGCCGCGGCATTATAGCATCCCCCGAGGCCGGTCCCGCGGCGGGGGCTCACCGATACACGAGGGAAAGGAAGACCCCTTGGCCCGCCATCTGCATGCCAGAGCCGTCCGAGCGGATCCGCACCACTTGCGGCTGGCCCTCGAGGTCGACCTGCAGCAGGAGCGTCTGCTCATCCAGCCAGGCGACGGGAACGGCGCGCTCGATGGGCGGTTGTCCGTTCGAAGAGAGCTGCTCGGGAGTGAGCGAAAGAGGCACGCCCCCCGACGTGGCCGCGATGTTGATCAGTGTGCGTGAGCCGTCGGCCTCCGTCGGCAGACTGACCGGCCACGCGACGAAGCGGCCCTCCGGGGAGAAGACCGCCCTTCCCAACGCGCGGCTGCCCGACGTCGGTGGGAAGACGATGCTGGCGGAGCCATCATAGCGCCGGATCTCAAGCTGCGGCGGCGAGGTGCCCGGATCGCTGACTGCATACCAGGCCAGGTCGGGCGAGATTCCGAGGAAGGCGATCTCGGGCGCCACACGGGTGGACGTTTCCCCAGTCTCCAGCCAGAGGCTGTTCAGCCCGAACGGCTGCAGCGATCCGCGGCGAGCGAAGTTGAGGTCAGCTGCCGTGCTGAACAAGACCTCCACCGGTCGGGCCCTGTCGAGGCGCACGGCGATCGGGATTGCGGCTGGCCCGGCCTGGCGCCACACCCGCTCGGGCGCCGCAGCGGCCTCGGCGGCGCGCAGGTCCAACAGGTAGAGGAGGGCTGTGCCCTGCGCGTAGTCGCCGGCGAGGGCGAAGCCGCCCGGGATGCTTCCGGCCAAGCCGGTGGGCGTCTGAAGGGTGAGGACCCCTAGGCTTTCCCCGTCGGCCACGCGGACGAGCGAGGCGGTGCGGGTGCCGGTCTCGAGAAAGGCGAAGGGCAAGGCCTTCGGCGGGTCGGGAAGGCTGCTTCCAACGACGGCGGTTCCCGGGCCGGGGTCCGCCCAACTGACGTCGCGAAAAACCGCCAGCAGGTGGTAGTCGAGCGTCCACAGCATGACCGTGGCGTAGGTGGGCTCGAGTGTGAGGAATGCCGCGGGGTAGAGCGAGCCCCCGACGCTTGTGGGAGTGGGCGCGGGGACCGGGCTGCCGGCGGCGCCGCCTCCACAGCCGGCGAGGGTGAGAGCGGCCGCCGCGCAGCCTGCGAGGGCAAGTCCCGAGATGCGCTGAGAACGTCTCAGGCCCATGTGATCTCCAAGTCCGCCCTGTGCGCAACCGAGATGGCCAACTCGAAGACGCCGCGTGCCACTTGCCGTGCCGCGACCGGGCTGCCGCTGCACGAGAGGGTGACCGGCTGGCCCGGCAGAGAGAGCCACACCCGCCCAGAACCCAGCCGCGGCAGGTCGAGCCGGGCGCGAAGCCCCGAGGGCTGCGGCTGCCAGCGGCTCACCGACAGGCCCTGCGAGACGTGAAGGGTGTCCCCGAGCCACTGCGGGCCGGGCACCTCAGGTCGCAGGGCAAGCAGGCGCACGCCGTGCGCCGGGATGGCCCCGAGGTCGATTTCGCCGCGGCACAGCCCGGCATACTCGCCGCGCCAGAAATCGACGAGGTGATACGCGGTTTGGCGGAGTCCCAGCCGCTCGATCGGCACGCGGGCCGCGCGGGGCCCGTCCTCCCAGTTGATCGCGGCCACCAGGTGCCACGCGCCGAGTGCGCCTTCGAGCGCCAAGACGAGCAGCGAGGGGGAGGAAGCATCCATCCAATCCACGACGCGCGCGGCCTCGGGCAGCGGAGGAAGCAAGCGCGCCAGCCAGGTACACCGCTCCTCATCCAGCGCCGGAAGATGATCCGACACGAGCAGAGAGCCCGCGCTCAGTGCCACCGCGGTGGCCAGGGTCTGGGTCTCTGCCTCACGGAGGAAACCCCCCGAGATCGGCCTCGGCGGAGGCTGTGGGGGCATCTTTGACTCTTGCGGCGCTGGGCGGCGCAAGAGCAGGCAGTCTGGATCGTTGACCCACCAACGGCGGTGCAGCATGGCCCGGGTGAGCGTGCTGCGGACAGCGTTCCGCGCCGACGGGAAGTCCGGCTCGGCGCGGAAGAAAGGCTCGATCCCGCGGTACGCGGGGTGCCAGCGCGGAGCGACATCCGGCCCGATGCGCATGCCATCGAAGATCCCCACCCCCGAGCCAATGGGGCAGCCGCATCCGATGAGCATGACCTCATCCCCCACTTCACGCCGAAGGGCCTGAAGGGCGCGGCGGAGCGCCTGCGCACGCGTCTGCGTCGGATCGTGCCTCACCCCGGCCAGCGCCCCGGCATACAGGAAATCGAGCTTCAGGTAGTCGAACCCCCACTCGCGCACCGCGGTGCGGGCCAGGGCACACGCCCATTCGACCACCTGCGGATGCGAGACGTCAAGGGCGCGGGCGAACGTGTCCCAGACGTAACCGGCATTCACCGGACGGCCCGAGGCCCGCCGCAGGACCCAGTCGGGATGGTCCCGCACGAGCGAAGAGGTCGGCTTGGCGATGAACGGCGCAAGCCAGATTCCCGGGCGGAAGCCCGCGGCGCGGATGCGTGAGGCAAGGGGCGCCATCCCCGAAGGGAAGGTGGGCTTCGTGCGATCCCAGTCCCCCACGTCGGCCTGGTAGCCATCGTCGATCTGGACGACATCGAGTGGAAACTGGTCACGCCGGACTCGCAGCCACTCAAGGTTGTCCAGCACATCCTGTTCGCGCACGTCGGTGAAGAAGACATACCACGAGCACCAGCCCGTGGGAGCGGCCGCGCGCCGCCGCGCCTCGTTGTGCTGCGCCACCGCCTCCAGATAAGGAGCGAGCGGCTCCTCCGCGTCGAGGTTCACGGGTTGGGCGGCAAGCCAGTCGGTGGCGAAGGCAGCGCCCGGTGGGAGGACCAGGTCGTCGCCGTTGGCCCAGGCGCTCAAGCGAGGCGATTCGGCGCGCAGATCACAGGACAGGCTGCCGAAGGCCTGCGATTGAGTCAGGAAACCGACGAGGAGGCCGCTGCGCCGCGCGCGACTCCCGAGAACCCCAAACATATCCGAGGCAAACCGGCCGCTCTTTCGCGGCTGCGGCGTGCCCGGGTTGACGCGCATGGGCGAAGTGAGAGGACCGAGGCGAGTGCGGGGGAACGCGCTGCGCCTTGTCAATGCGCCGGTGTAGGACCAGCTCTGCCAGCCATTGGTGAAGAAGACGGGATCGACAGCACGGCCGGCGGCACTGCCCCCTGGCCAGGACGCGTGTCCCTGGCACAGGTCGATGCGCTCAAGACGGATGGGGGCGCTGGACTCGTTGGCGACCTCCACCCTCCATAAGATCATCGGGCAGCCGGCAGGCATCTGCCACACGGCACGCAGGGACAGTCCCGCATCCGCCTCCGCTCGCAGGGCGTATCGCGAAGATCCGACTTCTGGCGCTGGGGCGCCGCTCTCCTCGGCCGCGCGGCTCGGGAAGGGAGTTCGCCGGCGCGAGCCGTCGGCCGACCGCCACACGACCGAAGGCAGCGCCGAGCGCAGCACCAAGCCACCTCTGCCGTCGAGCTGCAGCGACCACTCGCCGCGCACGGGATCGAATTCTGCGCTGAGGCCTTCGCCGACGAGCCGCGCGCTCATTGCCCGATCACTCGACGAACCGCTTCGAGGAGCTGCGCCTGGCTGAACGGTTTGCTGAGGGTGGCTTGGGCACCGAGGGCAACCGCACGCTCGAGGTCGGCCGTCAGCCCCACGGCCGAGAGCACCAGGCTGGGGATCTCGCGAATCTCCGGATCGCTTTGCTTCTCGATGAGCAGGTCGAGACCGTCCCGGACGGGCATCATCAGGTCCAAGGTCACCAGGTCGGGCTTGATCTCCCGCATCAGCCTGAGGCCCTCGTCGGCGGAAGAGGCGACCGCCACGTCAAACCCGGCTCGCTCCAGCAAGGCGCGAATGAGCTGGCGGGCGTATGCTTCGTCATCGATGACCAGGACGCGGATGGACATGGAATGCCTCAGGTGCTCGGCGGCATCCCCACCTCAAGCGCTTCCTCCACCGTGGGGTAGATCGAGAACACGCGGTCGAGCATCGTCAGCCGCAGCGAGGTCAGGGCCTGGGTGTGGGCGCGGCAGAGGTTCAGTGTGCCGTTGTGCTGGCGCACGGCCTTCAGCCCCGAGACCAGGGCCGAGAGCCCCGAGCTGTCGATGAAGTCGACCTGGTCGAGATCCACGACGAGAAGTCGCACGCCCTGCTCGACCAGCTGCTTGAGCAGGGCCTTGAGGTCCGGTGCGGAATCCGCATCGACCTGACCGCTCGGGCGAAGGATGGCAGTCTGGTTGCCGGTTCGCTCGACATCGATCTTCATGGCCAGTCCTCTCCTCCAAGCCGTTTCCACACGTGCCAGTGATTCCGGCCGTCGTGCAGTCGATGATACTCGCAGCCGTCGGTCAGGCCGCGCGCCAGGCGCAGTCCGTACCCGCGATCAGGTGGGTTGAGCGGGTCGGGAGGCGGTTCGGGCGAGGGGGCGGGACGGAACTCGATCCCCCGGTCGAACAGGTCCGCCTCGAGGCGGTCGTGCGCGAGGCGCACGCGTCCGCAGACCGGTCCGGGCTGCCCCGCACAGGCGTGCTGCACCTGATTGGTGACGATCTCCGACACCGCCAAGATGAAGTCGTCGGCGGGCGGCTGCTGTCCCGCAGGGAGACGCGACCGCACTGCCTCGCGCATGTCGCTCATCGCCCTCGCCACCGCCGAGAGCCTCGCCGGGATGACGAACGGGACAACCTCGGCTGCCTCCGCCGCCGCCGCGGCCCGCACGAAGATCAGGGCCACATCATCGCGCAGCGGCAGTTCGCCTCGATGGACGTCGAGGGCATGCAGGACCATTTCCAGCTGCATCTGCGGCCGCGCCCCCAGCGAGGCCAGGACCGCGTCCTCGAGCCCCCTGCGGCCAAACAGGCTTCCGTCCGCGCCTTCGGCCTCGGTGACGCCGTCGGAGTAGATGACCATCGTGTCGGACGGGGCCAGGCGGAGCGGCCGAGAGCCGTAGCGCGTCCCGGCCTCGACGCCGAGGGGCGGGCCCGTGGCGGGGAGGACTTCGATGCCGCCCGACTCCGCCCGGCTGAGGATGACCTCCAAGTGGCCGGCCGAGGCGTAGGCCGACCGTCTGCCCGAATCCCCCAACCGCAGCACGGCGGCGGTGACGAACGTGTCGGTGCGGTCGAGGTCGGGAAAGAGCGAGCGGTTCATCGCGCCGAGGAGATCGGCAGGATCGGGATGGTGGGCGGCCTCGCCGCGGAAGACCGCGTGAACCAGAGCGGTCAACAGCGCAGCCGGCATGCCCTTTCCGGCCACGTCGGCCAGCAGCAGCACCAGGTCGCCGGTCGGGGTGAGTAGCGCATCGTACAGATCGCCGCCCACGCGGCGCGCAGGCCGGAGATGAGCTGCCAGCTCGATGCCCGCCACCTGGGGAAGGGCCTGAGGCAGCAGGGTGCGCTGGAACTCCGAGGCGAGCGCCAGTTCGTGCTCCAGCCTCTGCCGCTCGAGCTGAGCTGCCCGAGCCTCCGCCGATTCGACCAGCGCGGCCACCTGCTCGGCCACCGAAGCCAGCAGCTGCAGGTCGTTGGCATCGAAGCGGACCCCCTCCCCGCCCCGCAGGCCCACCACACCCCGCCGCGAACCGGCCTTCCATGGGGCCAGCAGCAGGTCTCCCGCTGCGGGCCAGGATGGAAGGAGCGGACGGACCTCATCGAGCGTGAGCGGCCGGGTGGCATTGCGCACGCAGGCCAGCAGGGCCTCCGGCTGCGCCAGCGCCTCCCCCGAGGCCGTGATAGCATCGATCCGGCCCTCGGTTTCCAGGATCACGAAGGCCTGCTGGGGAGCAAGGACCTGAGCCAGAAGGCCGACGATCGCCGCCAGCAGCTCCGACAGGTCGCTCGGTCCCGAGGCGATTCTGGCGAGCTGGTAGAGGAACGCCAGGCGATCCCACGCGTGGATCAGCTGATTGGTCAGGTCCTGGCTGGTTTCGACCTCGGCGCCGAGACGGGCAAGCAGGGCCGCCCACGACTCGAGCAAGGAGTTCCACCTGCCTCGGCGGGTGCTCCAGCCCACGAGCTGCGACGCCGCGGCCCCCGCCAGCGGAGGCGAAACCCACCATGTGCGGCCCCCAATTCGTTCTCCCTCGAGGGCCCGCCGCGCCTCGAGGGCGCGGCGCACGGGCTCCGGCAGGGGCGCGGGGATTTCCCCCGGCGCGCCCTCCGTCACCCAGAACGAACCGCCCGCCAGCGCCTCCCAGGTACTCGCCAGCGCCTCCACAAGTTCACGCGAAACCGTGCCCACGGCGTATACTCTAGCCCAGGCAGCATCTGCAGGCAACCGGACTTTGGGCGGACCGCGTGCGACGACGCCGGCTGAGTCTCCGGTCCATGTGGATGTACCTGCAGACGACCCATGCCTTCATGCTTCGACGCTGCGACCTGCACCTGACACGGACCCGAGCGGCATGAGCAAGCGGCTACCGCCCTCCACCCCGAAACGACCCCGCCGCCCCGGCGAGGCGGCCAGGCGCCGCCCCAGGTCGCGATCGGCCTTGCGCACGGGCTCGCGCTGCCCGTCATGCGGTCGGGACAACCTGACCTACGACGGATGCCTGAACCTGATCTGCCCCACGTGCGGTTTCCTCAGCGCAGGCGCGTTCACTTGATAGAACGGCTGCCATCGCCCGTTGGGCGATGCATGCCAAGCGGCGAGGGCGGGGCGGCGGAGCGGGACGTGACGAACCTGAGAGCACTCCCCGCCGCCTCGGCACGGTGAGTCGGAGGCGGGTGGAGCGGCGAACCTCTCACGGTCGGGTGGGAGTCGGTAGGGATGGGAGTTGGTACAGGATGCGGTTGGCCGCGCTGGAGCAGGTGCAGGCCGGCACCACGCGCGATCCCTTGGTGAGCGTGCCCTGGTAGGGCGCGTCACCGTAGGCAGCCACCCAGCCGTCGAGCACGAAGGGAATCACGCCGCCAGCAGGGATCCATTCGCCGTTGAAGCGGCGGGCGATGTGGACGTGGGTTCCCGTGGCCCGTCCTCCTTCGCACGAAGGATGGCCCAGGCGGTCTCCCGCGACCACCGTCGTTCCCGCAGGGATCAGGTCGAGCGACGCTATGTGGAAGAAGAAGATTACCCAGCCCGTCCGCTCGTCTCCGTCGCCGTCGAGGTCGAGGACGACGCTGGCCTCGCCGCTGCGCGCCACCACGCCGGCTGCCGGCGCGGCCACCCATTCGAGTGACTCGACGCACCCCTGCTCCTCAGAGGGTGGGGCGAAATCGAGGGCGCCCAGGGGGAGGGCCGTGCCCCACGAGTAGTGCGGGCCCGCGGTGAAATCCCACACACGGTTGGGAAGGAACGGCAGGGCCAAGTCCGGCTGCTGCAGGTTGGGCGGGATGAAGTCCTGCGCGTAGAGGTCCGGCTGGCCCCACAAGCGCAGGTACGTCGCGAGGAAGCCATCGGGCCCGACGGCGCGTTCGAACTCCGCTTTCCCGTACATCTGACCGAACAGATACTGCAGCGCCACCGTCCCGGCGTTGAGCCACGGGTCCGGCCGCACGATCAGGCCGTCGGCCAATTCGAACTCTTTCAGGCTTCCGGTGCGCCAGCCGTAGTAGCCGTCGCTCAACTGCTCGGCCGCCCACAGCAGCTGACGATACAACCCGCGATAGCGCGTGCTGCGATACCCAAGCGGGTAGGTGGCCCGGTCACCCTCGGCGAAGGGCTGACTCAGCGCGCCGCTCTGATGCTCGAGCAGGGTGAGAAGCAGGCGAGGGTGCAGCGAGTAGTTGCGCGCGATGACCTGCACCGCCTCCCAGCCGCTGCGCATGCGCCCGAAGCCGTAGTCCGTCATGCCGTTCAAGAAGCCCGGGCGGGTCTCGACCTCGTCCTGGGTGTCGAATGCCGCGGCGGAGGGGCCGTTGACGATCTCGCTGTCAGGAAGGAGGCGAAGGACCGGTCCGGTGAGCGGGAGGTAGTAGGCTGGGACCTTCAGGACGTACCCCGGCGGCATGGTCGTCGCTCCCGCGGGGAGGTCCGGGTTCGCCGCGAGAATCTGCTCGACGGTGGTGTTGAAGTGCGCGGCGATGGCGGGTAGGGTGTCGCCGTTCTGGGCTGTGTAATCGATTTCGGTACCGGGGGAGAAGGGCACGCGCGTCGGGAGAGGCGTGACGAGAGGGATGGGGCTGGGCTCGCCAAGGGGCTGCGGGCCGAACCCGCTGGCCCCCGAAGGCAGGCAGCCGGTCAGCGGCAGCGCGAGGGCGAGGATCAAGGCCATTCGCTTGGGCGCCGTCATCGCCGGATGTGCGTCTCCGCGCCGGCGCAGGTGCAGGCGATGACCACGTCCGATCCCCTGCTCAACCAGCCCTCGTAGGGTCTGGAACCCGCATGGGCAACCCACCCGCCGAGGGTGAAGGGCAGAGGGCCGTCGGCCAGGATCCACTCGCCGTTGTACTTGCGCACCAGATGCACGTGGGTTCCGGTGGCCGTCCCACCCTCGCAGGAAGGATGCCCGAGGCGATCGCCCTCCTCCACGAAACTGCCGACGGGGACCCTGTCCCTCTCTGCCAGGTGCAGGTAGATCAGCACCCATCCGGTCTGCTCACGACCATCTCCATCCAGGTCGAGGGCGACGACGCCCGCCTCGCTCCGGACGACAAGCCCCGGTGCCGCGGCCACAGCCCAGTCCTCCGAGACCTCGCAGCCGGGGCTGCTGCTGGAAGGAGCGAAGTCGAGGGCAGCCCAGGCCGCCTCACGTTCCCACGCGCCGTGGGGGCCGCCGGTGAAGGCCCACACGTGCCCCGGGGGCCAGGGCAGGGTCAGTTCCGGCTGGTGCACTCCGGGGATGAAGATCGGGTAGTCTCGGTCCCACGGATCCCCGAAGAGGCGGCGATAGAGAGCACTGAACTCGTCGAGCGTGCGCTCCCACGCGGCGCGCTCAACGAGCCGGGCAAAGGTCCACTGCAGCGCGACC
>FWPV01008415.1_pt1 | contig 18064 bp, 15 predicted proteins | sample 2228371 | NCBI WGS metagenome assembly FWPV01 (sample SAMEA103939776, study PRJEB20133) | metagenome | reverse complement strand
CAGGTGGCCGCCTCCGCGCTGGCGATGAAATCGGCCACCTGCATGCGGTGACCGTCGCCGTGACGTCCGACATTGCCCGGCTTCAGCGCCTCGATGTCGAGCCGGCACGCGTTCAGGAAGGCACTTTCCAGCGCCGTTTGTCGCGCGATCCGGCCGGTGTCGGGCGGCCGCATCATCAGCATGCGATCTCGCCCGCTGCCGGGCAGCGGCGCAGCAGATCATCCGCCAGCGCCTGTGCGATGTTCAGGCTGGTGACGCCCTGCAGACCCTTCCAGGCCGGAATGCTGTTAACTTCAAGTACGGTGAGCCGGCCGTGGTCGTCGCGCAGGATGTCGACGCCGGCGTAGTCCATGCCGGTGGCGCGGGCCGCATCGACCGCCAGTCGGGTCAGCGCTTCGTCGGGCGGAATGGCTTCGCAACGTCCGCCCTGCGACACATTGTTCAGCCAGCTCCGGCCCTTGCGCAGCATGCCGGCGACCGGCTTGCCGTCGATCACCATGATGCGCCAGTCGCTCCACTCGCCCAGTGCGTCGCGCGAGCGGGCGCTGTAGCGCTGCATGTACCAGACGTGGCCGACGCTTTCCGCGTCGGGCAGCGCATCGCCGGCCGTCAGGCGCACGATGCCTTCGCCCTGCGAGCCGAACAGCGGCTTGACCAGCACGTCGTGACCGGCGGCGAATTCGCGCATCAGCACTGCGCGCGCCTCGCTTTCGCTCTCGGCCACCCAGGTGGGCGGCGTCGGGATGCCCGCGTGGTGCAGCAGCACGCTGGTCATCGCCTTGTCCACGCTCTTTTCGATGGCGCGGGCGTGGTTGTAGACCGGAATGCCCAGCTCGCCCAGGTAGTGCAGGAAATCCATGCGCAGCACCACCTGCTGCAGCGTGCCGCCGGCCACGCCGCGCACGAAAACGGCCTGCGGCAACGTCTGTTCGAAGCCGGGCATGACGACACCCGACACGCCGCGCTGCAGGTCGATGTGGCACTCGCCCAGACTGACATAGCGCGCCAGCAGGCCGCGCGCCCGGAAAGCCTCGACCAGGCGCTTGCCGTGCCAGCCCGGCTCGTCGGTCACGATGGCGATGTCTGCCTGCTGCGCACCCATGGCGCTTACTTGCCCTCGCCGAACGAACGGCCGAGCAGTTCGGCATTGATCTGGCCGGCCCGGAAGCTCTTGCCGGTGCGCAGATTGCTGACGATGACGCGCGCCGGGGCGAACAGCATCGGGTCGATCTTGTAGAAGTCGTACTTCACTTCCTTGAACACCTCGGCGAACGGACGGCCATAGTCGCGCGACGAGGAGGACGGCAGTTTCTGTGCCAGATCGGCCGCCGAATCGTCGTCGCTGTCCACATAGAGCTGTGCCACGCCGCCGAACAGGATGGCGTCGTTGGTGCGACCCATGGCGTTCAGGAAGTCGGGCGCCGGCGGTGCGACCGGCGCGCTGGCGGACCCGTCGACCACCTGGGTCAGCGGGAAGCCCAGCGCATGCACCTTGTGCAGCGCGACTTCGAGTACGCGGCCGACCACCTGCACCGTACCGGCCAGGCTGCGCGTCGGCGTCAGGATCAGCGTTACGGCATCGTCGGCGACCGCGCAGTCGCGGCGGATCTTGGCCAGCACTTCGGCCGGCGGCTGACGATCGACTTCCAGTACCAGCACGGCGTGCTTCGCGTCGTCCTTGTAGCCCAGTTCCGCAAACAGCGGCTCCTTGACGGCCAGCGCACGGCCCGGACCGGACCCGAGCGCATGAAACGCCTCCTTGCCTTCGCCGTGCGACAGACTCCAGCCGGCGTACTGGCTCGCCAGGCAGGCGACGACCGGATGGGTCGAATGCACGTTGATGGTCAGCGGCCAGTGCGCGTCGCGTGTGTTGAAAGTGGCGGTGCCCAGACCGCCCATGCAGATTTCCGTAATGCGGCGACCGGCTTCGATGCCGCCGTGGCAATGGATGCCGGCGTCGATGACGCGGCCGCCGCCGGGCAGGGCATCAACCTTGATGCGCAGCGCGTCGGCGTCGCGTACCAGGCCCTCGACCAGATCCATGACGTATCGGCCCACGCTGGGCTGGGCGCCGGTCAGGACCGGTCCGTGTTCTGCAGTGCTCATGCGCTTCTCCTCGGAATGACAAGATCGTTGTTATGGTCTGTTGCAACTGCTCCGGCGGACGGTGCGATCCGGTGCAGCACTTCTTGGTGGCGTTGCTGCAACTGCGTGCGAACGCTGTTTTCGTCCGCGCCTGCGGCGTGCGCGACGCAGACCGGGGTTGCCTTGCCGATCAGGCTGCCGGCAGCCGGCAGATCGGTGCAGCCCCCGGGCCACCGGACGCCGTCGCCGATGACCAGGTCGTGCGGCGCATAGACCACGCGCAGGCCGCGCAGCGTGCGCGACGGTGACAGCACCACATCGTTCAGTCGCCCGCTACAGGCGGCCACATGGGCTGCAAACAGACCGCCTTCAACGCGGTTCTCGTACAGCGCGAGTGTCGCGGTCGGCCGCGGGTTGATTTCCAGCAGCACGTGACGGCCGCCGTGCAGCACCAGATCGGCGCCGTTCAGTCCGTGCAGTCCGAACGCCTGCACGATGGCGTCGACATCGCGTTCCAGCGCGGCCTGCTGCGCGTCGTCCAGCGGCAGGTCACTCACTGCTTCGCACCAGGCGTACGGCCCGGCAATCGCTCCGGGAAACTGCCGGCTGATGCCGACGATGCGCCCGCGTTGACCATCGGCGAGAAACAGCACCGAAGCCGGAATACCCGCTACGTACGCCTGCACATGCCAGCCCGGCGCGATTGTTTCGCCGCTGCGCACCGGGCGCACGTGCGCGCCGCCGCAGGCACCGGTCTGTTTCATCAGCCAGCCCTCGGGCGCCCGACCTTCACTACGCATCGCCGCAAAGCGCACGTCCGCCTGCTGCAGGCCGGCGGCCAGCGTGTCCGGCGCCTTGCAGCGCTGTACGGTCGCCGCAGCGTTGCCGATGCGCGGGACCGATGCCTGGAGTGCGAGGTCCAGCGCGGAAAGCAGATCTGGCCGCCGTTCGAAACCCGATCCGGCGACGAGGCCGTCACAGCCTTCAGCCAGTCCGGTGATCAGCGCAGGCAGGTCGTCACCGAAGGCACCGTCGCGAAAATCTGCCCTGACGGTACGTCGGGCCAGCGCCCGTGTGTCGATGTCGGCGAACGGATCGATCACGTCGCAGGTCCAGCCTGCCGCGACGCATGAGTGCGCCAGCGCGCGTGCGCTGCCCGACACGATGAGCCAGTGAGGCACCGGCGTGCTTTCCAGCCCGGTACGGTCAGGCCACCAGTTCGCGGGCGGTGGCGAAGGCGTCGCGGAAGTCGAGGTAGACCGGCTTGTCGGTATTGATCATGCGCTGGAACAGGCCGCGCTGGCACAGGTACTTCACGTTGCCGATGGCCAGTGCGCCGATGCCGACCGCCTTGCCCGAACCGGCTTCCAGCGGCTTGCCGTCGTCCATCACGCCCAGACCTTCGACGCCGGCCGGCGGCACCGCGTTGACGTCGGCCGCCACCAGCAGCGAGGTCGCGGACATCAGCTGCGCCTTGCTCAGCACCTGGATGCCGGCCTTCGCGGTACACAGGATGATGTTGGCCTGCGGCATCAGGTTTTCCTTCTGTTCGTTCGATCCGGCCTCGACCGGCAGCACCGACGACCCGTAGCGCGTATTCACCACCTCGGAGGCGACGCGGGCGCGCATGGCGCTCGAGTGGCTGCCCACCAGCACCTTGGCGCCGGCACTCGAGGCGAGTACCGCTGCGGCGGTCCCCACCGGACCGGTGCCGCCCAGCACCAGCACGGTCTTGCCTTCGAGTTCGGTGTTGTGCGCCTTGCGCAGCTGGCGTTCGACACAGGCGACCAGCGCCGCCGCGGTGGTGAAGGCGCCGCTCGGATCGGCGAACACCGACACTTCGAACGGCGGCACCATCGCGTTGCGGCAGGCGTCCAGCATGTCGGCCGCCAGACCGATGTCGCGGCCACCGATGAACAGGCCGGTGCGCTTCACGCCATTGGGGCCGCGCGAAAAGATCGCGTCCTGCGTCAGGCCGTAGATCTGGTCGAGGCCGACGCCGGAGTAGGGCATCAGAACCTGGTAGCCCGCGTCGCACGCCATGTTCACGTCGAACGGGCTGATGTTGTTGGTCGGGCTGAACATGTGAAGGATGTAGGGGTTTTCCATGGTCTGTCTCACTCTTTCCGCCCGAAGGCTGCGTACTCTGGTTACGTCGTTGTCAGGTGCGTGCTTGCATGGGCCACAGGTGTGCCCGGTACTTATTCACGGCTGGTTGCGGCAGCAATTGAAGTCTGTCGAGAGGTCCACTGCGCACCTTCGTTGCGCGCAGCACAAATCATCAGTTCGAGTCCGGCTGCATCCGCGTAGCGTTCGCGCACCGCCCGGACCATGGCCTGCGCATCGGCCTCCGATGCGACGAGCGCAAAGCCGGTCGGCCCCCAGGAACTTTGGCCGATGCAGGCTGCGCCCAGTTCCTGCAGGGTCAGCGCGACCTCGCCGACCCGCTTGCTGGTGTAGCGCCCACCCTGTGCCGGCGAGAAATAATCGCCGACGCAATGCTGCAGTTCGTTGATCGCGGCGCCGAACAGGTCGATGTCTTCCTCGGCCAGCGCCGGCAATGCGCGCATCAGCACCAGCCGGCTGAGCCGGTCGGCCACGCCCGGCGCATAGGGCGGCAGCACGCGGAACGCTTCCTTTTCTGCACTGCCGTGCAGGCCTCTGCACGCATGATCGAAAATGAGCACCATGCGCCAGGCGGCGGGAAAGCGCATCTGCGCGATGATCGGGGGCGGCGCATCGACCGCGCCGCGACCGCCGTCGACGATGAAGCCGCCGCCATCGAAACTGCCGATGCCGATGCCGGAGCGGGCACCGCGGTCGAGCAGGCTGGCGACTTCGCGTGAATCCAGATTGAGGCCGTACAGCCGGGCCAGTGCCACGCCGACCGCGAGGGCAAGCTGGGTGCCGGAACCGAGGCCCGAATGCGACGGAATCGCGTCGGTCAGCGTGATGCGTGCCGGCGGCAGGTCGAAGCGCGTGCTCAGGTCGAGGGCGTAGCGATGGGCGCGTTCGGCGTCGTGACCGGTCACCTGAAGCGTGTCGGAAGGCTCGATCTCGACCACCGTGCTCAGCCCGTTCAGCGTCAGGCCGACGCTGCCGAAGCGCCGCCCCATGCTGCCGTCGAGGTCGATGAAGCCCAGGTGCAGACGCGCGGGGGCCCGGACGGTCAGGGCGGCGGCGGTTGCGTGTCTGGAGTTCATCGCGTCTATCGTGGTCCGAGGAGGCATTGATTATCCCAAATTCGCCTGCAGCGCAGGGAAGGCTTGGATGATGTGGCCCGGCGGCGGAGTCCGGTGCTGCCGGGTGACGTCGTTTTCGGATCGTGCTGTATCGCTTGTGAAACAGACTGATCTCACGCGTTCGTCGTGACTTCGATGCTGCACTGCGGCACCCGAACGTCAGTCCGCACCGGCTTTTTGCATGTTGTATCGTGGCGAGTGCCGAGTGTGACCCAACTGATGAAACGGAAGATTCATGACCCATGAAGCGACTTCGACTGTCGTCACCGAAGTGGCCTGTCCGCTGTGCGGCCACGCCTGTGACGACCTGAGCGTCGATACCGCCGGCGCTGCCTTGGCGGTGGTGGCCCATGGCTGCGATCGGGCGGTCAGCGGATTTGCCCGCCTCGGCGCCGGTTCGACGGCCGCGACGCCGCGCATCGCCGGCCGTCCGGCCACGCTGGACGAAGCCTGTGCCGAAGCGGCCCGCCTGCTCGCCGCGTCGGCCCAGCCGGTATTCGGCGGCATGGCGCTCGATGTGAGCGGCGCACGCGGTGCGATGGAACTGGTCGATCGGGCGGGCGGCGTCATCGACCACATGAACAACGAATTCGGCTGGCGCGCCAGCCGCGTGATCCAGGACGGCGGCGGCATCAACACCACGCTGGCCGAAGTGAAGAATCGCGCCGACCTGATCCTGCTGGTCGGCACCGATGCGGTCAGCGCGCAGCCACGCTTCTTCGAGCGCTGCGTGTGGGTGAAGGAAACGATGTTCGACCTGCAGCCGGACAGCCGGCGCATCGTCTATCTCGGCGGCGGACTGGATACGCAGCCGGGCCAATCGCCGGACGGGCGTGCACCCGACGTGTTCGACTTCGAGCGCAGTCGCATGCCCGAAGCGCTGTCCGTGCTCAACGCGCTGGTGGCGCAGCAGCCGGTGGCCGGTGATGCCCCGCTGGGCATTGCGCTGGCGCGCTGGCAGGCACTGGCCGATGCGCTGCTGGGCGCACAGTACAGCGTGGTCGTATGGGCCGGACCGGCATTCGAGGTGTCGCAGCTCGACCTGAATGTCGGCGCCATCGTGTCGCTGGTGCGTCGGCTCAATGTGACCACCCGCTGCAACAGCCTGCCGCTGGCCGGCAACGACGGCGACCTGTCTATGGGCGCCGTGCATACCTGGCAGACCGGCTACCCGATGCGCACCAGCTATGCCAGCGGCACGCCGAAGTTCGACCCGCTGCACAACGGCATCGACCGCCTGCTCGCCACCGGCGAAGCGGATGCGCTGGTGTGGCTGTCCAGCCTGAACGACCTGCAGTCGCCGCCGGCCACCGGCGTGCCGACCATCGTGATCGCACCGCCGTCGCTGAAGTTGGCCGCCGAACCGCAGGTCTACATTCCGGTCGCGACGCCGGGCATGCATCACACCGGTCATTTCGTGCGTACCGACAAGGTCGTGACGCTGCCGCTGCAGGCCTTGCGCCGGAGCGCGCTGCCGGCAGCCGGCGAGGTGGCGGTCGCCATCGCCACCCGTTTGAAGGAGGTGCAGTCGTGAGCGTCATCAAGCTGACCGGCGGCCGGGTGATCGATCCGGCAAATGGCGTCGACGATCAGGTCCGCGACCTCTACATCCGTGATGGCCGGCTGATCGCCGCGCCGGACGCGCATGACAGGATCAGCGCCGAGTACAACATTTCCGGCCGCATCGTCATGTCGGGCGCGATCGACATGCACAGCCACATCGGCGGCGGCAAGGTGAACATCGCGCGCGAAATGCTGCCGGAAGACCATCGCGGAGATCCGGTCGAGCGCACCGAACTGACGCGGTCGAGCTGCGGCTACCGTTATGCCGAAATGGGCTACACCGCGGCGTTCGAGCCGGCGTTGCTGCCGGTCAATGCGCGCCAGGCCCACATGGAAATGGGCGACACGCCGATGCTGGACACCGGCGGCTACGCCATGCTCGGCAGCGATGATTTCCTGCTGCGCATGCTGGCGGCGAAGGAAGACCAGCAGGCGATCAACGATTACGTGGCGTGGACGCTGCACGCGACGCAGACGGTCGGCATCAAGGTGGTGAACCCGGGGGCGATTTCCGCCTTCAAGTTCAACCAGCGCAAGCTCGACCTCGACGAGCAGAACGCCTTCTACGGCATCACGCCGCGCGAGATCGTCAAGGTGCTGTCGCGTGCCGTACATGACCTGGGGGTGGCCAAGCCGCTGCACGTGCATGCCAGCAATCTGGGCGTGCCGGGCAATGTCGACACCACGCTGGGCACGATGGATGCGGCCGAAGGCCTGCCGGTCCACCTGACGCACATCCAGTTCCACAGCTACGGCACCGAGGGCGAGCGCAAGTTTTCGAGTGCTGCGGCCCGCATCGCCGAGGCGATCAACCAGAAGAAGAACGTGTCGGCCGACGTCGGTCAGATCCTGTTCGGCCAGACGGTGACCGCGTCCGGCGACAACATGGTGCAGTACCGCAACGCCGGCCACGGCTCGCCGAAGAAGTCGGTCATCATGGACATCGAGTGCGACGCCGGCTGCGGGGTGGTGCCGTTCAAGTACAAGGACCAGAACTTCGTCAATGCGCTGCAGTGGGCCATCGGCCTGGAAATCTTCCTGATGGTCGATGATCCGTGGCGCATCTTCCTGACCACCGATCACCCGAATGGCGCGCCCTTCACGACCTATCCGCACCTGATCAAGCTGCTGATGGACCGCAGCTTCCGCAACGCGATGCTCGACACGATCAACCCGGATGCACGCGCGATGAGCAACCTGGCAGGTCTCGACCGCGAATATTCGCTGTACGAGATCGCGATCATGACGCGCGCCGGTCCGGCGAAGCTGATCGGCCTGGCCGATCGCGGCCATCTGGCACCGGGTGCGGCGGCCGACATCGTGGTCTACAAGGAAGATGCCGACCGCGAGCGCATGTTCGAAAAGCCGGAACTGGTGTTCAAGGACGGCGAACTGGTGGTGCGCGACGGACGTATCGTCAAGGTGGTGCGCGGCGGCACGCATGCCGTGAAGCCCGAATTCGACAGCGGCATCGAAAAGAAGATCAAGCCCTATTTCGAACGTTTCCATTCGGTGCGCATGAACAATTTCAAGATCAGTGACGACGAACTGTGCGAGTGCGGTGGCGGCTCGAAGCTGATCGCCCATGCCTGCCGGAAGCGGGGTTGAACCGATGATCATCAATGGCGTAGCAATCGACGACACCTTTGCCGAAGCATTCGGCATGCGGGGCATCCGCCTCATCATCACGGCCTACAATGAAACCTGGGCCCTGCATTCGGCCAATGCGCTGACCGGCTTTGCCACCTCGGTCATCGCCTGCGGTGCCGAGGCGGGTATCGAACGCATGATGTCGCCGGACGAAACGCCGGACGGCCGTCCGGGCGTATCGGTGCTGGTGTTTGCGGTGTCGAGCAAGGAACTGATCAAGCAGATCGAGCGGCGGGTCGGCCAGTGCGTGCTGACCAGCCCGACCAGCGCCATCTTCGCCGGGCTGGACGAGGGCGATCCGGTGCCGCTGGGCAAGACGCTGCGCTACTTCGGCGACGGCTTCCAGACTTCGAAGCAGATCGCCGGCAAGCGCTACTGGCGCATTCCGGTGATGGATGGCGAATTCCTCGTGCAGGACACGGCGCGCATGGTGAAGGCGGTCGGCGGCGGCAACTTCCTGGTGCTCGCAGATACCCAGGTGCAGGCGCTCGAAGCGTGTGAGGCGGCCATCGTCGACATGCGCAAGCTGCCCGAAATCGTCATGCCCTTTCCGGGCGGCGTCGTGCGTTCCGGCTCCAAGGTCGGCTCGAAGTACAAGGCGCTGTCGGCCTCGACCAATGATGCCTTCTGCCCGACGCTGCGCGGCGCGACGAAATCCGAACTCGACGAGCGCATCGGCGCGGTGCTCGAGATCGTCATCGACGGCCTGACCGACGCGTCGGTGAAAAAGGCGATGGAGGTCGGCATGCGCGCGGTGTGCCGGATCGGTGCAGCCGGTGGCATCCGTCGCCTGTCGGCCGGCAATTACGGCGGCAAGCTCGGCCAGTTCCAGTACCACCTGCGGGAGATCCTGAAATGAGCGCCCTGACATTCACGCTGCGCAGCGCACCGGCCCAGCGCGTCGATGTCGGCATGCTGAATCCTGCTGCACTGGCGGGGCAGGCGGCGTCCGACATCGCAGCCATCGCGCTGAACGTCGGCAAGCGTGCCGTGCGCGCGGACGAACTGTTCGATATCACTGGCGACGACACGACCGACATCGTGTTCCGCGGCGACTGCCGCACGCTCGAACGCATCGGTGCCGGCATGAAGTCCGGCCGCGTCACCGTCGACGGCGACGCCGGGCCTTACGTCGGCCAGGGACTGCTCGGCGGCACGATCACGGTCGCCGGTTCGGCCGGAGCCTTCTGCGCGACCGGCATGAAGGGCGGTCGCATCGACATCGCCGGCAATGTCGGCGAATCGGCAGGCGGCGCCATTCCGGGTGAAATGAAAGGCATGGCCGGCGGTCTGCTGCTGGTCGGCGGCCATGCCGGCGACCGGCTGGGCGACCGCATGCGGCGCGGCCAGATACTGGTCGGCGGCAATGCCGGTGATTACTGCGGCAGCCGCATGATCGCCGGCACCATTGCGGTGGCCGGCTCGCTGGGCGCGTATCCGGCGTACGGCATGAAGCGCGGCACGCTGATCCTCAATGCACTGCCGGCGCAGATGCTGCCGACCAGCGTCGATTGCGGCGCGCACCGGCTCGGTTTCCTCAGCCTGCTGTACGCGAGCTGGAAAGGCCTGCCCGGACCGTTCGGCGCGCTCGACGCCGGTGCGTGCACGGTGCGCCGCTACATGGGCGACATGGCGGTCGGCGGACGCGGCGAACTGCTCGTACGCGGCTGATGACGGCGGCGGGCTGGTGGCCTGACTCGGCCTTCGGACGGGTCAGGCGCAACGCAGCCGGGCGTCTGGTCGTGACGGACGCGCTGCTGCGCGACTGGCTGGGAAGGCCCGAACTGGCGCTCGTGGCGGACAGCTGCGACGCCGAGCGCGCGCTGCATGCCAGCCTGCTCGAAGCGCCGGCGCGCATCGTCGATCACGCCGAAATCGCCTCGATTGCCGACGCGGATGCGCGCGACAACTGGTTCGCCTTCATCGCCTTTCGCGACCGCGTGCTCGCACGACCGGACATCGAATCGGCCTGGCTGGAACTGTTTCTCGACGGTCTGAGCGGCATCGCGCCACTGTTCGTGCCGCAGCTCACTCAGCTCATCCTGCACGGCCTGCTCGAAGACTGCACCGGCAATGACGGCGCGCTGATGTGGCGCGCCGCCGAACTGTTCTTCCGCAGCCAGCGTGCGACACCGCATGCCGGACGCATCCTGATGGCCGATGCCGAAACACTGGGCGACTACGCCGAAACTGGCGGCTTCGGCAATATCGGTCGCCTGATCCGGCAGGCTGGGGCGATTCCGCGCGCCGCCGAGCTCGACGTGCTCGACGCCGGCAACGCAGCAGAGCTGTATGCGCGCGCGGGGCGCCGCGCCGTGCTGCCGCTGAATTTCGGCCAGCCCGCGCTGCAGGCGCTGTGTCGCGTGATGGAGCGCTGGATCGCCCACTTCTACGGTGCTGCCGTCCGCATCACGCCACAGCAGGACATCCGCGACGAACACTGGGCCTGGCACATCGGGCTCGACCGCGAAGCGATGGACCTGCTCAACACGCTGTACGAAGGCGGTGAGCTGGCGCCAGACCGCCTGTCGCGCATCGTCGCGCTGTTCCGCCTCGACTTCCTCGATGCCCGCGACATGCGCGCCGAACTGCGCCGTGACGGTGCGGCGCGTCCGGTCTGGCTGGCACTGGCCATGGATGAAAACGGTCTGGTACAGATGAAACCGCAGAATCTGCTGCTCAACCTGCCACTGACAGGTACGCACTGATCTACCCATCGGCGGTGCGCCGGAATGCGCGACGTCCAGCGGCTGGCGCACCACCCGCCCGCCAGCCGGCAGGCAGACCCGACAGGATGGACACGACCAGTGCGAGGCCTGCCGGAGGCGATCCCCATGCGTGCCCGCAGCGAGCGGCGCGGATCGGGAAGCAATCGGATTCTTCACAGTCCGGACGAAGCGGGGCGCGGCGCCGGTGACTGCACTGCAGCGTGATGTGCTGCAACCGGCACGACATCCGCGGTGACCGCATTTCCAGACCATGGAACATCCATATGGCTGGGCGAATGTGGTGTGTGGAGACTGATCTTCGGATCAGAACCAGGCGTTGAGCGTGATGCTGCCGAAACGGCGCCAGTAACCGCTGCCGCCGCCCGGAGATCCGGCCTCGCTGTCGGACATGCCGGCCGCGGCGCGCAGCTGCCAGCCGGGCCCGAGGTCGTAGGCGACCCAGCCTTCGAGCAGATAGTTGCGGCCGGACGCGCCGTTGCCGTCGCCATCGGTCTCGTCGTAGCGACCGAATGCAGCCTTGGCGTAATAGCTCCACGGGCGCACGTCGTCGTAGATCGACACGAAGGCCCGGTACTCGAGATAGCGGTCCGGGTTGTAGTAGCCGCGATTGGCGCGGCTGACGTTCCACGGCCGGCTGTTCTCGAAACGATTGCCCTCGATGCCCAGCCGGATCTGCGGGCGCGTCCACAGCGCATAGTCGCCACGCCAGGCGATGCGGTTGCGCTGGTTGTCGTCGTCGAACTCGAGCCGCGCGACGCTGCCGGCGAAGCTCCAGCGCGGCGTCGGTGTGTAGGTCGCACCGATCGACACGTCGCGGAAATTCACCTCGTTGCGCAGCGCACTGATGGTGTCGATGATGCCGCTGCCGGTTTCCGCGTCGATGCGCCATAGATCAGCGGGGACGTAGCGCAGGCGCGCACGCCACACCGTGCTCTGCCAGCCGTCGTAATCGCGTCGGCCGAGCGTGAAGCTGGGCCACAGCGTGCCGCGGCTGCCGCGCACCTCGCCCAGTCGCACGCCCCAGGTTGCGCTGATTTCGCGGCCGCTGACCGTGCGGCGCGGCGAACGTGTTCCGGTTTCATAGCCGCTGATCTGCGGCAGACGCACGCCGACCTCGAAAAAATCGGTCGGCGAACGTCGCCAGCCGGCCAGCGCGAAGGGCGTGACGATGCGCAACCGGTCGGCGTCGTCCGACCAGTCGATGCCGGCCGAGGCGTAGTGCTGCGTATCGCGCCGGATGCGGTAATCGCGCAGCCACAGCGCGCCTTCGTCGGTGATGTCGGCCAGCAGCGGCATGGCCTCGTCGGCGTATCCGGCCCAGTACAGTGCGCGCGCTTTCGCGACCTTCAGGCCGGGATCTGCAGACGCATCCAGGCGGTCGAACTCGCTGATCGCGGCGCGATGCCGCCCGGCAAAGTTCTCCGCCTGCGCCAGACCGAGTTGCGCATCGGCGTCGTCCGGATCGGTCTGCAGCAGGGTGGCGTAGATCGCCCGCGCACCGGCCGGGTCGTCCGACCACAACAGCGCGCGCGCCAGACCGCGTTGCGCCGTGCGGTCGTCCGGCTGGTCGGCGAGCAGCTTGCGCCACGCCTCGGCCGCACAGGGGTGACGGTCCAGCGCGGCGCAGGCCTGCGCAAGGCCGCGCCAGGTTTCAGGCAAGCCGATTCCTTCGGCGTGCGCGTCCGAGAACAGCGTACGGGCACCCGCGGCATCGCCTGACCACAAGGTCTGCCAGGCCAGCGGCAGCAACCAGTCGGTGCGTCGCTCGGGCGCGAGTTGAAGCGCTTGCCGCCAGGCGAGCGCCGACTCGGCGTTGCGGTCGGCATAGCCCAGCACGCGTGCCACCTCGGCCGTGCGTGCCGCATCCGCGCGGTCCACCCGGGCCAGCTGTGCGTAGGTGTCGAGTGCGCCGTTGTAGTCCTGCGCCGCGGTGCGCGAACGTGCCAGGCCGAGCAGGGATTCGATCAGGCCGCGCCGGCTGTCGCTGACCGAGGCTGCATCGGACCAGCCATTCATCCGCTGCTGGAACAGCGTCGCAGCGCGTTCGAAGCGACCCGCCCAGAGCGACTGCCAGGCGAGTGAAGGGAGGATGTCGGCCTGTCGGGCAGGTGCCACGCGCAGCGCGCGCTCGTACAGGTCTGCGGCAGCCTCGTTCCGGTCGGCAAAGCCTTCGACCCGCGCGGCTTCGATCAGCAGGTCGGTATCGTCCGGAAACTGCCTCGCCAGCCCGCGGTAGAGCTTGATCGCCGGTGCGTAATCCCGCGATTCGACGAGCCGGCGCGCTTCCTCTCGCTGCGGGTGGACCGCGAAAGCGGGCTTCGCTGCTGCCAGCAGGAGCGTCAGTGTCAGGGCGAGCGTCAGGGCAGGCAGTGCGCGCGTCATGGAGCAGGATGCTGCGGGCAAGTCGTATTACAAAAGTATCAGGCCTCGCGCCCGGTGCGCGGCGTGTTCCAGGTGATGGACTGTCGCGCGGGCGCAACAAAAAGGTGGTGCAGCGACATGCAGGTGGTGATCGCAAGGAAGGCCCAGTAAACAAGCGGATAGAACACGGCGTACGGAAAGTAGCGCCAGATTCCGCGGTCATACCGGTGGTCGATCAGCGTGCCGAGCGCCAGCTGCACCAGGCACAGGGTGGCGATCACCATGCCCCACAGATTGGGCAGCGGCGACGCACCGACCGGCGGAAAGCCGATCGCCCACGAGGCGATCCACAGGGCGGTCATCGCGACGAATACGATGGCCCAGCAGATCGACAGCACCGATTCGATGAACATCGGCCACATGCGGCGATAGCGCCAGTGCAGGATGACGTCGCGATGGCGGCGCAGCACCTGCATCAGGCCGCGTGCCCAGCGCAGCCGCTGCCGGAACAGTGCCCGGAAGTGCGTCGGCACGGTCATCCATACGATGGCATGCGGCTCGTAGCGGATGTCGTGAAAGTGGCGCTGCAGCTTCCAGGTCAGTTCGATGTCCTCGGTCGGCATGTCGGGCGAAAAGCTGCCGACCGACTGCACCGCGCTCTTGCGGAAGGCGGCCACCACGCCCGACACGGTCACGATGCGGCCCCAGATCCGCTGCGAACGCCGCAGCAGGCTGACGATGGACGTGAATTCGATCGCCTGCAGCCGGCTCAGGAAGTTGTCGACGTTGCGCACCCGCGGATTGCCGGTGACTGCAGCGACGCGGGCGCTCTGAAAGTGCGGGACCAGATGCCACAGGATGTCCGGTTCGGGCTCTGCATCGGCATCCATGATGAGCACGATGTCGCCGCGCAGCATCGGCAGCGCGTCGTTCAGCGCCATCGCCTTGCCTTCGTTGATGCGCTTGTCGATCAGGCGCACCCGGCCTGTCTGCACGAAAGGCAGCACCTGGCGCACCGTGCCGTCGCTGGAGCCGTCATTGACCACCACGATTTCGTAGTCCGGGTAGTCGACGGCGCACACCGCGACCAGCGAGCGCGCGATCACCGCATCTTCGTTGTGCGCCGGAATCAGGATGCTGACGGGCGGGGCGAAGCTGCGGTCGGGCGCCGCCGCACCCGGCTCGTCGCGCTCCCAGCGGAACACGAAGAACAGCGACGTGGTGATCCACACCAGACTGGAAATGATGGGATAGGCGGCGAAGAAAAACAGCGCCACCGAGTAGGTGCCGGTGTACTGAAAGCTGATCAGCAGGCTTTCGAGCACGTCCATGACCGCCGGTCAGCCCTTGCCGAACAGGCGCGACACTCCTGGATTGACGCTGCGCGGCGCGAGGCAGCGATACAGCTTTCGGGAATCGACGACGCCGATCACCGTGATGGGCGCGGTGCGCAGCATGTCCCAGTCGGCTACCACCGGACGACCGGCCCAGTCCTGAAGATAGTCGGCTTGAGGGTCCGGCAACCGGCGCCGGGGGCCCTTAAGCTTGAACAACGCCAGGTTGTGCAGCACCCAGTAAAGCGTTATCGCCGGGCTGATGACCAGCGTGGCAATAATCATCCAGGCCAGTACGCTGTAGTCAGGCAGGTCGCGACCGACCAGCAGCCACGCCCAGCCGAACAGGAACCACCCCGTGGCGACGACGACGACATGCACCAGCCTCTGTCCCGCGCCGCGCAGCGGCTCACGGCGCATCAGGTACGTCGCCGGGCGGCAACGGCGATCAGGCCCAGCCCACCCAGCAGCATCCACCAGGTGGCGGGTTCGGGTACCGGCAGCGGCTGCGTCAGGCTGAGCAGGTTTTCGGTCGGCACGAGCGTCCAGTCGGCGGCACCCTCGCGCGACCAGCGCAGGTCGACGACGCCTGCTTCCAGCCGGTTGTAGGCACCCAGCTGAAAGCGGTAAAGGCCGACGTCAAGCAGGATGTCCTGCTCGAAGCCGAGCCGGTCACGCGGATTCACGCCGTCCTTGACCAGCGACAGCATCGCGCCGTCTGCGCCGTAAAGATTGAAGAAGAAGCCGTCGTCATACAGCACGCCGAAGTTGTAGAGGCTCTTTTCGGTGATGCGGATGTAGCCGTCGAAGCGCGACAGCCAGTTGGTCTGTGGCTCGCTCAGCGGCAGTTCAAGCGTGGTTCCCCATTGCGCGGCGTACATCGCGTTGTAGAGCGTGTTGCCGAAATTCACCTGGCTCGCGATGCCGGTCCAGCGTTCGATGACGCCGGACTGTCCTGCCGGCTGGTCGATCAGCGCATGCCAGTCGGCGATGCCCCAGATGCCGGTGCCCCAGGCAAAGTCGGAGATCGGTTGTCCGCTGCCATACGAAAGCGTGGCTTCATCCCACAGCACGGTGCTGCCCTGCCAGTTGTCATCGATCTTGACGAACAGCGCATCCGATCCGCCGCCGGTGCCGTAGCTTCCGGGCAGTGCAGGTGCCAGGTCGACGGCGAAGGCTGCGAGCGGTGCCGCCAGGGCCGTCGCCAGCAATGACGAGAGTGATTTCTTCATGACTTTGGTGTCCGGATTGAGCGAAGTCCTGCAGCATCGGACGCGTGCGTTACTGCGCCATGACTGCGTTTGGGACCGATTATGTAATACAACTTAGGTTATGTCTCTGCCGGAAGGCAGGACTCCCGTCACAACCGTCGACGTGCAGGCCTGCGGGAATGCCAACTATTGTTACACCGGGCCTTCCAGGCCACGTCGGGGCGCCGTGGCCTGCCGCGGCAGCGCATGCTCGGACTCAGTGCGGGCAGTGCCCGCTGCGCCTCCCGGGTACGTTCTGCGCCACGGCACCGCTGCCGCTATACTTCGCCGCGATTTGTGCGCGCCCGGCGCACTCCGGCGCCCGTCCGGCCGATGTGCCCGCGCCGATTCACCGTTCAATGTCCAGTGACCGTCACGCCATGACCGCCGAAAAGCCCCTGATCCGTCCGTTGCGGCCCTCGTTCTCCTCCGGGCCGTGCGTGAAGCGTCCAGGCTGGACGCTGGCGGCGCTGGACGATGCCTTCATCGGACGTTCGCACCGCGCACCGCAGGGTCTGGCCAGGCTCAGGGCGGTCATCGACCTCAGCCGCGAGGTGCTTGGCGTGCCGGATGACTACCGGATTGCCATCGTGCCCGGCTCGGATACCGGTGCGGTCGAAATGGCGTTGTGGTCGCTGCTCGGCGAACGCGACGTCGACTGTCTGGCATGGGAAACCTTCGGCCAGAGCTGGGTCACGGACGTCGACAGCGTGTTGAAACTGGCTGGCGCCCGTACGTTTGTCGCACCGTTCGGCAGCCTGCCCGACCTGAAAGCCGTCAGCTGGGCGCACGATGTGGTGTTCACTTGGAATGGCACGAGCGGTGGCGTGCGCGTACCCGACGGTGACTGGATCGCCGACGATCGCAGCGGCCTGTCGATCTGCGACGCTACGTCGGCCGCCTTCGCGATGGAATTGCCCTGGCCGAAACTCGACGTGACCACCTGGTCATGGCAGAAGGTGCTCGGCGGCGAGGCGGCGCACGGCATGATCGTGCTCAGCCCGCGCGCGGTCGAGCGGCTCGAGCGCCATGTGCCTGCGTGGCCGGTGCCGAAGCTGTTCCGCATGACCAACAAGGCGGGCCTGATCGAAGACCTGTTTGCCGGCAGCACGATCAATACGCCGTCGATGCTGTGTGTCGAGGACCAGATCGATGCGCTGCGCTGGGCCGCGTCCATCGGCGGACTGCCCGGCCTGATCGCGCGCAGCATGGCCAGCTTCGACGTGCTGGCGCGCTGGATCGAGCGCAGTCACTGGGCGGCCTTCCTGGCCGAAGACCCGGCGACCCGCTCGAACACCTCGGTCTGTCTGAAGATTGTCGATCCGTGGTTCACCACGCAGCCACAGGCGACGCAGTGGGCGCGGGTGCGCCGCATGTGCGCGCTGCTCGAGCAGGAAGAGGCCGCCTTCGACGTGGCGGCCTACCGCGATGCACCACCCGGCTTCCGAATCTGGTGCGGCGCCACCGTTGATGCCGCCGATGTCGCCGTCCTGACGCCCTGGCTGGATTGGGCCTATGAAACCGTGAAGCAGGAATCCCCCGAATGAACCGCGCCATCCTGTTCGACTGCGACAGCACGCTGTCGACGATTGAAGGCATCGACGTGCTGGCCGAACAGGCCGGCGTGGTCGATCAGGTCGTGCCGCTGACCACCGCGGCGATGGATGGCCGGCTGAAACTCGAAGATGCCTACGCGGCGCGGCTGGACCTGATACGGCCGGACGCGGCCGCCATCGAGGCGCTCGGCCAGCGCTACATCGATACGCGGGTGGCGGGCGCGTGCAAGGCGGTCGCCGCACTGCGTGCGCTGGGCTGGCAGGTGCATGTGGTCAGTGGCGGCATCCGCCAGG
>FWPV01004852.1_pt1 | contig 18064 bp, 15 predicted proteins | sample 2228371 | NCBI WGS metagenome assembly FWPV01 (sample SAMEA103939776, study PRJEB20133) | metagenome | reverse complement strand
AGCGAAGTCGATGGCGGCAAAACCCACCCCCACGGCCAAAGAGGCAATGCCAATCCTTCCCCCATCCAATTCCATCATTGCGATCTTGAACCCTTCGCCTTCTTTTCCCAGAAGACAGTTGGCAGGGATGATGCAGTTGTCGAATACGAGCTCATTGGTCTGCGAGGCCCGATGGCCCATTTTTTCTTCAGCCTTCCCGACCAAAAACCCGGGTGTTCCTTTCTCGATGACAAACGCACTGATCCCTTTTCCCTTTTTGGCAGTTCGATCGGTAACAGCCCAAGTGACCGTCACCCCCGAGGCCTCACCGCTGGTGATCAAGGTCTTGCTACCGTTCAAGACATAGGTATCGTTCCTCTTGACGGCGGTCGTTCGGATATTGGCCGCGTCCGATCCCGCATGGGGTTCGGTAATGGCAAAGGAACCGGCGGGATATTCGCCGCTGCAGAGCTTGGGGACATATTTCCTTCGGATCTCCTCCTGTCCAAACTCGTAGATCACCTCGGCGACCATATTGGTGACCGAGGTCGTCACGGCATGGGAGGCGCAACCTTTGGCGATCTCGGTGATGGCAAGGCTGTATGCCACCACCCCGACATCCGATCCACCGAATTCGACGGGGATATTCATTCCCATCAGCCCCAGTTCCGCCATCCTCTTCAAGTTTTGATAAGGGAATTGCTTCTCCTCATCCATCTGGGCAGCGACGGGTTTGATGTTCTTCTCCGTAAAGTCTCGGACCATGTCTCGAATCATCTCTTGTTCGGGAGTGAGTTTGAAATCCATCGGTCAACAATCGTGCGCTTGGTAAGATTTTCGGAGATATTCCTGTCCGATCACCCGATCTTCCTCACGCTTCATTGACGCATTACGAAATACGAATATCCAAGTCCGAAACGATCCTAACATTCAGATTTCAAAGATTTCTTTGGACATTTGAATTTTGGTCTTTGATAATTCTTTCGAAATTCGTATTTCGTGCCTCAATTTCTTGTTTAGTATCGATAGAATCCTCTTCCTGTCTTTCTCCCTAAATAGCCAGCGGCCACATATTTCCTGAGGAGAGGGCAAGGTCGATATTTGGGGTCTCCGAAGCCTTCGTAGAGTACCTCCATGATGGCCAGGCAGGTGTCGAGGCCGATCAGGTCAGCCAATGCCAATGGCCCCATGGGGTGGTTCATTCCCAATCTCATGACGGTATCGATGGCTTCGGCTGTCCCCACCCCTTCGAAGAGCGCGTAGATTGCCTCATTGATCATCGGCATCAAGATTCGATTGGAGATGAATCCAGGAAAGTCATTCGCTTCTACGGGGGTCTTTCCCATTTTCTCAGAGAGCGTCTTGACCATATCGAATGTCTGTTGGGAGGTTTGAAGACCTCGGATGATTTCTACAAGTTGCATGACCGGCACGGGATTCATGAAATGCATTCCAATCACTTGGGCAGGCCTTTGCGTGGACGAGGCAATTCTTGTAATGGAGATCGAAGAAGTATTGCTTGCCAGAATGACCTCCTTTCGACAAATCTGATCCAGCTCCTTAAAGATGTTCAGTTTGAGCCCTTCGTTTTCTGTGGCTGCCTCGATCACAAAGTCGGCTCCGGCCAATTCTTTGGTCTCGGTCGTCCCTCTTATTCTTCCGAGAACCTCACTTCTCGTCTGGGCATTCATCTTTCCTTTTTCCACCATTCGATCGAGGTTCTTGGAGATGGAGGTGAGCCCTTTTTGAATGAAAGATTCCGCAATATCGCTCATCACAACGAGAAACCCCGATTGCGAGGCCACCTGAGCAATCCCACTGCCCATCTGTCCTGCCCCCACGACGCCGATCGTCTTGATCTCCATAAGTCCTCCCTATAGTGACAGTTACTGTGACGGTGAGGGCGATTCGTCGATTTACCGTCACCGTCACTATTCACTCTCACTCTGTTCGTTCGACGATGAGGCTGACGGCCTCCGCACCTCCGAGGCAAAGCGATGCCATCCCTCTCCTTGCATTCCGCCGCCTCATCGCATAGAGTAGAGTGGTCAAAACCCGTGCCCCACTCGCGCCGATAGGATGACCGAGGGCAACGGCTCCCCCGTTGACATTCACCTTCTCTTTGTCGATCCCCAAGGTCCTTATAATGGCAACAGTCGTGGCTGCAAAGGCCTCGTTGATTTCAAAAAGATCAATGTCGTGAAGCGCGAGCCCTGCTTTTTTAAGAACCTTGGGAATCGATTGGATGGGGGCTACGAGCACATCTTCCAACTCGACACCCGCTGCCGCCTGTGCTCCTACCTTGGCCATCGGTTCCAGCCCCAAAGCATTGGCCTTCTCTTTTGCCATGAGAACGAGAGCGCTCGCGCCGTCACTGATCTTCGAGGAATTTCCCGCCGTCACCACCCCATCTTCCTTGAAAACGGCCTTCAATCGAGCCAAGCTCTGAAGATCCGGATCACGAGGTCCCTCATCGACCTCAAAAGAAATGAACTCCCCTTTTTTCGTTGGGACAGCGATCGGGAGGATCTCCTCCTTGAAGGCTCCTTCTCGAATCGCCTTCATCGCCTTGAGGTTCGATTCATAGGCGAATCGGTCTTGGTCCTCTCGGCTGACATTGAACTTTTTCGACTGAATCTCAGCGGTGAATCCCATGTGGTAGTCGTTGACCACATCCCACAGACCGTCGTGGACCATCCCATCCACCAATTTCCCATCCCAAAGCCGGTAGCCGGTCCGCGCTTGCTCCAGGTAGTAAGGGGTTCGACTCATGCATTCCATCCCTCCCGCTACAATCACATCCGCATCGCCAACGGCAATCACCTGGGCCGCTAACATCACCGCCTTCAGGCCGGAGCCGCAAACCTTGTTGATGGTAAGGGCCCCCACTTTCATGGGGAGACCCGCTTTAATCATCGCTTGACGGGCTGGGTTTTGCCCAAGGCCGAAGGGGAGCACGTTTCCCATGATCACTTCGTCCACCTCTTCCTTAGCGATCTTCGATCGCCGAATAGCCTCCTCGATCACCTTTCCACCCAGCTCCGTCGCGCTGAAGGAGCTCAGGGCCCCCAGGAAATTACCGATGGCTGTGCGAACGGCGCTCGTGATCACGACTTCTCTCATCCGGGTTCACTCCTTTCTGGCCCTCCTCGTCCGCCTGGAGTTTTTGGTAGATCTTTTTTCTGTACTCCAAGATGTCTGCCTTTAACTTGATTAACTGGCTAATCCTTTCATCGATCTTTGACGCATGCTTGTCGAGCAACTCGAGAAGACGGGGTAAGACCTTCTTGTTCGTTCGATGAATCTGGTAGATATCTTCCAGCTCGCTCATCTCCGAAAGGGTCAGCCCAAGGTGTTTCAACCTGGCGATGAATTTGAGACGTTGGACATCCCTGTCGGTATAGACTCTTTTCCCGCTCTCGATTCGCTTCACGGAGTTGAGAAGGCCGATCTCCTCGTAGTAGCGGATCGTCCGAGGACTCATATTCACCAGGTTGGCTATCTCACCGATTTGATAATATCTTATATCTTCATTCCCCATGAGAGGCTCCGAGGAAACCAGTTAACGCAAGCTGAAGAGCGAGGAGCAAAAAGAAGAGCAGAACATGGGGTCGAACCTTCACCTCCGGGAGGGGCCGTTTTGGATGAGGCCCTTCCCTCACCCCAGGGTTCTGCCATCTTACATGATCATATGGATGGCCATTTGCCTATGGAGAGGACATCATAGCCTTTGTCTTCCAGGTCTTTGACAATATTTTTGTAATCTTCTGTTCGTATTCGTATTGCGGCAATTCTTTTTCCTTCGACCATGAAGGAGGGCGTGACGATGCTGATAATGTTAACGCCGTGCTTTTTCATCACCTCGAGGGCACCCAGTAGCGACCCAGGCTTATCCTCCAGAGCAATCGTCAGTCGGGTCCCTTTTTCTTTGAAACCGAATACGTCAACCAGGTGGGCGAGGGCATCCGTTTCTGTAAAGATCCCGTAAAGTTTCTCTCCCTCCAGCACCGGTAGGCAACCGATCTTGTGGTCATGCATCAACTGAACAGCCTCCTCGATGAGCGTATCCGGTGTGATGGTGATCAATTTCTCTCGGGGCGTCATGAAGGATGAGACCTTCAGTTTTCCCAAGAGATAGTGGAGTTCTTGGACGCTCAGGAGCGTAGCGTCGGAAGGGGCCGCCTCACGGATGTCGCGATCCGTTACGATCCCGACGATGTTTCCGTTTTTATCAACCACCGGGAGATGGCGTATTCCCTTGTCGTGGATCAAGGCCCTTGCTTCATAAAAGGATGCGTCCGGACTGATCGTGATCGGATTTCTGTTTATCTTTTCCCTCATAAACCCCTTGTAGTGGATTTTCATATTCGGTCCCTCCTTGCTTCCGAAAATAGCAGAGCTGGAAACGCTATAGGCCTCTCGGCAAGAATCGACCCGGCTCACTCAGTCCCAAGTGCGCTGGTCGTCAATCTTTTTGGCCCCATCGGGGATCGTTCCTTTCGGGACGAATTGGACCTCCCCCCTGACCTTCATTACATCTCGAATGGATTTTTCGATCTCTTCTTTTAAGCCTTCGCTTGGTGAGATTTCTTCTCTCAGCTCAACCCGGAGCGTCATCTCATCCTTATGCTCCCTCCTCGTCACGATGACCTGATACCTCCCGATCTCCTTATGTCGAGAAGCGATCTCGTCCACTTGGCCCGGGTGAATGAAGAGACCTCTCACTTTGGTCACCTGATCCACCCTTCCCAGAATCTTCATCAGCCTTGCCGAAGTCCTCCCGCAAGGACAGCGGGTTTCGGTGAGGACCGAGAGGTCTCCTGTCCCGAATCGAATGAGCGGATAGACCTTGTTGAAGGTCGTGGCCACGATCTCACCCGTTTTGCCTGGAGGAAGCTGTTTTCCTGTTTCGGGATCGACGATTTCAACAATTTTGTCATCAGGAACATGCATTCCGTTCTTCAACATGCATTCGTATCCCAGACAGCCGATATCGGCGGTGCCATAGCTCTGGCGTAGAATGCATCCGAATTTTTCCTCAAGTTTAAGCCGCAACGATTCCGGAAGCATCTCTGCAGCCACAAAAGCGACCTCGAGATTTAAGTCCTTCTTCAGATCAAACCCCATCTCTTCTGCCCGTTCGGCGATGTTCATTAAGAAACTTGGGGTCCCACAATAAGCATTGGCCTTCAGATTCTTCAGAACTTGGACCTGTTGCTCCGTGTTTCCTACCCCAGTAGGAATGGTGATACACCCGAGCTTATGAAGGGAATTGTCAACCATCTGCATGGCAAAGGGAACCATGTGGTAGCTAAAGGTATTGATGGCAATGTCTCCCGGGCGGAAACCAGCAGCATACATGGCCTGAGCCCATCCGAGTTCGTCATAGTCTGGTTCACCCGGCTCATAGATGGGACCGGGGGAGACATAGATCCTTCTCAATTCGGAAAGAGGGACCCCCTCGAACCCTCCGAACGGAGGGTTCTTCTTCTGGAGCTCCACCAAATCCGCTTTCTTCGTGATAGGGATTTTTTCAAGATCTTTGATCGTCTGGATGTCCCTTGGTTTTAACCCAACCGAATCCATTTTTTGTCTGAAGGCGACCGAGCGTTTGTAAGCGTACGTTACGATTCCTCTTAGCTTGCGGTTGAGGTATTCCATCCTTTTCTTCGGAGGCATTGTCTCGAGCGCCCTCCTGAAGAATCCAGTCGTCCGATCCATGGGCTCTTGTTTCGGCATTGAGTTTCTCCTGAAGAATCCTGCTCGGGTCCCCTCCATGCCCGGGAACCAGAGGTAGGAAGGGCATCCTTAGGGGCGACCGCGAAGGATCGCCCCTAAGAGATATAAGAACCTCTTTACTTCTTCGGAAATTTTCCTTCAAAGGGAATGAAGATATCGCCCTTCTCGCTTGAAAAGACGGCCATTCCCTCTGAGATCATGATCCCGAAACCGAAGTCACCGATCTTAGTGTACCAGTTCTTGATGAGGTCGGCTGGCTGGAGACCCAGCTGCTGAATTTTTGGTGCTTGGGCCACCAAGAGACTGAGCCGAATCGTCGCCGAATCCAACACGTTGACGACTCGGTACTGACTCGTTGTATTGGGTGGGAAATAGATCTGATCATAATAGGTTGGTGTGGCTACCTCGATATATTTTCCGGGTGCGGCTTCGAAATTAACTGTGAACTTAATATTATCGAGCTTGACGTTATAGCCACTTGGATTGGTGACATTGAAGACATAACCGAGAGCAAGAGGGGTACGAGCGGGAAGATCGACCCAGGGGAAGTAGCTCATCACTTCGATCCGTTCGAGCGTCACCTTGGGTTTTCCCGCCTCCTCCGTTGGAAGAAGGCCCGGTTTGCAAGCGGTTATCCCCCAAACAGCAAACGATACGATCAATAGCAGCAAGAATAGTCTTCGCATGGTAAACCTCCTTTTTTGCAAGTGACGTGACCGTGTCCGTCTTCCGTGTCGGCAAATTGATTGGGATAAGAACAAAACCCTTTCACGGTTCGAGCCTACAGTGGGCAGGGACACGCGTCACGATATTATGTGAGCCATCTCTTTCGTCGCTTATAGTGCTTCACCTGTCTGAAGCTTTTTCTCTCCCCAAGATCCGAGAGGCCCAAATAGAAGTCTCGGATGTCCGGATTCTCCTTCAACTTCTCAGAGGTGTCATGCATCACGAGTCTCCCGTTCTCCAAGACATACGCATACGGAGCCACTGTGAGCGCCAATTTCACATTCTGCTCAACGAGGAGGAGGGGAATTTTCTCCTCCTTGTTCAGCTTCGTGATGATCTCGAAGATCTCCTTGATCAAGAGGGGCGCAAGCCCCATGGAAGGTTCGTCGAGAAGCATGAGTTTGGGTTGAGCCATGAGGGCTCTGCCGATGACGGTCATTTGCTGCTCGCCACCGCTCACGAAGCCCGCCAGGACATTCTTCCGCTCCACCAGCCTGGGGAAATAGTGGTAGACCAATTCGAGCCTATCCTTTACCGCTGAACCATTCCCACGCAGGTGAGCTCCGACACGGAGATTCTCTTCCACGGTGAGATGTTCGAACACTCGTCTCCCCTCGATCACCTGAAAGATTCCCCGCTTGGCGATCTCCTCTGCTGAGAGGTGGTGGATCCTTTCTCCCATAAACTCGATGCTTCCATCGGTCACTTCCCCATCCTCGTGTTTTAGGAGTCCCGAAATTGCTTTCAGGGTTGTCGATTTTCCCGCTCCGTTGGCTCCGAGAAGGGCCACGATCCCGCCTTGTGGAACGTCAATGGAGACCCCCTTCAGCACGAGAATCACCTCGTGATACATGACCTCAACGTTGTTCAGCTTCAGAATCGTTTCCGTTGCGCTCGATGTTTCCTGTTTCAAGATCTTCCTCCTTACCACCCTAACCAGGAAGCCCACTTGTCTGGGAATTTGGCCTTCATATCAAGTTCCGCCACGGTCTGCGGCTTTCCTTTGATGACCCTTCCGACCCTTACAATGGAACTATAGCGATGGTCAGTAGGTGTAATCGTCACCAACTGTCCACCGAATTCCTTCAACCCTGGCCAGTTTGTGAAAGTTTCAAAAGCTTCTTTGATTCCTGGACCATTGAGCTTCCCGGCTTTGTCGGCTTTTCTCATGGCTTCCACAGCCAAAGTAACCTTCACCCAACCTTGAACGGTCCGAATCAGTCGATTCTCAAGGGGGACCCCGGGATTCAGTTTCTTGGCGTACGGGATGACCTTTGTGGTCTTCGCTGGATATTCGTCAATGAAGAGAGCACAGGCGAGCAGGCCCATGGCACCCTCCGCGGCGGGTCCTGCTAATTTTGGAAGGTTCTCGTCAAATCCCCAGTTATTGATAATGTGGTCTGCTCCGAGTCCCAAGGCATAAGAGTCCTTGAGTGCTGCAGATACGGACATGGTGGTATTCCCGTGCCACACGAGATTGGCGCCGAACCCCTTGGCCGCAATGACTTGGCTCTTGGTATCGAGAGCGGTCAAAGAAACGTGTTGGTCAGGGCCGATTTCAAAACCGAGGATGGTTGCCTGGTCCTTAATTGCCTTAATAGGGGCGGTGGCGTAAGGGGATGCTGTATCCATGAAGCAAACGAATTTGGGCTTTACCCCCTTCTCTCTCAGTTCCTTCCACTTCGGATCCTTTTTCCAAACTTCCTCAAACCAGTAGGTGATCGCCCCACGGGCGTTCGTAGAATAGTCAGTCCCGTAAACAAAGTTGTAAGGAGTCTTCTTTGGATCGCAAAGGTGGCCCGAAAAAGAACTTGAAAGATAAGGCATTTTATCTGCGTTGATGGTGGGGGAGAGGGCTTCGGTATCCCCTGTTCCCCACCCTAAGACCATCACGACCTTGTCGTAATCTCGGAATCGCTTGTAGGTGGTAATGGCCTCTGGGACTCGATACCCGTAATCGTATTGGAACAAACGAATCTTCTTGCCGTTGATTCCACCCTGATCGTTGTAATATTGCACTGCCTCCCGAACACCCAGTGCTTCATCCTTTCCGACATCGGAGGTCGCGCCGGTCGTGTCCTGAAGCGCACCAAGTCTCACTTCTTGAGCAAATCCTTGTGAAACCCCAAAGCCGGTAAATCCAAATAGACAGATCAAAGCGAGAACTGTTATTTTTGTTTTCATTTTTTCACCTCCCAAAATAAGTTTCAAAAATGACGGAAACTACTCCTGACCCTCAGCTCCCACCATCCAACTGACGTCGCACCACCTCCTTTACTTCAGTGACAGTGACCGTTGATCGTGATAGTGGCAAAGAAGAAATTATCATTACACGGTCATTCTCCACCGTCACTGTCACCTTCCTAGTACGAAAATGGCCACAAATTAAAATAGTTTTTTATTTGCCACCAGCGATACGATAATCCGTTCGGTTCGTAGATAAGAAACAGCGCAATCGCGAGGCCAAATGCGGCCTCCTTCACATAAAGAAATTTCTCCAATAGATGGGGCAAAAAAGGCATGAGACTGACGAGAGAAGCATTCTGAGTGAGAGCAAAGATAAGGAATTTGAGTCCTTCCGGAATCAAGGTCATAAACATCGCCCCAAAGATTGTTCCATGAATGCTTCCAACCCCTCCAATCAATATAACGCCAACGAGCCAAAGGGACCAGCCAAAATGGAAATGCTCGGGACTTACGGCTGCAAGGGAGGTGATCCAAAAAGCCCCTGCGATCCCTCCGAAAAAACCAGCTACAAAGAAGGCCAGGAGCTTATACAAAACGATATTCACTCCCAGAGCCTCAGCCGCAATGTCATTGTCCCGGATGGCAATCCAAGCTCGGCCGATTCTCGACCGCAGGAGGTTCGCCATGGCAAAGGTGCTTAGGACGACTAAAACAATCATAAGATAATATACTTCTATTTCGGACTGGATCGGCCACGGTCCAATCTTCACCGTTCCCGGCGGGATTGAGAATGCGACTCCTCTGCCCCCAATTTGGCTGACATACTGAGTGATGAAGAATTCAACGGTGATGAATTGGGCTGCCATCGTGGTCATAATGAGGTAAAACCCCTTCACCCGCGCAGAAGGGAGGCCGAACAGAACGCACCAGAGGCCGCCTGTGAGTCCACCCAGGATGAGCGTGACGGGGTAGGGCAGGTTCAGTTGGAGCATCAGTAACGTACTTGTATACGCGCCCACCGCAATGAAGGCCGCGTGACCGAGGGTCACCTGACCGCAATAACCGATCAGCAATTGGACACCCATCGCCGAGAGGATCGTATATCCAATGACATTCGCAACGGATACGAGGTACATACCTGCGAATTTTGGGATGAGGTAGAAGATCGTGACGAACAGGAGGATCATCTTTCCCCAGACAAACTTTGTTTGCCACCAGGCATGGTCCTGCCGGTAATACTGATGGTAAACACCACACGGCCGATAACCCATGTCAAACCTCCCGAAAGTACTGGAACCCTGGAATGGTGGAACGGTGGAATGTTCCTAAATTCCAGATTCTTAGACTCTCTCGATTCTTATCCATCCCCACAATCCGTAGGGCTTGAAGAGCAACACGACTACCATCACTGCAAACGGAAAAACATCCTTCACGCCCCCAGGTGTATAGCGGCTCAGATAACCGTCGGCGAGATTTTGAAGAACCCCGATCACCAACCCACCCACAATGGCGCCTGGCACTGAATTCAATCCTCCCAAGACCACCGCCGGCAACACAAGGAGCCCAAGGTAACCCACAGAGATGTTCAAGCCATTGATATTCCCAAGAAGTGTCCCCCCCACTCCAGCCGCCATAAAGGCAATAGCCCAGGCGAGGGCGTAAACGACCTTAGCGTTCACTCCCAGCGAAAGGGCTGCCATTTCGTCATCGGCCGTCGCCTGCATCGAGAGTCCCCATTTTGTATATTTGAAAAAGGAGACAAAGGCTACGAGGAGAATGATGGATGCGACAAAAGCCCATAGGTAAACTTGGCCCACGACAACCTTTCCAATGAAGACCGGTTCAATGGGAAATACGGGCGGGGTGAACACAACGGTATCGGTTCCCCAGATGAGCTCAACGATTCCCTTAAAGAAGAACGAAAGCCCGACGGTAACCATGATGACGCTCAGTACAGGCTCTCCAACCATGGGCCTAAGAAAGACAATCTCAGTTAGGATACCCAGCGCGAAGCCAATGGCAAGGGTGATCAGCAGGGCCAAAAAGAATGGGATCTGCCAGTGGTATAAGGTTAAACAGACATAGGCGCCGATAAGCGTGAGCTCTCCCATCGCAAGGTTGAGAACGCCCGAGCATTTATAGATCAGCGTCCACCCTAGAGCGACAAGGGCATAGATGCTCCCGACAAGAATTCCCGTGATGAAGAGTTGTAAAAACAGCTCCATGTTCCCTCCTGTCTCCTATTCGGATACCTCCAGGATCCTGAGGTCCGTTTTGATATGAACCACCCTCCCATCCTCATAGGTGATGGTGGTATCCATATGGACGATATTCGTGTCAGAGTAAAGGCCGTTCACGATGTCTTTGTATCGTTCTTCAACGAAGGCTCTTCTCAGCTTCCGGGTACGAGTTAACTCATCATCATCAGGATCGAATTCCTTATATAGGTTGACAAATTTTCGAACACGAGCGACCGGAGGGAGATCTCGATTCATCTTGACGATTTCTTTGTGAACTAGGTCATAAACCTCCGGCATCTGAGAAAGTTCTGGGTAGCTTGTATAGGCAAGGTTACGATCTTCCGCCCATTTCCCAACCACCCCATAGTCAATGCAGACGACAGCGGTTACATAGGGTCGGTTGTCACCAATGGCCCAGACGTCTTTAATGTAGGGGCTAAATTTCAGCCGGGTTTCCAAGTACTGGGGGGCAAATTTCGTTCCGTCGCTCAACGTCATGACATCTTTGGTTCGATCGAAAACAACCAGATGTCCATCCGTGTCGATGAAACCCGTGTCCCCAGAATGGAGCCATCCATCCCGAAGGGTTTTTGCCGTTTCCTCGGGCATCTTGTAATAACCCTGGAAGACGGAGGGACTCTTCGAGATGATCTCCCCATCCGGTGTGATTTTGACCTCCGTTTCAGGGATGGGTTTGCCCACCGTGTCAAACTTTATGTCGTCGTCTCGATGAAGCACTGAAATCCCTGCGATCTCAGTTTGCCCGTAAATCTGTTTCAAATTGACGCCAAGGGCGTGAAAGAAGCGAAAATGGTCTGGCCCCATCGCTGCACCTCCGGTATAGGTGTAGCGTATCCTGGATAGGCCCAAATGGTCTTTCAATTTTTTGTGAACCCCTGCGGCGGCAAGGAAGTAAAGCACCTTCCAGTACCAGGGAATCGGCTTTTTTGAAAATTTCAGATCCGCCACATGGTAGCCTATCTTCATCGCCAGTTCGTAGGCTTTCCTTTTCGACCACGTGGCGTCCAAATATTTGACCTGAACGTTTCGCACCATCTGTTCGTAAATCCGAGGAGGAGCGAACATCACATGGGGTCCGATCTCACGAATGTTCTCCTGTGCCGTCTCCGGTTCCTCGGGGAAGTTGAGGGTGAAGCCGGCTTGGATCCCGCAGGAGATCGACATCATCTGTTCCCCAATCCAGGCAAAAGGGAGATACGAAACGAAATCATCCGATTCGAAATAGGGGTCCACCCTCATGAGGTTCCGGCCCATGGTGAGCATGTTATAGTGGGTGAGGAGAGCCCCCTTGGGGAGGGCCGTCGTCCCAGAGGTATAGAAGAGGAGGCAGACTTCGTCTCCCTTGCCTTTCATGACCATATCTTCGAAAAGACCGGGTTCCTTCTTATCGACCTCTTCCCCAATCTTCATCACCTCTTTTATGCTTATGAGAATGGGATCGTCATAGGCTCTCATCCCCTTAGGGTCATCCCAGATCATCTTCTTCAGCTTCGGGCATTTGTCTTTAATCATGAGGCATTTATCGACCTCTTCTTGACCCTCTCCCACCATCAGTTTAGCATCGGCGTGATCGATAATGTACTGGACCTCATCGATCAGAGAATCTTGAAAAAGCCATACGCCCACGCCACCGACGCACATGGCGGCCATCTCCGCCCAGAGGGCCTCCGGGCGGTTGTCTCCAATCATGGCCACTTTATCCCCACGCTCCAGGCCCAATGAGATCATCCCCAGGGCGATCTTCTTCACGTTCTCATAGTATTGTTTCCAGGTAATTGGAATCCAGATTCCATATTCCTTCTCTCGCATCGCCACCTTCTTGTCCCAGTACTTCTTAGCGGCTTGCAGCCAGATTTTGGGAATCGTTAGGTCTTTCGTGATCTCAATCTCTTTCCAGCTACCGACGCGTGACATAGAGTTCCTCCGCCTCGCCTAAATAAGCTTTAATGACATGGGGGTTGCTTTGAACTTCTGGGGGAGTTCCCTCGGCGATCTTCTCACCGAAGTTGAGTGCCATGACGCGGTGGGAGATGTCCATGACGACCCCCATATCATGCTCCACCAGGACGCACGTCGTCTGCCAACGTTCTTCCTCGTTAATATCGAGGATGAATCGGGCCATGTCTTCGACTTCTTCCAGATTTAGCCCTGCAAGGGGTTCATCGAGAAGAATAATCTTGGGATTGAGAGCGAGGGCCCTGGCCAACTCCACGCGCTTTTGCAGGCCGTATGGAAGCATTCCCACGATCTTGTCACGAATATGTTCGATCTCGAGGAGGTCGATAATTTCCCTTTCTATGAAATCCCGGTGTTCGATCTCCTCCCGCGCGGTCTTGCCAAAATAGATCGAGCCGCTGAGCAACCCAGTTTTCATATGGATGTGACGACCAAGCCGGATATTGTCGAGAACGGTCGTTCCCTTAAAGAGCTCGATCTTCTGAAAGGTTCGGGAGATTCCCATTTTAGCTCTCTGGTAGGGCCTCAACTTCGTGATCTCTCTGCCTTCAAAGAAGATGCGCCCCTTCTGCGGGTGGTAGAGTCCGTTGATGCAATTGAGAAGGACTGTCTTCCCAGCGCCATTTGGGCCAATGATGGAGAAGATCTCCCCTTTTTTGACCTCGAAGCTGACGCCCATGAGCGCCTGGACGCCACCGAAGGCGATATGGAGGTTATCGACTTTCAGTTGGACTTCGTTCGTGACGGCCATTCACCGCTCCTTTCTCGATAAAGAATCCCTGATCGGATGGAGATGGATTGGAGCCCTATGGGCCTCTCGGAAAGAGTCGAGAGCATCGGTTGAAGTACCCCGGAATCCTCGATTTGAAATCGATAACGGGATAGCCCCTGCGCCGATCCCGGTTCTGTCAGGCATATGGTAGATGAGGAGCTCCATCCTCGTCTCGGTCGTCGATTGCGTGTGATTAGTCTTGGGGAACAATTGGGAATGGAAGAGACCACAAAAATTTGTTCCCTAATTAGCAAAAGAATCTTTTTTTGTCAAGAAAAAAATTGTCAGTTTACGTAACGTGGCAAATCGACCCAATTTCCCTTAAGTATCAAAATGTTAGGCCACCGGCAGTGTCTGTTGTATACAATATCCTTTCACGAGAGCATCGTTTTCTTAGCCGCCTATCTTTCTGAAAAAAAGCCTGGTCAAAAACATGGAGCCATCAAAAAAAGGTCATGCCTCGAAGAAGCACGGAGGAGTCCTGGTGACGGAGAGGGAGATCTCCGAAAGTCTCTTATACAGAATTTTCTCCGGCATCCCTGTCCGATTCCATCGAATTTCCACGGCGGGGTGAGATGTTACCGAAACAGACAGACTTGCTGAAGTTGAGGAAAGATGATATACGTTCTCTGTTAACTTAATTCGAAAAGGAGGGTGAAAGCCCGATTTAGAATGGGGAGAGAGCGATGTTGGAAGTCAAGAACTTGATGGTCTTTTACGAGAATGCCATAGCGATCAATAACATTAACCTGAGATGCGATCGGGGGAGAATCACAGGTGTTTTTGGAGCCAATAGCGCTGGCAAATCGACATTAATGTACACTATTTCGGGGATCATTCTGGATGTGAAGAAGAAGGAAGAGATGAGAGGGGGAGAACGTATTACCGTCCTCGGGACGATCAGCTTTGAGGGGATGGATATCACTCACATGAAGCCGAGCGAGAGGGCGAAGAAGGGAATCATCCTCTGTCCGGAGAGGAGGAGGATCTTTCCCGAGAGCAGCACCTTGGAAAATCTGAGGATCGGGGCATACTTGGCAACGAAGGCCCAAGCGAAGCAGATGCTCGATTATGTATTTACGATTTTTCCGGCATTGACGAAGCTTAAAAGAAGGGAGGGGGGATTCCTGAGCGGGGGTGAGCAGCAAATGTTGGCGATCGGAAGAGCGCTCATGGCGCAACCCAAACTTCTTCTCTTAGATGAACCTTTGCTTGGATTGAGTCCCCTCATGGAAGCCATGCTGGCGCGATCGATCCGTGACATCAATCAACAAACCGGCATTACGATTATGATCGCAGAACAGTATGCGCGGCCAATCCTACCGATCATCCATCATGGCTATGTCCTCGAGAATGGGGGCGCTCTCCTCCAGGGTTCCTCCCAGGAGCTTATGGAAAACCCAGATGTAAAATCCGCCTATTTCGGTTTGTAGATCGGCCTTTACCCCCGCCGTGCTTCAAAGATCGTCCTTACTTTTTGAAAAGTATCAGCCTCCAAAGGTGTCTTATCTTGCCTGAAACGTTTGACCCGAGCAAATCGCAAAGCCAATCCCCCTGGATAATGTGGGCTTTCCTGGAGGTCGCTGAAGGCGACCTCGACCACCAATTGAGGCTCCACGTAGACGGTCCATTCATCGTGGGCAACTTCAAGTTTCAAGAGCCTTTCCGTCTGCCACCGGAGCATCTCATCGGTCAGGCCTTTGAAGGTCTTTCCGAGCATGACAAATTCTCCGGACTCTTCATCCCGCGCTCCCAGGTGCAGGTTGCTGAGCCATCCCCTTCTTCTCCCGTGTCCCCATTCCGCCGCCAAGACGACGAGATCGAGCGTTTCTGCACGTTTTATCTTCAGCCAAAGGAAGCCTCGTTGCCCTGCCACATAAGGCGAGTCGAGGGCCTTTGCCATGAGCCCTTCGTGTCCTGAGCGGAGACTTTGAATCAGGAAGGACTGGGCCTCTCCAGCGTCTCCCGTGACGATTCTTGGAATTAGATGTTGAGGTGGAATCCGTTCTGAGAGCTGGGCGAAACGGTCGCGATAGGGCAGATCCACGAGGGAGTCCCCTTCCAAGTGAAGGAGGTCGAAGAAGAAGGGCTTGAGGGGGATTTGCTTCTCCATAGTCGCTACGTCTTGAATTCGGCCGAACCTTCGCATCGTCACCTGGAAGGGATGGGGCTTACTATCTTCGCGCAGTGAAACAGCCTCTCCTTCGAGGATCGCCCTGTCCAAAGGGAGATCCCTGGCGAAACGGACGATCTCGGGGACACTTTTCGTGACCTCCTTCAAATGACGCGTGTAAATTCGTACCTCTTCTCCATCTTTATGAACCTGGATGCGCGCACCATCGATCTTGTACTCCCAGGCGGCTTCTCCCAAACGTTCGAGGGCCTCCTTCTCCCCTTCCACGGGGCTCGCCAGCATCGGAGAGATCGGACGAAAGAGCCTTGGTTGAAACCTCGAAAGACCAGGGGCCCCTTCTTCCATAGCCACTCTTGCCAATTCACCGATACTACCCGAAAACATGAGCGACCGCTGAAGAAGGTTCGGAGAAAGGGAAGTAGCCTGGGCAATCGCCTCGAGGACGAGACCCTGAAGGGCTCCTTGGCGGATCTCTCCCATGATCAATCTGATAAGAAACTCTTTCTCCCTCTCCGTTGAGCGAGAAAGGGCCCGTGTCAGGGTCTGGATTCTTCTTCGGGAGGATCCCGGTCCCCTTTCTTCTTGGATCGACTCAAAATAACGGTCAAGATCGGTCAAGGAAAGAGGTTCAGCACGAACGGTAGCTTCTCTCAAGGCCTCCTGGAGTGCCGCCCAGCCAATTCCCAGGCGACCCTGGGGGAGCTCCCCCGAGAGGTAGAAGGCAACCAAGGAGATTTCCCTTTCCCTGGCCCTCCGAAAGATTTCTGCGAGGAGGGAAATCTTCTCTTTCTTTTTGGGGGTTGCACCGACTTTTTCTGATATTTCCACAAGATCGTTCAGGAAGAGCACGGAATGATCCTCACAGGTGAATTATACACCATAGAGCAGAACGTTGCGATGCGTCACTGAAGCGTGGGGATGATCGGTCGATCGGACAGGAATATCACCGAAAATCTTACCAAGCGGACGATTTGGGATGATCCTTTGGCAAAGGTCACTTCACCTATGAGACGAGAGTCCTCCCAATTTCTAATTGGATTGTTCGAGCCCGGGGACAGGCTGAGGTTTCCGCCATAAGATTTTCTTTGACATCCCTGTGAGATCCCGTGGAATTTCCCCGGAAGAGTGAGGGTTAGAGAATGTTGTATAACGTTCTTGCCAAGGTCGCGGAGAGGGTTTAAAATTTAAAAGAGTAAGAGAAAAAGGAGTGGCTGGAAATGGCCCGGTCGAGGTTTGCAAGTCTAAGGCTGTCGGACAAGGATCTCGATTTCCTGGTCGAAACCGCGTCCCCGGGGGTCTTCGATAAACCCAGATTGAAACAGATCCTTCGAGAGGACGAGAAGTTCAGGAATTCCTTCATTGAAGATGAAAGGGTGTTCAGGCGGCTCATGGATGAGGAGGAGATCTTCCTGAAGATCACCCCGGTGCTCTTCTTTGAGATCCTCCTAAGAAGGGTGGCCAAAGACCTGAGGGAGGTTGGCTATACGATCGAGAAGACTGGGACGACGAAGGTCCCGGTATTCGACACAAAGAACGTGGCCGACTTCCTGTCGAGGGAAGACCTCCTGGATTACCTGGCGGACATGCTTTCCTCCTTTACCCGAATCCAGACCTACGCTTTTTCGATTCAGGTGGGAGATCATCTCTTCGAGAACATTAAATTCAATGACCTGGATATGTTCACCCTTAGGGCGATCAGCGAGACCGTCCAGGAGGAGTACAGACTCGGCCTCTATAAGAGGATCGCCGATATCTGCCTCTTCATTTTAGGCATTTTCCCGGATTATGCCGAGTACGATTATCGCTACCCCTTCTCGGGACAGCTGAGACCGCAGTTGCGTGGAAAAGTGAGGATGGGTCCGGAGGATTATGAGAAGGAGGGAAGAAAGTTCTATCGATTGGCTGCCGAACATCCCTCGGCGAGAGAACTGGACCTCTCGGAGGTTTTCTGGACGCTTTACGAAGACTTCCCGAAAGCCAAGAAGCCCCTTAACTTCATCGCGGAACACTATCTGAGATACAAAAGATATAAATTCTTTGGATAGGCCTTGTAAACTCCTTCTAATCGTTCATCCAACCAGGGGATCGACACGGTCCCTTCCCAGCTCCGGCTATTTCTTCTCCTTCGTCGTTCTTCTTCGCTCCTCCTCTCTAATTTCTCGCCTCAGGAGCTTTCCAACCTTCGACTTGGGGAGCATATCTCTGAATTCGACATATTGCGGAATCTTGTAAGGAGCGAGCCTCTCCCGACACCATTTGATGAGCTCCGAGGCATCGACGCCTCTCGCATCTTCCTTGAGAACCACGATC
>FWPV01003394.1_pt1 | contig 18065 bp, 14 predicted proteins | sample 2228371 | NCBI WGS metagenome assembly FWPV01 (sample SAMEA103939776, study PRJEB20133) | metagenome | reverse complement strand
CCAGGTTGTATTGGCCGGCAGGGTGTCGCTGATGACGGTATTCTCCGCCGGCGCGTTGCCCGTGTTGTTGACCACGAGCGTGTAGCGCAGCGTGTCGCCCGGCACCAGCGGCGCGCCGTTGAGGTCCTGTGCCGACTTGGTGATGGCCAGGACAGGCGCACTGGTAACCGCATCGGACACGAGGTTGGACTGGCGCAGGGACTCCATGGAGCCGTTGCCGTCCGCGTCGTACAGGATGTAGGCGCGGTTCGTGATGGATGTCCCGACCGGAATCACGCTGTCCAGCGTAACGCGGAACCGGAACTGGGCCGATGCACCTGCGGCCAGGTCAATGCCCTCAATGCGGAGCACGGGGCTGGTGGAGACGAGCACCCCGCCGCCCGGTAGCGCCCCGGACGAGAGGAAGGTCGTGTGCGCCGGGATGGTGTCCGTGAGCACCATGTCCACGGCGTCCATATCGCCCGTGTTCGTGAAGTTGATGGTGTAACGCAACTCATCGCCAGGCTGGAGCGGCGCGCCACCTGTCATGTCTTCGGAGTATTTGGTGATCGCAATCACGGCGGCGCTGGTTACCGTGTCGGTTACGATGTTGGTGTAGGCGATCGTGTCCGAGGCGTCGTAATCGCCATCGCCGTCGCTATCGTAACGGCACTCGCCCTGGTTCACGATGTCCGTGCCGTTCGGCAGCGGCGTGTTCAATTGGATGGCGAATGTCAATGTTACCTGCTGGCCCACCAGCAGGTCGCCGTTCCAGCGCACGCGGTCTGTCGCAAATGTGATGGTGCCGCTGGACGCCGTATGCGAGCCTGCCACATACGAGGCATTCGCAAGAGGCAGAATGTCCACAAATTCGTGGTGCGCCAGGTTCAGGTAGTCCATCGTGCCGACGTTAGTCATCACGACGGTGTAACTCAACACGTCGCCAGGCCGCAGTGGGTAGCCATTCACGTCCAGCGACGACTTGGTCGCCTGCACAAGGGGCGCGCTGACGACGGTGAAATTCACCGACGAGGTCGTCGTCGTGTCGTTAACATTGTCGCCGTCGCTGTCATAGGTGAAGTATGCCGTGTTCTGGACATTCGTCCCATTGTTCAGCGGCAGTTTCAGGTCGGCGCTGTAGGTAATGGTAACCGGTTGGCCCACGTTGACCGGGCCGTTCCACTCAATGCGGTGCGCGCCCGAGTTGTAGGTGGCTGTTCCAGAGGTAGCCGCCAGCGTCCCGGGCACCAGCGTAACGTGGGGCGACAGGACATCCCAGAACTCATCACCCGCGTTGTCGCCCTGGTTCATGTCGCCCGTATTCCGCAGGACGACCTGGAAATTCAGTCGGTCGCCCGGCACCACATTGCCGCCGTTCACATCCGTACCCGTCTTGGCAACGTTGCCGACGGGTGCGCTGGTAACGGTGTCCGTAACCGTCGCAGTAACGGGCGACAGGCGGTCGGCGCTCACCGTGGCCGTGTTCACAATGTACGTGCCGTTGGGCAGCGGCAGGTCCAACTGCACCGCCATAGTTACGGTTACCGAGGTCTGGGCCGTGATGACCATGCCCGACACCAGGTTCGGCGGCGTGCCCAGCGTCCCGCCCGCCGATGCAGGTTCGCGGGTTACGCTGCCGGGCACGAAGGTCGTGTTGACGGGCACCGTATCCGTTACCGCCACGTTGACCGCGTTCTCGGTCCCGGTGTTGGTGATGCGGATGGTGTAACTCAACACATCACCCGGACGCAGGCTGCCCCCGTTCATGTCCTGCGAGACTTTGGTAACCACAAGGGCCGGCGCGGAGGTTACGACGTCCTGCGTCGGGTCGCCAACGGCTGAAGTACGCGGGTCGTCCGTGGCGATCATCTCGTAGTTGCCCAGGCCGTCGCGGTCGTAGCGCACATAGCCCTGGTTGCTGATGACCGTGCCGTTCCACAGCGGCAGGTTCACCCGCACGCGGAACTGAATCGTAACGCTTCCGCCGCTGGCCGGAATGGAGATGTTGGAGACCTTGACCTGCGATGACGTGCTCTCGTTCACCGCGCCCGCCGGTATGGTCGGTACGTTGAGGAAAGTCGTATTGGCAGGCACCACGTCGGTGAAGACCGCGCCCGTAACAGGCCGGTTGCCGGTGTTGGTGATGATCACCGTGTAGCGGATAACGTCATTGGGCTCCAGCGGTGCTCCGCCGGTCATGTCCTCGGATATCTTGGTGGCGTACAGCGACGACAGGTAGTAGATGGTGTCCTGCGTAGTATTCGTTCTGGCGACAACATCATTGCTGTCCCAGTCGCCGTCGGCGTCGCTGTCGTAGCGGATCTCCGCCGCGTTGGTAACGACCGTCCCATGGCTCAGGACGCCCACGTCCATGGCCCAGGTCAGCGTCAGCGGCATGCCCACGGTGATGGGGCCGGTCCACTTCACCGAAGTCCCGTCAATGCCCCAGGTACCCCAAGGTTGGGTGGCCGTGCCGGGCCTGTAGGTGAGGCCTGGGAAGATGGGGTCGTAGAACTCAAAATGCGACGGCAGGTCGGGCTGATCCATATCGCCAATGTTGGTGATGACGACGGTGTAGGAGATCACATCGCCCGGCTCAAATACGCCGCCGTTCAAGTCCAGCGAGGTCTTGTGCGCTACCATCAAAGGCGCGCTGACCACGGTCCCGGAGGCGTAAGGCGTGTACGTGGTGCGGTTGTTCACCTTGTCGCCGTCGTACAAGCGGCCGCGGTTCTGAATCACCGTGCCGTTGGGGATGGACGAATCCAGCACCACATCAAAGACGATGGTAACGGGCTGGTCCACCGGCAGTGGCCCGTTCCACAAGATGCGACGGTTGCCGCTGTCATAGGTGGCCGTGCCCGAAGAAGCGAACAGCGTGCCGCTCACAAACGATGTGTAGGTGGGCAGGTCGTCGCGGATCTCGTTGCCGCTGTAGTCGCCCTGATTCATCGTGCCGGTGTTGGTAACGACAAGCGTGTACCGCACCTGGTCGCCCGGGCGCAGCGGCGGGCCGTTGAGGTCCTGCATCGTCTTGACGCCCGCTACCGCCGGCGCGCTGCTCACGGTGAACGTGGCGGGCGCGCTCGCGACGGGCGTGGCGTTCTCGGCGCACCATACGCTGGCCGTGTTGGTGATGACCGTGCCGTTGTCCAGCGGCCGCGCCAGCGTAGCGCGGAACGTTACCGTGATGGGCTGGCCCACAGGCGCGCTGATGCCCGTGGCGATGTACGGTGGCGTGCCGGGCGTGCCGCCCGCCGACGCCGGCGCGATGGTTACACTGCCGGGCACGAAGGTCAGCGAGACCGGCAGCGTGTCGCTGACCACAACGCCTGTCGCAGGGGCGTCGCCCGTGTTGGTCAGCACAATCGTGTACGTTACCGGCTGGCCGGGGACGATGCTCCCGCTGTGCGCCTGCTTTGTGAGCGTAAACTGCGGCGAACTGGTAACCGCATCGGACACGAGGTTGGACTGCACCAGCGTGTCATTCCCGCCCACGCCGTCGCTGTCGTAGAAGATGTACGCACGGTTGGTGATAGAAGTCCCAACCGTAATCACGCTGTTCAGGTTCACGCGGAAGGAAAACGAAGCCGAGGCTCCCGCGGCCAGGTCAATTCCCTCAATGCGCAGTACCGGGCTGGTGGAAACCAGCGTGCCCCCGCCGGGGACGGTCCCCGGGCTCGCGAACGTCGTGTTGGCGGGGATCGTGTCGGTGAGCACCATGTCCACGGCGTTCATATCGCCGGTGTTGGTGAAAACGATCTCGTAACGCAACTGATCGCCCGGCCGCAGCGGTGCGCCACCCGTCATGTCCGCCGAGGTCTTGGTAACCACGATGTTCGGCGACGCCGTAACCGTGCTCACCACGGCGTTGGTTTGCGATGGGATGTCTAGCCCATCGTAGTCGCCGTCGCCGTCGCTGTCGTAGCGCACCTCACCCGTGTTCGTAATCGTCAGCCCATTCGTCAGCGGCGTGTTCAACTGGATGGCAAAGGACAGCGTTACCGGCTGGCCCACGAGGAGATTGCCGTTCCAGCGAACGCGATCCGTGGCGAAGGTGATGGTGCCGCTGGACGCCGTATGCGAGCCGGCTACGTACGAGGCATGGGTGAGCGGCAGGATGTCTACAAACTCGTTGTTCGCCAGGTCGTAGTAGTTCATGGTGCCCACGTTGGTCATCACGACCGTGTAACTCAACACGTCGCCCGGACGCAGGGGCGCTCCGCCCGTCATATCCTGCGCCGACTTGGTGGCCACAACGTAGGGCGCACTCACCACGGTATCCGTAACCGCCGAGGACACCACCCACGTCATGGCCTCGGTGCAGCGCGCGGCGGCCACATTCGTGATGACCGTGCCGTTCTGCAGGGGCTTGTTCACCTTGACGTCAAACTGCACGGTAACCGAACCGCCCATGCCCGGCACGGAAATCCCGGTGGCGATGTTCGGCGGCGTTCCAGGCGTGCCGCCCGCGGACGTCGGCGAGATGACCACGCTGCCGGGGACAAAGGTCGTATTGGCGGGCAGGGTGTCGCTGACAACGGTGCCCGTCGCGTTGCCGTTGCCCGAGTTGGTCAGCGTGATGATGTAGCGCAACGTGTCATCGGGGTTCAACTGCGGCGGGTTCTGGTTTTGCGACGTCTTGGTGATGGTCAGCGAAGGACTGCTGTGCACGGTGGTGTACGCCGAAGCCGAGACCGGCGTGATGATCTGCGTGCACGTAACCGACGCCGTGTTGGTAATGGTCAAGCCATTGGTCAGCGGGGCCTGCGTCTGCACCTCAAACGTAACCGTAACCGCCTGGCCAGGAGCCAGGATATGGCCGGTCAAAATCCACGGGGGCGCACCCACGCTGGCTATCTCCACGCCGAAAGCGGGGGCAATCCGGGTGCGAACGAGCGCAGCATGCTCCTCATCCCACAGCGTCGCCTGCGGCCCAAAGCGGAGGGCTTCGTCAGGCAACAGGCTGGACAACTGGACGCTCCCACCCACGTAGGTCGTGTTCGCAGGGACGGGGTCGTAGATGGACACGTTGTTGGCCGTGATCGTGCCGGTGTTGGTAACGCGCACCGTGTAGGTGATGCGCTCTCCCGCTTCCACAACGGCGGGAATCGCGCTCTTGGTGATCTGCAGGATGGGTGCTTGGAGAACATCGGTAACCTGGGCTGTCCCCAGGGTAACAGCCCCGCTCTTGACCGTCGCGGTATTGGTCATCAGCGTGCCGCCCGACAAAGGTTGGAGCACAAGCGCGGACAGGCGAACCACCTTCGTCGCATTCGCCTCCACCACCAGGCTTGTAGTCATCACCGGCGGCGCGGCCAACGCTACACCCTTATCGTAAATCTCCACGTCGTCTACGTACATCACGTCGCCCGTGCTCACGGCGGAGCCCGTGCGGAATCGAATCTTCATACCGGAGGCCTTGTAGGGGGACAGGTTCACTTCCTCGGAGATGTACACATCCTGCGTGGAACCGGCGCTCCAGGACATGACCGCATTGTGCCACACGCCACCATCATACACGTCCAGGTAGAACCAGTCGCTGGTTTCCACGGACCACAACTTGCGGATGAAGCGCAGGGTTGGCTGGAGCATGGTGGACGTGTTGGCGGGGCGTTCCACCGATTTGTTGGCGGCGCGCAGGCGCAAGCGCAGACTCCCCGCCTCGCTTTCAATCACGATGTCGCCGATATGGGGGCCGACGGTGTCGTTGGTCTCCACCCAGGGTGTTGTGGCCCAGTTGGCCGTGCCCGTGCTGTTGGACCAACTCACCACATTGAAGTCATCGGCATACGTTAGCGGTGAGGCGGCCACGGCGCTGCCGCTGACGTACTGCACCTGCGGCGGCAGGTCGTCGCGCACCTCAAGCGTAACGGGCGCCGGGTCCGTGTTCGTGATCCAGATGGTATACTGGATCACCTGACCTGGCACAGCCGTACCACCGGCACTGGAGGTCTTTGCCAGCACTACGCCGGGAGCCGCATGGACGGGTCGCATCGCCAGCCCCATCCCAACCACCAGCGCAAGCGCTACGAGTACAACCACGCCCAACCATGTTGCCTTCCTCATGACAGGCCTCCTTGTACGCACTGGTTTGCGCATAGGCCAAAACGGAGCCGCAGCGCTTTCCGCTGGACCTCCCGCCCATGCACGAACTTGCGCCTGTGTGCCTCGGCGCTTTCTTCAGTTGTCGGTATTCGTTTTGTGGAAACAAGCGGCGGGGTGCCACCCTTTCGCCCATGCGCCAACCGCCCTTCTCGCGCTGAAAGGCGTCCGGCCCAACCGCACGGTGCGAAAAGGCCCCGGAGCATCAGACTCCTCTTTACGTTATGTATTATACAACCTTTTTCTAGCACTTGTCAATAACCTTGTCAACTTGCCCGCCGGAAACAGCCCCGCTTTTGCCCGCAAGGCGCGGGAACTGCGCAGGCCAGAGTCCTCTTCCGGTGCCGGAAGGCGCACCATTCCCTGGCACAGGGGTGCAATTTCCGTACCAGCCCCCGCCTGAGCCCCAGAATCCCGACGCGGGGCCAGCCCGCGCGAAGAGGGCCCCGAATCCCCCGCATGCGATGCGTTCGCGCCGGACAAACGAGCGGGGCAGCCGCACGCCCGGCGCACCCTGCTCCGAGATGCCCAACGGCGGCGTGTTGACCCTCGCCGCCCGCCTGTGCTATACTTCGCGCCAGCATGGGAACGCGAGGGGAAACATGGAATCCGCCGTCATTGCCGTAGACCTGGGAGGCACGAACCTCCGGACAGCCGTTTGCACCGCCGATGGGCGAATCCTCTTTCGCGCCAAGACGGAGACCGAAGCCCAGCAAGGCGCCGAACACGTCGTCGCCCGCATGATTCACCTCATCCGCGAGGCCATCCGGCAGAACCCAACGTGCTGCGTGAAAGCCATCGGCATCGGCGCGCCCGGCCCGCTCCAGCCGAGGACCGGCATCGTCATTGAGTGCCCCAACCTCCCCGGCTTTGAGATGTACCCCCTCCGTGAGCGGATCACGGCAGCGACCGGCCTGCCCACCATCTTGGAGAACGACGCCAACGCCGCCGCCGTAGGCGAGCACCGCTACGGTGCGGGCCGCGGTTTCGCCAACATGGTCTATCTTACCATTAGCACGGGCATCGGCGGGGGCATTATCATAGAGGACAAGATCTATTGGGGCGACAGCGGATACGCTGGCGAGGTGGGCCACATGACCCTGGAGGCTCACGGCCCGCGGTGCAACTGCGGCAACATCGGTTGTCTGGAAGCCCTGGCCGCAGGCCCCGCCATCGCCCGCAACGCCCGTGCCGCCATTGCAGCAGGCCACCCCACCCGTATCCTGGACATGACGCCGGGCCGGGACCCCGAGAACATCACCGCTCACATCGTAACCGACGCGGCCAAGGCCGGCGACGCGCTGGCCGTTGAACTCCTGGCCCAGTCGGGTTTCTACATCGGCATCGGCATCGTCAACCTGTTGCACATCCTCAACCCGGGCCGCGTGGTCATCGGCGGGGGCGTGAGTTTTGCCGGCGACCTAATCTTCGGCCCCATTCGGCGGACGGTGGAAGAACGCGCCCCCCTGGCCTTTCGCAAGGACGTGGACATCGTGCCCGCGGCCCTTGGCGACGATGCCGGCCTGCTGGGCGTCGCCGCCCTGGCGTTTGACGCGGTGGACCCCCATGAGCGCTAACCGCCGTCCTCCAGGGGACATCGCCTGCATTGCTTTGCTCCATGCTTACGCCCCGTGGCTGGAATTGGGCGGTGCCAGCGACGGGATCGCCGAGCACGTGGACGCCGTAGAGTGCGCGCTGGTGCAACCCAGGACCAAAGACCTGGCCATCGTAACCCGCCACGGCCCCGTGCCCATGGCGCGCCTGCTGGAGATTCTGCCTGCTCACCTGGGCATCCACATCCATGTCCCCGATAGCCTAGCCGCCATGCCCCTGATCCAGTTGGGAATTCAGGCGGGGGCCAGCCACCGCTTCACCTTCATCGCGCGGCATGTGGGCGTCATGCAGGTAACGGCTCTCTCGGATCACCGTATCTCCATTGCCCTGGAGACCGAGGACTTGGAAACCGCCAAGGACTTCATCCAGGGTCAAGTAGTGGATGCCGTCGTCTGCTCGCCCCATGTCGCCGACGAAGAGGTCATGCTTCTGTCGTGGGAAAAGCGAATCCGCGTGTACGTGGGCATCTTGGACACGCGCGAAGAAATCCTGGAGTGGATAGAAAAAGGCGCAGACGGCATCCGCACGCGCCACCCGGCCCTGTTCCTCCAGGCGCTGGGGCCGCGGCTGATCTCATAGCCGTTTCTGCTCTGCGGCGGGCGGCATTTGCTGACTAGATCGCCCGTTCCCCCGAAGAGGCGCCTCGGGGCAAGGCCAACGAAAGCGCCGCCAGCACGACGCCTGCCGCCGCTCCCGCCCCGCCCAGAAGCAGGACGCGGCTCCACACTGCCGACAGGATGCCGTCAAAGACCGCCCGCGCCATCTGGAGAACGTCGGCGGGCCATGCGCCGTTGGGCGATGTCGTTACCCACGCCCACAATCCGGCCCGCATGGCGTACACGCCCCCAAAGATTGCCAGAGCCAGCCCTCCGCCCAGCAGGAGCGCCCACCCCCACCACTGCAGAAGTGCTCGCTTGGGCCTCCACCGCAACAGCCCGATGAGCAGGAAAATGACGAGCAGAGCCGCGCCCAGGATGGTCAGATAGCGCCGCGCCTCCTGGCGGGCCAGCCGTATCCGATTCAGCCCGGAAACGAGGGAATCGCTGTTGTCCGCCGAAAGCGCCAGCAAATCCACGCTGTCCGGTATGGGCCGCATGTAGTCGGCCACAACGGCGCGCAGGTTCACGACATCGCTACGGACGAAGCCCTCCACATCAAAATTCGGGGGCAGGCACAGAGGAATCTCGCGGCCGGTCAAGAGTGCCTCCAGCGCCTGCGCTACCTTCTCCAGCGTGCAGGACGGCAGTTGCCGCAACTTGTTAGCGACAAGCATCTCCGCAACGGCGGGCGCCTCCTGCTTCAGGTCCGCCAAGGACAGGATCAGTTGAGGCTGTGGCGTATCGCTCTTGAGCCAATCAAACAAGGCCCCCAGCCACCGCTCCAATTGTGCCGTGAACCACGAGTCGGTTACAAGTTGCTCCGCCACCCATTGGGCATCTTCTGCAGTGAACAGGGAGCCGAGCGTTCTCGTCTCCTGCTGTATCCGCTCCTTAACCTGTTCGCGCACGAGGTCCGTCGCGGCGCCGGTAAACTGAGGATTGGCGATGATGGCCGTATATGTCTTCGGAGTGAACAAGGCTTCCAGCGCGCTCCACCCTATGACGCTCAGCGCGAACCCGACGATGAACGCGAAAGCCAACAGCCCGGCCAGGAACTTGTTCATATGCCCTCCTCGCCTTCCAAGAACGCCTGGATCAAGGCTGCGGCCCTCGCCTCCGCCTCTTCGTCGCTACGCAGCCAGTGGATGCGGGGATCATCCAGACGGAACCAGTTGGCCTGCTGTCGCACGAAACGCCGCGTCGCCCGCTTGATCTCCCGCACCGCTTCGTCCAGGTTGCACTCGCCTCGGAGGTAGGTCCCGATTTGGCGGTAGCCCACGCCGGTCATCGCAGGCGCGTCCCACGAGTACCCTTGCGCGGCCAACCGCCTCACCTCCTCCACGAGGCCCAATTGTACCATTCGCTCTATCCGGGCGTCAATCCGCTTGTACAACTCGGCCCGCGGCAGGGTGAGGCCGATCCACAGCATTCGGTAATCCGGTGGGCGCTTGGCCTGCAACTCCGAAATGGGCTTGCCCGTGGTCAAGCACACCTCCAGCGCGCGGACCACCCGCCGCACGTTCCTGGGGTCAATGCGCGCCGCCGCTTGCGGATCCAATTCCGCCAGCCGCGCGCGCAGGGCGTCGGGTTCTGTGGCCGCCAGCGCCTCCAACTCGGCGCGCAATCCGGGGTTGGGCGGAACGCGGGGAATCTCCAGCCCTTCGGCCACCGCGCGCACGTACAGGCCGCTCCCGCCCACCAGGAACGGCAATCGCCCGCGCCTGTGAATGTCCGCAATGACCCATGCGGCGGCTTCCTGATACTGGGCGACGGTGTACCATTCGGCGGGCGACACGATGTCCAGCAGGTGGTGGGGCACCCGGGCGCGTTCCTCGGGCGTGGCCTTGGCGGTGCCGATGTCCATGCCGCGGTAAATCTGACGCGAGTCGGCGGAAACGATTTCGCCGCCGAACCGCTCGGCCAGGCGGATGGAGAGCGCCGTCTTGCCCACCGCCGTTGGCCCCACGATGAGGATGAGCGGCCCCTTACTCTTCCACGGCATTGGCGATTACCTCACAGCGCTCCAGGCGGCCCTGGGCGTCCAACACCACCGCCGCCACGTCCAGCCGCCACTCGCCCTGGTATCCGCGCTCGGCCACGTAGGTCTGCGCGGCCTCTATCATCTTGCGCCGCTTGCGTAGGCCGACGGACTCCTCCGGCGTTCCCATGCGGTTGCCACGGCGCGTGCGCACCTCCACAAACGCCAGCACCTCGCCGTCCATCGCCACAATGTCTATTTCGCCTATGGGGCACCGGTAGTTGCGCTCCAACACGCGATAGCCCAACTCCTGGAGCCTGCGGACGGCCACTTCCTCGCCGAATGCGCCTAACCGCTGCCGCCGCGTGCTCATGGCCGCCCGCCCCACGTCGGCGATTCCAGGCACGCCCGCACCGGCGCGAACGTTTGACGGTGGATGGGGCATGGCCCCAACGTTTGCAACGCCGTCCAATGCTGCGCCGTCCCGTACCCTTTGTGCCGGGCGAATCCGTAGCCCGGGTACAAGGCGTCCAACTCGGCCATCAGGCGGTCGCGGCGCACCTTCGCCACGATGGACGCCGCCGCCACCGAAAAACAAAGAGCATCGCCTCGGACGATGCTCTTCTGATGTATCGGTTCGTTGGGCAGTTTCACCGCATCAATCAGCAGGAAGTCTGCCCGAACACCCAGGTTGGCGATGGCCCGCCGCATGGCCAGCCGCGTCGCAGGCACAATGCCCAGGTCGTCAATCTCCTGCGCCGACGCCAAGCCGAACCCCACACCCACCGCCGCTTCCACGATGCGCCGCTCCAATTCCTCCCGCCTGTGAGAGGGGAGGGCCTTGGAATCGCACACGCCTGCCAGTGCCGCCAGTTTGTCCGCGCGATCCAGGGGGAGCACCACCGCCGCAGCGGCTACAGGGCCGGCCCATGTGCCCCGCCCTGCCTCGTCCAGGCCCGCGATGCAGCGGTACCCTGCTTCCAGCAGCGCCCGCTCCTCCGAGAAGGTTGGAACCAGGCAGTGCGGCGTCATACGCGCAGGGCCAGGGCAAGCGCCCTAACTACTCGGCGGCGGGAGTCTCAACGCGTCTTTCGCGGAGCCGCGCCGACTTGCCGCCGCGCTCGCGCAGGAAGTACAGTTTGGCGCGGCGCACCTTGCCGTGTCGCAGAACCTCTACCTTCTCCACGCGAGGGGAATGGAAGGGGAACGTGCGCTCCACGCCCACACCATGTGCCCCGATTCGGCGCACCGTGAAACTGGCCGCCGGGCCGCCTCGCTTGACGCGAATCACCACGCCCTGCACCAACTGAATGCGCTCGCGGTCTCCCTCCACGATGCGGCTGTGAACGCGCACCGTATCGCCAGGGGCCAGCGGGGGAATATTCGGATTCGGCTCCAGCCGCTCCACCGATTTCAGCAGTTCGCTCATGGTATGCAACCTCCGATCATAATGGCAAAGTCGTATTATATGCTCTTATCCGCATTTCCGCAAATTATCCCCGCTCGCCCTCGTCATCTTCCCAGCCCAGACGCCGCAAAAACTCCCGGTCCGCCGCCGTCAGATTCGCCTTCTTCAGCAAATCGGGCCGGCGCTCCAGCGTCCGCCGCAGGGACTGCTCGCGCCGCCACCGCACCACCTCCGCGTGATTGCCCGACAGGAGTTCATCCGGCACCCGCAGGCCGCGAAACTCCGCCGGCCGCGTGTACTGCGGATACTCCAGCAGTCCCTCGGCATGCGAATCCTCAAACGTCGCGCCCGGGTCGCCCAGCACGCCGGGCAACAGGCGCGTTACCGCCTCCACCACCACCATCGCCGGCAGTTCGCCCCCCGACAGCACATAGTCGCCGATGGAAATCTCGTCCGTCGCCAGAAGTTCACGGATGCGCTCGTCCACTCCCTCGTAGCGCCCGCAGATAAGGACGATTCTCCGATAGCGGGCCAACTCGCGAGCCACGGCGTGCGAGAACAACCGCCCCTGGGGACTCATCAGCACCACCGCCACATCCTGGCCCCTGCGCGCCATATCCTCGCCCAGAACCGCCTCGGCCGCGTTCCAGATGGGTTCGGGCTTCATCACCATCCCACCCCCGCCGCCGTAGGGCGTATCGTCGGTTTGGCGGTGTTTGCCCGGCGCGTAGTCGCGGATGTTGTGCACCCGCACCGCGACGATGCCCGCTTCCATCGCCCGCTTGAGGATGCTTTCCTGCAGCGGCCCCTGGAACATGCCGGGGAACAGGGTCAGGATGTCAAACTCCAGCCGCATACTTCCTCCCGTTTTCCCCGAATCCTCGTCCATGTGCTATAATTCTGTGCTATCATACCCTGAAGACGCGGGAGACGCAAGGTCGCCGCGGCGTTCGGAGGAAGGCAAGCCATGAGAAGAGCAGCGCTGCTGCTGTTGATCGTGTGCGCCGCTTTTGCGGCGGCATGCAAGAGCGAGCCGAACACCATCTACGGAACCGTATCGGGGAGAGTTACCTACGCAGTCTCGGCCGACAAACCGCTCACCGACAAGTCCAATATCGGCCGGCCCGCCACCAACGTGAAGGTGCGTATCAGCCTGCTGGAACAGCCCAAGCACTCAGGTGGCCAGCCCGTGTTCATCCAGGGCGACCCGCTGTTTGAACTCGTCCCCGACGCCGATGGCAAGTATCAAGCGCAACTTCCCTACGGCCAGTACTTGCTGGAAGTCGTCCACGGCGAAGGCGCAATTCTCGCCAAGCGGATGCTGACCATCCGCGCCGGCCAGTCGCTCACCGCCGACTTCAACGTCCTGGCCCCATGAGGCCGAGCCGGAACACGTGCCCCGCGCCGCTGGGGGCGTGATGCCCCGCAGACAACCCAAGCGACGGAGGTAGGAATCGCATGAAGAAAGGACTCGGACTGCTGCTGCTGGCCGTGCTGCTCATCGCGCTCGGCATGGCCATTATTTGGCTGGACACCGGCAAACTGGGAGTGGCGGTGTCGTCTCCGGTTTCGGGCATCGCGGAGGCCATCCTGGAGAATGACCCCGACGTGTGGGCCATCTTTGCAACGCTTCTGGTCTGCGAGGTCCTGGGGGCGCTGGCCAGTTTCTACGTCATCCAGAAGGCCTTTCGCCCGAATGCGCGGACCGTGCTACTGGCGTTCATCGTGGCGCTGGTCAACTTCGGCACGCTGTACGGGCAGTACGCCGACGTAACGCGGGTCGGGCCCGTCCACTTCTTGGCATTCTTCAAAGACGGCTTCTTCTGGTTCGCCACGTTGCCCGCCCTGGCCCGCATCCTCGGCCTGGACGGCGCAGGCACGGAATAAGCGCAGAGGCACTTCTGCTGGGGAGGAATCCATTGACGCAACCCGGACGCCAATTGTTGGCCATTGATGTCGGCGCAGGCACGCAGGACATCCTCGTATACGACGCCGACAAGCCGATTGAGAACTGCTACCAGTTGGTGCTGCCCTCGCAGACCAGCATCGTCGCCAAGCGCATCCGCAAGGCCACCGAGGCCCGCGTGGACATCTTCCTGCACGGCAGGTTGATGGGCGGCGGGCCCTGCGTGTCGGCCATGAAGAAGCACATCCGCGCAGGGCTACGTGTCTTCGCCACGCCCGAAGCCGCAAAGACCGTCCGTGACAACCCCGACGAGGTGCGCGCCCTGGGGATTGAAATCGTGGACGAGGCCCCGGCCCATGCCCTGCGCATCCAGACGGGGGATGTAGACTTGGCCGCAATCCGCCAGGCGCTCGCCCTGTTTGAGGTGGAGATGCCTTCGCTCTTCGCCATCGCCGTGCAGGACCACGGCGAGACGTTCACCGAAAGCCAGCGCCGCTTTCGCTTCCGCCAGTGGGAGCGGTTCATTGACCAGGGCGGGAACCTGGATGCCCTGGCCTACCGCGAAATCCCTCCGCACCTAACCCGCATGCGGGCTGTGCAGGAGCAAATCCCGGGCGCACTGCTCATGGACACGGGGCCTGCGGCCATCCTGGGCGCACTGCAGGACCCCTTCGCCGCCCAGCACCAAAGCGAGGGCATCGTCGTGGTCAACGTGGGCAACCAGCACACCATCGCCTTCCTGGTCCGCGGCGACACGGTGTACGGCGTCTTTGAGCACCACACGGTGATCCTAAACCCGGAGCGGCTTCGCGATTTCATCCGGCGCTTTCGCACGGCGACCTTGCCCAACGAGGAAGTCCTGGCCGACAACGGGCACGGGTGCTACGTGCGGGACGATTACCCACGGGAACAGCCCTTCGCCCACACGGTAGTTACCGGGCCCAATCGCCACATGGCGGCGGGACTGGGATGGCACACGGCTGCCCCGCACGGAGACATGATGATGACGGGGCCGTTCGGGCTGGTGACCGCCGCGCGAAGGCTGGGGCTGGTGGAGTAAGCGCGACCAACTCCTCCATGCGGACTCCTCTACCCTAGAGGAGTGCCGATGCGCTTTATCGGTTCTGCATTTATGTCAACTTGCAAAAATCGGCAACCTGTGCTAAAATAGAGTACACGTACAGAACAGGCCCGTCCAACCGGCGAGCGCCGATGGCTCACCACGAACGAGGGAGTTTGCATGCTAGCCAGAACGACTAGCAAACGGACGTTGTCGCACCTTTCCACGGTGGTCTTGGCCTGTGCGCAAAACTCACAAATCAGCGAGCACGAGGACGTGGGCTAGGCCCAGCAAGCCCCTCTTCCTCGTGCTTTTTGTATTGGCGTTCTCTGGCACCGAGACGACAAAGCCGTCAGGCTGACGACAATCCGAAGCGGCGGGGGCAGTCGCTTGCTCTGCCTGAGGCATCCCTTGACCTGGCCCCCGCGGCCACTTCTGGCGCATCTCGGGATCGGCAAATCCCGTTGGCAACGACATTACCACCTCGCAACGTGAACAGAACCAAAGCGTATTTTTCATTCTGTCGCAAAGGAGGCGCGCATGAAAGAAGTCGTCATCGTCGGAGGAGTCAGAACGGCCATTGGTAGCCACGGAGGGGCGTTCCGCGACGTTACGGCGCAGGAACTCGCGGCGGCGGTCATGCGAGAACTGGTCCAGCGCACCGGCGTGGACACGCATCAGATCGACGACGTCATCGTCGGCTGCATCGGCCAGCAAAGCGATGCGCCCAACATCGCCCGCGTCGCAGCCCTCATGGCCGACATCCCCACCCATGTGCCCGGCTACACGGTGCAACGCAACTGCGTATCCGGCATGATGGCCATCACCAACGCGGCCCAGGCCATCAAAGCCGGAGACGGCGAACTGTACCTATGCGCCGGCACGGAAAGCATGTCCACTGCCCCCTACTGTGTCCGCGGCGCGCGATGGGGCCTCAAACTCCGCTCCACCACGTTCATTGACACCCTGTGGGAGGGCCTCACCGACCCCGTGTGCGACATGATCATGGGCTACACCGCCGAGAACCTCGCCATGATGTACGGCCTCACCCGCGAGGACTTGGACAAGTACGCGGTGGAATCGCACAAAAAAGCCTTCATGGCCACCCGCACCGGCCGCTTCAAGGACGAGATCGTCCCCTTCCGCGTTTCCAAGAAGGTGGCGGGCCAGGAAGTGGCCTACGAGGAAATCGTGCAGGACGAATGCATCAACCCGGCCCTGTCGGTGCAGAAGGCCGCCCTGTACCCCACCGTGTTCAAGAAGGGCGGCGTCGTAACTCCGGCCAACGCCTGCCCCATCAGCGATGGCGCGGCGGCCACCCTCGTCATGTCCAAGGAGAAAGCCGACGCGCTGGGCCTCAAGCCGTGGGCCTACATCCGCGCCTACGCCTACGCCGGCCTGCCGCCCGAGATCATGGGCCTGGGCCCGGCCGTGTCCACGCCCATCGCGCTGAAGAAGGCGGGGCTCACCCTCAAAGACATTGACCTGATTGAGATCAACGAGGCCTTCGCGGCACAGACCCTCGCCTGCGGCCGCGAATTGGAGGACGAAGGCTGGGATTGGAGCAAGGTCAACGTCAACGGCGGCGCCATCGCGCTGGGCCACCCCGTCGGCTGCACCGGCACCCGCATCGTGGTTACCCTCATGCACGAGATGATCAAGCGCGATGTGGCCCTGGGCCTGGCCACCGCCTGCGTTGGCGGCGGACTGGGCGGCACCATCATCATTGAGCGCAAATAGCACGACGGACGAAGGAGGCAAAGCATGACCGACGTGATGGCAATGTACAAGGACAAAGCGACCCGCCAGGCGTTCATCAGCAAGGGCCTGGAAATCTACAACTCGCTGAAAGGCCAGTTGGAGCCCGACCACAACGGCGAAATCATCGCCATAGAGCCCAACAGCGGCGACTACGTCGTGGGCAAAACGCTGGGCAAGGCCGACAAGGCCATGTTCGCCAAGCACCCCGACACCTGGGTGCTGTTCGTGCGCATCGGATCGCCCGACGCCAACATCCCACTGAAGACCTGGTAGTTACCCATCGCCGGCTGCCTTCTCCGCGGCCGGCCCACATATCACACAGAGGAGGGTACGAAGATGTACATTTTCAAAGCCGCAGTGGTGGGCGCTGGCGCCATGGGTGGCGGCATCGCCCAAGTCATCAGTTTCTCCGGCCTGCCCGTCGTGCTAAAGGACGTTGACCAGGCCGCCCTGGATAGGGGAATGCAAACCATTCGGAGCATCTACCAGAGCCGCGTGGAAAAGGGCAAGATGAGCGCGGGCGAAATGCAGAGCAAGTTGGACCTCGTTACCTCTACGCTCACCTACGACGGCTTTGAGGACGTGGACATTGTGATAGAGGCCGTCCCCGAGAAGATGGCCATCAAGAAGCGCGTCTTCGCCGAACTGGACGAGGTCTGCCCAGAGCATACCATCTTCGCCTCCAACACCAGCGCCCTGTCCATCTCCGAGATGGCCGCGGCCACCAAGCGCCCGGGCAAGGTCATCGGGATGCACTTCTTCAACCCCGCCCACGTCATGAAACTGGTGGAGATCATCCCAGGCCTGGACACCACGCAGGAGACCATTGACGACGTGGTGATGTTCACCGAGAGCCTGCGCAAGATCCCGGTCGTTGTCCAGGAATGCCCCGGCTTCCTGGTCAACCGTCTGCTGATGCCCTACCTCAACGAGGCCGTGTATGCCCTGCAGGAGGGCACCGAATCGGCCACCAACATTGACGCCGCCATGCGCGAATTCGGCTGGCCTATGGGCCCGTTCCAACTCATGGACATGCTGGGCATTGACATATGCGCCGACGTGGGCGAATACCTGTACTCCGAGTACGGCGAACGCATGACGCCCGCATACCTGTTCTTCAAACTGGTCCAGGCCAAGCGGTTTGGCGAAAAGACCGGGGCAGGCTTCTACGACTACCCGGGCACCGGCGACTCCGAGGCCGTCATCAAGATGATCAAAGAAGTGCAGGCCGAGGGCAAGGCGCAGACGGGCACCGAATTCTCCTGGGAGCGCCTGATCATGCCCATGATCAACGAGGCCGTGCTGTGCGTAACCGAGCACATCGCCGCCGTCAATGACATTGACATGGCCATGATCGCCGGCACCGGCATGACCTACAAGGGCGAGCGCATGGGGCCGCTCCAGTTGGCCGACACCCTGGGCCTGGACTATGTCCTCCAGAAACTGGAGGAGTTCACGGCCAAGTACGGCCCGCGGTTCCGGCCCGCCCGCCTGCTGAAGACCAAGGTCCGCGCCGGCCACCTGGGCAAGAAAGTTGGCAAGGGCTTCATGGAGTACACGACCTAGCGTTGCGGCCATCGTCGGCGTGGGGCGGGAAAATCCGCCCCGCGCCCGATTCGGCGTTTGCAGGTTCAAAAGTAGATCAATCCATAACA
>FWPV01008414.1_pt1 | contig 18068 bp, 13 predicted proteins | sample 2228371 | NCBI WGS metagenome assembly FWPV01 (sample SAMEA103939776, study PRJEB20133) | metagenome | reverse complement strand
TTTTTAAAAATTCAGAAAAGAGTGAGCTTAACATTCTTTTACCATTGTTGATTGCTACAAGCTGTTTTCGCGACTTTGCCACAAGTGGTCTGGAGACATCGCTTTACTATTTCCTGCTGGCATTGCTTGTATATGCTTTTGTCAAAAAAAACAGTACCTGCTTTAGCGGAGTTGTTTCTGCACTGCTTTTGCTAACCAGAATCGATTTTCTTATTTTTTCCGCAACACTTTTTCTGTTTTATCTCTTCCAGAAAGAAGAAAGAGTTAAAAATCTGAAAAAATTCATCCTGCCGCACCTGTGCATCTTTCTGCCCTATCAGATATTTCGCATGGGCTATTTTGCTTTTCTCCTGCCAAATACTTTTTATACGAAATCAGGTGGCAGCACTTATTTTCTTCAGGGCTGGAGATATCTGCTTGATTTTGCCATAGGCACTCCTCTTTTAATTGCCTTGCCTGTAGCACTGCTACTCATTATTAAAACCAGAAGTAAACAGAAGCTGACCCTTTTCGCCGCTTCGCTTATATACGCTTTCTTTATTATCCGCGGAGGGGGCGATTTTATGCACGGACGTTTTCTACTCCCCTTTTATATCCTGTTCATCCTGACCGGCGGAAATATCTCTTTTGCAGAAAACGCTTTTTCCAGAAGATTACTTACTGCAGGCGTTCCGCTGCTGATTATTATCGGCCTGTTTTTTGTTCCGATCCAGAAAAGACAGCAAGAATATGCCGTGCGTAATATAAACGATGAACGCCATTTCTTCTATTCAAAATATGACTTAAATTTTAAAAATTTTTTAAAAACAGAGCCGATATTTATCTGGGAAGAGATGGGCAAAATAAACAGAGAACTGCAGGAAAGACTTTGCTATCCATTAAAAATTGCCCATCTGCACATTGGCTTCTTCGGTTTTTATGCTCAGGAAAGAGTCAGAATACTTGATTTACTTGGGTTGACCGATGCGGTAACGGCTCACAAAAAGATTCGGGAAAGAAAGCGCCCCGGACATGAAAAATTTTCTCCGCCGGGCTATTTAATTCTGGAAAAACCGACTTTTCTTTGCGCTTCGACGCAATTTGAAATTTACAATAGAATTGCCGTTATAAACCCCTACGGCATTCTTCTTGACCTTTCACCGAAATTTTGTCTGAAATTTGAAAAAATTACCGGATTTAATCCCAAAAAAAAGATCGATCAGGAGATTAAAGAATATCTTCAAAATGAAAATAATCATTTTGAACCAGAGTTTCTCTTCTTCCTGAAGCAAATCTGGCTTCCTTACACAGACAGAGAAGGTGAACAGCTTTTTCAGTAGGTTTATTAGAAATATTATCGGGAGTAAGAAACTGAAGAATGGATAAAAAGCAATACAAAAAAAATAAGCGAGCTCTTTAAAGATATCCGCTCACCGCTTACTCTTAAAAGGTTTCTTACCAACATTATCCATTCCTTTAAAAATCATTTCCTGAAATTTGAGTAGTTATTTTGAAGACTAAAAAGCCAGCTGATTTCCTCTGCCCAGAGAGACTCATCAATTGTTTCCAGAATAAGCGGGATATTTTCAAAACAATCACTATTGATAATAAATGAAAATGTTTCAACTGTTAAATTCCCTCGGAGCAAATTCTGATGACGGTCAACCTTTGAATTAAAGGCATTTTTGGCATCATTGAGGTGAGCTGCCCAGAGTTTATCTTTTCCGATTATTACTGTAAATTCGTCCATAACTTTTTGAAAATCATTCGCCGTGTCAATTTTATATCCGGCAGCAAATGCGTGACAGGTATCAAGACAGCAGCCGACTCTGTGTTTTTCTTTTACAAGATCAATAATATCTCTTAGATGCTGGAAACGATAGCCTACTGCACTTCCCTGTCCGGCAGTATTTTCAAGAACCACCGAAACTTCTTCAACTGCATCCAGGGCTGAATTAATATTTCCGGCAATCAGTTTTATACATTCACTTTCACTGATCAGGTTTTTATGACTGCCGGGATGGATATTCAAATATTTTAAGCCTAATTGTTTTACCCGCCGTAATTCATCGATAAATGACTGAAGCGATTTTTCAGCAATCACTGCGTCTCCCGAACCAAGATTAATCAGATAGCCACTATGGGGAAGGATTTTATCTGTCTGAAATTTATATTTTTTCAACTCCTGCTTGAATTTTTCTATTTCCTCTGCCGTGTATGGCTTTGCCACCCATTGTCGCTGATTTTTCAGAAAAAAAGCAAAGCAATTGGCACCAATCTGAAAGGCTCTTTCAGGAGCGGTAAAAACCCCGCCGTTTGCAGATACATGAGCTCCGATAAATTTCATTATTTTCCTTTAAAAATTCTGTAGACAAAAATCTTATAAACAATTACAACAGGCACCCCAATCAAAGCCATAATCAGCATTATTTTTAATGCCAGAGCTGAAGTCGAACTGTTGTAAATGGTCAATCCCCGGCCTGAAGTGTTTTCTACAAGATAGGGATATTTAATAACGGCAAGAAGAATCCACAGCAAAACTATGGAAATCGAATTTAAAAACAGTAATTTATTAAAAACTCTTTTTTTGAAAAGATAGTAAATTATCAGATTATTGAGCAGAATAAAAAGAGCAAGAAAAATAATATTCAGCAGTTTTCCCTCAGAAAAGTTTTTGTTCCGGAAAAAATAGATAATCAGAAAAATAAAGAGAAATGAAAAAAAGGTAATGTTAAAGAGTGCCGGTAATTCATTTTTCAGAAAATCGGCAAAACCTTTCTTCAAAAGATAAAAGAGTCCCTGGAGAATAAAAATCAGTATTACCAGAACGCCGCAGAGCAGCGGAAGCGGACGAAAAAGGGTAAAAAAAGCCCCCTGAAAGTGAAATTCATTATCCAGAGGAACTCCGACTAAGATGTTCCCGATTGCCACGCCTAAAAGGAAGGCTGCAAATAAACTGCCTGCCCCGAGGGCTCTCAACCAGCCATAATGTTCTTCAGGCCTGCTGTAAACAATTTCGATGGCAACTGCTCTGAAAATAAGACAGAATAATAAGAGCAGCAAAGCCAGATAGAAACCGCTGAATACCGCCGCATAAACAAGGGGAAAAGCTGCAAAAAGAGCTCCGCCACCGGCAAGCAACCAGACTTCATTGCCGTCCCAGACCGGAGCAACGGTTGCGATTAATCTTTTTTTTAAAGCATACTCTTTTTTTAAAAAGAGAGTTATTATGCCCACTCCCAGATCAAATCCATCAAGTATTGAATAGGCAATGAACAGGAAACCGGTTAAAACAAACCATAGCTCTTGAAGCAAAATCAAATCCATTTAACTGACCTCCCTGCCTTCATTGATCAATTCCTTTTTTTACTATTTTTAAAAAATACTTAACAAAAACAAAACCTAAAAAAACATAAAGCAGGATAAAAGCGCTTAAAGAAAGAGCAAGTGCCTGCGCACTAACAACCTTTGATACCCCCTCTGAGGTGCGCATCAGGTTATAGACAATCCACGGCTGGCGTCCGACTTCAGCTGCAATCCAGCCGGTCTGACAGGCAATATAACCCAGAGGGAAAAGAATAATACAAAGCTTTTGCCAGAAGCGACTTGATTCAAATCTGTTTTTCAGCACCAGAAATAAAAGGATTAATGCCAGCAGGACAAAGAAAAATCCCAGCATAATCATTATATGGTAAGAAAAAAAAGTAATCCCAAGAGGAGGCCAGTCAGCTTCCGGAAATTTATCAAGCCCGCTAACCTCTGCATTCAGGTCAAAATGGATAAGAAAGCTCAGAAGACCGGGAATGCCAATAAAAAAATGGTTTTTTCTGTTCTTCTGGTCGGGAATGGCAAAAAGCGAAAGCGGAGCTCTGCTCTGTGTCTGGAAAAGTCCTTCAAAAGCAGCCATTTTTAATGGCTGAGTTCTGGCAACCTGAACAGAGTGCTGATGTCCGGAGAAGATTTGTAAAAATGAAGAAACAAAAAAGATAACCAGAGCCACACGCAGAACAGAGTGCGTCGCAGAAAGGTTTTTTTTCTTTAATGTAAAATAAGCAGCAATGGAAATTATCAAAAGTGAACCTGTGATCCAGCCAGCAAGTGTGGTGTGAATAAATCTAATCAAAGTTGAATGATTGAATAGCGCCTCCCAGAAATCTGTTAACACAATTTTCCCTTCTTCAAGTCTATAACCTGCCGGCGTCTGCATCCAGGAGTTTGCTGCCAGAATCCAGAATCCGGAAAGATGTGCGCCAAAAAATACCAGTATTGACGATAAAAAATAAAATCCCCGACTGACTCTCTCTCTGGCAAATACAAGCACACCGATGAATACAGACTCAAGAAAAAATGCAAAAATTATCTCTGCTGCCAGCGGAGCGGCAAAAACATCGGCAACAAATTTGGAATATTCTGACCAGTTATTGCCAAAAGAAAATTCCAGAAAAATCCAGGTTGCCGTTCCAAAAACAAAAACCAGTGCCAGAAGTTTACAAAAAAAAGCAGAAATGTTCTTGAAGAAATCATTTCCAGTGCGAAAATATTTCCACTCATAATAAACAATAACCAGCGTCAGGGCAAAAGTGGTTGGCGGAAAGAGAAAATGAAAGCCGACAGTTAAAGCAAACTGAAGTCTTGCCAGTAAAAGAGCATCCATTAAAACCTCCTTATTTTTTATATACAAAAACTTAAAAAATTACAACAGAGAAAATAAAACCATTTAAACAAAAGAACAAGGCTTTTTTCCGCTTATAACCGTTATTTAAAGCGATGCAAGCAGAGCAATAGCCTTTATGAGTAAAGCCAGTAATTTTTGATATTTTCTGAATAGAGCTGAAGCTCGTGGTGAAATGTCTGATAAAATTGTCTGGAATTCAGGTTTAAATTCAGAGCCTGGCGAAATGCGCTGCCTCCGGCAATCATATCGATCGGCAATCTTTTTGTTTCAAATTCATATGGCGGTGATGTAAACATAAAATCCTGCGGATAAAGGTTTTTAACCGCGCGAATAATCTCATAAAAGAGCAAATATGAGTGGCAAAAACTTTTTTCTTTCAGATTTATCTTTACTCCCTGACAAACTCTGTTCTGATATTTTGAAAATTCCGGCTTGAAAAAAAGCGGCGTAAGATAAAACCCTGAAAATGATTCGGTATTTTTTTTTAACTCCGCCAAAAGTTCAAAAGAATTTATATAGGGAGCTCCAAAAATCTCAAAAGGTTTTATAGTTCCCCGCCCTTCGGAAATATTAGTTCCTTCAAGCAAAACAGCTCCGGGATAGAGTAACGCCGCCTGCCAGCTACCGAGATTCGGAGAAGGAAAAAAAGTTTCCGGCAGGTAGCCATCTTCCCTTCTCCAGGATGGGTCAAGGATGTAATTGAGATTAAGGTCAAGCTTCCAGAAAATGCGGGCAAAATTCAGATATTCGGCAACAGTTAACCCGTGACGCATTGGAACAGGAAGCTGACCGACAAAAGAGAAATAGCCTTTCTCAAGAAGATTGCCTTCATAAGAAATTCCGTTTAAAGGATTTGGCCGATCAAGTATCAGTATGCGTATATTGCTGCCATTCAATTTCTTCAGCAGCAGAACCAGATGATTAAGATAGGTATAAACTCTGCAGCCGGCATCAACGATATCGATAATTATTAAATCTACTCCTTTCAGCGCCTCTTCTAAAGCAAGTAAATTCCTTTGATAGAGATTGAAAACTCTCAGATTCAGTTCTTTCCAGAAAAACGATTCTGAATAACGCATATTGTCCTGGGCATCAAAAAGAAAACCATGCTGTAAAGCCAGAAGCGCTTTAAACTGACCGAAAAATGTTTTCTGCAAATGCAGATAAAGCGGAGTTCCATCTGTGTCAAAGGCGCAGGAATTGGCTACAAGAACAAAATTAGCATTTCCCACATAATTTTTAATATGAGCTTTAAACAGATCAACACTATTGCGCTTTAAATTACCAGCCATTGCCTGCTCTTAAAATCATTTTTGATCTCTATTGCCATAAAATGCTCCTGCTAATTTACATTTGTATTAAACTTTATTATAATCGAAAAGGAGGATTTAATGAATACCCTCAACAGTCTGAAATTGCTCAGAGATACCGGTATTGGCAGCTCTCCGAACATTGTTCTGCCCGGCATTTATCTTCAGCTCAATGAACGTTATTACTTTGAGTTTTTTATCGGCGGGGAAAAGATCCTTTTCTCTCCTTTCTACTCAATCCTGAATGGAACTCTAAGCTCTGAATCAAAATCTTTTTTTGAAGATAATGAAGAATTACTTGACCAGATCAAGGAATTCAGTATTAAATATCTTTTTTTCTTCAGCTCAATCATTGAAGAAAATTTTCCCTATCTCTCCCAACCCAATGATATAGTTATTTTTCGCTATGTCCATAAAAGCGATACTTCTTTTGAAATTAAGCTCTATGCCCATAACGAAGCAGAAGTTGATAAATTTTATAATGATAAATTCTATATCGGACGCAGTTTTATCAATCTGATTAACTTTTATCCGGATAAAATGCTTATCCCTGCTTACTTACGCTCTATTTACGATCAAAACATAAAAATTCAGGAACGAGCCCGGCTTAAAATAAACAGCTATATTGACTACACCGATGAGCTACAGGAAATAAACGAACTCTGTCAGGAAGTTGCAGCAGAAGATTGCAAGCCGTTTCCCACCCCTTCCAGAAAAGAAATTTTCAATTCTTCACTTAAGGATTTTAATCTTTTTCTTGAACGAATTATTGAAATTAATGAAGTAATTGTTGAACTTAAAGAAATCATTCAGGATTTTGAAACAAAACTGCGTATTAACGGAGAGAATGATTTTGTAAAGAACCTGATTAAATTTAAAAAAGACATTCTCAACCTTTACCAATATCTGCATAAAATTTTTAATATCATCTCTTATTTTCACCTTTTAAAATCATAAAATGCTTAAATCATCAGCCTGGATTAAAGAGCAATGCACAAAGAATGAAATGATTACTCCTTTTCTTGCTCATTCTGAGCGAAACGGAGTTATCTCCTACGGACTCTCGCCATTTGGCTATGACATAAGACTTGATGAAGTTTTCAAATCGGTCAGACCGGATATAAATGAGCTTGATCCTCACAATTGCCGGGAAGATGATTTTATCACCAGCCGGGCTGAAAGAATACTTCTTCCGCCAGGATCTTTTATTTTAGGGAAAAGTGTTGAATATTTCAAAATGCCGGCAAAAATCCTTGGTATTGCTTTCGGAAAATCTACTTACGCCAGGCTGGGCATAATTGTTAATGTAACACCGCTCGAACCAGGCTGGGAAGGTTTCCTGACAATATCAATAGCCAATTCATCAGCTCACAGTGTTTTCCTCTACCCGCTGCAGGGAATTGCTCAGGTTCTTTTTTTTGAAAGCGATCAGTTGCCGCTTTTTTCCTATTCAGATCTTAAGGGAAAATATCAGAAGCAGAAGGACATAACCGTTGCCCGAATTCAAAGAGATTAATTTTTTTCTTTCCGAAATAATATTACCCGTAATGAGAGATTTATCACCTGAGAGATTAATGTACCAGACCATGAAATTTAAAGATAACAGGCTTATTATCCATAACAGGCAAATTGATTTTAACCAATTTAAAAAGATTATCGTTGCTGGTGCCGGTAAAGCTTCTGCTTCAATGGCCAACGGATTGAGTGAAATATTGAAAGACAGGTTAGATACCGGACTGATTGTCGGACTTGAGAAACAGACCATAAATAACCCGAAAATTAAATTCATCGCTTCCTCTCATCCGCAAATCACTACTAAAAGTCTTCATGCTGCAAATTCGCTGCTAAGCTTTTTAAAAACCAACACAACTCCAGAGAGCCTGGTCTTTTTTCTGATCAGCGGAGGAGCATCAAGTTTAATCGCCAGGCCGGCAAAGTTTTTAAGCTTAAGTCAAAAAGCTCTGTTAATTAAAAAACTCAGCAACCTGGGAGCGGATATTTCAGAATTAAATGCTTTCAGAAAAAGATTATCTGCCATAAAAGGGGGACGCCTGCTAAACTACTTCAGCCCGGCAATACTGATTAATCTTATTCTTTGCGATGTAAGCGACGGCAGAATCAGTAATGTCGGCTCAGGCCCCACATGCGTTGACTATCCTCCTGACAGCATGATCTTAAATATTATCAAGAAATATCGCTTAGCGGAAATATTTGATAAGAATATCCTCCGGAAAATAATCAAACGTCATCACTCTTCCAGAATAATTCAATACCCGGTTCTGAACCTGAAAATAGCCGACAATAACCTTTTAATCCGGAAAATCGCCCAGAAGTTTCAGCAGCGGGGTTTCAAAAAAATTTATGTCGAAAACAGTCCGGAATCGGGATCAACCGAAGAATTCAGCACTATATTTGCCGACAAAATCAACAATTATTGCCACAGTCTTTCTGAAACTGAAAAACCATTTATCTTCATCAGCGGCGGAGAACATACCGTGAAGCTGTTAAAGAAAGGAAAAAACGGAGGAAGAAATGGTGATTTTTTATTAAGAGTTCTGGCAAAAATCAAAACTCCTTCGTCCCCCTTTATGTTAATTTCAGCTTCCAGCGATAACCGTGATGGCAACAGCAATTATCAGGGTGCCTACATTGACAGCTTAACGATGCAGAAAGCTAAAGCCAAAAAACTGAATGTTGATTTTTTTCTAACCGAATATAAATCATACGAATTTTTTGAAAAGCTGAAGCAGACAGTCAGTTTTCATTCAGAAAACAACCTGCTTGATTTTCGCATCCTGATTATCTACTGATGAAAATTAAATACAGAAAAAACCGCGGAAAATTCATTCGCCCCTGCCCCTGCTCTGTTAACACTGTAAGCTGCGGCTACCTGAACCTTGACCTGATGAGCGGCTGTCCCTTTGACTGTTCCTATTGTATTCTGCAAATTTATTTAGATGATAAGTCTCCTCTGTTCTATAATAATTTCAAAGATCTGCTCAATGAGCTACACTCATTTTCCTCAAATAGCAACTATATCAGACTTGGCAACGGAGAATTATGCGATTCTCTTGCTTTTGATGAATACAGCAACTATTCACAAAAGCTGCTGGAAATATTCAAAACTTTTCCGGAAATAATTTTTGAATTCAAAACAAAAGCCTCGAGTATAAAAAAAATCCTGAAAAAACGCAAAAAGTCAGATAACATTCTCTTCTCCTGGTCACTAAATCCTCAGGAAATAATTGATACAGAAGAAGCAAAGAGTGCTTCGCTTGCTGACAGGCTCAGCTCAATGAGGGCTCTTGCCGAAAAAGGCTACAAGGTTGGTATTCACTTAGATCCGCTTATCCTCTATCCGGACTGGAAGGAACATTATCTGGAACTGATAAATGAAATAAAGAAAAATATTCCTGCCGGAAAAATAGGCTGGTGGAGTCTGGGAGCACTGCGCTTTAATCCGGAGCTCAAGGCAAAAATTTTTCAGCACCAGCAATCAAGACTTTTCTGCGAAGAATTAGTGCCCGGATATGACAGAAAATACCGTTATTATCTGCCAATAAGAGTTGAAGCTTTTAAATATTTAAAAAAAATTATTCAAAACCATATCTCCTGCGAGATCCCGCTCTATCTCTGTATGGAGAGTGAAACCGTCTGGAAAGAAGTCTTTCCCGAAATTTCACCGGTAAAAGAGACAATCAATATCTATCTTTATCAGGGATTTTTTAGAAACAAATGAAAATTGGCTATCCCTGTATTAACCTGAGCCTGAATTGCCGCAGCAGCAATACAATGCGGCTGAAGTCATTCAGTGAAAAAACTTTTCTGGAAAAAGCAGCAAAGAATCTGCAATGCCTGAAGGAAATCCTGCAATTCAATCTGAATAATGAGCTTCTTTTTTTCAGAATCTCTTCTGATTTAATTCCTTTTGCTTCGCATCCGGTCAATCAAATCAAGTGGCAGAAAATATTCCGCACTGAATTAACCGAAATTGGAAATTTTATTAAAACCAACGGTATCCGTATTTCTATGCACCCCGATCAGTTTAATGTGCTTAACTCTACTTCAGAAGAAATAGTAAAGAGAAGCATTCTTGAGCTTTTATATCACTGCGAACTTTTAGATTGCATGGAACTTGAAGCTGATGCAAAAGTTCAGATTCATGTCGGCGGAGTTTACAACGATAAAAACGCAAGTATCAAAAGATTCATTCAAAGATACAAAAAATTGCCTGAAATAATCAGAAAAAGACTTGTCATTGAAAACGATGAACGACTTTATTCAGCGCATGACTGTCTTGAAATAGCAGAACAATGCTCTTTACCTGTTGTTTTTGATTATTTTCACCATACGCTCAATAATCATCAGGAAAATTTAAGTCTTCTGCTGAAAGAAATCTTTTCCAGCTGGAGAGCTGAAGACGGACTTCCGATTGTTGATTACAGCTCTCCCTCTTCTTCAGGAAGCCGTTTCGGTCAGCATGCCCGAACAATTAACAGTGCTGATTTTCTTTTTTTTCTTAATCAGATAAAAGAATTCAACTTTGATTTAATGCTGGAAATAAAAGATAAAGAAAAGAGTGCCCTCAAAGTCAGAGAAATCATTAAAACTTTTGGTCTTCAGCTGCGATAAGTTTAAGTTTCTGCCTTCAATTTCTATTTAATCAGCATACAATCGCCATAGGAATAGAAACGGTAGCGGTTATCGATTGCTGTCTGATAAGCTTTTTTAAGCAGATCAAGACCGCAAAAAGCGCTTATCATAATAAAGAGAGAAGATCTTGGCAAATGAAAGTTAGTTATTACTTTATCAACCATTTTAAACTCAAATGGCGGGTAAATATAAAGCCCGGTTTGAAATTTCTCCTGAAAATTACCCAGCCTGACTGCACTTTCCAGTGCCCGCACAGTCGTTGTTCCAACAGCCAGCAAGCGGGCATTCTGCTTTTTCAGGTCTGAAATTTTTTTCCAGTTATTGAAATCAATCTCCACTTCTTCAGTAAGGATTTTATGATTTTCAATGTCTGAAACGCTTATCTTCTGAAAAGTTGCTTCTCCAACATGCAATCTAATGAAAAAGCAATTATGGTTTTTTGTTATCGACTGAAGGAGTTCCCGGGAAAAATGCAGTCCGGCAGTCGGAGCAGCAATTGATTTGCCATTTTCGGCATATACCGTCTGATAGCGCTGGAGATCAAAATCGCGCCACTCCCTTGCCTCGGCAAACTTTCTTTTAATATATGGCGGAAGCGGAGCATAACCAATGCGGTAAATTTGCTGTTGCTCACAATTAAAGACAACCAATCTCTTGTTTAAATCTTTAATGCCAACAACCTGAGCTTCTATTCCTTCCTCAAACCGGATCACCGAGCCTACAGGAGCTCTTCTTGCCGGTTTTAAAAAAACTTCTGCTTCATTTGCGGAAATAAACCGGAGCACAAGACAGTCAACCGGTTTATCTTTTACTTTGCCGAAAATCCGTGCGTTTAATACCCGCGAACTATTAAAAACAAAAAAATCATCAGCATCCAGATATTTATTCAGGTTGGAGAAAATATCATGGCTGATCTCTTTGCTTTTGCGGTCAACAATCATCAACCGCGAATTTTCCCGTTTTTCTGCCGGAAATCTGGCGATTAAATCAGCCGGAAGATTAAAATCAAATTCCGAAAGCAGCAAACGACTATTCTTCTTCTTTCTGGACTCGACCTTCTTTTACAGCTTCATCGATGATTTTTTTCTGAAGATGAGCCGGAACTTCTTCATAATGTGAAAGCTCCATAAAATAAGTTCCTCTTCCTGCTGTTATCGAAGTCAAAACAGGTTCAAAATCAAGCATCTCTGCCATCGGAACTAAGGCTTTAACTATATGATTCTTTCCTTTTGCTTCCATTCCCTGAATCCGGCCGCGTTTTCCGGAAATAACACCGTTTATTTCACCCATATTCTCTTCAGGAATGGCAACTTCAATTTTCATTATCGGCTCCAGAATTGTTGGTTTAGCCTGTTTCATTGCCATTTTGAATGCCATTGAACCGGCAATTTTAAAAGCCAGGTCAGATGAATCAACTTCATGATAAGTTCCGTCATAAAGGTCAACTTTAATATCAACAACCGGATAGCCAGCGAGAACACCGCTCTGTTTAGCTTCAATAATTCCCTTTTCGATTGCCGGAACATAATTGCGCGGAATCGACATTCCAACCAGCGAGCAGACAAATTCATAGTCAGCTCCGCGCGGCAACGGCTCCATTCTGATTAAAACATGAGCATATTGGCCACGTCCACCACTCTGTTTTTTATATTTCTTTTCCACATCAGCTTTCCCAAGAATTGTTTCGCGATAGGGAATTTTCGGTGGTTTCATTACCACTTCAACTCCATAACGTTTCTTCAATTTACTTACCACCAGTTCAATATGTAACTGACCATTTCCGGCAAGCAGAAGTTCTTTGGTCTGGGGATCACGCTGAATTTTAAGAGTGGGATCCTCTTCGTTAATTCTTTGCAAAGCATTGGAAATTTTTCCTTCATCACCACGATTTTTTGGCTCTGCGGCAAAAGTAATCGAGGGCTGAGGAAATTTAATTTCCGGCATTCTAATCTTCTCTCCTTTCTGACAAAGTGTATCGCCGGTTAATGTCTCTTTCAGTTTGGTAACGGCAACAATATCTCCAAGTTTCGCCTCGCCATAGGAATCAAGGTTTTTACCCTGCATCAGATTAATTGCTCCGACACGTTCCTCAATTTCTTTATTACTGTTGAAATAAGAAGAATCAGGACGGAAAACGCCGTTAAAAACCCTGATCAATGATATTTTGCCGCTGAAGGGATCGGAAATTGTTTTAAAAACCTGACCAACAAAGGATCCGTTTTTATCAATCTTTATTTTTCCCTCAGCAAGATCAAGCTCTTTTTTCTGCAGGGGATCAGGAGCATATTGAACCAGGAAATCAACAACCTGCTGCACACCTTTATTCATCAGAGCATCAGCTACCAGACAGGGATAAATTGTTCCTTCAGCAACAGCCTGTTTTAATCCGGCAGAAAGCTCTTCCAGAGTAAGCTCATTGCCTTCTAAAAACTTTTCCATTAATTTTTCACTGTTTTCAGCAATCTTTTCAACAAGCTCCTCTCTTAATTTGGCAATTTTCTCACTGTATTCCGCCGGGATATCGGTTTCCTTGAAATCTCCTTTTTCGTCGTTCTGATAATGATAAGCTCTCTGTTTCAAAATATCAATCACTCCGGAAAAACCGGCGCCAGAACCCATCGGATAATAAACAGGAGCGACATTGCGTCCGAAAATCTCCTGCAGAGAGCCAAAACTTTTTTCATAATCTGCCAGTTCCTTACCCATTTTATTAATTAAAAAGATAACTGCTTTCTTTCTTTCACTAAAGAGTTCAAACATCTTTTCCGTCTGAACCTGAGCTCCTTCCTGAGCACAGACAACTATTAATCCGGTTTCGCTGACCTGTGCCGCAGAATGCGCTTCCCAGATAAAGTTGGTAAATCCGGGAACATCAAGCAGATTAAGCTTAATTTTATCTGAAAAAGCATACGCAGTTGCCAGCTGAATGGAAATTTTTCGGGCAATTTCCTCTTCATCGTAATCAGTAATTGTATTACCCTGATCAACCCTGGTTAACCTGTTCACCATTTTGGTATTAAACAAGATTGCTGATACAAGGCTGGTTTTCCCAGTCTGGCCATGTCCAACAACAGAAACATTTCTGATGTTTTCGCTAAGAACCTCTTTCATTTAGTTTCCTCCTGAAGATTGTATTTGAGAAAAATCAGCGATGTTTAAAATTAGTTCATCAAGCTGACTTAAAAGTGCTAAGCGGTTATTTTTAATCTGCTCATCTTCAACCATAACCATTACTCTGTCAAAAAAAGAATCAACAGCCGGCTTCAGTTCCAGAACAAGATCGCAAGCAGCCAAATAATCTCTGGCGCTGATTACCCGTTCCAAATCCCTGCCGACTGCATTCAGCGATTCCCAGAGAAATTTTTCCTCTTCCTGTTGCAGCAGTTGAGCAGAAAATTTGTGAATCTTTTTATTGATCAGAATGTTTTTTAATCTCTTATGCATCAGTATTAAAACTTCTGATTCTTTCTGCTGAAGAACTTTTTTTATATTCTCAATTTTAAGATACAAACGATAGATGTTTAAACCCTGCAGCCGTTCAAAGGCAGCACGGATCAGATCTGCATTAAAGCCGAAAAATTCTTTAAAGGCATTTTCCAACCTGTTAATGAAAAAGTGATCGATTATTGTAATATTTTCCTTAACCGCAGCAGGATCAGGATTTATCTCTCCGAGATTCAGACGAATTAAATCAAGAATGTCAAAATCAAGTTTAAAATCAATGATAATTTTAATTATCGCGTTGGCATCGCGTCTTAGTCCATAGGGATCTTTCGAGCCGGTTACCCGAACCCCGGAAGTCAAAAGAGCAACTATATTGTCAATTTTATCACACAAAGCAAGCAATCCGCCCTCAAGAGAAGTCAGAGTCTCTGAAGTAAAACCAGCAGGCTGATAATGATTATAGACTGCCTTCCAGACAAGATCGCTTTCACCCTTTTCCTTCAGATACAATCCGCCGACAATTCCCTGAAGCGAAGGAAATTCTCTTACCATTCTGGTTAAAAGGTCGTTTTTTGACAGCTGTGCCGCTCTTTTTAAATGTTCCTTTAAATAATAATATTCCTGAAATTCTGTAACCCAGTCGGCAAGAATCATCAAACGCTGAACTTTATCGTAATAAGATCCCAGATCCTTGCCAAACATAAACTGCTTTAATAAATTCGTCAGACCATAAAAATTCTCTTTTAAATCATTACTCCAGAAGAATCTGGCATCTTCCAGAGTAGCTGAGAGAACTTTTTCAAATCCGGATTTGACATAACCGAGTTCGTCAGGAATATTGGATACTCCTACAAACAGATTCATTAACTGCTTTTCTTCATTAAAAACAGGAAGAATTTTTTTCTCTTTTTTAAGAAAGGTTATTATAATTTCTGACGGAATTTCCAGAAATTCAACGGGAAATTCGCCAAAAAAAACTACCGGATACTCATTGGCATAAACATAATAGTTAAGCAGTTCAGGATCAAGTTCAACTTCAAAATGAGTATCTTCCTGCAGCTCTTTTAGCTCGCCAATGATTTTTTCTCTTCTCTCTTCCGGACTGATTAAAACAAAGTTCTGGGTCAATTTCTGAAAATATTCAGCTGCATTATGAACAACAATTTCATCAACCGATAGCAGCAGATGACCTGAAATTCTGTTGCTGCTTTCAATACCGGCATAACTTATCTCCAGCAGGTCATCACCCAGCAGGGCAAGGATATTGGTTACCGGTCTGATAAACGGAACCCGGCTTTCGTTCCAGATCATTGTTTTTGGAAATTTCAGCTCGGAAAGTACTTCCGGAATAATTTTTCTTAAAATATCTGCTGCTGGAATTCCGGGACTTACCTTCTTAAAACAGATATAAGTTCCCCGCTCAGTCTCTTTTTCAATCAACTCATCGAAATTCAGACCGTTTTTTTCCACAAATTTTTCCAGAGCAATTGTCGGCTGATTATTTTCGTCATAAGCGACTTTTTTTGCCGGACCGGTTATAATTTCTTCTCTGTCAGGTGTTTTAGTTAAAAGATTTTTGACAAATAATACCAGCCGGCGACAGGTAGCAAATGCTTCCAGTTTCTGATAAGCAAGATTATAGTAGCTTAACTTTTCCCGGAAAAGTTTTTCAAACTGCTCTAAAACATTTTCGCAATAAGAAGCTGGAATATCTTCCACTCCGATTTCCAGCAAAAAATCAAAACTATTCATTTTCGGCTTCTCTTATATAAAGCTGGGCAATTTTTTCAGCCAGCGAACGAATTATCGTTAATAAAGTCGTCCGCTCAGCAACCGAAATCGCTTTGCGACTATCCAGAAGGTTAAAAACATGCGAGCATTTTAAAACATAATCATAAGCCGGAAGATAAAGCTTGTAAGTCAGTAAAGTTTCTGCCTCGCGCTGATAGAGGACAAAAATTTCCCGTAAGGCATCAATGTTGGCAATCTCAAAATTATAAACAGAAAACTGACGCTCTTCTTCAAACCTTAAATCACGATAAAGCACATCCTTTGACCAGTTCAGATCATAAATATTATTTTTTGCCTGCAAAAAAATTGCTAATCTTTCCAGACCATAGGTTATTTCCAGGGAAACTGGATCAAGATCAACTCCTCCCGCCTGCTGAAAATAGGTAAACTGAGTTATTTCCAGCCCGTCACACAAAATCTGCCAGCCGACTCCCCATGCTCCCAGCGAGGGAGAAGCCCAGTTATCATCATCAAACCTGACATCATGGGAAGAGATGTCGATCCCTAAAAAAGCAAGACTTTCCAGATAAAGCAACTGAGCATTTTTGGGCGCTGGCTTAATAATAACCTGAAACTGATTATGCTTCTGCACCCGGTTGGGGTTATCTCCGTATCTGCCGTCATCAGGTCTTCTTGAAGGCTGCCAGTAGGCAACCTTCCAGCTTTTTTTTCCCAGCACACGGAAAAAAGTATCCGGAGACATAGTTCCAGCTCCAACTTCAAGATCATAACCGCTGGCAATATAACAACCTTTTCTTGACCAGAATTCCTGAAGCTTTAAAATAATTTCCTGAATCGTCATCAAATCTTTTTCCATTTTAAGACCGGGTTTCTGGCAGCCTGGGTCTCATTCAGTCTGCGTACCGGCGAATTATATGGTGCTTTCTGAACAAATTCCGGGTTATTGCGTGCCTCTTCCAAAATAACTTTGATATTTTCAATAAACTCATCAAGAGTCTCCAGCGACTCGGTTTCAGTTGGTTCAATCATCATTGCTCCGTGAACAATAAGCGGAAAATAAATCGTAAAGGGATGCATCCCGAAATCAAGAAGTCTTTTGGCAATATCCAGTGTTTTTACAGGCAATCCTTTATCAGAGAATACAACTTCATGCATGGTTTCTGTCTTATAAGGCAGGTCAAAGAGTGCTTCCAGTTTTTTTCTGATATAATTGGCGTTCAAAACAGCATCTTCGGCAATTCTTTGCAGATTATTACAACCGTAACTTAAAATGAAAGCAAGAGCTTTAATCATCACCAGAAACTGACCATAAAAATTCTTCACTCTGCCGATGGAATGTGGAGCATTTTTGATAACTTCAAATCTCTCTCCGCTTTTTTTAATCTGAGGAACAGGTAAAAACGGAATCAGTTTTTCAGAAACGCAAACCGGACCGGATCCCGGACCGCCTGCTCCGTGAGGAGTAGAAAATGTTTTATGAAGATTTAAGTGCAGAACATCAACTCCGAAATCTCCCGGTTTAATCTTTCCAATCAAAGCATTTAGGTTTGCTCCATCCATATAGAGTAATGAACCATTATCGTGCAGGATTCCGGCAATTTTGACTATCTGTTTCTCAAAAATTCCCAGTGTGTTGGGATTGGTTACCATTAAAGCAGCTACTTCCGGATTCAGTTCGGCCTGCAACTTATCCACATCAATCGTTCCTTCCTGATTAGAGGCAATTTCCTTAACCTCATATCCGGCAAAGTGAGCAGAAGCGGGATTTGTTCCATGAGCAGAATCCGGAATCAAAACAATTCTTCTCTTTTCCTGTAATTTATTAAAATAAGCGCGAACCATCAGCATGCCGGTAAATTCACCATGAGCTCCGGCAGCAGGTGCGGTTGTAATTCCAGCCAGTCCGGTAATATCTTTTAGATATTCTTCCAGCAGATAAATCAGTTCAAGATTTCCCTGCACATATTTTTCATCAAGCAAGGGATGCGCCTGCAGATTATCAGCTGCGGCAATCTTTTCATTAATTTTCGGATTGTACTTCATTGTGCAGGAACCGAGCGGATAAAATCCTTCGTCTACCGAGTAATTTAAATGACTTAAAGCTGTATAATGACGGACTACTTCAACTTCGGAAAGTTCAGGAAAATCCTGCACATCGCTTCTTAAAAAACCTGCCTCAATTGCAGCGGGCAGATCCTCAGAATGGCTTTTTTGAAATGAGATACCACTCTTTCCGGCACCACTCTTTTCAAAAA